>OGZT01001805.1_pt1 | contig 13540 bp, 10 predicted proteins | sample 1576891 | NCBI WGS metagenome assembly OGZT01 (sample SAMEA3541521, study PRJEB24748) | human gut metagenome | biome: human gut; feature: human-associated habitat; material: faeces | place: China | collected 2012 | reverse complement strand
GTAAGGCGGCACGTCCCTGTATGTTCAGATTGGGGAGGACCTCCTGTTACCAGGAGAGCGGTGGTCTCTTACACCACCTTTCCACCCTTACACCGGCATGCCGGTGCGGTATATTTCTGTTGCACTTTCCCTGGAGTCGCCTCCGCCAGACGTTATCTGGCATCCTGCCCTGTGAAGCCCGGACTTTCCTCATCTGCAGCCTTTCGGCATTACAGCTGCGGCCATTTGTCTTACTCAAAACGTTGTTAGTTTACCATAGATTTTGGATTTTGTAAAGACCAGTTCTCTATATCCTTATCAAACCGCACAAAAGCATCATAACCGGGATCGTCACGATGGAGCTTGCCGTGGCCAAACCGAATATCTCAGAGGCGTAACCGGAATTCCGGTGGAATTTCAGGGCGAAAAGTGTACCGGTGGTGGCAGTTGGGCAGGATGTGGCCAGAACAATTACCGTCGTGACCATATCGTCGAGCCGGAAAGCCTTCAGCAACAGTAGGACCGCGACCGGTATGACGAGCAGACGGATCGCACAGACGTAATAGATCTGCACCTTCATGAGCAGGGCGCGGATATCGCTTCCTGCGATGGAGACACCGGCTACCAGCATGGCCAACGGCGTATTCATATCGGCAATCGCTGTAAGCGGCTCCAGAATAACCGCGGGAAACCGGATGCGCGCAAGGTAACAGAACAGCCCCACCACCACTGCCACGATGCAGGGCGATCGAAGGGCCGTCAAAAATGATTTAAAATCCTGTTTCCCGGTCATCAGGATGACTCCGTGGGTCCATACCAGAACGTTGAACACCGTTATGTAGGCGGTCGCATAGAAAACGCCGTCGGCTCCGAAAAGTGCGCTCACCAATGGAATCCCCATAAAACCGCAGTTGGAGTAGATCGAGGATATCCGTTCGACCTCCCAGTCCGTTCTTCCCTTTTTCACCAGAAAGGACGTGATCGTGATGGCCACTGCGTGGCTGACCGCCGCCATAAAGAACGCGGTCAGCAGCCCGTTTAGCTTCTCCGGATCGAAGGCCTGCTGATAGGATGTAAAAATAAGCAGCGGCGACACCAATAGAAGGAGAATATCCGATAGCTTCTCATTGGTGTGTCCGCTTATCAGACCAATCCGGTAACAAATCATCCCAATAAGTGCCATGACAAACATGACGCTTATCTTTTCCGCAGTAATAACAGCCAGTTCCACGTTTACTTCCTCACTTTACAATCCATTTTCTTTTGTATTCGGAGGCTGCTGTCATACACGGAAGCAGCTTCCTCCGATAAATTCCCGTATAATCGAGTTATTGGGAATAGTCTCGCTGTTTACGCCCAGGAAATAATCCAGGAACTTAAGCAGACGTTTGGCTTCCATATACTCTTCCGAATCCCTGGGGATTCCAAACAGAAGCGGTTCTGCATACTGCTTTAAAACCGCCAGCTCATATACCGTGGCGGAGTTAAACATCATGTCGGCGGACTCCTGGAACGGGAAGATATACTGCTCTTCCCCATGTCTCACCGTCGGCCACATACGGATCGTATCCTGAGCAGATGCGCCTCTCGTCCTGGCATCCCGGACCATACGCCGCAGCAGGCGGCAGTCCGTGGTGGGAATCCGGTTATGCTCGTCAACGTTGAGCTGCGTCAGCGCACTGACGTAAATGCGGAATTTGCTTTCGGCCGGAAGGGAATAGGACAGCCGGTCATTTAAGCAGTGGATTCCCTCGATTACCAGGATGTCGTCTCTGCCCAGCTTTAACATGTCTCCGTGGTATTCCCGCATCCCTGTCTTGAAATTATAGCGCGGCATCTCGACAGTATCTCCGGCCAGAAGGGCCATCATATCCTTATTAAACTGTTCTACATCGAGACACTCCAGCACCTCGTAGTTATAGCTTCCATCCGGATTCTTAGGACTGTCCGCCCGGTTGACAAAGTAATCATCCACGCCGATCGGATGGGGGATCATCCCCTGTGCCTTCAGCTGGATGGACAGCCGGTGGGAAAAGGAGGTCTTTCCGGAAGATGACGGGCCTGCGATCATGACGAACTTTTTATCCCGTTCATACGTGACCTTCTCCGCGATCTCCGCAATCTTCTTTTCCTGGAGAGCCTCCTGAATCAGGATCAGCCGGCTTATGTCTCCCTTCGCGATTACCTCGTTCAGTTCCCCGACATGGGAGACGTTCAGGCGCTCGCCCCATTTCACACTTTCCTTTAACACTTGGAAAAGCTTCTGTTTCTTCTCCGCCTCAAAAATGGGAACCTCCTTGGGATTCTCCTTCTGAGGGAGCATCAGCATAAAGCCGTCGTCGTATAAAACCAGATCAAAATACTTGATATAGCCGGTATTCTGCACCATATAGCCATAGTAGTAATCTTCGAAACCGCCGATGCTGTAGATGTTGACGCGGGAGACGCGGCGGTAGCGGAACAGCCGTTCCTTATCATACATACGGTGTCTGTGAAACAGTTCAATCGCATCGTCTGTATTCTCGCTCCGCTTCATGATGGGAATCTTCTCTTCCACGTACTCATGCATCCGGGCCTTCACACGGTCAATCAGCTCTTCTGTCAGCGTAAAACTTCCATGCGGTTCCATATAGTAGCCTTTTCCGAGGGAAAAATCCACTGTGACCTTCTCGATCTTCTCCGCTCCCACCACGTCGTAAAATGCTTTCAGCAACAGGAATGTAGCGCTTCTGTGGTACGTCTGGATTCCCGGCTGGTCCCTTCCTGTGAAAAATTCCAGCCTGCAGTCAAACTTTACCTTTTTATGAAGCTCCCGAAGCTTACCGTTAATCCGCACAAGCAGAATGTCGTCCTCGTACTGCGGCTGATATTCCTCCGCAATCTCCAAGTACGTCGTCCCGTTCGGATATTCTTTTGTTACATCACCGATTGTTACTAATGCCATCTGATACCTCCTTGCTGCAGTATTAGAGCACGGCTGCAGGAAATGCCGCCGCTGTTTTGTGGATCTCAAGGCTGTCTCCATACTCCCTTTCCAGGTAATCCGCCATAAATCCGATAAACAGATGCTCCAGTCCATAGTGTCCGGCATCCAGAATTGCCAGATGATTCGCCGCCGCATCGATGCCTTCATGATGCCCGATATCGCCTGTGATCAGGACTTCGGCGCCGGCCTTTTCCGCGTAGGCAATGGAGCTCTTTCCGGAGCCGGGAGCAATCGCCACACGCGTTACCGTCTCCTTCACCGCGTGTTCCCCGTAAACGGTAATAAACGGCAGACCGAACCGCTCCTTGACAAACAGGGCCAGTTCCTTTAATGTCATCGCATAAGGAAGCGCTCCTACCTTGCCGATACCATATGGAACAGGCTTTCCGTCGATCTCCATGGTGCCCATCACCTCCAGAACGTCCGGTTCCAGAAGGCCCAGCCGCCCGGCGGCAATATCCGCCATGCAGCCGGGAGCCGCGTCGAAATTGGTGTGCATGGCGTAATAATTCACATTGTACTGGATTAAACTCATCACCCTGAGGGCAATGAAATCATCATCATTGACCTTTTTTAGCGGTTTAAAAATAAGCGGGTGGTGTGTGAGCAGAAGATCGGCCCGCATCCGAATGGCTTCCTCCACCACCTCATCTGTGGCATCCAGTGCGATTAAGATTCTGTGAATCTCCTGCTCCTTCCATCCGACGAGCAGGCCCACATTATCCCAATCACAGGCGCAGCCAGACGGCGCCAGTGTCTCAAGCTTCTGTATCAGTTCCAAGCATTTCATCTTGTGCCTCCTTGTTCCAGGCCAGCATGGCTTCCATCTCCCCGCGGCGCTTGAAGGCCGCCGGCGTGTCGCTGTCCTTCAGTGTATCCAGAATCTGTTCCAGCTGTTCCTGTTCCTTCTTAAGAAATTCTGCAAGAACGGGACTCTTCTGCCGGATCAGCCGTCCTCCGTACAGGTAATGCGGCTCGGAGGTATAATCCCAGGAAATACCGTCCCGTGTCACGCCCATCACCGTATAGTATTTTCCATCTTCCTTCATCATAGTCTCCCGAACAATGGAAAATGACTCTTTTTCCAGGAAACGGCGCACTTTATCGAGTTCCGACTGCGGGGAAAGGACCCAGTATCCGATGGTCTCCCACAGATCCCGCCCTTCTTCCAGAACATGTATGATCAGTTCCCCGCCCATACCCGCGATCACGACGCAGTCCGCTTCCCCTGTTTTAAGCCCCGCCAGGCCGTCGCTTAAGCGCACATCGATTCGGCTTCCGAGTCCAGCCTCCTCCACGTGGGCTCTGGCGCGTTCCAGCGGGCCTTTTCTCACATCCATGGCTACCGCGTGCTCCGCCTGACCTTCCCTGACTAAGTAAATGGGAACGTAACCGTGGTCCGTCCCTATATCAGCAATGTTGCTTCCTTTGGGAACAAAGGAAGCAACTGTTTCTAACCGTTTTGATAATTTCATATATACAGCTCCAATATCAGTCGTCTAAATAATCTTTCAGCTTTTTGCTCCGGCTTGGGTGGCGGAGCTTCCGCAGGGCCTTGGCCTCGATCTGACGGATTCGCTCTCTCGTCACGTTAAACTCCCTGCCCACCTCTTCCAGCGTCCTCGGTCTTCCGTCGTCGAGGCCGAACCGCAGGCGAAGCACCTTCTGCTCCCTCTCTGTCAGGGTGTCAAGGACCTCCATAAGCTGCTCGTGAAGCATGGTAAAGGTAGCCGCGTCCGCCGGAACCGCCACCTGATCGTCCTGAATAAAGTCACCCAAATGGCTGTCTTCCTCTTCACCGATCGGCGTCTCTAAGGATACCGGCTCCTGGGATACCTTCATGATCTCCCGCACCCGTTCCACCGGCATGTCCACTTTCAAAGCAACCTCTTCCGGCGACGGTTCCCTGCCCAGCTCCTGCAAAAGCTGCCTTGAAACCCGTACGAGACGGTTAATGGTCTCCACCATATGAACGGGAATCCGGATGGTACGGGCCTGGTCTGCAATCGCACGCGTGATCGCCTGACGAATCCACCAGGTCGCATAAGTACTGAATTTATAGCCCTTCCTGTAATCGAACTTTTCCACCGCCTTGATGAGCCCTAAATTCCCCTCCTGAATCAGATCAAGGAACTGCATGCCGCGTCCCACATACCGTTTGGCAATGCTGACGACCAGCCTTAGGTTGGCTTCCGTCAGCTTCTCCTTGGCCAGTTCATCTCCAAGCTCAATCTTCTTGGCCAGTTCAATCTCATCATCACTGGATAAAAGCGGAACCTTGCCGATCTCCTTTAAATACATGCGGACAGGGTCCTCAACGCTGACGCCCTCCGGAACAGAGAGATCGATGTGCTCCATATCGATTTCTTCCTCTTCCTCCAGCTCTTCCTCGATAAATAAATCGGGATCCAGCTCCAGGTCCTCGTCTTCATTGATCTGAAGAACGTCCACTTTATTCGTTTCCAGAAAATCATAGATCTGGTCCAGCCGGTCTGCATCCAGCGTAGTGCCAGTAAAGAAATCGAGCACTTCCTGATTTTCCAGAACATTCTTTTTCTTTTTCGCCAGCAGAAGCAGCTGATTTAACTTTTCCTCAAATGCAGCCAGTTCTTCTGCGGCCCTCAGTTCTGCCTCCCTGGCCTCGTCCACCTTCTTTGATGATGACAGCTTCTCTGCCGTTCTCTTAACATTCTCGCCCATGTTCTTCCATCCTTCCACAGCTTGCCTATAGTGTTCACCCTAATCCAGTGAAATATGCAGATCTTTCAGCGCCGCCTGCTCCTTTATGATTCTCTGCAGCTCCTCGATCCCCGCTGCGTTGCGGCTGGCATAATCGAGGCTGTTCTTTTTCACCTTCATGATCGTTTCTGAAAATGCCTTCTTCTGTTCTTCATTATCCAGGGATTCTTTCAGGCTCGCATTAAAAAGTCCCGCAACCACCCGGTACTGTTCTTCATCGTTAATAAAATGATTCAGGATTTCTGCCGGATTCAAATTCCCGGCGGCGTGTCCGTCAAATACCATCTTGGCTACCTGATGGTACAGATCTTCAATAAAATCATCGGGAGTGATGATTCCCTCTATCTTGTCAAACAGGAACGGATTCTCGATCAGCCATGTGAGGAGAAGCCTCTGGGACTGATTTCTTCCGTCTTCCCTGTCCTTTTTCTTCTTTCCCGCAGTATTCTCTTCTTCCTCCCGCGGAGCCACCGGACCCAGTCTCGCTCCCATGCGGTTTACCAGACGTTTCAAATCTTCGTAATTGATGAAAAATTCCCGGGACACGGCCTCTAAATAGTTCTCCCGCTCCAGGGCCTCCGGAAACTCACAGAGCTTCTTCGCCACCTGGTTATAGAACTCGGTCTTCTGTTCGGGGTCATCCATCTCGTAGTTTCTCTTTAAAACATCGATTTCAAATAAAAAGCTGTTTCTCGCCTGCTCGATCCGTTCACGGAACGCTTCGGCCCCCATGTTCTTGATGAACTCGTCGGGGTCTTTATGCGGCTGCATGTTCAGCACCCGGATGGACATACCCACGTCGCGCAGAATCGGAATCGCCCTCAGGGCCGCCTTCGTTCCCGCTCCGTCGCTGTCGTACGTTAAAACCACCTTATCCGTGTAGCGTTTTAACAGCGCCGCATGCTGCGTCGTAAAGGCCGTTCCCAGCGACGCCACCGCATTGGTGAAGCCGGCCTGGTGCATGGCGATGACATCCATATAGCCTTCGCAGATTAATATGTATTTTTCCCTGGAAAGTCTTGCATAGTTGAGGCCGTAGAGATTCCGGCTCTTATCAAACAGCTTCGTCTCCGGAGAGTTTAAGTATTTCGGTTCCCCTGCGCCCATCACACGGCCGCCGAAACCAATGACACGGTTGTTCACATCCATGATGGGGAACATAACACGGTTCCAGAACTTGTCATGGGCTCCGCGCTCCTCGATGGTGACCAGACCGGTCTCCTTTAAAATCTTGTCGTCGTATCCCTTTGCCCTTAAATACCGGTACAGATCGTCACTGGTCTTATTGGCAAAGCCGAGTCCGAAGTGGCGTATGGTATCGTCGGCCAGCTGCCTGTCCCTCAAATACCGGTAACCCACCTCGCCCTGCGGATTCGTGAGCTGGAAATAGTAATAATTTGCCGCCATGCGGTTAATCTCCAGCAGGGCCGTCCGCAGATCCGCGGCCTCTTTTGCTTCCTTGCTGTACTCCTGCTTCGGGAGCGCCACGCCGGCCCTGTCGGCCAGCATCTGAAGCGCTTCCATAAAGGAATAATTCTCATATTCCATCACAAACGTAATCACATTGCCTCCGGCGCCGCAGCCAAAACAGTAATACATCTGTTTGGAGGGCGACACGGAAAAGGAAGGTGATTTCTCATTGTGAAACGGGCAGAGTCCAAAGTAGTTGCTCCCCTTCTTCTGCAGCTTCACGTAACCTGAAATCACATCCACGATATCGTTTTTCATTCTGACTTCTTCTACTACTTCTTCCGGATATCGCATGATATTTCACACCTCCCTGATTCCCTTAACTGTCAGATATCCTTCCAGGCCTTTGGGACGAACAGCTCCTCGAACTTGTCGATGGCGTAGCTGTCGCTCATCCCCGCTATGTAATCGCATACCACGCGTTCACGGTTTTCGTGGCGTACATCCATCAGATAGTGGTATTCCGCCGGGAGCTTATCCGTATGCTCCATATAATAGTTAAATAGCATCACAATGAGATGCTGCGCCTTTCCTTCCTCCGCCTTGGGTACGTCGCTCCGGTATACGTTCTCAAACATCCAGGTGCGAAGCCCCTGCATGGCTTCCTCCATGTGGGGGGACATGATAATCTCCGGCTTCTCATAGCTGTTTCGGATAATATCATGGATCAGGTTATTCAGGCGTTCCCGCACGCTGTGCCCGAGAACCTCCGTATAGCACTCCGGCAGATCTTCCTCCACAAACATCCTGGCGCGGATCGCATCATCGATATCGTGATTGATGTAGGCGATCTTATCGGAAAGCCGTACAATCTTTCCTTCCAGCGTCGATGGGCTTCCGCTCGTTCTGTGGTTTAGGATGCCGTCGCGCACTTCCCAGGTTAGATTAAGGCCTCTTCCATTCTTTTCCAGGACCTCCACAACCCGGACGCTCTGCCGGTAGTGGGCAAAGCCTTCCGAACAGATCTTGTTCAGGACCGCTTCCCCTGAATGGCCGAAGGGCGTATGCCCGAGATCGTGCCCCAGCGCGATAGCCTCAGTCAGATCCTCGTTCATGCGCAGCGCCCTGGCAATGGTCCTTGCAATCTGAGATACTTCCAGGGTATGGGTAAGGCGCGTCCTGTAGTGGTCGCCTTCCGGTGCCAGAAATACCTGCGTCTTATGCTTCAGCCTGCGAAATGTCTTACAGTGGATAATCCGGTCCCGGTCACGCTGATAGACGGGCCGTATATCACACGGTTCTTCCTCCCTTTCCCTTCCTCTCGAATTCCTGCTGAGTGAGGCGTAAGGGCTTAAAGCTTCTGCTTCCCAGGATTCCGTGGATTCCCTGATATTCATGTGTCACATCCTTCCTGTTTTTTACTTGTTTTTGTCGATTCCGCCTTCCATCTGCAAAGAGGAAAGGGGTTACATTTGTTCTTCTAAATAAATACCCAAAGTTATGTTACATTATATCATATTTTCAGTAACTTTAATACCCTCTATTTAAAGTTCTTCACTTCACAAAGACATCTGAGCAGCAGCTCCCCGTTCGAGCGGCTTCTGTTTCCCGTTCTGTTCCTATGGTAAACGGGGACTGCTCTGTTCCGATACAGGAATCAGGCCGCAGATAAACGCAGTAGCCAAAAACTTCTATAAAGCATATGATATTATATAATAAATACAATTTTAAAGTTTATTTTTCTAAAGTTTCGCTTGTATTTTGCAGGGAATTATTATATAATATTTACATAGAATATTTATTGTATTCTATAAAGCAGTTGGTTACGAAGCCTGCCAAAATCGTATTAATAGTGGTTACAGAGCCTACCAAACACTGTATTAATAGCGGTTACGAAGCCTATCAAAATCGTATTAAAAAGAGCCGGTACTTGATACCGGTTCTTTTTTAATTGGAGAACACAAAAGATGAGATGGATCAATGTAAATGAATCGTATTTAGACTATTTAAGAAATAGTGAAAGCAGAATTCCCAGAACGGATTATGGTGATGACAGATATAAACCATTTTTTGGCATATTGTTTGAAAAGAACAATTTGTATTATATCACACAAATATCACATGCCCAGTCAAGACATAAAAATATGAAACAACAAAAAGATTTTTATAAAATTTATGATCCTGCAATTTCAAACAGATTGATCGCAGTCATCAATTTAAATTATATGTTTCCTATTCCAAAGTCCGAATTTTCCTTATTTGAAAAAAGAAAAATAGATACATACAGGACTTTTCAATCAGAAGAAGAAAAAAGTAAATATATAGATTTATTAGACAGAGAATTACATGTAATAAATTCTTTAGACTTATCTTCAAAGGCTCAGTATATCTATAATCTAAAATATAAATATCCTGATGCTCCTTTGTCCAGAAGATGTTTAAATTTTAAAGAACTGGAGAACTCAGCCCCAAAATACATATCAGAAAAGTAATATGAATCTTACAATCCCCACAGTTTCACCATAAACTGTGGGGATTGTGTAATAATAACTCTGCCTGTACTTCATATTACATCAATATTGATTCTGCAGCCTCTCCGATCCCTTCACAGAAGGTTGGATGGGGCATGATGACGGCCGCCAGATCTTCGGCCGTCAAGCGCTTTGAAATGGCCAGTTCCAGTTCGCCGATCATATCGGTTGCCCTGGCGCACATCAGCTGGGCGCCCAGGATACGGCCGGTCTCCTTTTCGGAAACTATTTTCAGGAAACCGCGGTCCTGCATGGACAGGACGGACTTACCATTTACGGACATGATGTATTTTCCTGTGGCGGTATCGATGCCGGCGGCCTTTGCCTCGTCGGCGGTGAGGCCTGCGCAGGCGATCTCCGGATCGGTGTATACGCAGGATGGAATGACGGTCATATCCTTTCCCTTCAGCTCCGGGAACATGGCGGAAGCTGCCTGACAGCCCTCTGCCGCAGCCACGTGGGCAAGGCAGACGCCTCCGATGAGGTCTCCAATGGCGTAAATGCCGGGTACCGAGGTTTCATAGCGCTCGTTTACCAGGACTCGGCCTCGCTCCATTTCGATGCGTTCCTGCATGTCTTCCGAGAACAGACCGCGGCTTAAGGGACGGCGGCCGACGGCTGACAGAATCAGCGCGGCCGGAGCTTCACAGTTTTTTTCTTTTTCCGTATAGCGGCATAGATACGTTCCGTCTCCCATCTTTTCGACGGAGGAAACCGTAGCCCCGGTATGAATGTCTACGCCGCGTTTTTTCATAATCATCTTTAAATTCTGGGAAATCTCCTTGTCCATGCCGGGCAGGATCTTATCCATGGCTTCCAGTACCGTGACCTGACATCCCAGGTCGTTATATACAGTAGCAAACTCCATTCCGATGACTCCGCCGCCAATGATCACGAGACGGTCCGGAACACACTCCTCCTCCAGCATCTGGGTGCTGTTTTTCACGCCCGGTAAGTCCATGCCCGGAATGGGAAGGGATGAAGGCTCTGAGCCTGCTGCCAGCAGAATATAATCTGCGGTTACTTCTTCCTCACCCGGCATCACTTTCACTAAATGTTCTCCGCACACTACGCCGGTACCGCGGTATAGATCGACCTTTGCGGCGGCCAGCTGCTTCTCGATGCCGGCGCGCAATTCTTCCACCACGGCGTCTTTGCGTTTCTTCAGTTCCTCCATGGATACGCGCAGGCCTTCCGTATGGAGGCCGGCGGCCTCTGTCTTCTTCACCTCCCGGTAAAGGCCGGTGGTGTGGAGATACGTTTTCGTAGGAATGCATCCGCAGTTTAAACAGGTGCCCCCCACATGGGACCGTTCGATCACGGCCGTTCTTTTTCCCGCCTTCGACGCGTACAGGGCCGTCATATAGCCGCCCGGCCCCGCGCCGATTACGACGAGATCATAATGTTTTTCCATCCAATCCTCCTGTTCTCTCAGGCGCGTCTGTGAATCGACGGCACAGCACTACATCATATCGCAGACCAGATCCTGTAAATCCTGCCGCATCGCCTCCTGAACCGGAGTGCCGCAGGACAGGGCTGCAAAACGGTCTGCCGCTGCCTTTCTGTTCCAGATCATGCCGGTCAGAATGTCTTCCGTAGCTTTGATAAAATCCGTATCCAGGGCGTCGGACCAGATCTTTCCTTCCCGGACACGCCCCTCTTCCACATGGACCAGCACCTGGGCCTCCCCCCAGGTAAAACGGGCGGCGGCTTCATCGCTGAACGGGATCTTCCTGCCGTATTTCCACTCCCAGGAGGCAAACCGCTCCGTCCGCTCCCTTACCTCGTCTTCGCAAAGCCGTTCCGGAGGAAATGGGCCTGCGGGAAGGCCGTAGACCTCGCCGAAGCTTTCCTCCAGACTGTCTCTCATGCGTCTAACCGTCAGATCCGGTACGAATTCGATTAAATTGGCCACACGGCTTTTGACGGAATCCACGCTTTTGGATCTCAGTTTTTCCCTGGAAACGTTTAGATAGCGGGCCATCTCTTCTTTGTCCACGGAGAGCAGAATGGTCCCGTGATGATAGCAGAAGTCCCCGGTCTCGTAGTACGCGTTGCCGGAAAACTTGCGGCCATCCACTGTGATATCATTGCGGCCGGTCCGTTCTGCATTTACACCCAGCTTTTTGACCGCCCTTAGGATAACCTCCGTCTGTTTTGTGACATCGTAGTTATCTTTTCTTGTGATGAAGGTAAAATTTAAATTGCCCAGGTCGTGGAATACGGCGCCGCCTCCCGACAGCCGTCTCACCAGATGACCTCCGGCCGCCTCCAGTTCCTCTCTGCGGCACTCCTTCCATGCGTTCTGATTCCTGCCTATGACCACGGTTTTCTCATTCTGCCACAGGTAGAGAATGCATTCCTCTTCTTCCACATCGTAAAGCAAATACTCCTCCATGCCGAAATTGGGATAGGGGTATGACCCCGGCCCCAGGGCCAGGGTCAGTCGGCGGATCACGCCTCTTCCCCCTCTGCGCTTTCCTCCCCGAATGCGTAATGCAGCTTCGGATTCCGGGCCGCATTTACTTCATCCAGGCGCTTCACCATGGTGATGTGGGGGGAGCTCCGGATATATTCGGGATCACGCTTCGCCGTCTCATAGATCTCGTGGAACACGGCGATCAGTTCATCTAAGTTCTCCTTTGATTCCGTCTCCGTCGGCTCCACCATCAGGGCCTCGTGGACAATCAGCGGGAAGTACATGGTCGGCGGATGGATTCCATGATCTAAAAGGGCCTTTGCGATATCCATGGCCGTCACGTCCATCTCTTCCTTTTCCTGCTCCAGACTCATGACGAACTCATGCATGCACGTCTGTTTAAACGGCATATGGTAATAGTCTGACAGCTTTACCCTGACGTAATTGGCATTTAACACCGCGTTTTTACAGGCGTCGGCAATGCCGTCGGGGCCCAGCGTCAGCACGTAAGAGAGCGCCTTCACCACCACCAGGAAGTTTCCGTAGAATTCCTTAACCATGCCGATGGATTTTTCATAGGGCTCCATGCGAAGCACGCCGTCCCGTTCCACCACCTTCTGTCCCGGCAGGAACGGTTCCAGGAAACGCTTGCAGCCCACCGGACCGCTTCCGGGTCCGCCGCCGCCGTGAGGCGTGGAAAAGGTCTTGTGCAGATTCAAATGAACCACGTCGAAGCCCATGTCTCCCGGCCGTGTGATTCCCATAACCGCATTTAAGTTCGCTCCGTCGTAATAGCAGAGGCCGCCTGCATCGTGGACGATCTTTGTGATCTCCAGAATGTTGGGATCAAAGAGTCCCACTGTATTGGGATTCGTCAGCATGAGGCCTGCCGTGTCTTCCCCGACAGCCCCCCGAAGCTTCTCTAAATCCACAAGTCCGTCGGCTGTGGATGGAATATTGATTACCTTGTAGCCGGCCATGGTTGCACTGGCCGGATTCGTCCCATGGGCGGAATCCGGAACAATGATCTTCGTCCGTTTCTCATCCCCGCGGCTCTCGTGCCAGGCACGAATCAGCAGAAGTCCCGTGAATTCGCCGTGGGCGCCGGCCGCCGGCTGGAACGTCATGCTGTCCATTCCTGTTATCTCACAGAATATTTCCTCCGAAGTCTTCAGGACCTCTAAGGCGCCCTGAACGGTGGATTCCGGCTGCAGCGGATGAATTCCTGTAAATCCGGGGAGTCCGGCGATCTCATCATTGATCTTTGGATTGTATTTCATGGTGCAGGAGCCCAGGGGATAGCAGCCGTCGTTGACACCGTGGGTCGCTTTGGCCAGCTCCGTATAATGGCGGCTTATGTCATTTTCAGATACCTCGGGAAGGCGCAGCGGAAGCGCTCTCGTGCACTCCGGCATCACGTAAGGCACGTCGGATGGCGGCAGAATCTGGCATATCTTTGCACGCTCAAAACGATAA
>OGZT01001803.1_pt1 | contig 13546 bp, 9 predicted proteins | sample 1576891 | NCBI WGS metagenome assembly OGZT01 (sample SAMEA3541521, study PRJEB24748) | human gut metagenome | biome: human gut; feature: human-associated habitat; material: faeces | place: China | collected 2012 | reverse complement strand
GCTGATCTGGAATGGATTTTTGCGTGTAACTATGAAGGTACTGAATAGTTACAAAATTTGTTTATCAAAAAAACAGGGATTCTTTGCGGTTTTTACAAGTTTTTAAACGTTTTATTTGAAATAGCACAATAGGTTAATTTAATGTGATCCCATACGACCACAAGTGTATTTAGCATAGCACAAAACATGCGGAAAAGGAAGGGAATTTCCGCAAAAAAGGAGCCAAAAAGAGTTCATCCGGTCAATTTTTTGCGACCGGATATATCTTTTTGACTCCATCAATGCTTTTTATCTTTGTCTCCGAATCAGTTTTCCTGTCAGAAACATATCTCCATTTTCCGTTGCTCTGTTGATGAACCCAGCCTGGAAACACTATTTTGCTCCCGGCTTAGTCGTCTAAGTCTTCCTCGCTTACGATCTCATCGTACTCCGCTGTATCAAGGAACTCGTCGAAGGCGTCCGCAACGATCTCGTACTCCTCGTCGCTCTCGATATTCTGGATATCCGGGTTGCCATCTGCGTCCTCTGTATAGCGGTATAAGTAGACCTCTCCGTCCTCAGCCTCATTGCCGTCTAACGGGAGAAGCACAATATATTCCTTATCAGCCGCCTCGAAGATCGTAAGAACCACGCACTCTAAATCTGTTCCATCATCCAGTGTCAGAGTGACAGTCATCTCCTCGTCGTTTGCTGCGTCCTGGTTCATGTTTTTTTCCTTTGCCATAACCTTAATTTCCCTCTCATTTCCGGCAGTGTGCCGTTAATTGACAGCCGTTTTTTCTGCGGCCGCTGTTTTTTATAGAATACCAGTAAATATCCATAAAATCAATAGAAAGAATTGCCTAAATCCACTACCACCGTTACAATACACGGGCACTCCATGCCCGCGCACTGTAACTGGATTTTGCCGATGCTTCGCATTCCGAATCGGCAAAATCCGCGGTCATAACGGTATCATACGGAATTTTCAGTTCAGAAAATTCCTACCCATGAAAAGTAACCTACCACCACTGTATTGTACGGAATCTCCAGTCCGGAAAATTCCTACCCATGCACAGTAACATCAGTATTCTACTCCGCGTCGTGCCATAATTCCCTTGTCAAACGGATGCTTTCTCTTGCAGATCTCCGACACATAGTCCGCCGCCCCAAGCAACGACTCCGACGGGTTCCGCCCCGTAAGGACAATTTCTAGCCCATCCGGCTCGCCCTTTTTCGGCCGGTTTTCCAGAAAATCCAGGATGTCCTTTTCCGGTACCATCCCGTAGTTCACCGCCGCCATGATCTCGTCAAAGACCACGAGATCCGCAGTTTTCGCCAGCTCTGCCGCCTCCAAAAACAGATTTCTGTTATAATCCGCGCACTCTTTTTTCGTCTCCTCATCCATAGACCGGACAAAGCCAAAGTTCTTCCGGCACGGGATCAGTGTCACCTCCGGAAGTCTCTTTAAGATCTCCACTTCCCCGGAGTTATCTGTCTTTAAAAACCGCGCGATCACGACACGCCTACCGCTGCCCGCTGCCCGGACCGCAAGCCCTATCGCTGCGCTGGTCTTTCCTTTTCCGTCACCACAGTAAATATGGACAAGTCCCATTTGTCTCCTCCATTCTTCATGCATTCACAGCAGGAAAGAACTGTTCTCTGCTATGGTGCCTTTCCGGCGGCCTAAGCCGCAATGACTCTGGCTCCTCTCTGAATCCTCTACAAACCTGCTTCCCCGATAAACCGCGAAACATCCGTCTTCCTGTGATACCGCTCCCGCACCGCCGCCACATGGAGCCGGTCCTTTGCTCGGGTCAGGGCCACATAAAACAGCCGCCGCTCTTCCTCGATATCCGCCGGGAGTCCCGCCTTGTGATGCGGAACGATCCCCTCATTCACATCCACCACGAACACCACCGGATATTCCAGCCCCTTCGCGCTGTGCATCGTGGACAGTGTCACCCGGTCTCTCGCTTCCCTGGTCTCTTCGAGATTCTGCTTTTTCAACTCTTCCTCGTACCGCACCGCATGTTCCTTCCAGGCCTCGAAGGTCTCAAACTCCGCCGCACTCTCCGCCAGCTTGTCTGCTGTCTCGAAAAGTTCCTCCGGTTTCATTCTCCGGAACTCCGCGTATGACCTGAGATAATCGTCATATCCGATGACTTTGCGGATATAATTCACCGCTGCCACAGGCTTCAGTCTCGACATGGTCCTGAGATCCGCCTCCAGGTCGCATATCCGGTCCTCCATCCAGTCCCTGTCCTGATAAAAGGACTTTAACCGGTCGAAGGACACCGTCGGCGTATCAAAAGCGTCTCTGCTGAAATACCGGTTCGGACGGTTCATGATCCGGTAGAAATCCGACCGTTTCCTGCTGCCCGTCGCGATCTCCATGTAGGCAAAGAGGTCCTTCGCGATCCAGTGACTATAGAGGTTTGGGATCACATCCCGGAGCTGAAAGGGAATATTGTACCCCATAAGCCGCTCCGCCATCAGCCCGGAATTTGCCCCTGTGCGGAACAACACCGCAATCTCGTTCCAGGCATACCCGGCGTCATGATACGCCCGGATGCTTTGTGCCACCGTGTCCATCTCATGTCCCGGATTGTCAAAGACCCTGAAATCCACCGGCCGCCCGGATCCCCGGAACGGCTCCAGTTTCTTCTCAAAGCGAACCTTATTGTGCCCAATAAGCTTCAGCGAAGTCTCCACGATCTCCTTTGTGGACCGGTAGTTTGTTCCAAGAAGAACTCTCTTCGTCCCCGGAAAATCCTTCTCAAATCCCAGCATGATCTCCGGCTTCGCCCCGCGGAACCGATAAATGGACTGGTCATCATCCCCGACGATAAAGAGGTTATTTTCCGGCAGCGCTAACATCCGCACCACCTGGTACTGCAAAAGATTGATGTCCTGGAATTCGTCCACCAGAATATACTTGAATTTTTTCTGCCAGGCAGCCAGGATGTCCTTCCGCTCCGTGAACAGCTCATGGCACATGACGAGCATATCGTCGAAATCGATCTTTCCCGTCTGCTCCAGCATCTCATCGTACCCGTCATAGAGCTTCTTAAACCACTCTTCCGGGCAGTTCTGGGAATAGTAATATTTTAAGTCAAGGCGCTCGCCCTTCACGTAGCTGATCTCGTTGATGATGGAGGAGATAAACTCCGCCTCGTCCTCCACCTCCATCCCGGACTCATCGAGAAACTTTTTAAAATACTGCCGCTTTTCCTCCCCGCTAATCACATTTCCGGCGGGAAAGCGGTACGCCCACTTTAAGATGTGGTAAAAGACGGAATGGAAGGTTCCGAAACTCACACGGCTGCCCGCGGCTTCCAAAGAATTTCCGGCTCCCTGCGCGCGCTGCCTGGCCTCGGCTGCACTCTGTTGGCTTTTTTCCGGCCTGTGCAGACTCCATCCGTTTTTCGGCAGGTGATCATCTTTCTTCCCCGCCTTTCTCCGCTTTTCATCTTCCTCCCGCGCCAGTCTGAGAAACCGCTCCTTCATCTCCGCGGCCGCCGCTTTCGTGAACGTAATGACAAGAATGCCGGAGGGGTCAACGCCCGCCTCCAGCAGTCTCTTGATTCTGTGTGTAATTACTGTCGTCTTTCCGGACCCCGGACCCGCTAAGACCATCATCGGTCCATCCCGGTGCTCCAAGGCCGTCATCTGTGCTTTATTAAAATCCATATTTATCCATTCCGGTCAGGTTTCTTTCTGTTTCTGCCCGGTCCGCCGCATGATCGTATTGCGGTTTTGCGACTGTTCAGTCATCTCACCGCTACGCGATTTGCAAATTACTCAGCAGCCTCCAACAACTCAATTCCCTTCCTGATACGTGCCAGGGACTCCTCTTTTCCGATGATCTCCATGATCTCGGTAGCGCCTGCCGGTGTCATCTGTTTTCCAGATACTGCTGTGCGGATCGGCCACATAACGAAACCAGTCTTTACGCCCTTATCGGCAACATATTTGGACAGGGTCTCAAACAGAGCGTCGTTGCTGTAGATTTCCTGTGCCTCAAGGATCGGAAGAACCTCCTTTAATGTCTCTAAGGAGTTCTCCTTTGTTGTCTTCATCTTCTTATGAACATACATGTCCGCGCTGTACTCCGGCATCTCCTCGAAGAAGTCGACCTGATCCGCGATATCGCACAGTGTCTCGATTCTCGTCTTCACCATTCCGGCAATCTTCTTTAAGTCTAACGGTTTCTTGATCGCAGTCTCAAGGTACGGCTTTGCAAGCTCGAAGAACTTCTCATCGTCCATCTTCTTGATGTACTCGCCGTTCATCCAGCGAAGCTTTGTCATATCGAAGACAGCCGGGGACTTGCTCATATTGTGGTAGTCGAACGCTTTTACAAGCTCCTCAAGAGTAAAGAACTCCTGGTTGTCTGTCGGGGACCATCCTAAGAGGGCAACGAAGTTTACGATCGCCTCTGTTAAAAAGCCCTGCTCGAGAAGATCCTCGAAGGAGGAATGTCCGCTTCTCTTGCTTAATTTCTTGTGCTCCTCGTTTGTGATGGTTGGGCAGTGTACATATACCGGAACTTTCCAGCCGAATGCATCGTAGAGACGGTTGTACTTCGGGGAGGAAGAAAGGTACTCGTTTCCGCGGACAACGTGTGTGATCTTCATCAGATGGTCATCCACAACGTTTGCGAAGTTGTAGGTTGGGTATCCGTCGGATTTGATAAGAACCATATCGTCGAGCTCTGCGTTGTCTACCGTGATATCTCCGTAGATCTCATCGTGGAATGTTGTAGTTCCCTCTTTCGGGTTGTTCTGGCGGATAACGAACGGCTTTCCTGCCTTTAAGTTTGCCTCTACCTCTTCTTTGGTAAGATGCAGGCAGTGCTTATCGTATACCATGATCTCCTCACCGTTTACGGTCTTCTTTAATGAATTTAAGCGCTCCTGGGTACAGAAGCAGTAATATGCCTCACCTTTTTCTACAAGCTTTTTCGCGTACTCCATGTAGATTCCGGCTTTCTGGCGCTCACTCTGGACATACGGACCATAGCCGCCGTCCTTATCCGGACCCTCGTCATGGATCAGTCCGGTCTTTTCCAGTGTGCGGTAGATGATTCCCTCAGCACCCTCAACATGGCGCTCCTGGTCTGTATCCTCAATACGGAGAATGAAATCTCCGCCTTCATGCTTTGCGATCAGGTATGTGTAAAGAGCTGTTCTTAAATTACCTACATGCATCCGGCCGGTCGGGCTCGGCGCAAATCTTGTTCTGATTTTTTCCATAATCCATATCTCCTGTTGATATATATTTATCCGCGGATAGTTCCGCAGACAGACATTCTTTTTTTCTATACCGTCATATCTAATAAATGACAAGCCAGATTAAAGTACACCATCAGACTCACCGCATCCACGATCGTCGTGATCATCGGTGACGCCATGATCGCCGGATCAAGCTTTAAGACCTTCGCCCCGATCGGCAGTGTGCATCCGATCGTCTTCGCAACGATGACCGTACAGAACAGGCTGATCACGACGGTCACGCAGATCATCGTGTTGCCCGGATACTGGATCATCAGACGGATAAAGTTTACCACCGCCAGGACAAATCCAACGATCACGCCGACCCGTACTTCCTTCCACACGACCTTCAGGATATCCGAAGGCTCCACATCGCCGATAGCCATACCACGGATGATCATGGTGCTGCTCTGGCTTCCGGAGTTTCCGCCGGTATCCATAAGCATCGGGATAAAGCTTACAAGAAGCGGGATTGCCGCAAAGGCATTCTCATATTTTACGAGGATTCCGCCGGTGATCGTACTGGTGCACTCTGCAAGGCGCGAGCCGCTCCTTGACCCGACGGCAAGCCGCCGAAGCAAACGCTTGATGGGGTAATGGAGGTTACGGGGATATCCCTATTTTGTACGGCGCAAAGGAACTTTTTCAAAACTACACTGGAACGAACTCCCTCCTCCCCCGGTATGTCGCGCTACTGCTCTACCCCTCCTAAAGAACCACATTGCCGTATGGCTTCGAGTGACGGGCCTTTTCCAGAATCCAGTCATGGAACAGCCGGACTTTGGGCCTCTGAATGCCCTTATGCGTGGACACCACATAATAGGTCTGCGGAGCGGGGAAAACCAAGTTGAAGGGCACGATGAGTTCCTTCTTCTGCAGGGCTTCCCTGACCAGCCACTCGCGGCCGAGCGCGACGCCGAGCCCTTGCTTCGCCGCTATCGCGGTCAATTCGGCACGATCGAAACTGTAGCCCGACTGGAGCGGCAGCCCCGTGATCCCCGCCCAGTTCGCCCATATCTCCCATCCCGCGTAGAACGGCGTGTTTGCGGCCTCCGGGTGCTCGTGGATCAGCTCACAGCTGCGCAACGCTTCTGGATTCTCGATCAGCTCATGCTCCCACGCGTAACTCTGGGAGCATACGGGCAACAGGTTGTCCCGCAGAAGCGGCGTCGCGTGCAGCCCGTCGGTAATTGAGTCGCCGCAATAGATCGCCACATCCGCGTTGTTCTCTTCGTTCTCATAGCTGATGAGGTCGTTGCCGCTGCGTATGTGCAGGGAAATGTTGGGATGCTCACGCTGAAATTCCGACAGCAACGGCAGCAGCCAGCAACCAGCGATGGAAGGCGCGCAGGCAATGACGAGATCCCCCTGCAGCTCCGCCTCCTGAATATTTCTGATAGCTTCGTGGATCTGCTTGAGGCTGGCGTCCAACGTGCCGTACAGCGTCTTCCCTTCCTCGGTCAGGATGATCTTGCGCGTCAGGCGATGAAAAAGCGGAAAACCCAGTTCCTGCTCAAGGCAACGTATTCTATGGCTTACCGCACTCTGGGTGATGCACAGCTCCTCAGCCGCCTTCGTAAAGCTCATGTGTTTGGCTACGGCCGTAAACGAGTACAGGAATTGCCCGGACACTTGGAGTTTATTCTGGTTCATGCATTCATCTCATGAATGGGCGGATAAAGATTTTGCGTTTGATAGAATTATCACATTCTTCTATACCGTAATCATAAGTTCAGCAGAATCCATAGATAACCAACTTTTTTCAAGTCTCATCCTATCCTTCAAGCCAATCTTTGGCAAACAAGCTTTCCCGCTTCGGAACAAATTGCCTCATAGAAAAACCGTTCGCGTTATAGATGAAAAGACATATGGCCTTTCCTTCCTAAACTTGTCGCGGGCCCCGCCCGGCTATGGAGAGTGCAGCAGTATGACCAGTTCCGTTCTTTTCACCCCCGTTCGGATCAACAGGATGACGCTGAAAAACCGCATCATCATGCCCGCAATGGCTTCTTACCATGCGGCCGTCAACGGCGAGGCCACCGAAAAGCTCATCCGGTACCATGAGGAGCGCGCCAAGGGCGGCGTAGGCATGAATATCGTCGAAGCCACCTATGTGGCCCGCAGCGGCAACAGCTTCGATTTCGGCCTCGGCATTTCCGACGACTTCATGATCAAGGGCCTCTCCAATCTCACCGAAGCCGTGCATCGCCACGACGGGAAGATCGCCATTCAGCTCCAGCACGGCGGACGCTTTGGCAATCCGCCCACCTCCGGCTGTCCGCGCCTGCTCGTTTCCATGATTCCGGGCCTCGCCCCCACCGAAAACTCCCGCGTCATGGACGCCGACGACATCGAAGGCATGGTCGGGGCGTATGTGCAGGCCGCCCGCCGCGCCGTGGAAGCCGGGTTCGACGCCGTGGAAATCCACGGGGCGCACGGCTACCTCATCAACCAGTTCATGTCTCCTCTCACCAACCGCCGCGAGGACGCCTACGGCGGCAGCTTTGAAAACCGGATGCGCTTCCCCCTCGAAGTCCTGCGCGCCGTCAGAAAGCAGGTCGGTCCCGGCTTCCCCATCCTTTTCCGCTACAGCATGGAAGAATTCATGCCCGGCGGCATCGATATGGAACAGGCCGTCCGCATCGCCAGGGTCATGGCCGACAACGGCGTGGACATGCTGAACGTCTCCATCGGCATCGGTGAATCCGTGGAATATATCATCCCCCCCGCCAGCGTGCCGGACGGCTGGAACGCCGATCGCGCCGCCGTGATCAAGCAGGCCGTCGGCTCCCGCATCCCCGTCGCCGTGGTGGGCCGGATCTGCAACCGCAAGACCGCCGAAGGCATCATCGCTTCCGGCAAGGCGGATCTGGTGGCCATGGGCCGGGCCCTGCTCGCCGATCCCTTCCTGCCCGCCAAGCTCGCGGAAGGCCGCGACGACGAGATCCTGACCTGCATCGGCTGCAACGAAGGCTGCACCGGGATGCTCAACGAGTGCCGCCCCATCTCCTGCGCCCTGAACCCGCGCACCGGATATGAGGATGATTACCCCATGACGCAGGCCGACGTGCCGAAGACCGTCGTTGTCATCGGCGGCGGCCCCGCCGGGTGTGAAGCCGCCCTCACCGCCGCACAGCGCGGGCACAAGGTCGTACTTTTCGAGGCGTCCCCCTCGCTCGGCGGCCTCGCCAACATCGCCGCCCTGCCTCCCGGCAAGGGTGTGTTCGCCACCCTCGGCGCATATTTCTCCGCCATGCTTCCTCGTACCGGGGTTGATGTCCGCCTGAATACGAAGGCCGACGCCGACGCCGTCCGCACCCTGAATCCCGATCACGTCATCGTGGCAACCGGCGGAGCTCCCATCGTGCCCCGCTTCTGCGCCGACGCCCCGGTCGTCCTTGCACAGGACATCCTCACAGGGACAGCGCAGGCCGGTTCCCGCGCGCTGGTCATCGGCGGCGGCCTCGTGGGTAGCGAAACGGCCGAGTTCCTCGCAGAAAAAGGCTGCGAAGTCACTATCGTGGAACTGCGCGACGGCATCGCCCTCGACATGGAATACAAGACCCGGCAGATGCTGATGCCGAAACTCGCGGCCCTCGGCGTCGTCTGCCTGACCGAGACCGAGGTGCTCGAAATCGGCTGCAACGGCAACGTCAAGGTGAAAACCCCCTATCTGGAAAAAGAACTCTCCGGCTTCGACACGGTGGTCGTTGCGCTCGGCTACCGCCCGGACGCCGCCCTCTGCGCGGATCTCGCCGCCGCAGGCATCGATTTCGTCCGGGTAGGGGACTGCAAGAAGGTCGGCAAGATCATCAACGGGGTTTGGGAAGCCTTCCAGATCACCTACCGGATCTGAGCCGGGGCACCGGACCCGACGGCGCGCTTGCTTCGGCGGCAACTCCCCCAAAGCAAACGCTTGGCGGAAGTAACGGTTACGGAGAATTCATTGTTTTTAACGGCGTGAAGGACTCTTTTTCCAACCTCCCGCCGGAACGAACTCCCTCCAAGTCACCTCCCCACCAGTCAAAAGTCTTGGGAAGGAGAGAGGTGGGGGTCCGGGGAGGGGAGAGGAAAGCCCTTCTCCAGAAGGATTTCCTCTCCCCTCCCCCGGTTCTCCCTCCCCGGCACTCCTCGCCTCCCCTTCCCCTCAACAACGCAAGGAGAAACACGGCATGTCGCTCTCCCTCGATCGCTCCCTCCTCAAGCCTGCGGCCACCGTGGTCGCCATTGTCCTGTCGCTGTTCCAGATTTATTTTACGGGCGGCTTCGGGGTGACGGACGCGCATATCCTGCGCGGGACGCACCTCACGCTCATCATGATTCTTGTCCTGCTCCTCGTACCTTCACGCAAGCTCGCGCCGGAGGAAAAGGAGGGATGGTTTCCTATCCTCATCGATCTGGCGCTGATCGCGCTGGCCGTCGCCATCAACGTGTATGTGTTTCAGGAAGCGGACAACATCGCACGCCGCCTGAAGTACGTGGAAGACGTCACCAACCTTGACCTGTTCTATGGGACGGGGCTTGTCCTGCTGGTGCTTGAGGCCACGCGCCGCACCTCTGGCTGGCCGCTCGTCATCGTGTCCGGCGGTTTCCTCGCCTATGCCATGTTCGGCGAGTACATGCCCGGCGGCCTCGCCCACAACGGCATCGAATACGACCGCCTGATCGAGCAGCTTTTCCTCCTCACGGACGGCATCTATGGCGTCCCGCTCGGTGCGGCGGCAGGCATGATCTTCGCGTTCGTCATGTTCGGGGCTTTCCTCGAAAGTTCAAAGATGAGTTCGCTGTTCATGGATCTTGCCTGTCTGCTGACGCGCAAGTCCGCGGGCGGGCCCGCCAAGGTCGCCATTTTCGCTTCGGCCCTGTTCGGGACTATTTCGGGAAGCGCCGCCGCCAACGTCTATGGCACCGGCACCTTCACCATCCCGCTCATGAAGAAGGTCGGCTATACGCCCCATTTCGCGGGCGCGGTTGAGGCCGTGGCCTCCACCGGCGGACAGATGATGCCCCCGATCATGGGCGCGGCGGCCTTCATCATGGCCGACGTCATCGGCGTCAGCTACCTGACCATCGCCAAGGCCGCCCTGATTCCTTCCGTCCTCTATTACCTGACGCTGCTCGCCATCATCCACCTTGAAGCCGTCAGCAAGAACATGGGCACCCTGCCCCCCGAACTCGTCCCCAGCGCGGCTTCGGTTCTGCGCCGCCTCTACTACCTGTTCCCGCTGGTGTTCCTGATCACCATCCTGCTCATGGGCCGCAGCGTCATCGCCTGCGCCTACTACGGCACCGTGTGCATCGTGATCCTCAGCATGATCCGTTCCGAAACGCGCTTCACCTTCAAGCGGCTCTGCGGCGCGCTGGAACTTTCGGCCAAGAATGCCATGATGGTTTCCTCCTGCTGCGCCTGCGCGGGTATCATCATCGGCGTCATCAGCCTGACCGGCATCGGCTACAAGTTCATCAACGTCATCACCGCGCTCGCGGGCAGCAACCTGCTGCTGCTCATGGCCATGCTGATGGTCACCTGCATCATCCTCGGCATGGGCGTGCCCACGGCCCCGGCGTACATCATCGTCGCCACTCTCGGCGCTCCGGCCCTCATGAAGGCGGGCGTCCCGATCATCGCCGCGCACATGTTTGTGTACTTCTACGCCATCCTTTCCGTGATTACGCCGCCCGTGTGCCTCGCGGCCTTCGCGGGGGCCGCCATCGCGGAAACCAACGCCATGAAGACGGGGGTTACCGCCATGAAGCTCGGCATTGTGGCCTTCATCATCCCCTTCATGTTCGTGTTCGAGCCCGCCCTGCTCATGCAGGGGTCCACGACCGAGATCGTCACGGCCTTCACTTCGGCCCTCGTCGGCGTCATCGGCGTAGCCTCCGGGATACAGAACTGGCTCCTCGTCCGCTGCCGCCTATGGGAACGCGCCCTCCTGCTCGCCAGCGGGCTCATGCTCATCTTCCCCGGCCTCATCACGGATACCATCGGCCTTTCCAGCCTCCTCATCGTCCTGTTCGCACAGCGCCTCAGAAGAAGCGGTTCCCCCGTCGCGGCCGCCTGACCGTCCTGGGATGTTCGATATGGCAGCAAACCCTAACTCTTGGAGGTTCCCGTCCATGCGTACCAACATCATAGCCGCCGCCGTGGCCCTGGCCATCGCACTATTCCCCTCCGCCGCCCTTGCCGAAAAGACAAGACTGACCGCCGTGTCCGGCCCCGTGTCCGGGGGCTGGTACCTCGGCGTCGGCCTCGTTGCCAAGGCATTCACCGATGCCAACCCCAACTATGAAGTCACCATGCTGCCCGGCAACTCCACTTCCAACGTCATCCAGCTCCAGCAGAAGAAGGCGGATCTGTCCATCGGTATGCACACCATGAACATGGCCGCCATCAAGGGGACGGCCCCCTACAAGAAGGCGTTCCCCAACATCGCCGCCTACGCCAACCTCAACGACACCGCCCGGTTCCATTTCGTGGTGACCAAGAAGTCCGGCATCACCTCCATCGCGCAGCTCCGCGACTCCAAGATGCCCGTCCGCCTCGCCTACGGCGCGGTCGGCGGTTCCGGCGAAGTGTTTTGCGGCTGGATCTTTGAAAGCTACGGCTTCACCTACAAGGACATCCAGTCGTGGGGCGGCAAGCTGTATTCCAATAACTTCGATGATATCGTGAATATGACCAAGGACGGCCAGCTTGACGCCATCGTATGGGTCGGGCCCGGCGAATCGTGGTTCTTCACCGAAATCGCCCAGAACGTCGACCTCGTATGGCTTCCCGTCGACGAAAAGATCATGGACGACGTCGCCAAGAAGCACGGGCTCGGCAAGGGTACCATCCCCGGCTCCCTGTTCAAGGGCATGGTGGGCAAGAACATCCCGACCGTAACCGAATGCAACGAACTCACCGTGCGCGCCGACCTCGACGAGGACACCGTGTACAAGCTGACCAAGGCGTTCATCGAAAATCTCGACGACATCAGGAAGGGCTGCGCGACGTGGGCCGACTGCACGCCCGAAAAGGCCGCCAAGGACACCGGCGCACCCATGCATCCCGGCGCCGTCCGCTACTACAAGGAAGCCGGGCTGCTGAAGTAGCCCCGGTATCCCCGCAGCGCGGGGAGTTCCCCCCTCCCCGCGTCCCGAATCATCGAAAGGAAGCCTCCACCTTTAACCATTACACGGGGCCACACCCACAAACAAAGGAATCCGCCATGATCATCGATTTTCGCGCCCGTCCCCCCTACAAGAGTTTCCTCAAGCTGAGCCTGTACAAGCCGTGGCGTCCCCTGCCTGAAGATCCCGCAGAATGGGGGGCTTTCGAGCTCGGGCGCGAGCCCAACGTCACCGCCGACGCCCATGATATGGACGCCTTCGTCAAGGAAATGGACGACAACGGCATCGTCAAGGCCGTGCTCATGGGACGCCATGCCGACGATTTCGGCATCGTGGACAACGACGAGCTGTATGAGCTGACCCAGAAGTATCCGGGCCGCTTCTTCCCCTTCGCCGGGATCAATCCCCGCGAGGAAGGCGCGGTGGAAGAAGTGGAGCGCTGCATCTCCAAGATGGGCTTCAAGGGCATCAGCGTCGATCCGGGCTGGCTGAACCCGCCGCTGAAGGGCGACGATCCGATCTTCACGCCCATCTATGACAAGTGCGCCGAGCTCGGTGGCATCCTCGTCATGAGCGTCAGCGCGGCCCTCGGCCCCGATCTGACCTATTCCGATCCGGTCATCGTACAGCACGTCGCCACCAGGTACCCCAACATGAAAATCGTCGTGGCCCACGGCTGCTGGCCGCATGTGGAGCGGATGCTTGCCGTCGCCATGCGCTGCCCCAACGTGTATCTGGTTCCCGACTGCTACGTATACATCGACTGCATGCCCTTTGCGGATACGTACATTGAGGCGGCGAATTCCTTCCTCAAGTACCGCACCATTTTCGGCAGCATGTGCCCGAAAATCGCGTGGATGCCGCAGGGGCTGGGGAAAAACCTCTATCACACTCTCTCGGTGTATGAAAACGTCGACTTCTTCGCCCGCCTGTTCGGCCACGATAAAGCCGAGCGCGAACTGCGCATCAACGAGCTGCTGCAGAGTACCGGGCTGGCGCCGTTTCGCGATCGCCCCGCCGGAAAACTCTCCGGTGGGATGAAGCAAAAGCTCGGCCTGTGCTGCGCGCTGATCCACGATCCGCAGCTGCTGATCCTTGATGAACCGACCACCGGCGTCGATCCCCTCTCCCGGGCGCAGTTCTGGGAGCTTATCGACAGTATTCGCCAGCGCCCT
>OGZT01001802.1_pt1 | contig 13549 bp, 17 predicted proteins | sample 1576891 | NCBI WGS metagenome assembly OGZT01 (sample SAMEA3541521, study PRJEB24748) | human gut metagenome | biome: human gut; feature: human-associated habitat; material: faeces | place: China | collected 2012 | reverse complement strand
AATAATTCCTGCCGCATATCCCGTTCCATATTTGCTCCCATCATGTGTCCCTGACGTCCATACCTTCCAGCCTCAGACTGGCCTCAGCTTTTTCAAATCCTCTTGCCCTGACTGAACTGTTTGACATGGCCCCTCCGGTTAAATTTTGTTTAGCTATATTATAATATTTTAGCCGCTAAAATCATGCAATACTGCAAATTACTTAAAAAAAAATCCCGCGACTGCGGGATTCTGAGCGGAAATTGATACTTTTATCCTTCAATAAGGCAAATTATTTTCACGTTTTCGAGATTTAGCTCTTCTTCTACACCAGTTGAATCAAACTTAATCCAGGCAAGCCCTTCTTCACTTGGCCGCTTGGTCAGGATAAGGCGGCCCTGCTCCCCCAGGTACTCAACGATAACAATAGCCTTTTTGAATTTATCAGGATCGGTTTCCTTTTCTGGCGTCTTACGGACCTTATCGGTCACATCGTTATCATCGTGGCCGTCCGTATCATCCTCGGCGGCTTCCGAATCGGTACGGCCATTGAAGGCGTCAATGGTGTCTGGATCACGCTTGCTGGATTCTTTTTCGTCCAGGAACTCACGGAAAACTTTCACCGCACTACGGGTAATGTCTTCACCCTCGTTCTCTTCAAGCAGTTTTTGAACTTCTTCCGGGTCTTGCTTGTAAGCCGTTACCAGCTCATTAACTACGGTAACATCACGGATTGAGCCTTTATTAAAAGCATCTGCTATACAATCCGGCAGGTCCAGCAACGCGGCGTGTTGGGTTACGAACGCTGGCGACTTGCCAAGCCTTTTAGCAATCTGAGATTTTGATACTCCCTCAGCCAGTTTGCGGCCAATGTGTACGGCAATTTCACGCGCCGTCAGGTCATTACGCTGGATGTTCTCAATGACCTGATCATCGTCGCTATAGTCATTATCGATAAAAGCGGGAATTTGTTTCTTCCCGGCCACTTTACTGGCTCGCCAGCGACGTTCTCCATGGTTAATGATATAGCGCCCCGCTTGCTCCGGGTTCTCACGAACGGAGACAGGCATTTTCACGCCACGCGCTTTAATGGTATCAGCCAGCTCCTTAATGGATTCCTCTGAGAATCCTGGGTTGTCCTGCTTACGCGGCTGTTCAGGATCGGGATCAATCGCGTCAACGTCCAGCATCAGTGGTTTACCCTCAGCACCTGCAGACGCATCAAGAAAGTCGGATAGATCACCAACGGTATCAAGGCCAAGGCCGGAAGAATTTTTTTTAGTCATTATGCAACCTCCATCTTAGTAAAAACATGATCGGCCAGTGCTCTCATTTCCTGGCTGGCTTTACGTGCTGCTGTCTTCTTGATTTTCCAGACAGGGACATGTGAAGCCAGTGCATCAGCAATGCTGCTTCGCAACCCGACAGACACAGGAACCATTAACGTAGGGTAGGCCGTCTGCAGCTCCTGCAGGTGGTTTACATGGCGAGGATTGCGGCCATCTACCTTACTTGGAACCATACCAATAAATTCCAGCTTGCTGTTCATTTTGCGTTTCACCTGGGTGAAGGTGGTCAGCATTTTTTTAATACCCTGAATGGAGTACACCTCAAGCTCAATAGGGCATACCACAAAATCAGCGCTCGCCAGCGCAACGATAAGCGCATTGTTAACCGTAGGCGCAGTATCAATCAGGCAGACGTCAAAGCCACTGTCGGCCAGCTGCTGCAGGTTATGGCGGAACTGCTTCACCATTTCGGGCAGATTTAATTTTTCTACGTTTGCCAGCTGAATATCTGACTCAATGAGAGAAATTCCGCTCTCAGGAATTTGGGTAAAGCGAGTTGGCTCGATCTCGCCCCACATTTCATTCGCTTTAATGCCGGACGAGAACTGTTTCAGGGTAAAAGAGGCGTTGCCCTGGGTATCCATATCGATTACAGCAACCCGCTTGCCTCGTTCTGAAAAATCAAATGCCAGATGAACCAGGGTGGAAGTCTTGCCAACACCACCTTTTTGATTTGCTGTAACCAATACTTTCATAGCCATCGCTATTCTTCCTGTTTACGTTTTGCCTCGTCAGCCCACTTTTTAACAATGAAAGCCTGCCGCTCCGGTAACACTACTTCAATACGCACAAAGCCGTCAGGTACTTCTTGTTTATAGGCATCCCACACTCTGTTAACTGCCTGAGAAACAGCCCCGCGAGAAATATCCAGCGTTTCAACAAAATATTTCTGCGGCCTCCCTTCAACCAGTACGCCATAAGCGATATCAAGCGTTTGCTTACCAACATTCAGGCTTCGGGTAACTCTTGCAAATACCTCATTAGTCAGGCGTTTTTTTTCACTTTTTTCACTTTTTTCATCGCCAGTTTTGGCAACGTGCAGGTCATTACTATTAACAGTCGTCATAAAATTTACTTCCAAAATCAACGTCTTTGACTGGACGCCTCAATGACACCGCAAACACAGTTTAGCTAAACTGTGTTTTCAGGTCAATCATTTTAGCCGCTAAAATCTATTTTTTAATGGATATAACGAAAAAACCCGGAAAGCCGGGTTATTTCAGTGCAACATCTTTGATGAAAGTTACTCGTTTTTTCATCTGCGCCCCCCACAGGAATAACATACCTCCGAGGAGAACAAGAATCCCACTAATCGAAAATCCTGCAGATGAAACAGAGGTAAAGATACGTGCCTTTTTCAGTTTTCCCTGCGCATAACGGGTAGCCGGTGGCGTGATTGTTTCCTTAAAAGCAGTCATTTCAAGCCCGTATCTGACATCAGCAGGGACAGGCTCAGCTGGATTACGTTGATAGTCGGCTACAACCTTCCTGACCAGATCGATATCGGATTTGTTTTCCTTGATACCGGCCTGCGCTTTGACGTAATCAAGTAACTTGGCGGTTTCTGGAGTCTGGCCGCTGATTTTTTCAAGATAGGTAACAAGCTCTGCTGGCTTATCATCCTTGATAAGCTGCCTGACTACTTCTGTCGGCGAAAAGGAATCATCTTCTGGCGTTTCAGTTAACGTACTCAACATCATCTTGGCTCCGAAGATGACGGGAAGGATTCCCAATAGAGGAAGAACGGTCGTTACACCTTCCCCGTCAAACACCTTAAAAATTACAATGATAAGCCAAATCAAAAAGCCGACGCTGATAGCTCCCACAAACGACTTCAAAACACCTGCATAAATCATTTTGTGTCCCCAGCATAAATGACAGCTGATTAGTATTACGGCGCTTTGGGCTTCCATGTAGCCATAATGTAAGTCAGGGCTGCCAGTACAAAGAAACTGATCACAAACGGCCAGGCTGCAGCAAACGGGCCATCACTCCATTTAAACATCATTTTGAAAAACTGAATGACAACGTTCGCGATCAGCAGGAAGCGAACAGGAATCCATAGAATGACCAGCACCATGTACACCGCACCAATGACTCCATGAATGATATTACGCATGGCGCTCCCTGATGTTTGACCGGCAGCATTCTCGACCGGCTGGCCCTGCTGCTGTTTACTGTCCTCTTGACGAGGAAATTTAACGACATTGGTCATACTGGCCTCCTGCTGGATTCAGACACTGAACCGGTTAGCTAGTGTCCTCTGCGATGAAGCGTTAATGTTGGCTGGCATACGCGCCGAACAGCAAGCTCCATGATTTCTTTACTGATACGTTGATTTTCTTCTGGCGTAAGACATTCAGCACAAATTTGACCTAATTCAGCCTTTAATGAATTTGCACCAAAAACGCTATGTTTAAGCATGGTGAGACTGCAGCCGCAACGCTTGCAGTGAGTATGGATAAGTGTATTTTTCATCGGAATTCTCCGGCTGCTGACCTGAGTGCTTTACCCGGCCTTCACAAACATTATAGGACATTTTGTCCTATCCTGCAATTTTAGCGGCTAAAATTCTTTTCACACCTTCCAGATTTTACCCAATCCGGCATATTCAACCAGGATAGCCCAGGCCGAAAAAGGAATGGGGGTATCTCCCCCAATCCAGCGCCTGACGGTTCGACTGTCTTTCAGTCCGGTCAGTGTGGCTGCTTTGCTTCCTGTTAGCTCTGCTATCTGCATCAAAGTACGAATTTCTTCTGGCGTCGGACAAACCCATCCCGCACCAAAGGGTAAAAAACATTCTGACCTGATTGAGACAGGGTAGGGTTTAGTTTGCATTCACGATTCACCTGTTTTGTTGTCTTCCAGTAATTTCAGTTGATCAACATTGTAAAAAGTACGAACGCAAGTAGGGTCAAAATCCACTACCTGAGTTCCGCGACGGTTGATTCGATAACGTATAGGCTTATCTTCATGCGCCTCCACGCATCCTGAATCGTATATCGTAACGATTTTTACAATAGTGCCAATATTTTTAGCAAACACCGGATGATGCACACTCACGATTTCACATCGAGCACCAACGTAAAATTCCTTGTAGCGCTCAACGGTAATCATCCTATCTTTGTATTCTTTGGGACGTTCCTTTGCCAGCTGCTTGCGCCGTTCGCTTTCGGCCCTCATAGCTTCTCTTTCAGCCTCCCGTTCTCTCTGCATAACCGCTGTAATGCGTTCCTGGGCTGCTACAGCCCATTTACGGGCGATAAATGCTTTAGAGGCGGGTAATAACGCCTCAACCCTAACAAAGCCGTCAGGGAGCGTTAGAGGCGTTCTGTCAGGGGGAGGCGAAAGGGATTTTAACCAATCAGGCAAAGGCTCAGATGCCAGCCTGTCACGGGAATCAGCAGCGATAAAAGCAGGTTTCTTTCTGGCGTCAATCAGGCTTTGAAATACGCGGGATACATGTGCATCAACGGTTTCTCCAGGTCTGACTTCTGAAAGCCTAACAAAATGCGAACGATACCCTGTTTCGGATACAAAGGGTGCGCCTAAATCAACGGCATGAAACGAGGTGGAAAGATACCCCATCATACATCCGGCTTCGACCTTAACCCTTGCTCGCATACCACTGAAACTTTCGATGATAAAATCACCGTGCTGGCCCCACATAGGAACGCTACCGTCATCAGCACGGCAATATTCACTGATAACATGAGCCGCTTCATGTTCACCGGCATTACACCCAAAGAAGGTTTTACCGTTCATTTTCCAGATACAGGCTTCAAACCGGTACACAGCATCATGACGCTGTTGCAGATCACCGGTCATACAGGCTTTATTCAAATCAATTAGCGCAGAGTACGCCGCGTCCAGAATTCGATGGTCGTCCGGCAGCTGCTGCGCAATGGCTTCCATTTGCTGATCGCGAGAGTCATCGCCAGGATAATGTTTGGACATATTAAACCCCTGAAAAATCCCCTGCAGAGCAGGGGATAAAGACTCACTTAATCGATGGCCGCACGGAACTGCGCATATTCTTGATGCCCGCTGGCGTAATCAAACAGCTGATGATAATAAGCACTGCATCTTTCTGAAAATGGCAGATTAGAATTAGCAAGCTGGGCCAGCACAAAACTGGTTGCCACCATACCTGCAGCTTCTGCGCTTAACAAACCGTCAAAGTAATTACCCTGGACAGAAATACGGTAATGTTCACGGCTGTTTGGTGCCATAAAATAACCACCATTTGAAAGTTCATAAAAATCCCACTCACCACCATCGTAATGGGCTTCAATTTTATCCAGCGCACTACTTAAATATTGGCTTTTATTTTCAGAACTTAATTTACGCATCCACTTATAAGTGTGGTTTTCCACCAAAAGCCAGTATTGGCCGAAGAATTTCGGCATAAACATCAGGCGTTCTTCATAATCTGTAAGTTTACGAGCAGTAACGATAACTTCATTATTCATCGGAGTTCTCCGGTAGTTGACCTGAGTGATTTACCCGGCCTTCACAAACAGTATAGGACATTTTGTCCTATACCTCAACACTTAATAAACTGTTGAGAAAATTTTATTTGTCATCATATTTCCTTTTTATCTAAGAGCTGAATAAATTTAAGAAGGCCCGCTATGCGGGCCAGTTTGCAAATCATTTTTTAATGAAGCGCTGCAGCTGCTGCTTAAAATTATATTCAAAGTCCGGTTCAAAATCCCATGCGCGCCAGATAAGAAGATTGGTATCAGCCTCGCGAATTTCTACCTGGTGATCATCGTACTTAGTAACGTTAGCAACCTTAACAGTTACAGTATCGACAAGGGGAGGGAGGTTCTTAAGTACATCTTTCATCGGAGTTCTCCGGTAATTGACCTGAGTGACTTACCCGGCCTTCACAAACATTATAGGACATTTTGTCCTATAATGTGAAGTGTTTTATTCTATTTCCTGACAAATTCTGAATACAGCAACCACCCAATAACAATGATACATGCAATATCAAAAAATAGAGAACAGTATAAATAAATACCTTCTGCTTTAATAAATTTTGTGAAGTGTGAATTAAACAAATCAGCACTTATATTCTCTTTGAGATCTTTATTCATTTTCTTGGCGTCAATCATTGCGTGAATTGACTTTATTAAATTGTGAAAACTTGCAAGTAATGAAAAGGTAAACACAAACAAATATAAATCCTTTTTTGTCCCCACCTCAAGCAGATAATAAATAAATGATGCAATAATCAAAACAAAGAAAACGGCAGATACTATTGACTGGATAATGCAGCGTTTTCTGTCCCATTTTATAAAACTTAAAAATGGTCCTTCTTCCAGACCTCTTCTTCATTATCATCATTTCCAGGTAGATCATACTTACCATCTAAAACTTTCTTTATAAATTGACTACGCTTGATGAAATTCATCATTACCGCAAAAATTATATACGACAAAGCGGCAACAATCATTCCAAAGTGAAGTAACGGAAATGTCGTAAATACCGTTTCAAAATGCGCATTATCATTCATATAAGTTCCTTCTTATTTTCCAAAACAACCCAACACTTCGAACCATCATACTCGTTACCACCTTCGGCAATAAAAATATGCTCACTGGAATCAATAGCTATTGCACCAGGTCTTTCATGTTGAGGGTCACGCAGACAGTTTTTCCAGCCGTAAACCGCATCATTCCAGATAAGCACTATGCCGCTATCGGCATGTTCCGGGTTCTGTAATCGCCAGCTCCGGGCTATTTCTACGTAATTGATCATTAACCTGCCTCCGCGAGCAGATCCTGAATAGGGCGGAAATGGTTATTCGCTATAATATTTCGGCTCTCCCAACGGTCATGAGCGGCCTGCAGGTTAATCCAGAAATCTTCATCAGTCTGGAACAATACGGCCAGCTGTGAGGCTTCTGCTACGCTGATACGGCGGCTGTTATTGATTATCTGGCCGATAACTTTGCGGGACACACCCATTACCAGCGCCAGCTCTGCTTGGGTGATGTTCAGCGGCTTTAAAAATTCTTCTGACAGCATTTCGCCTACAGTGGTTGGTTCTGCGGTGATCGTATCCATATACCCCCCTAGCGGTATTTATGTGGATCGAGATAAATGTCGTAAGCATGGCCATCGCGCCAGCGAAAGATTAGACGCCACTGAATGCTCACCCGAATGCTTGACCATCCAGCGAGATTACCCTGCAAGCGTTCATAATTATTACCGGGCGGCGAGAACAATGACTTCTCACTGCTGGCAGCGGCCAGAAGAGACAGCTTACGGCGAAGCGGCTTTTCAATGATGGCCGGTATCTGTGCGCTCCGTGTCCCATGCACGTAGAACGCTGCAAGCTCACCGTTCTGGCTGTCCTTAAAGCTACCAATCATTCCAGCGCTCCATCATATTATTGAGTGTTCATTATATCATCAAATACGAGTTATGCGACCAAATTGGAACATGAAGATACCAATTTTGCACATTTTAAAATGATCCAATCGCGCATAACGGGGAGCCCGCAGAATTCGGAAAAAATCGTACGCTAAGGTTTTCCGGGCATCCGTAAGGGCCGAAACTTCCCGTCTTCCAGTCTGCGGCTCTGCCGCCAGACGTAATCGCCGGTTAGGTTGATGTGCTCCCAGCCCAGCGGCGACAGGAATTGCAGCAGCTCGCCGTCCACCGGCTTGCCGGCCTCGACCAACCCCTGGGTGGCGCGTTCCAGGTACACCGTGTTCCACAGCACGATAGCCGCCGTCACCAGGTTGAGGCCGCTGGCCCGGTAGCGCTGCTGCTCGAAGCTCCGATCCCTGATTTCCCCAAGGCGGTTGAAGAACACCGCCCTGGCCAGCGAGTTGCGCGCCTCACCTTTGTTCAGGCCGGCATGCACGCGGCGGCGCAGTTCAACACTTTGCAGCCAGTCCAGGATGAACAGCGTGCGCTCGATCCGGCCCAGCTCGCGCAGGGCCACGGCCAGTCCGTTCTGGCGCGGGTAGCTGCCGAGCTTGCGCAGCATCAGCGAGGCGGTGACGGTGCCCTGCTTGATCGAGCTGGCCAGGCGCAGGATGTCGTCCCAGTGGGCACGCACGTGCTTGATGTTCAGGGTGCCGCCGATCAGCGGGCGCAACGTCGGGTAGGCTTGCACGCCCTGCGGCACGTACAGCTTGGTTTCGCCGAGGTCGCGGATGCGCGGCGCGAAGCGGAAGCCTAGCAGGTGCATCAGGGCAAAGACGTGATCGGTGAAGCCGGCCGTGTCGGTGTAGTGCTCCTCGATCCGCAGGTCGGACTCGTGGTACAGCAGGCCGTCGAGCACATAGGTGGAATCGCGGACGCCGACATTCACCACGCGGGTGCTGAACGGCGCGTACTGGTCGGAGATATGGGTATAGAACAGCCGTCCCGGCTCGCTACCGTACTTCGGGTTGACGTGCCCGGTGCTCTCGCCCCGGCCACCCGCGCGGAAGCGCTGGCCATCGGAGGATGAGGTCGTGCCGTCGCCCCAGTGGGCGGCAAAGGCGTGGCGATACTGGTGGTTGACCAGCTCGGCCAAGGCCGCCGAATAGGTTTCGTCGCGGATGTGCCAGGCTTGCAGCCAGGACAGCTTGGCGTAGGTCAGGCCGGGGCTCGACTCGGCCATCTTGGTCAGCCCGAGGTTGATCGCATCACCGAGGATTGCGGACAGCAGCAACGTCCTGTCTTTGGCCTCGGCCCCGTCCTTCAAGTGGGTGAAGTGGCGGCTGAAGCCCGTCCAGTCGTCCACGTCCATCAGCAGTTCGGTGATCTTGATGCGCGGCAGTAACTGGCTGGTTTGGTCGATCAGCGCCTGCGCCCGATCCGGCACCGCCGCATCCAGCGGGGTGATTTTCAGCCCTGACTCGGTGAGGATGGCATCGGGCAGCTCGTTGTCCTTGGCCAGGCGGGTGACGGTGGCCAACTGCTCGTCCAGCAGCTGCAAACGCTCTTCCAGGTACTGGTCGCTGTTCGGGTTGATCGCCAGGGGCAGGGCCTGCTCGCGCTTGAGTGCGGCGAACTTCTCGGCCGGCAGCAGGTAGTCGTCGAAGTCGCGGAACTGCCGCGAGCCCTTGACCCAGATGTCGCCGGAGCGCAGGGCGTTCTTCAGCTCGGACAGGGCGCAGATTTCGTAGAATTTCCGGTCGAGGCCTTCCGGGGTGATCACCAGCGGCTTCCAGCGCGGCTTGATGAAGGCCGTGGGTGCATCGGCCGGCACCTTGCGCAGGTTGTCGGCGTTCATCTCACGCAGGGTCTGCACGGCTGCCAGCACGCCTTGCGCGGCCGGCGCGGCGCGCAGTTCCAGCACCTCCAGCAAGGCCGGCGTGTAACGGCGCAGGGTGGCGAAGTTCTCGCCGACCAGGTGCAGGTGGTCGAAGCCTTCCGGCCGGGCCAGCAGCTCGGCCTCGCTGACGCTCTCGGTGAACTCGTCCCAGGGAATCACCGCCTCGATGGCGGCATAGGGGTCGCTGCCGCTTTCCTTCGCTTCCAGCAGCGCCTGGCCGATCCTGGAGTACAGGCGCACCTTGTCGTTGATCGCCTTGCCCTGCTTCTGGAACTGCTGCTGATGCTTGTGCTTCGCGCCGCTGAACAGCTTGACCAGGATGCGGTCATGCAGATCGACCAGCTCATCGATCACGGTCGCGGTGCTCTCCAGCACCACGGCGGCCAGGGTCGCGTAGCGGCGCTGCGGCTCGAACTTACCGAGGTCTTTGGGCGTCATCTGCCCACCCTCGCGGGCCAGCTTGAGCAGGCGGTTCTGGTGGATGTGCCGGCCCAGGCCTTCGGGCAAGTCCACCAACTGAAATGTCTTCAGCCGCTCGATGTGTTCCAGCATGTGCCGAGAGTTGGGTTTCAGCGGTGCCTGGCGCAGCCAGGTCAACCAGGTGATGCTGCTGCCGGCCTTGAGCTTCAACAGCTCGTCCAGCTTGGCCCGATGCGAGTCCGTGAGTGGTTCGACCAGGGCGCGGTAGACCCGCCGATTGGCTCGCGCAATGGCTTCCGAGCAGGCCCGGTCAATCACGCTCAGCGCCGGCAGGATGCGTCGTTTCTGCCGTAGGCTCTCCAGGGCCTGACCGGCCAGCAGCAAGCCTTTGTCGGTCTGCTGGGCCAGCTCGGTTAGCTCGCGCACCAGGGCGCGGAAGTCGGACAGGCCGAACGGGGCCAGTTGCAGGTAGGTGCGCAGTTCCTGGGCATGCTCGCGACGGGTCACGTCGCGCTCGCCGTACTTTGCCCAGCTCGCCGGCTCGGCCTGGACTTGCTTCGCCACCCACAGGATGACCGGCTCGGGCAGCTCGCTGTCGGTTCCCAGCGCGTAACCGGGGTAGCGCAGCAGGCAGAGCTGCACGGCGAAGCCGAGGCGGTTGGCGTCGCCGCGTCGCTGGCGGATCAGCGACAGGTCGGAGTCGTTGAAGGTGTAGTAGCGGATCAGGTCATCCTGGCTTTCCGGCAGCGCAAGCAGGGTGTCCCGCTCCGTGGCCGAGAGGATCAAGCGACGCGGCATGTGTCAGTCGTCCGTGCGGAGGTACTGGTAGAGGGTTTCCCGGCTGATGTTGAACTCGCGGGCAAGCTGCGCCTTGGGCTCGCCGGCCGTCGCTCGCTGCCGCAGGGTAGCAGCCTGCTCATCGGACAGGGCTTTCTTGCGGCCCCGGTACGCGCCACGCTGCTTGGCCAAGGCGATGCCCTCACGCTGCCGCTCGCGGATCAGGGCGCGCTCGAACTCAGCGAAGGCCCCCATCACCGACAGCATCAGGTTGGCCATCGGCGAGTCCTCGCCAGTGAACACCAGGCCCTCCTTCAGGAACTCGATGCGCACGCCGCGCTGAGTCAGCTTCTGTACCAAGCGACGCAGGTCATCGAGGTTGCGGGCCAGCCGATCCATGCTGTGCACCACCACTGTATCGCCTTCGCGGACGAAGCTCAGCAGCGCTTCGAGCTGGGGGCGCTGGGTGTCCTTGCCCGATGCCTTGTCGGTGAACACCTTGCTCACCTGGGTTTGTTCCAGCTGGCGTTCCGGGTTCTGGTCAAAGCTGCTGACCCGGACGTAGCCGATGCGGTGCCCCTGCACGATGTCTCCTTGGTTGAAGGCGGCTTAAGTGCACTTTCTGTTCCGTTGTGCCTCAAAGCCCATTTCTGTCAGGCTGAAATCTATAACCTTCGCGGGCATGTGTCAAAAAATGGGAAAGCAGACTCTATTCTGACGAAGCGGCGCGGCCCTGCCTGACATCAAGTTAGGGTATAGCCTAGATTGACATGCGCGATGCAACCCTTAACTTGCTTGCACCTATCGTTTCCATGCTAGCTTTATCGTAACGCTCAAGAAATTGGGCTTAATGCCGAAAACATGGAAAACGCACTGGCAGGATCCCTGGCTGGAGCTGCAGGAATCAATGTAATCGCAGGCACCGGTTCCATAAATAAGTTTTTCAGCTTGCTTGCACGGTGAATCAAATAATTCGGGAAATCTGACAGTCTCTTTTTATCCGGAATCTTGGAAATCTCCGCTGCAAGTCCTCCAAGATTTGCCTTTTTCTCGATCAAGAATGTTGTACATCCAACTTCAGCTGCTGTACATGCTGCTTCCAGTCCTGCAGTACCTCCACCGATTACAACAACATTGCAAGATTTCTTCACGCGAAGTTTTTTGTATCCTTCTCCTTCATTCACAGCCGGATTGATTGTACAACGGATTGGGCGGTTTACTCCGATACGGTTTCCTGCACATCCGATGTTACATGAGATACATTTACGGATTTCTTTTTCATCGCCAAAGCTTACTTTGTTTACCCATTCCGGATCCGCAATCAGACCACGTCCCATACCGATGAGATCTGCATCTCCTCTTTCTAAAATATCTTCTGCAACTTGTGGGTCTCTGATATTTCCCATTGTGATACAAATTTTTCCATATCTTTCTTTGACTGCTTTCGCCATATAAGAACGCCATCCGTCTTCCAGGTAGTTAGCATCAATCTGATATTGGATAGAGCCATTCAAACCACAGGAAACGTCAAATACATCTACCTCTTTTTCAAAATACTGAAGATAATCCAAAGTATCTTCCAATGTGTTTCCGCCTTCTAAAAATTCATCTGCACTGATTCTTACAAAAATCGGGAAGAATGGACCTACCTGTGCACGTACTTCTTCAATAACCATTTTTGCAAAACGTGCTCTGTTCTCTGGGGAACCTCCAAATTCATCCGTTCTCTTATTTGTTATCGGTGACAAGAACTGGCTGAGTAAGTAAGAGTGTCCGGCGTGAATCTCCACTGCATCAAATCCTGCGATCTGTGCTCTCTTTGCAGCTTCTCCGTATTTTTTCACAATGCGTAAAATCTCTTCTTTTTCAAGCGGTCTTGGAATCTCTCCACCTGCTTTTGACGGAATATTCGACGCAGAAACCGGCTGCATATTTGTTCTTGCAGACTGCGCAGAAGCTCCAGCATGATTGATCTGGATTGCAATACAGGCACCATGTTTGTGTACTGTCTCGCTCAATTTGAATAATCTTGGAATATAGCTGTCGTGGTCGATACGAAGCTGTGTTGTTCCATTAGATCCTTCCGGTGAATCTACACTTGCATTTTCTACGATCAAAAGACCTGTTCCGCCTTTTGCTCTCTGTTCATAATAGTTGATATGAAGAAAACTCATTTCTCCATTCTGTTCTCCATAGTTCGTTCCCATTGGTGTCATAACAATTCTGTTTTTCAGTGTCATGTGCTTAATTGTAAGCGGTTCAAAAATATGTGTATATTTGCTTTGCATTTTTTCCTAACTCCTTCTAAATGATTGTTTCAGATCCATGTGAAACGAGGTTGTTGACATTGCCTTGGGCGCCGGCTTCTGTCTTTTCTTAACTACTATTATAAGCACTCTCCATCCATAAAACAAATTGTTGTTTTTATCATTTTTGATAAGTTTTCTCTATAGATTCAAAAAAGTAACTGCTCAAAGAACAGTTACTTTTTCCGTTTTTCTTTCTCTTTTCGATAAAAATGTAATACAATTTTTTCCAAGTATCGTTTCAGAACAATCTGAATCTCTTCTTTGGGGTGAATCGGCTTCACAAGTATATTTCGGATTCCCGCCCGTTTTGCGCCATAGACATCCGTAAACAGCTGATCCCCGATAAAAATTGTATTCTCTGGTGTTGTGCCCATAATCTCCATCCCCTTTTTGTAATTTTTTGTAGATGGTTTGTGAGCATTAAAAATA
>OGZT01001798.1_pt1 | contig 13562 bp, 12 predicted proteins | sample 1576891 | NCBI WGS metagenome assembly OGZT01 (sample SAMEA3541521, study PRJEB24748) | human gut metagenome | biome: human gut; feature: human-associated habitat; material: faeces | place: China | collected 2012 | reverse complement strand
TTCTGATAACAATGAGGATTCGGCTAATGATATTAAAGAAACATCCACCATTGGACGTGGTCAGCCTTGATGACCCCATAGCCTCCCCGCGCGTGATGGAACGCAGGATCACGGCTCTGAACGCGGCGGGCGTAGATACGGAATTTCATCTCTATCGGAACGCAGGACATGGTTTCGGCCTCGGTACGGGAACCGATGCGGAAGGTTGGATAGACTATGCCGTTCATTTTTGGGAACAGCATTTAACAAAGAAAAAGTGAGGAGATGTGGCGATGAAGTCAAAAACACTTCTTGCAGGACTTCTACTTACGGCGGGGCTTGCCACGGCGACGGTTGCAATGGCGAATGAAAGCAATTCCTCCCTATTAGTTATCAGAGAACAAGGAAGTTTTGCGGCGGGGGGCACGGTTATCCCCGCAAGGGAACCATATAACCCCTTGAAACCTCAGGCTGCCGGACAGACATTGCATGGTGACCACGCCTATGTGTTTTATCAGATTCCGGCAGATGCCAGAAAATACCCCCTGGTCTTTCTGCACGGAGCGGGCCAGTCAGCCAAGACGTGGGAAACCACACCGGACGGACGCGAAGGTTTTCAGAATATTTTTCTGCGTCGGGGATTCGGCGTTTATTTGATAGATCAGCCCCGACGCGGCGATGCCGGGCGAAGTACCGTTTCCGCCACTGTTGAGGCCAAGCCTGACGAACAATTCTGGTTCGGGCAGTTCCGGCTCGGCATCTGGCCCGACTTTTTTGAAGGAACGCAGTTTGCCCGTGGCGACGAATCGTTGAATCAATTTTTTCGCCAGATGACGCCCAATACCGGCCCCTATGACGCCGAGGTCATCTCCGACGCCATGACCGCCGTATTCGACCGAATCGGTTCCGGTATTCTGGTAACACACTCTCAGGGCGGCGGCCCCGGCTGGCTGACGGCAATAAAGAGCAAAAACGTGCGGGCTGTCGTGGCCTATGAACCCGGTAGCGGCTTTGTCTTTCCCGAAGGCGAACGGCCTAAAACCATCCCCAACGCCAGTTCTTTCGGGCCATTCACGGCTGCGGAAGTCCCCCTGGAACAATTCAAAGCTCTGACTCGGATGCCCATCGTCATCTATTATGGCGACAATATTCCAGAACACCCCGTTTCAGAACCTCATCAGGACTACTGGCGTGCAGCCATGAGCATGGCAAAACTCTGGGCGGATGTCGTGAACCGGCATGGCGGCGACGCTACCGTAGTGCATCTTCCCAAAATAGGAGTACAGGGAAATACCCATTTTCCCTTTTCCGATCTGAATAATATCAAAGTAGCCGATATATTATCCCAGTGGTTAAAAGAAAAAAAGGTGGACTGACGCAATGAATACCTGGTTGATTGTCGGATGCTCTTCCGGTCTTGGGAAAAGCCTGGCCAAAGCGGTTCTTGATCATGGGGATCAGGTTATTGTCACGGCCAGTCCCCCTGAAACAGTACAACTGTTCAGAGAACGCTTTCCGCAATCATATGTATTTCAGTAATTATATATTTATGTAGTTATATATAACAAAATGCAGGACAATGCCGATAGAAATTCTTTCGTCATTGTCCTTATATTTTGACGTATTAACATTACAGATTCAGTGTATCCGGAACTGGTCGGGGTTGTCGGCAGCCGAGTGCCCGATTACCGGGGACGTTTTTTGCGCGGCATCCAATCCGGGCATAGCGTCGGACAGACTGTGGCCAACTCGATCAAGAGCCACAACCATACGCAGCCGACGCACACGCACTCCTTTTCCGGACAGCTCGTCAGCACGGCCCTGAGCGGCACAGCGGCGGGGCAATCATTCTCTTCTGCGGCAAATCTCGGAGTCAGCGGATGGGCTGCTGGACAATCCATCACGAGCGGAGGAGCGGGAGGGCAGAGCTTTTCCTATCAGGGGAGTACGTCAAGTAGTTCCGGAGGATACGTGACCTTTCGCCATGACACCGGAACCACTAATAGTTATGGGGCAGATGGAATTATTCCCGGTTATTCTGCTACGCCGCCAACAGCTTCATGGGGCATCACTATTACTGAAAATAATGGAGTTTTTTATTCCAAGTACAGTAGCGGCTCAGGTGGGGATAGGAGTACAGTGACAACCAGCTACGTTCCGTTTTCAGGAGCAAAATCCCAAACGATGGGCGGTGTAACATCAGGTGGTTCAATATGGGGAAGCACAGGAGGAGGGAGCATTTCTGGGACTGCCTCGGGTACTATAAGCGGAACGGCCAACGCCAGCTCTGTTTCGGGGAATCTGCGAAATGGGAGCGTGAGCGGAGTCATCGACACAGGAGGTGGTGATCCTACGGACTATACTGGAGGGTCCGAAACGGCTCCAGATCACATCTACGTCCGCTGTCTCATTCGAGCCAAGCCATGACTTGCCAAAATCCCCGGAACTCCTTATCTTAAAACTCAAGAGGGACGGCAAGTGCAGCGAACACCTACCGTCCCATTGCGCGGGGTCTTTTTCGGGACTCCCCAAGTGACAAAACACATGTTTTCCCACTGAACAGCCCCTAACAGTCTCAACCACTGTTAGGGGCGTTGCTTTGTCCAGTGGGCTGTTTCTAGCTCAGGAACTCGTCCATCAGCCAGTTAAACAGCCGGACAAGGGCAGCCCAAACAGCGGCCTTTGCCAGCATACGGATGAATCCGTACATGGTGGCATGGAACCTCCTTACAATCCCCCGCTGGTGACTGAATAAGGGAAGTCCCGGCGCGAAAACTACACGGGTTCGACTGGCATAGCAAGGCTACAAAAAATTGGCCCTTATTCTCGTTTATCCTTTTATAATTATAGATATTTTATGTTAGCATTCCAGTGTACCTGGAACTGGTCGGGGTTCTGGGGAAATCGACAGTCCCGGATTACCGTGGCCGCTTCCTGCGCGGCCTTCAGTCCGGGCACTCGGTTGGCGAGAACGTGACCAACTCCATAAAAAGCCATGATCATACTCAGCCGACCCACACGCACAGTTTCTCCGGGCAGCTCGTCAGCACGGCCCTTACCGGGACGGCTGGAGGACAGTCTTTCTCTTCGGCGCAGGTCTGGGCGTGAGCGGATGGGCTGCGGGACAAGCCATCACTAGCGGGGGCGCTGGTGGGCAGAGTTTTTCCTATCAGGGAAGTACGACAAGCGGCTCGGGGGGATATGTGACCTTTCGTCATGACTCGGGAACCACCAGTGGTGGAAATGGCGCAGGCGGTGTTGTCCCAAGTTATTCTGCTACGCCGCCGACATCATCAGGTTTGCCTTGGCAACCTACCATTACTGAAAATCATGGCATCGTTTATTCAAAATATAGTGATGGATCAGGAGATGAGAGGCATACTGTGACAAACAGCTACGTTCCTTTTTCAGGAGGAGAGACCCAAACATTGGCGGGCACGACTTCAGGCGGTTCAATCTGGGGCAGTACGGGGGGAGGGAGCATATCCGGCACGGCCAGCGGCACAGTGAGCGGGACGACTAATGCCAGCGGTGTTTCCGGTGCACTTCGAAACGGAAGTGTAAGCGGAAGTATCGATGCTGGAGGTGGAAACCCGACAGACTATACTGGAGAAACTGAGACGGCACCGGATCATGTCTATGTTCAGTGCCTTATCCGTGCAAACCCATAAATCTGTATTTCTATTATTCTGTATGACAGAAATACGGGACAATACCAAGTGGAATCCCTATTGGTGTTGTCCTTGTATTTTAGTATATTATCTCTATCCACTCAGTGTATCCGGAACAGGTCAGGGGTATAGGCAGCCGAGTGCCCGATTACCGGGGACGTTTTTGCGCGGCGTATCCTCCGGACACAGCATAGGTCACATTCGAGAGATGATTTTCAGGACTATCACGGCTTGTTTTCCACCGCCCCAAAAGGCGCATCGTGCGGAGAGCGGGAGCAGCGTGCCGAGCGTATAGCGGGATACGCCTTTGGTTTGCAGGGTACGCATGACATGATGAAAAACAAGTCCTACTGGCCCGTGTGGCGTAAGGTCGAAGGCATTGATGAGGAACAGCGGCAGAGGGAAGAGGCGCGGCCCATGTGGCGGCTACGATAGTCCCAAGATTAGTTGAGGCAGAAAAGCCCCATTTGGCGGGGTAAGTCTTTTACAGGCTGCATCTATTCATTTGGGATTCATGTGTAGTTGGCCAAGGGAAAGGCCCGGCTCATGGAACCGGGCCTTTTACCTGATGTGATGATGTTACGCCGCCTGCTCCAGAACAGGTTTGGCGTTATATGATTCCGTATGTGTCCGGTTCAGGCTTCGGCCTGATTGCAGTTTGAGCAGACGCAGGTTCAGGCTATTGTCTCGCTCAAAAGTATCTTCCGTCACCAACCTGACTTCCCGCAGGGTAAAATCACTGCCATGTATATGAGGCTTCTCTCCACTGGTACTAGCGGCATTACAGCCTTGTACAGCATCTTTGCGCATGGTAGAAACAAGCTCTATCCTGAAATCCTCCCCAGGAGAGAGCTTTTGCAGATCAGCTAGGACATCCCTTATGGTCTGTGGTGAAACCCCGGCATCCTGAAGCAGGGCAGCAGTTTCTCTTTTACTGTTCATGACATAGCCCCGCACACGTTCAGCCCCCTCCAGAGTGCCGTTGCCGGCATTGGTGGTAACGCTTCTTTTTTCTTCAAACTCACGGCGGAACAAGGTTGCTTCAGCGGATAATTTCGGCCTTGCCTCTTGCAAGGTATCCGCGATGTCTCCTCGACCAAAGTCCTCTTCGGCAACATAGGCTATGCCGTCCAGATCGTCCCCTATTGCCTCTGCCGCACCCTGCATGTCTTCCGTGCCCAGGCTCACTTCCGCCGTCACGCTCACCGCGCCATGTACGGTTCTGGTGTGCTGTACCTGATCTCTGTTCCGTGTTGTTGTCCAAAGGCCGGAAATTTCCGCTTCCGCGCCAATACTGGCCGAAACGATATCCACATCCTCGTCAACGGAAATGCTGCCTCCTAGTTTCAGTCCCGCACTTGCTCCCACGCCCATTTCAGTGACGATCCTAGCACCGTTGCACAACCCTAGATGTTCGGTGCCGGCTCTGCCGCTCAAGATGGCTGATAAAAACATATGGCACTGAGCCTGATTAGGGAAGGTCAGGTCACACCCCTTGCCGCCCTGGATGTTCACCCCCGCTTGGGCCTCCAAAGCACTGATGACCGAATCCAGCCCCACTTCCACCCCAACGCCCAGGCCTACCTTTGCCCCTTTCATCAGCGTCATGTGGTATTGGCCGCCCTCGCCCTTCCAGATGCTGATCCCGTTTTCTTTGGCTACTTCAAGATGGGCACTGATTCCGGCTGCTCCGGCCTCCACAATGGGCATGTCGACAGAGACGCCATCTGTCTTCTTGAAGGTAAGGCTGTTGCCTGATTCCTCCAATTCACCCATGTACGCTCCGACCAACCTGTCGATTTCCGTATAGATATCCGCCCCCTGAAGTCCTTTTTGCGCCAGATCGGCAAAAAAGTTTTCCTCCATGCCATCAAGAGTCCTTTGCAAATACAGCTCGGCGTGTTCTTTGGGAATGCCCATACCTGTCAGTTGATCGAGGCAGTTTTTATAGAAATCCCAGTCTGTTGCTGTTAGAGCCTTGAACGTTTCTTTGAGCGCAGCCACTGTAGTGAGACCGGGTGTTTGAAGAAACTGCTCGCAGACAACAAGTGCAGCAGCTTTAGACAGGGTCTTTTGTTCCTCTTTGGTATAAGCTGCCTGTGCGTTCGCCAAAGTTTCATTGACATCCTGACGCAAACTGCTCTGGCTATTCTGTGAAGTTGCCAGAGCTTTATTCTGCTTTTGTGCCGTGCCGATGACGGTTCTCATAACGTTGCTGACATCTTTTTTATATGATTCGTAAAGGTCTCTTTCGGGATCAGTAAGATTCCCTATATTGCTAGATTTACCATCTTCGATAGCCGTGAACTTATAATTTATCTGATCCTGAGCTGAGTTCGATTCAAAATGTTTAAAGAATAACACGGCTTCAGCTCTTTTTCTCAATTCAAGACACTCCTCCGTCTTTTGTTCAGATGAAGGCATATCTTTACACATGTCAAGTATTGTTTTTCTGGCGTTATTAAACGCTGTTTTCCCTGCCTGGGGACTTAAATCAATATTCCTGAGCGTACTCAACGTATTTCTGAAGGACAATCCCTGTGTATCACCACTATGTTTAAACCACGCAAAACCTTCCATCTTCTTCCCGTCAAGATTGCATCCCCCCTGAACGTGAATACAGTTGAGCAGCTTTTGCTTTTGCTCATTGCGTGTATTTGGATCGCTCAATATTCTTTCGGCCATCAAAATTCCGGTGGCCAGAGTAGCACCCTTTATGTTGGGGTCTCGCGTTTCCGGGCTGATGCCCAAACGGTTTGCCATCTCGTTACGAACCGGGTTACTTATTATTGCGTTATTGGCATCTTCCGCTTCGGCCTTAAGACGACGTAGGTCGTGCGCAGCTCCAAGAGCTGTTCTTGCACCTTGTTTTTTTTGTTCCGCTGTCCTTCTCCGCGTATCCTGCACCGCATCCTGAAACACTCCTGTAGGATTGCTGTAAGGGTTGAACCCTAGAGAACGATACAGGCCACTCAAAGCCGCCCCGACCGCCCACTTGGGGTCGGATGCCTGAACCTGGGTCAGAAAACGCCCCAAGGCTTTTTTACTGCCTAGGCCGTGGGATATGCCTTCAACCGTCTCCCCAAGTTTTTTCAGATCGCGCCTGCCGCTGATGCCCGCAGCCAGATGTTCTTTCAGCATGGGCATGGTATTGAAGGGTTGGGGCAGACCTTGCTTGAATGCCTCAAAAGACAAATCTGGTTTTTGGGCTTTTTCGGCATACCACAAAGCCTGGATCAGCGTCAGGTCAACCTTTTTCAGGGTACTCCCCTGTCTGCCGTGGGCATTGGCCGCCTGCTGAACAAGATTTTTCAGCGTATCGACTCCCACAGGCGCGTTTTCCTGCAGGCCAAGCTTACGCTTCAGGGCTTTGGGAAAGTGCCTGTCCATATAGATGCCGAGATCCCGGCTGTTGCGGGCGCTGTCAAAGCGGTAGTCTGGCTCCCCGCTTCCGTTTCCCAGAATACTCCGCGCCACGTCATCCAGTTCGGGATGGGGAAGCAAAAAAGCATCCAACTGTTCGCTGTCTTTGGGGGCAGGAGTTCCGTTTCCTCGTTGGGCCTCGAATAAATTTGCCGCCGCCTCCAGCAGGGCCTCCAGCCCATTGGCCTTAGCGGCATCCTTAAGGGCGGCAATGAGCGAAGGATGGCACCCCCCCCGTATACAAAGTTCCCTGAGGGTTGCTTTTTGCGGCTCATTGAGACTTCCAAAGGCCCCTGTCCCCTCCAGATCCTGGCCGACCGTTTCTTTCAAGATGGTCTCTTCCGCCAGAGAGATCAAGTCTGACAGCTTCTGGTCAAGGGTTGCTCTGGCTTCGGGGAGTAGACGGCGTTCCATCGCTTCCGCAATATCCGTCAAGGGTAGCGTGCGTAACTGTTCGACAGTCATAGTGGGGACTTTGGTTTGCAGATCGGCTATTTTTGCGCCAAGCTCATTTGATGCCTCATCGGATTTCGTTTTAAGTTTCGCTCTGATTTCCGCCTGATCTATGCCCCTTCGTCCCAACAGTTCGTTCAGATGATCAGCACATTGGGCAACGGAAGGCGCGTTGAGTCGTGTAGACTGCGCGTCTGCAAGAACCACCGTAAATTCTTTCATAAGACATTGCTGGCCCAGCTCCCTGAGCTTCGTTGCAGCTTCGTCTTTATCTTTTGGGGAAAGATTGCCGTTATCGGGCAGATTTTCCAGCCATTCCAAATGGGCATCAATTCCCTGCGCCAACTGGGCGTACCTCTCGGGCGTTGTGGCCGTCCTGATTTCCCGCTCAATACCGGTTGCAAACTGGCTCTCTGCCTGTCGGGCACTCTCCCGCAACTCCCAGCTTTTGCTCCCCATCTGATTCAGGATATCATTCAGTTTGTCTCTGTCGTCCTCGTTCAGGGCAAGATCATCAATCCCTTTGCTGAGTTCTGCCTGAAGGGTCTCAAGCTGCGGCGCAGTTATGCCTCCCTGCCGCACTTGCTGCAGGGCTCTTTCGCCACGGGCTACCCGCCCGCGAACCTCGACAGCTCCCGCAAGACAGTCAATCCTGCCTTGAAGTTCGAGCCTGTCATACTCGGTCAGGACGCCGGCCTTTTTCCCCAGCTCGGCCCTGAGGTCGCCTATTTTCTTGTCCACATCGGCCAGTGTGGCCTCAGAATTTCTGATTTGCGCCAGAAGGGCGTCAATTTGATCGGACAGTTCCCTGGCCTCTCCTTTGGCGAAGTGATACAGTTCTGAAGCCAGCTTCCCGGCCTCAGTCTGAAGAGGCTGGAAGCCCGGCCTCAAGGGCGGCACAGAAGATGCGGAATCTGTTTCCATACGGTTGTCGCGCAGGGCTTCAACATCATGCAGTACATTATTGAGCTGAAGGGCGGACGCCTCCCTATTCTTCACATGTTCCGCGTTCTTCTGGAGTGTATCAAGGGTCGTCATGTAATTCTGGCGGTACGAAAGAAGTTCATCCAGCCTGCCAAAGGCCGTTTCCTGTTCCGACCCCAGCATACCCTCCTGTTTGTAAAGCTCCCGCGTGGCCCGCAACTCGGACTTGATCTGCTCAAAATGTTGCGGCGTTGTGACCGAAAGCAGACGATCCATCTGGCTGTGCAGCACATCCGCCAACTGGGCGCGGGCTTCGGGAGAATGAACCGTCTCCAGCTTTTCCATCATCGGGCGAAGCAGCAGTACCTTGGCAAGGGTGTCGCAATAGTTTCCGGCCTCGCCGGTATCATCGCTTTGCCGTGCCTTGGCGCGCAGTTCTTCAAGTTTGGCGAGGTCTTCCTCCGTCACCGGCTTTCCCTGAAGACTTTCAACCAGTTCCAGAGCCTCTGCGGCGGCCCTAGCCCCCATCGGAGTCTCCCAGAGGGCGTTGCGCCAGTTCCCCGGCCACATGGTGCAAGTGGCTCTTCTCGTGCAGACGGGAAGGATCAAAAGCGGGTTTCTCTGTGCCGGAGCCGGAAAGTCGTGCCAGCAGTGCGACAGGCGTCTTCTGAACGGCGGAGGCCACACTTGGCCCCTGTGTGGGGGCAGTCGCCAAAGTCTGACCGACAAGGGGGGACTGGATGCTGAGTTGGCTCATGACGCTTTCTCCTCAACTTAGAACATTTTTGATTGAAACACCCCGTGTTTCAATCCGTACGCTGCCTTCGCTTCGCGGAAAAACGCGTTTTTTCCGCTTGCTGACGGCGCGGGGGCTGCTCTCGCGGTCGTCGGTGCGAATGCCTTTTTCAAGGCACTTCGCTCTAATAACGCTTGCCCTGCAGCAGGCGGGCGTGCAGCAGATCGTGATCCGAAAGGGAGGAATCCTCCAGTACAGCCCCTGCCTGTGCCTGACTTTCCGGCCCGGAACTCTTCTCTTCTGCCAAAAGTTCCACAAACAGTGCTTCCAGTCTGGGGCGCAGCTCTTCGGCCCCAGCAGTCGCTTCACGCAAAAGCGCATCAAAACCTGTTGCATCCAGCCCCTGAGTGCGGTACTGGCCCACCACGCTTACCAGGGTTCCGTCATAATCCATGCCAAAGGCCATGCCCGTGGGCAGATCTCCCTCCAGCTGCCAAATGAGCAAGTGCCGATAAAAGCGGGCTAGAACTTGCGCACCGCCGCCGCTTACGGACATGAGCGGCGCGTACAGGACAAAAAAAGCCTCCTCTTCAGGAACCGCGAGGGTCAGGGTGATGCTGCCATAAGGCACGGCCCAGAAGCCGTCAGCATCAAGGGCGCGAAGCCCGCCCGCAGCAAGGGAGCTTTGCGAAAGCCAGTTTTCTATCAGGGTACGCGTATTCATGGTAGTTCATTCTCCTGCCAACTTGGCAATGTCCGGGCCTCGTGGAGCCAATCCAATACAAGGCGGCAATTTCTTTTAGAGGTCTGTCAGACTAAAGGATGCTGTCGGGTTTGTCATCATTCCTGTTCGGGCATCTGCAGTTGCTTGCGTATGGATTGCCTCTGCGGATCAAGGCGAGAGATCTCTTCCTTCAATGCGGCAAGGGCCTCCTTCTGTTGCTGCATATCCTGTTGAGTGGGGATCATGGCAAACTCCTTTTTTGATGATACGATGTACGCATAACCCTTATGCCACTCTTGTGGCCAGAGTCTTGACTGCTTTCGTTTTGAGCGTGTCCATCTAGTGTACAGGCGTGACGAAGGATCAAGCATAGCCAGAGCCATAGCTTCAAACGGCAGGGAGTAGGATAGTGGCGGAGGGAACTTTTCCGGCCTGTTCAGAGTAGACCGAAAAAACAAGCGGAACACGGAAAATACCGCGTCTTCGCTGGCAAAATGCCAAAACCGCGCTGCCGGAAAACAGCGCGTTACTAGAGCTGTTGCGAATAAATGGCAAAAACCGTGCAAACACGGTCAAAGCCGGAGCCGTCAGCCCCGGCTCTGCTGTTTTTTGCCATCTTCACCATACACAGAGCTGCAACTCTCTGGCCTGTAAAGAAGGGATTATTTGAGTCATGCCTTGAAAAGAGCACAACCGCAAATTAAAAAAGTGCAACGCGCTGTCAGCTTCCGATTCATGTGGATAACGGCAAGATTCGCTCATGGGTACTTTCCGGTTGAAAATGGATTTTCTTTACCGGCAGGGCAAGGGCATACCCGCGTTATCGGAAACCGAAGGCATGCGGAGAAATCATATCCACCACCTCGCTTGCCATGAGGAGGCATTTTCTTGTGGAGAACTTCTCAGGGCCTGTCCAACCACGTCCAGCAAAATTTTTTCGAATCTTTTTAATTTGTGTGGCTTTTTGCGGGCATTCGACAGGTGTTTTTATTTTTATAAATATATTTCAATATATTATATAAAAAAATCTGGATGTGGACCACAAACTATTATAATGCCGCAGATGTAAGCGGAGGGTCCGGTCCAATACGCTCAAGCAATATTAGGTCAAATATATCAATAAAAAAGCAAGTTCAGTTTCTGGTAATCTGCGGAATGGAACAGTATCGGGAACTGTTGACGCAGGAGGTGGCGATCCGACGGATTATACCGGCGGTTACGTATTTATATAGCTATACATAGCAACTTACAGGACAACGCCGATAGAAGTGCTTTCGGTGTTGTCCTTATATTTTAAGGTATTAACATTACAGATTCAGTGTACCCGGAACTGGCCGGGCTCATCGGGTGGAACGTCCCGAATTATCAGGGAGTGTTCCTCCGGGGATACGGTGGCCAAACCAGCTATCACTATGGCGCGGTAGGACACTGGAGCGCGGGGCTAGGCGAGCTGCAAGGGGATGGAATACGAGAAATATGGGGAGAACTTTCCTATCTGCCCCGAAGCCGCGATGGAGAAGTGGGCCAGTCCGGTTCACTGGCCTTTTGGAACGAAGGGCGGAATCAATGGATGAATGACGCGGGTAAGGCGCCATCAGGTGCAATGAACTTTTATGCGTCTCGCTCAACTCCGGTTGTTGGTGAAGTCCGTCCGGTGAACCGTGCGGTTCGCTACCTTATCCGGGCGCGGTGACAGTTTTTTCCTGTTCCTCTCAGTGTATCTGGAGTTAATTTTTCTAGTAGGTAGGAAAGTCCCTAACTATCGGAGATAGTTCACTCGTATCACTTTGATTTTCAATATTTATTTTACAGTCTAAAGCCACGAACGTTACTTAAAGGTAGGTGGACAGTTACGTTAGTACCAAAGATTCGTCCCCATGTATTTTCAACACCAGCGCTAGATATACTCAGGGATTCAGCCCGAATCGGCTAAAATTTATTACCATGCCAAAAAATGAACGTCTGCCATAAAAAAGCCTCCATTCTTGCCATAGTGGCAGAAAAACGGAGACTTTTCTTGAAAAAATATAAGATACAAGGGGAAATGCTAGGATAATTCCGTCAGGGGTGTTTAATTGAATAAAATAGATATTTAAAATGGAACATCATCTATGTCTTCAGGTGGAACAATTTTAATAGTTGATAGCCGATTATGAAGATTATCTAATAAAATCTGTTGCTTCCTCTGTGAAAGGCTTAATAAAAGTTGATAAAAATCTTTGACAGTCTGAACTTCTATACTCCTATTTATATAGTAGGTATAGCTATGACTCATAAATACTCTTAGCAACTCAGCAACATTCTGTATATATTCTTCTAAAATATTTACTGAAATTATAGTATGTAAACGTTCTAGTATTTTACTTATATCTCTTTCCATTTTTAAACTTTCATTAAATGAAACAATGACATCTAGTAAATTATATACAAAATTCTGATATGTTTTTCTATCAACTTGATCAAACTCTATGTCAGAAAATCCATTTTTATAAATATTTGTAAGTATTTCATCGAAGTTTTTATATCTTTTTTCAGGATCAATTTCAGTCATTTTTCTAATTATGTGATAAAATCTGAATGACGCAAATTCGGATTCAAGATTTATATGGGAAAATAATTTACCAACAAAAAATATTTCAGACTGTGCTGTATATATGTTGATTGATAATTTCTAAAGGTTGCTCACTTACAGGCCAATTAAGGAATATACTTCCAGCTGCTTCTTTAATAGAAGATAATTTTTTACCAAATCCAAAATCAATAATTTTAATATTTCCATTTGTGTCAATGATTATATTTGATGGACGTATGTCTCTATGCAGTATTGATCTGTCTTCAAGATATTTAAATGAATTTATTGTGTCAATAAATATTTCATTCCAACTTTTTTCTTTATATGGTTCAAATTTGTCAATAGGTACACCATCAATGTATTCCATTTGAAGATATCCAGATTTTGTTTCTGGATATAAATAATAATTATATATTCTTACTATATTAGCATGTGATATATTAAAAAGAATTTTTACTTCTTGTACAAATCTGTAATAGTTGTCTTCTATGTCATTATTCCCTTTAGGTGAATATTTTTTAATTGCAAAAAATGTATCTGTAGTCTCATCCTTAAATAAAAAAGTGTCACCGGTCCCCCCAGCTCCTAAGGGACGTATGTACTTAAAATATTTTTTTCTATCGAACGCTATAATCTTTCTAAGAAAATTGCCATTGTAATTCATTCAAGCGGTGCGAATGCGGATTTAGTAGAACATCGAGTGAAACGCAATCTGCCACGTTTTGATGTTGTCGAAACCTTTAATTTAGATGATTTAAAACTATCCTATCTTGATGATTTTGATTTTATCATATCCACAGTAGAGATTGCTTATGATAAAAAACCTGTTATTTTGATTTCGCCACTGGTGGACGAATATGATGTTCATAAAATTAATCAGATATGTGCCGATACAAGCAAGCACAAAGAAAGTGTTAAAAATCTATTGTTAGAAACGTTGGATAAAGAAACCCTACTTTTAAAACAAGATTATGAGGATAAAGACACGGTCTTGGAAAAAATTCATACGATTTTTATGCGCAATGGTATTTCCGATATTGCCTTTGTGAATATCGGACCGGGGACGAGACGTGGCGGCTT
>OGZT01001780.1_pt1 | contig 13713 bp, 7 predicted proteins | sample 1576891 | NCBI WGS metagenome assembly OGZT01 (sample SAMEA3541521, study PRJEB24748) | human gut metagenome | biome: human gut; feature: human-associated habitat; material: faeces | place: China | collected 2012 | reverse complement strand
AGTTCTCAAAAGTCCTTTCTTGCTGACTCTACATTTTTACAAAAAATGCAAAACATAAAAGAATCAATAAGTTTATTGATGGTGGCAGGCAGGTTATAGAAAATCTGGTTGCTTTTAAATCACATCAAATTCCACGCGAAATAGAGCGTGATATAAAGAAAGACTTTAGCAAAGGGATAGAGAGCTTTATTCTGCGGATTGAATTTACAACAAATATTAAGGATGCTGAAAAAATCTTATACCAGGTTAATACAGAGGGGATTCGAATGGTTATTCCTCCACGAATTTTATTTTATTTGGTAGAAACCTTCGGAAGTATTAACAATATCAAAAATGCACTGCTGGATTATTTTGAATATTACGAGTGCGAAAAAGATAAAGAGCTGGTTATAATGTCTATATTAATACGAAAAGGATTGTGTATTCTTGAGTTGGATTCGCCGTTTGAATATAGCATCATCGATGTAATTGGGAGCATGAGCTATTTCATAGAAAAGTTAAAAACTCGTGTAGCCTTTCATCAGAATTATGAGCGACTGCGGTATGCTCCGATAAAACGTTGGAGATCTCGAAAGCGATTTTCTGCATGCGAATTATTGGGCATGGATATTATGGAAATAAGGCAGATGCAGTCACTGTTTGGATATAATAAGAAAAAATCTGTTATATCCAAAAACCTACTCATAAATGGCAAGAAAAGGAAAATAAATATGTATTCTTGCACATCAGAAGGATTTGCTTTAAGAAATTTTCATTTAAGACTTATGAAGCAGTTGCAGAGGTTATTTGAGCTGCAGCCATATAGTTATGCTTATCGCAGAGACAGGTCGATTTTGATGTGTATGAACCAACACATTGACAGTAAATTTTTCTTAAAGATAGATATTAGAGACTTTTTCAATAGCATATCAAAAGGGAAAATGAATAAAATTATCAAGTGTCATTTGTGTTACGATCCTAAACAGGCTTATGAAGATAATGTGATATGGAGAAAGAGCAGGTATTTTGGTGAATATGTAAAGGAATGGTTGGGAATTAAAGAAATTACAGATATATGTTTTGTGAATGGTCAGTTAGCTTTAGGAATGGTTACATCACCAATTCTATCAAATATTTACATGGATTTCTTTGATGCACGGTTTCATGATAACTATCCTGAATTGGTTTATACGAGATATTCCGATGATATATTAATTTCATCTGGAAAATGGTTCGACTATAAATCTATTTTAAATTTCATTGCAAAAGAATTGTGCTATCTTGGGCTGGAGATGAATGAACATAAGGTTGGATTTTATAAATTGAAACAAGCGGGTGATCATATTAAGTTTTTAGGATTAAATATAGTCCACGGACCAGCGGAAGAAAATTATATTACAGTTGGAAAACAGTATATAAAAGATGTTTGTTCCAATATTTCTCAATATGAAAAAAAGATAGGATTATTAAAAAAATCTCAAATTATTGGGCAAATAGAATATATTAAGTTTATCAGTAACAGAGATTATTTGCAATTGCAGAAAATATATAGAATCAAAAATCATAAAGATTTAAACGTAGAAGAATTGAAGCGAGTGGGGGTGTAACAAAAAAATTAGAATATAGTTATAATCTGCAAGTGATGACATGAAAAATATCAAATGATAAAAGGCATGGCATCGCTTGCGATGACGGAGAGGGCAAGGCCGCAGAAAAATGGCCGCTGCACAGCGATAGGCAGCGGCCTTTGTCAGAGCAAGACCATCATAGCCTTGCCCTGTTCCATTTCAGCATCCTTGCCCTCTCAGGCGCTCACGCGCCAGCTCTCCCAAAGGGAGAGCCTTTTTAAGATGCGCTTTCCGTGCTGGAAGCCTCCTGCTCCCCTTCCGTACCGGCCTCGGAGGAAGCCTCTGCCTCCCCTGCGGCCTCGCCGGAAGTGGTGCTCTCGGCTGCGGCCTCCGAAGAGGCTGCGGCGGAGTCGGCGGCGATGTCAGCGTCGTTCACGCCGCCCACGGTGGTGACACCGGTGAGCTGCTGTGCGCAGCTGACGGCGCGCTGTATCTGCGGGTCCGTGTCGAGGGTGTAGTCATAGTAGCTGACCTGCTCGTCGGCAGTCAGCGGGCGCTCCACGTCCACGGTCAGGCCGGTGCCGTCGAAGCAGGAGCCGTCGCCGCAGATGAGCTTTGCCACCGTGACCACGACGGCGCTGCCGTCCGAGAGGCGCTGGGGGCTGCTCTGGATGGTGCCTTTGCCCATCGTGGTGCTGCCCACGAGGCGGGTGCCGCACAGGGTGCGCAGGCTGGACGCAAAGAGTTCTGCCGCGCTGGCGGTGTTCTCGTTCACGAGGCAGACGGTGGGCTGGCTGATGACCGAGTCGCCGGTGCTGCTGCCCAGCAGGGTGCGGTTGCCTGCCTTATCCTCCGCGTAGGCCAGCACGCCTTCCGGCGCGACGAGTTCGATGCAGCTGATGGCGTCGTCAAGGATACCGCCGCCGTTGTCGCGCAGGTCGAAGATGAAGCTCTGGGCGCCGCTGGCGGTCAGGCTGCGGAGCGCAAAGTCCAGCTCACTGGGGGTGGAGTTGTCGAACTGCCAGATCTTGATATAGCCCACATTGCCCTGCACCAGCACGGAATCGACGCTGTTGGCCGTAAAGCCGGAGTGGGTCAGATCGGCGGTGTGCTGGGCGTTCTCGCTGTCCAGCCAGCTTACATTGACGCTCGTGCCGCTCTCGCCCCGGAGTTTGTTCTGGACAGCCTCCACGCTGCCCAGACTTTTGATGTCTGCGCCGTCGATGGTGGTGATGTAATCGCCCCGCTGGAGGCCGGCCTCCTTGGCAGGAGACTCGTCATACACTTTGATGACCTTGGCGTAGCCGGACTGGTCGATGGCCAGCTCCGCGCCAATGCCCATCAGCTTGCCGCTCTGGGTGTTGAGCAGGTCGGTATAGGCCGCGGCGGTGTAGTAGCGGGCGTACTTGTCGCCGGTACCCAGCAGATAACCGGCAGTCAGACGGTCGTACAGCATGGTCTCGTCGATGTCGTAGTAGTCGTTGGCGCGCACATAGCGGTCTACCTCGGCCACCTTGTTGTACATGCTCTCCTTTTCCTTCACGCTGGTGACGGTGTGGTCAAACAGCCGCATCGCCATCAGCATCGTGATGGAAAAAGTGACCGTCATTGCCAGAATGACGATGGTCACGGTCATCCCTACGGAAATTTTGCGGTTCATTCAATGTCCTCCCCCAGTTCAGACCAAAAACATCAGGATGACACTGCCCAGTACCGACAGCAGGAACACTCCTGCCAGAATCAGACAGCCCACCCGAAGGATACGCTTGCGTTTTTGCTCGTTCATTTCGCCTTGTGGCCTCCTTTGACCCCTCGACTTCAATTACAGTTGTATTATCTTATCGGAATATAACCGCGGGGATTGACCGCATTGGCCTTGGAGCCGCCCTTCCACACCTCGAGATGGAGGTGGTTGCCGGTAGAGTTGCCGGTGGAGCCCACATAGCCGATGAGGTCGCCCTGGTTGACATACTTGCCCGCCGACGTTGCCACCGAGCGCATATGGCCGTAGAGGGTGGAGTAGGCGTTGCCGTCTGTCATTTTGCCGTGATAGATGATGACATAGTTGCCGTAGCCGCCGCTGGACCAGCCGGCCACCTGCACATAGCCGCTGGCGGCTGCGTAGATGGGGGTACCTGCGGGGGCGGCAAAGTCGATGCCGGCGTGGAGCTTGTTGACGCCGGAGACCGGGTTTTTGCGCCAGCCGTACTCGCTGGAGATGCGGGTATAGCTCTTGAGCGGGCAGATAAAGCCGCTGAAGCTCAGCTGGGGCTTGCTGGCCGCTGCCGCTGCGATGAGCTTCTGGATCTCCTTCTTGACGGCCTCGTAGTTCATCTCGTCCGACTCGATGGCCGCCTGGGCGTTCTTCTGGGCCTGCTGGGCCTCAGCGGCGCTCAGACGGGCCTCCTTGACGCTGTTGTTGAGCTCGCTCTGCTTGGACTGCATCTGCTTGTTCTGGGCGTCCAGCTCAGCCTTTTTGTTCTGCAGCTGGGTGCGCTCCTCCACGAGCTGGGTGCGGTCGGCCACAAGGGCTTCCTTCGCAGCCTTCATGCTGTCGAGTATCTCGGTGTCCTTCACCGAGATGTCCTGCATGACCTCATTGAAGGTCAGAAGCTCGTACAGATCGTTCACAGACTGGAGCATGGCGACGCTGCCGCCGTCCCGCAGCTCCTGCATCGCGGCCATATGGCTCTTGAAATCGTCCCACTGGTCGGCGATCTCCTGCTCTTTCCGGGCGATCTCATTCTGCTTGGCGGTGATCTCCTGCTCTTTGACGCCGATGCTGTTCTGCACCTCGGAGATCTGGCTCTTGAGGACGCTGATCTGGCTCTGGAGCACCGAGACTTTTTCCTTCAGCTCAGACTCGAGGGCCTTGGCAGCAGCTTCCTTCTTTTTGGCGTCGCTCAGCTCCGTCTTATGCTGCTTGATGGACGCAGAGATCTTGTCCAGCTTGTTCTGCAGCGAACTCATGCTGGTGGCCGCACTGGCCGGGTAGACCGTCACGCTCAGCACGAGGCAGGCGGCGGCCAGAAAGGCGCAGGCGGCGCGCATCATGGCCGAATGGCCCGACGGCTTTGCGTGGCGGGGCGGATGGTGCAGGACAAAGCCTGCGGAATGCTTGTCGTGGTACACAGTAGGCCCTCCTTACACGTTCAGGTGCTTTCGGATGGAGAACATACTGCCCAGACCACCCACCAGAGCGCCGCCCGCGAGGCTGTAGGTCAGGATGGTGGGCCAGACATTTTCCAGCGGCACCAGAGCCGTACCCATGAGCATCTGCCACAGGCCGCCCAGCGTGGGCGACAGCTGAACGATGTAGGCATAGCCGCCGATGGTGGCAGCTGCCGTCAGGATGCCGGAGAGCAGGCCCATGGTCAGGCCCTCGATGACGAAAGGCAGGGTGACGAGGGCGTTGGTAGCGCCGACATACTTCATGATCTCGATTTCACGGCGGCGGGCAAAGACGCTCAGCCGGATGGTGGTACCCACCGTGATGATGCTGACAGCCATCAGCACCAGCACCAGACCGCGCCCGACCTTGGTGACAGCCTGCTGGACCTCCACAAAGGTGTTGGTCATCTCGATGGGAGCCGTGACGCTGTAGACGCCGCTGATGTTCTCGAACTGCTTGCTGACGGCCTCCATCTGGCTCAGATCAGACAGGGAGACGCGGTAATTGGCCTTAAAGGGGTTGTCGTTCTCGAACTCGTTCAGCAGGGCGGCATAGTCGGACATATAGCCCTTATACTGGTTGAGGACGTCTTCTTTGGACATATACTGCACCCGGCTCACACCTGCGGTGCCGCTGAGGGCATTGCCCACAGACTGGATGGTGGCGTCATCGGCCTCGGGGTCCACGTAGACCACCATCTCGTTCTGGCTGCCCAGATAACTCACCATGCTGTCCACATTGACTTCAATGAGGCTGGCGAAGATGTTCAGGGTCATGCAGACGCTGAGGGAGGCGATGCAGGCGATGGTCATGGCCCAGTGCTTGCCGAGGTTGCGCACGCCGCGCCGGGTGAGGAACCCAAACGTAGAGATTTTCATACGTGTACCTCCTCGCCGAAGCTGGCCGGAACATCGGAGATGATGCGGCCCTGCTTCAGGGTGATGGTGCGGCGGTTGAAGCGGCGCACCAGTTCATGCTCGTGGGTGACGACAAGCACCGTGATGCCCATCTCGCTGACACGTTCCAGCAGTTCCATCATCTCAAGGCTCATCTCGGGGTCGATGTTGCCGGTGGGCTCGTCCGCAATGACGAGGCGGGGGCTGTGGGCCAGAGCACGGGCCACGGCCACGCGCTGCTGCTCACCGCCGGAGAGGAACTCGGGGTAGACCTTTGCCTTATCTTCCAGATGCACCAGCTCCAGCATGTAGTTGACGCGCTCTTTGATGTCTTTTTTGCCGATGTTGGTGACATGCATGGCAAACGCCACATTCTCGTAGACCGTCATGGTGGGGATGAGGCGGAAATCCTGGAAGATGATGCCCATCTGGCGGCGAAGGAAAGGCACTTTGCCCCGGCGCAGCCGGGCGACGTCCTTGCCGTCCACCATGACGCGGCCCTCGGTGGGCAGCTCTTCGCGGAGGATGAGCTTGAGCAGAGTGGACTTGCCGGCGCCGGAGTGGCCCACCAGAAAGACGAACTCGCCGTCGTCTACATGGAAGTCGATGTCCTCCAGAGCGGGAGTATCACTCCGTTTGTATATCTTGGTGACATGTTCAAAATCTATCATGAGTATCTTGCTCCTGAAAAATTTATTTGGCACAGAAGTTCCAGACCATTACAAAAGAAACCGGCCAGCATCGGGGTCGAGCGGCCGGTTTCGGCGTCCGCAGCCGGAGCGGCTGAGACGAAATATCAATATTTGGCCGGGTTGTTGGACAGGTACTTCTTGACCATGAGCGCTACCTTGAACACGATAGCGTCGTCGAACTCACGCAGATCCAGACCGGTCAGCTTTTTGATCTTTTCCAGACGATACACCAGCGTGTTGCGGTGGACGAACAGGCCGCGGCTGGTCTCGGAGACGTTCAGGTTGTTCTCGAAGAAGCGCTGGATGGTGAACAGGGTCTCCTGGTCCAGGCTCTCGATGCTGCCCTGCTTGAACACTTCGCGCAGGAACATCTCGCAGACCGTGGTGGGCAGCTGGTAGATCAGACGTGCGATGCCCAGATTGTCGTAGCGGATGATCTGCTTTTCGGTGTCGAACACCTTGCTGACCTCCATGGCGATCTGTGCTTCCTTAAAGGAAGTAGCCAGGTCCTTCACGTTGGCGATGGGGGTGCCGATGCCCACGACAGCCTTGATGTAATGCTCGCCGGACAGGGTGTCCACGATGCTGGCAGCCAGCTTCTCCATGTCGGTGCGGTCGATGCCCTTGCGGATCTCCTTGACCAGAACGGTATCCGTCTCGCTGATGTTGAAGACGAAGTCCTTCTGCTTGTCGGGGAACAGGCTGCTCACCACGTCGTAAGCGGAGATGTCGCCGCCGCTGGTGACGCGGACGATGAACACCACGCGGGAGACGTCGGTGGCAAAGTGGAGCTCACGGGCCTTGGCGTAGATGTCGCCGGGCAGGATGTTGTCCAGCACCACGTTCTTGATAAAGTTGGCTTTGTCGAACTTCTCGTCGTGATACTGCTTGATGCTCTGCAGGCTGATGGACAGCACAGCGGCAAACTGGCCCGCAGTCTCGTCCGCACCTTCCACAAAAACGGCATAATCGTTATGCTTTGCGCTGGAGAACTGCTGGTAGGTGTAGCCATCCCGCACGAAGCGGTCACCGGCCGTCAGACGCTCTGCCATAAAGCCCTCGCGCACCTCGCCGATCAGATTCAGCTCCGAGCAGGAGATGACAGCGCCGGTCTCATCCACCACGCCGACCACGCGGTCGATCGCGTCCTTCATCTGGTAGATCACGCTCTGAAATACTCTATTGGCCATAAATGGATACCCCTTTTCCTCTCTTGTGCAAACCGCAGGTGGGCGGGATTGTGATTTTTAACAATTTCGCCGCATTACATTTTATATTTTACACAAAAGAATTTACTTTTGCAACATATTTCACCAAAAAAAATTCTTCTTTCTTGTTGAAATTATCTTTCGGGGTCATTTTCGGGCCAAAAAGGGCCTTTCTGCGTGGTTCTGAGGGCTATTTTACCGGTAAAATGTGATACTTTTTTGAAAACCGGGTGAAAAGCAGTCCTTTACCCCGTGGTAATTTTCGCCACCTCATCAGCTGTCAGCTCCCGCCACTGGCCCGGGGCAAGGCTCTCGTCCAGCGCAAGCCCGCCGATGGCGTCCCGGTGCAGGGCGTTGACGCCCGCACCGTAGACGCCGAACATCCGCTTGATCTGATGATACACGCCCTGCCTGAGCAGGACGCGGACCGTCAGCCCGTCGGGGGTGAGGGCGGACACTTCCGCCGGCGAAAGGGCCGTGCCGTCGGCAAGGGTGACGCCCGAGGCAAAGCCGGCCCTCATCTCTTCCGTCAGCGGGGTGTCGATGACGACGGTGTAGGTCTTGGAGACATGGCGCCTGGGCGCAAGGATGTCGTGGGCAAAGCCGCCGTCGTCCGTCAGCAGGACGAAACCGGTGCTGGTCTTGTCCAGCCGCCCCGCCGGGAACAGCTCCCGCCGGGGATAGGCATCCCCCACCAGATCCACGACCGTCGTGTCCCGCTTGTCGGTGGAGGCGCTGACGACGCCCTCGGGCTTGTTGAGCATAAGGTAGACGAACTGCCGGTAGGCCAGCGCTTTGCCGTCCACCGCCACGGCGTCAGCCTCTTTCAGCTGGGTATCCCCTTTCTTGCAGACCGCACCGTTGACCGTGACACGGCCTTTCGCCAGCAGTGCCTTCGCCTCGCTCCGGGTGCATTGGGCCGTCTCGGCTAAATATTTATCGAGTCGCATGAAAACTCCTTCTGTGTGCAGAAAAGAGGCCGTTGCCTGCGGCAACAGCCTCTTTTCCTGTAAAATCACGTTTAGACGCTCAGGTTTGCGTGCTGTTCCACAGCATCCGGGTTGGCGTCAAAGATGGGCTTGAGGATGTGAGCAATGAACTCCTCCACCTGCTGGGGAGCGCGGCCCACAAAGTTCTCCGGCACAAGGCCCGCCACGATCTCTTCCTTGGTCAGACCAAAGGCCGGGTCGGCGGCGATGCGGTCCACCATGTCGTTGGGCAGACCCTCTTCCTTGACCTGCTTGCCGGCGGCGATGGCGTGCTGGCGCAGACGCTCGTGGAGCTCCTGACGGTTGCCGCCCTTCTCCACGGCCTGCATCATGATGTTCTCGCTGGCCATGAAGGGCAGCTCAGCCATCAGGCGGCTGCGCACGACCTTCGGGTAGACCACGAGGCCGTCGGTGACGTTGAGCATGATGTTCAGGATGGCGTCGGCGGCGAGGAAGCCCTCAGCCATGGCAACGCGCTTGTTGGCGCTGTCATCCAGCGTGCGCTCGAACCACTGCGTGCCGGTGGTGAAGCTGGGGTTGAGCACATCCACCATCAGGTAGCGGCTCAAAGCGCAGATGCGCTCGCAGCGCATGGGATTGCGCTTGTAGGGCATGGCGGAGGAACCGATCTGGTTCTTCTCAAACGGCTCTTCCATCTCCTTGAAGTTGGCCAGCAGGCGCAGATCGGTGGCGAACTTCATGCAGCTCTGGCCGATGCCGGCCAGGGCGTTGAGGATGAAGGCATCCACCTTGCGGCTGTAGGTCTGGCCGGACACCGGGATGACGGCCTCACAGTCGAAGCCCATCTCCTCAGCGATGGAAGCATCCACGGCGCGGATCTTGTCGGCGTCGCCCTTGAACAGCTCCATAAAGGAAGCCTGGGTGCCGGTGGTACCCTTGACGCCGCGCAGCTGCAGGGTAGCCAGACGGTGGTCGATCTCGTTGAGGTCCATCACCAGCTCGTTGGCCCACAGGGTAGCGCGCTTGCCCACGGTGGTGGGCTGGGCGGGCTGGCAGTGGGTGTAGGCCATGCAGGGCATATCCTTATACTCCTCGGCGAACTTTGCCAGCTTTGCCAGCACGCCGATGAGCTTCTTGCGCACCAGCTCGAGGCCCTGACGCATCACGATGATGTCGGTGTTGTCGCCGACATAGCAGCTGGTGGCACCCAGATGGATGATGCCTGCCGCCTTGGGACACTGCTGGCCGTAAGCGTAGACATGGCTCATGACGTCGTGGCGCACCAGCTTCTCCCGCTCGATGGCGACTTCATAGTTGATGTCGTCCACATGAGCTTCCAGCTCGGCCACCATCTCGGGGGTGATATTGGTCAGGCCCTGCTTCATCTCGGCCCGGGCCAGGGCCACCCACAGGCGGCGCCAGGTGCGGAACTTGTTGTCGTCCGAGAAGATGTACTGCATCTCATCGGAGGCATAACGGGTGGAAAAAGGGCTGATATAACGGTCATGCTGAGACATTGGTTGTTTCCTCCTGAAAATGACTCCCCCAGTCGCCTTCCGGCGACAGCCCCCTCGGTGAGGGGGCCTTTCAGCCTCCCTCTCTGAGGGAGGTGGCATCGCGTCAGCGATGCCGGAAGGAGTTTTTTCCTATTTTACCATCAAATCTTGAAATAGTCCACGCCGCCCTCGAAAATAGGCTGGTACTTGTCGCCGGTGACGTTCTTGTACAGGTACTCGCCGCTGCGCTCCGAATGGCCCATCTTGCCGAAGACACGGCCATCCGGGCTGGTGATGCCCTCGATGGCGAGGACGGAGCCGTTGGGGTTGTACTTCATGTCCATGCTGGGGCTGCCGTCCTGATCGACGTACTGGGTCGCGATCTGGCCGTTGGCGATGAGGGTGTCCAGCACGCTCTGAGGTGCCACGAAGCGGCCCTCACCATGGCTGATGGCCACGGTGTGCTGGTCGCCCACGCTGCACTTGGACAGCCAGGGGCTGCCGGTGGAGGCGATGCGGGTGCGCACCAGCATACTCTGGTGGCGGCCGATGGTGTTGAAGGTCAGGGTCGGGTCGCAGGCCGTGATGGGGCGGATGTCGCCGTAAGCGGCCAGACCCAGCTTGATGAGGGCCTGGAAGCCGTTGCAGATGCCCAGCATCAGACCATCCCGGTGCTGCAGCAGGTCGCGGACTGCCTCGGTGACCGCAGGATTGCGGAAGAAGGAGGCGATGAACTTTGCGCTGCCGTCCGGCTCGTCGCCGCCGGAGAAGCCGCCGGGCAGCATGACGATCTGGCTCTCGTTGATGGCCTTGACCAGTGCCTCACAGCTGGCGGTGACGTCAGCGGGGGTCAGGTTGCGGATGACCAGCACCTCGGGGTCTGCACCGGCGCGGGCAAAGGCATGGGCGGTGTCGTACTCGCAGTTGGTACCCGGGAAGACCGGGATGATGACCTTCGGCTTTGCCACGCCGATCTTGGGCGCAGCGGGGGCGGTCAGGCTGCCGTTGATCTTCTCGACGGCGGGGCCGGCCTTGCGGTAGGGATAGACGGGCTCGAGCTTGCTCTCCCAGATCTCCTGCAGCTGAGCCATATCCAGCTTGTCGCCGCAGCACTCGAAGGTGTAGTCTGCGGTGGTCTCGCCCAGCAGCTCACCAGCCGGGGCGTCAGAGACCATCTCCAGCACGATGGAGCCGTACATGGGGGCAAACATCTCGGCGGTGGTCATGTTGGTCATCATCTTGAAGCCGATGCGGTTGCCCAGACCCATCTTGAAGAGAGCCTCGGCCAGACCGCCATAGCCCACAGAGGAAGCAGCGGCCACCATACCATCTTCCATCATCTGCTCAACTTTCTTGTAGTTGGCCTTCAGGGAGAAGAAGTTGGGACAGCCGGTCTCGGGGTCCAGGATGGGCCGGATGAGGACGACGGTGCTCTCAGGCTTCTTGAACTCGGTGGAGACGACGCGGCCGGCCTTGCCGATGGCGGTAGCGAAGGACACCAGCGTGGGAGGCACATCCAGCTGCTCGAAGGAGCCGGACATGCTGTCCTTACCGCCGATGGAGGCGATGCCGAGGCCGATCTGCGCGTCCAGTGCGCCCAGCAGAGCAGCCAGCGGCTTGCCCCAGCGCTCCGGGGAAGTGCCAAGGCGCTCAAAGTACTCCTGGAAGGTCAGGTAGGCGTCCTCATAGCGGAAGCCGGAGGCCACCAGCTTGGTCACACTCTCGACGACGGCCATCCGTGCGCCCACATACTGGTTGGCGCTCATGAGATAGGGGTTGTAGCCCCATGCCATGCCGGAGCAGGTGTTGGTCTCGCCGTCCACGGGCAGCTTTGCGACCATGGCGTTCTGGGGGGTCAGCTGGCATGCGCCGCCGAAGGGCATCAGCACGGTGGCCGCGCCGATGGTGGAGTCGAACCGCTCAGAAAGGCCCTTCTTGCTGCAGACGTTCAAATCGCCCACCATGTTCTTCATCTTCTGCTCGAAGGTCACGCCGGCCCACTGGGGCTGCCAGACAGTCCCCTTCTCGATGTGGACGTTCTGGTGCTTCTCAGCGCCGTTGGAGTTCAGGAACTCGCGGCTGATGTTGACGATGGACTTGCCGTTCCACACCATGTTCAGGCGCTTTTCCTCGGTGACTTTTGCCACGGGGGTGGCCTCAAGGTTCTCCTCGGTGGCGATGGCGATGAACTTGTCCACGTCCTCAGGGGCCAGAGCCACGGCCATACGCTCCTGGCTCTCGCTGATGGCCAGCTCGGTGCCGTCGAGGCCGTCATACTTCTTGGTGACCTTGTTCAGGTCGATATACAGGCCGTCGGCCAGCTCGCCGATGGCGACAGAGACGCCGCCGGCACCGAAGTCGTTGCAGCGCTTGATCATCTTGCAGGCGTCCTCGCGGCGGAACAGGCGCTGCAGCTTGCGCTCGATGGGGGCGTTGCCCTTCTGGACCTCAGCACCGCAGTGCTCGAGGCTGTCCAGTTTGTGGGCCTTGGAGGAACCGGTGGCGCCGCCGATGCCGTCGCGGCCGGTGCGGCCGCCCAGCAGGACGATGACGTCGCCGGGAGCGGGGCATTCGCGGCGGACGTGGGAAGCGGGCGTTGCGCCCACAACAGCGCCGATCTCCATCCGCTTTGCCACATAGCCGGGGTGATAGATCTCATCCACCTGACCGGTAGCAAGGCCGATCTGGTTGCCGTAGGAGGAATAACCGGCGGCAGCGGTGGTCACCAGCTTGCGCTGGGGCAGTTTGCCGGGCAGGGTCTCACTGACGGGCTTGAGGGGATCGCCTGCGCCGGTGACGCGCATGGCCTGATAGACGTAGCTGCGGCCGGACAGCGGGTCACGGATTGCGCCGCCGATGCAGGTGGCAGCGCCGCCGAAGGGCTCGATCTCCGTCGGGTGGTTGTGGGTCTCGTTCTTGAAGAGGAACAGCCAGTCCTCATCCTTGCCGTTGACGTCGCACTTGATCTTCACGGTGCAGGCGTTGATCTCCTCAGACTCGTCGAGGTTCTTCAGGATGCCCTGCTTTTTCAGTTCCTTGGCACCGATGGTGGCCAGGTCCATCATGCAGCGGGGCTTGTTCTCGCGGCCAAGGTCGGCGCGCATGGCCATGTAGCGGTCGAAGGCCTCCTGCACCACGGCATCATCGATCTGGACGTCGTCCAGAATGGTTCCGAAGGTGGTGTGGCGGCAGTGGTCCGACCAGTAGGTGTCGATCATCTTGATCTCGGTGATGGTCGGGTCGCGCTTCTCCGAGCGGAAATACTCCTGGCAGAACTTGATGTCGCCCAGGTCCATGGCGAGGCCCTTCTCGTCGATGAACTTTTTCAGGCCTGCCTCATCCAGCTCGTTGAAGCCGTCCAGCACCTCTACTTCGGTGGGGACGGGATGCTCCATCTTCAGGGTAGCCCTGGTGTCCAGCGAAGCCTCGCGGGCCTCCACCGGGTTGATGACGTATTTCTTGATCTCAGCCACCTGCTCATCGGTCAGGGTGCCTTCCAGCAGGTAGACGCGGGCAGAGCGCACCAGCGGGCGGTCGCCCTGGCTGATGAGCTGGATGCACTCGGCGGCAGAGTCGGCGCGCTGGTCGAACTGGCCGGGCAGATACTCCACGGCGAAAGACACGCCGTCGGAGACGGGCAGCTCTGCATAGGTGTTATCCACCGGCGGCTCACTGAACACGGTGGGGACGCACTGCTCAAACAGAGCCTCGTCGATGCCCTCCACGTCGTAGCGGTTGAGCAGACGCAGACC
>OGZT01001779.1_pt1 | contig 13714 bp, 10 predicted proteins | sample 1576891 | NCBI WGS metagenome assembly OGZT01 (sample SAMEA3541521, study PRJEB24748) | human gut metagenome | biome: human gut; feature: human-associated habitat; material: faeces | place: China | collected 2012 | reverse complement strand
CGCCGACCGCCATATCCAGGAAGTTCAGCGGATACACGCCCACATCGAGCAGCGCGCCACCGGCACAGGCCGGATCGGTCATACGTGCCTTGCCGGACACCGGATAGCACAGGTTGGCGCTCGCCGCTTTCACCTCGCCGATCTCGCCGGACTCGATAACTTCGTTGATGAGCTTGCGGCTGGGCATGTAGCGCGTCCAGATGGCCTCCGTGCACAGCATGCCGGTTTCCTCGGCCACGGCCAGCGCCTCACGTGCCTGCCCGGCGTTCGCGGTGAACGACTTCTCCACCAGCACGTTCTTGCCGGCTTTCATACACAGGATCGCCTGTTCGGCGTGCAGACTGTGCGGGGTGGCGATATACACCAGATCCACATCCGGGTCCGCCACCAACTCCTCATACGATCCATAAGCCTTGTCAAAATGCCATTGGTCGGCAAAAGCCTGCGCGCGCGTAATATCACGGGCCGCTACCGCATACGGGTGAATCCATGAGGAATACAGTGAATCTTCAGCCATCTGGGTCAGGGTGCCGGCCATGGTGTGAGCTATGCGGCCCGCACCCAGAATCGCGACGTTGATTTTTTCGCCGCTGGCCTCGAACTCGGCGCGCTTGCCATTGAATCGACTCATTATTCCTCCTTGAATGCGGGTTGGTGCACTCAATCGACCTACAGTGATTATAGAAGAAGAAACCTTGTCCCGTGAGGCGGATAGAACCGAAATATGGAAAACGAAGCAGCGCAGCAGCCCCAATCTCCGGCCGCGTCTCCAGTCATGTCCCGCCGAGCGCGTGAGGCCAATCCCTTCCGTGCCATGGTATTCGGCGAACAAGCAGACAAGATGATCGCCCAAGGTACCAGCGTCATCAAATTAAGCCTTGGCGAGCCCGATTTCGGCGCGCCGCCCGCCGTACGCGACGCCATGCGCGAACAGTACGACGGCCGGGCCCTGCCGTACACCGCCGCCATGGGCCTACCTGAACTGCGTCAGGCCATCGCCGACTTCTACCGCGAGCGTCATGACCTTGACATCGACCCCAAGCGTATCTGCGTGACCGCCGGCGGTTCGGCCGCTCTGCTGTTGGCCACCGCGCTGACCGTGGACCCCGGTGACGATGTGATTGTGGCCGACCCCTCCTACCCATGCAACCGCGAACTTGTGCGGTCGTTTGAAGGCCGGGTCATCGATGTGCCGACCTCGGCCGCCACCCGCTTCCACCTGACCGCCGACCTGTGCAGCCAGAGCGTCAGAAATGTAGTCACCGTTCAGGTTCATACAGGCGATAACATCATATTCAGCCGGACGCAGCAGGATCTGTTGCAGGAATGCATCAGCAATCACATCTTTAATGACGATCTCTTTGCCGGTATTCGGGTTTTTAACTTTCAGCCACGGGCCGCCGTCGATCAGTTCACCGCCAAACTCTTCACGCGCCAGCTGGTAGCCCCAGTCTTTAAACGCGCCTTCGGTGAACTTCATGATGTTGCCTTTGTGCACCAGGGTCACAGAGTCACGATCGTTAGCAATTGCGTATTCGATCGCTGCACGAACCAGACGTTTGGTACCTTCTTCAGAACACGGCTTAATACCGATGCCGCAATGTTCCGGGAAGCGAATTTTCTTCACGCCCATCTCTTCACGCAGGAATTTAATCACTTTCTCAGCGTCGGCAGAGTCTGCTTTCCATTCGATACCCGCATAAATGTCTTCCGAGTTTTCACGGAAGATAACCATATCGGTCAGTTCAGGGTGTTTAACCGGGCTTGGGGTGCCCTGATAGTAACGTACCGGACGCAGGCAGATGTAGAGATCCAGTTCCTGGCGCAGGGCAACGTTCAGAGAACGAATACCGCCACCAACCGGAGTGGTCAGAGGGCCTTTAATGGCAACGCGATATTCACGAATCAGATCAAGGGTTTCAGCAGGCAGCCAGACATCCTGACCGTAAACCTGTGTGGATTTTTCACCGGTGTAAATTTCCATCCAGGAGATTTTACGCTCGCCTTTATAGGCTTTCTCGACTGCAGCGTCGACCACTTTCAGCATGGCTGGGGTTACATCTACACCGATTCCATCACCTTCAATGTAAGGGATAATCGGATTTTCAGGAACGTTGAGTTTGCCGTTTTGCAGGGTGATCTTCTTGCCTTGTGCCGGAACAACTACTTTACTTTCCATTCACCTCTCCTTCGAGCGCTACTGGTTTGCTCGTCTGCCACCACGTTGCATATGCGTTTGCGTCCTGCGATACGGATGCATTAGAGCAATTTTTTGTTAATGATTTGTAATTGGCTTGTCAATACTACCCTATTGTTTGCCGTCATGAAAGATGCGCGTTATTAGGCTATAATGCGGCAATTCATAATCTCTGAAAATACCATGCAAAAAACTTCTTTTAGAAATCACCAGGTTAAGCGATTCAGCTCGCAACGTTCTACCAGGCGTAAACTTGAAAACCAGCCCACGCGCGTGATCCTGTTCAATAAACCCTACGATGTTCTTCCGCAGTTCACCGATGAAGCCGGACGCAAAACATTAAAAGAATTCATCCCGGTTCAGGGCGTTTATGCAGCAGGTCGTCTTGACCGCGATAGCGAAGGGTTACTGGTGCTGACCAATAACGGCGCGTTGCAGGCGCGTTTAACCCAGCCGGGTAAACGCACCGGAAAAATCTATTATGTGCAGGTGGAAGGTATTCCCACACAAGACGCACTTGAAGCCTTGCGCAATGGCGTAACCTTAAATGATGGCCCTACCCTGCCCGCAGGCGTAGAGCTGGTTGACGAACCCGCGTGGTTATGGCCGCGGAATCCACCAATTCGTGAACGCAAAAGTATTCCCACCAGCTGGCTGAAGATCACCTTATATGAAGGACGTAATCGCCAGGTGCGCCGCATGACCGCCCATGTTGGTTTCCCCACGCTGCGACTGATTCGCTATGCGATGGGTGATTACTCTTTGGATAATCTTGCCAACGGCGAATGGCGAGAAGCGACAGATTAAGGACGCAAAATGTTTAAACCGCACGTTACCGTTGCTTGCGTGGTGCACGCAGAAGGCAAATTTTTAGTCGTTGAAGAGACGATTAATGGTAAAGCGTTATGGAACCAACCTGCCGGGCATCTGGAAGCCAATGAAACCTTAGTGGAAGCCGCCGCCCGTGAGCTGTGGGAAGAAACCGGCATCAGCGCGCAGCCGCAACACTTTATTCGTATGCATCAGTGGATTGCGCCAGATAAAACGCCGTTTTTGCGTTTCCTGTTTGCTATTGAGCTTGAGCAAATATGCCCGACCCAGCCTCATGACAGCGATATCGACTGCTGCCGTTGGGTTAGCGCCGAAGAAATTTTACAGGCGTCAAATCTGCGTTCGCCGCTGGTGGCGGAAAGTATTCGTTGTTATCAAAGCAGGCAACGCTATCCGCTAGAGATGATTGGCGATTTTAACTGGCCTTTTACAAAGGGTGTCATCTAAAAGGCTGCGTGATAGAATACGCCGCCTTGAAGTTCAATGTCGTGAGTGATCCAATGTCTGAAACCGCAAAAAAAGTAATCGTCGGCATGTCCGGCGGTGTCGATTCCTCCGTTTCTGCCTGGCTGTTGCAACAACAGGGATATCAGGTCGAAGGCCTGTTTATGAAGAACTGGGAAGAAGACGACGGTGAGGAATATTGCACAGCGGCAGCGGATCTGGCTGATGCCCAGGCTGTCTGCGACAAGCTCGGCATTGAACTGCACACCGTTAACTTTGCTGCCGAGTACTGGGACAACGTCTTCGAACTGTTCCTTGCCGAATATAAAGCCGGTCGCACGCCGAATCCGGATATTCTGTGCAACAAAGAGATCAAATTTAAAGCCTTCCTCGAATTTGCCGCTGAAGATTTAGGTGCCGATTATATCGCTACCGGTCATTACGTACGTCGGGCAGATGTCGATGGCAAGAGCCGCCTGCTGCGTGGTCTGGACAGCAATAAAGACCAGAGCTACTTCCTTTATACGCTCAGCCATGAGCAGATTGCGCAAAGCCTGTTCCCGGTCGGCGAACTGGAAAAACCGCAGGTGCGTAAGATTGCTGAAGATCTCGGTCTGGTCACCGCGAAGAAAAAAGACTCTACCGGCATTTGCTTCATTGGCGAGCGTAAATTCCGCGAGTTCCTGGGCCGTTATCTCCCGGCGCAACCGGGCAAAATCATTACCGTCGATGGCGATGAAATTGGTGAGCACCAGGGGCTGATGTATCACACCCTCGGTCAGCGTAAAGGTCTGGGTATCGGTGGCACCAAAGACGGCACCGAAGAACCGTGGTATGTGGTCGATAAAGACGTCGAAAACAACATTCTGATTGTTGCGCAGGGCCATGAACACCCGCGTCTGATGTCTGTCGGTCTGATTGCCCAGCAGCTGCACTGGGTCGATCGCGAGCCGTTCACCGGTACTATGCGTTGCACAGTAAAAACCCGCTATCGCCAGACCGACATCCCGTGCACCGTCAAGGCGCTGGACGATGATCGCATTGAAGTGATTTTCGATGAGCCGGTTGCCGCCGTGACGCCGGGCCAGTCTGCCGTTTTCTATAACGGTGAAGTGTGCCTCGGTGGCGGTATTATTGAGCAGCGTCTGCCGCTGCCGGTCTGATTATTATCTTTACTTAAAACAAGGAAGCAGTGAACGTGGCAAAGAATTACTATGACATCACCCTCGCCCTGGCCGGTATTTGTCAGTCGGCACGCCTGGTGCAACAACTCGCTCACCAGGGGCATTGTGATGCCGATGCGCTACACGTCTCACTCAACAGTATTATTGATATGAACCCCAGCTCGACGCTGGCGGTTTTTGGCGGTAGCGAAGCCAACCTGCGCGTCGGGCTGGAAACCTTGCTCGGCGTGCTCAATGCCAGCAGTCGCCAGGGCTTAAACGCTGAGTTAACCCGCTACACACTCAGCCTGATGGTGCTTGAGCGCAAACTCTCCTCAGCGAAAGGTGCGCTCGACACTCTGGGCAACCGGATCAACGGCCTGCAACGCCAGCTCGAACACTTCGATTTACAGTCCGAAACGCTGATGAGCGCGATGGCTGCTATCTATGTTGATGTGATTAGCCCGCTTGGCCCGCGCATTCAGGTAACCGGTTCCCCTGCTGTACTGCAAAGCCCACAAGTGCAGGCGAAAGTTCGCGCAACCCTGCTGGCAGGCATTCGCGCCGCCGTGCTCTGGCACCAGGTTGGCGGCGGACGTCTGCAACTGATGTTTTCTCGTAATCGCCTGACCACTCAGGCAAAACAAATTCTTGCTCATTTAACCCCGGAGTTGTGATCTATGGAATTATCCTCACTGACCGCCGTTTCCCCTGTCGATGGACGCTACGGCGATAAAGTCAGCGCGCTGCGCGGGATTTTCAGCGAATATGGTTTGCTGAAATTCCGTGTACAAGTTGAAGTACGTTGGCTGCAAAAACTGGCCGCGCACGCAGCGATCAAGGAAGTTCCTGCTTTTGCTGCCGACGCAATCGGTTACCTTGATGCAATTGTCGCCAGTTTCAGCGAAGAAGATGCAGCACGCATCAAAACCATCGAGCGTACCACTAACCACGACGTTAAAGCGGTTGAGTATTTCCTGAAAGAAAAAGTGGCGGAGATCCCGGAACTGCACGCGGTTTCTGAATTCATCCACTTTGCCTGTACTTCGGAAGATATCAATAACCTCTCCCACGCGTTGATGCTGAAAACCGCGCGTGATGAAGTGATCCTGCCGTACTGGCGTCAACTGATTGATGGCATTAAAGATCTCGCCGTTCAGTACCGCGATATCCCGCTGCTGTCTCGTACCCACGGTCAGCCCGCCACGCCGTCAACCATCGGTAAAGAGATGGCAAACGTCGCCTACCGTATGGAGCGCCAGTACCGCCAGCTTAATCAGGTGGAGATCCTCGGCAAAATCAACGGCGCGGTCGGTAACTATAACGCCCACATCGCCGCTTACCCGGAAGTTGACTGGCATCAGTTCAGCGAAGAGTTCGTCACCTCGCTGGGTATTCAGTGGAACCCGTACACTACCCAGATCGAACCGCACGACTACATTGCCGAACTGTTTGATTGCGTTGCGCGCTTCAACACCATTCTGATCGACTTTGACCGTGACGTCTGGGGTTATATCGCCCTTAACCACTTCAAACAGAAAACCATTGCTGGTGAGATTGGTTCTTCCACCATGCCGCATAAAGTTAACCCGATCGACTTCGAAAACTCCGAAGGGAATCTGGGCCTTTCCAACGCGGTATTGCAGCATCTGGCAAGCAAACTGCCGGTTTCCCGCTGGCAGCGTGACCTGACCGACTCCACCGTGCTGCGTAACCTCGGCGTGGGTATCGGTTATGCGCTGATTGCGTATCAATCCACCCTGAAAGGCGTGAGCAAACTGGAAGTGAACCGTGACCATCTGCTGGATGAGCTGGATCACAACTGGGAAGTGCTGGCTGAGCCAATCCAGACAGTTATGCGTCGCTATGGCATCGAAAAACCGTACGAGAAGTTGAAAGAGCTTACTCGCGGCAAGCGCGTTGACGCCGAAGGCATGAAGCAGTTTATCGACGGTCTGGCGTTGCCAGAAGAAGAGAAAGCCCGCCTGAAAGCGATGACGCCGGCTAACTACATTGGTCGCGCCATCACCATGGTTGATGAACTGAAATAAACTCGTATCAGTGCCGGATAGCGATGCTGTCCGGCCTGCTTATTAAGATTATCCGCTTTTTATTTTTTCACTTTACCTCCCCTCCCCCGCTGGTTTATTTAATGTTTACCCCCATAACCACATAATCGCGTTACACTATTTTAATAATTAAGACAGGGAGAAATAAAAATGCGCGTACTGGTTGTTGAAGACAATGCGTTGTTACGTCACCACCTTAAAGTTCAGATTCAGGATGCTGGTCATCAGGTCGATGACGCAGAAGATGCCAAAGAAGCCGATTATTATCTCAATGAACATTTACCGGATATTGCGATTGTCGATCTGGGATTGCCAGACGAGGACGGTCTGTCACTGATTCGCCGCTGGCGTAGCAATGATGTTTCACTGCCGATTCTGGTATTAACCGCCCGTGAAAGCTGGCAGGACAAAGTCGAAGTATTAAGTGCTGGCGCTGATGATTACGTGACTAAACCATTTCATATTGAAGAGGTGATGGCGCGAATGCAGGCATTAATGCGGCGTAATAGCGGTCTGGCTTCACAGGTCATTTCGCTACCCCCGTTTCAGGTTGATCTCTCTCGCCGTGAATTATCTATTAATGACGAAGTGATCAAACTGACCGCGTTCGAATACACCATTATGGAAACGTTGATACGCAATAATGGCAAAGTGGTGAGCAAAGATTCGTTAATGCTCCAACTCTATCCGGATGCGGAGCTGCGGGAAAGCCATACCATTGATGTACTGATGGGACGTCTGCGCAAAAAAATTCAGGCACAATATCCGCAAGAAGTGATTACCACCGTTCGCGGCCAGGGCTATCTGTTCGAATTGCGCTGATGAAAAAATTACTACGTCTTTTTTTCCCGCTCTCGCTGCGGGTACGTTTTCTGTTGGCAACGGCAGCGGTAGTACTGGTGCTTTCGCTTGCCTACGGAATGGTCGCGCTGATCGGTTATAGCGTCAGTTTCGATAAAACTACGTTTCGGCTGTTACGTGGCGAGAGCAATCTGTTCTATACCCTTGCGAAGTGGGAAAACAATAAGTTGCATGTCGAGTTACCCGAAAATATCGACAAGCAAAGCCCCACCATGACGCTAATTTATGATGAGAACGGGCAGCTTTTATGGGCGCAACGTGACGTGCCCTGGCTGATGAAGATGATCCAGCCTGACTGGCTGAAATCGAATGGTTTTCATGAAATTGAAGCGGATGTTAACGATACCAGCCTCTTGCTGAGTGGAGATCATACGATACAGCAACAGTTGCAGGAAGTGCGGGAAGATGATGACGACGCGGAGATGACCCACTCGGTGGCGGTAAACGTCTACCCGGCAACATCGCGGATGCCAAAGTTAACCATTGTGGTGGTGGATACCATTCCGGTGGAGCTAAAAAGTTCCTATATGGTCTGGAGCTGGTTTATCTATGTGCTCTCAGCCAATCTGCTGTTAGTGATCCCGCTGCTGTGGGTCGCCGCCTGGTGGAGTTTACGCCCCATCGAAGCCCTGGCAAAAGAAGTCCGCGAACTGGAAGAACATAACCGCGAATTGCTCAATCCAGCCACAACGCGAGAACTGACCAGTCTGGTACGAAACCTGAACCGATTGTTAAAAAGTGAACGCGAACGTTACGACAAATATCGTACAACGCTCACCGACCTGACCCATAGTCTGAAAACGCCACTGGCGGTGCTGCAAAGTACGCTGCGTTCTCTGCGTAGTGAGAAGATGAGCGTCAGTGATGCTGAACCGGTAATGCTGGAGCAAATCAGCCGCATTTCACAGCAAATTGGCTACTACCTGCATCGTGCCAGTATGCGCGGCGGGACATTGCTCAGCCGCGAGCTGCATCCGGTCGCCCCACTGCTGGACAATCTCACCTCGGCGCTGAACAAAGTGTATCAACGCAAAGGGGTCAATATCTCTCTCGATATTTCGCCAGAGATCAGCTTTGTCGGTGAGCAGAACGATTTTGTCGAGGTGATGGGCAACGTGCTGGATAATGCCTGTAAATATTGCCTCGAGTTTGTCGAAATATCTGCAAGGCAAACAGACGAGCATCTCTATATTGTGGTCGAGGATGATGGCCCCGGTATTCCATTAAGCAAGCGAGAGGTCATTTTCGACCGTGGTCAACGGGTTGATACTTTACGCCCTGGGCAAGGTGTAGGGCTGGCGGTAGCCCGCGAAATCACCGAGCAATATGAGGGTAAAATCGTCGCCGGAGAGAGCATGCTTGGCGGTGCGCGGATGGAGGTGATTTTTGGTCGCCAGCATTCTACGCCGAAAGATGAATAAATATGTCCATACTTCACGCATTACGTTAAGCATCCGTTATAATCGGTTGCAGATACCAGCCTGTGGATGCTTAACATGGAATACCAACTCACTCTTAACTGGCCCGATTTTCTTGAACGTCACTGGCAGAAACGCCCGGTGGTGTTAAAACGCGGCTTTAATAATTTTATTGACCCGATCTCTCCAGACGAGTTGGCGGGTCTGGCGATGGAAAGCGAAGTCGACAGTCGACTGGTCAGTCACCAGGATGGCAAATGGCAGGTCAGCCACGGTCCGTTCGAAAGCTACGATCATCTCGGTGAAACTAACTGGTCATTGTTAGTGCAAGCAGTGAATCACTGGCATGAGCCGACCGCCGCGCTGATGCGACCGTTCCGTGAACTACCGGACTGGCGTATTGATGATCTGATGATCTCTTTTTCTGTACCTGGCGGCGGCGTCGGCCCGCATCTCGATCAGTACGACGTGTTTATCATTCAGGGTACCGGACGTCGTCGCTGGCGAGTGGGCGAAAAGCTGCAAATGAAACAGCACTGCCCACATCCGGATCTGTTACAGGTCGATCCGTTCGAAGCCATCATTGATGAAGAACTGGAGCCAGGCGATATTCTTTATATTCCGCCAGGATTCCCCCATGAAGGCTACGCGCTGGAAAATGCGATGAACTATTCCGTCGGTTTTCGCGCACCAAATACGCGGGAACTGATTAGCGGATTTGCCGATTATGTGCTGCAACGTGAACTGGGCGGCAACTACTACAGCGATCCTGATGTTTCACCTCGCGCTCATCCTGCGGATGTTCTGCCGCAAGAGATGGATAAACTGCGTGAGATGATGCTCGAATTGATCAACCAGCCGGAACACTTTAAGCAATGGTTTGGCGAGTTTATATCCCAGTCACGCCATGAACTGGATATCGCGCCGCCAGAGCCGCCTTATCAGCCGGATGAAATCTACGATGCGCTGAAACAAGGTGAAGTGCTGGTGCGTCTGGGTGGTCTGCGCGTATTGCGCATTGGCGACGACGTGTATACCAATGGTGAGAAGATCGATTCCCCGCACCGTCCGGCACTGGATGCACTCGCCAGCAACATTGCGCTGACTGCGGAGAATTTTGGCGATGCGCTGGAAGATCCGTCATTCCTCGCGATGCTCGCGGCGCTGGTCAATAGCGGGTATTGGTTCTTCGAAGGGTAAGTTTGGATTTAAGCCGGATGCGGCATCACATGCCGCATCCCTTTTCGCTTACTTCCGTTGCGCCGTTAACTCGGCAATACGGACGATCACCTGCACCGCTTTTTCCATACCTTCCAGAGTCACAAACTCATGCTTACCATGATAGTTGTAACCGCCAGTGAACAGGTTCGGGCACGGTAATCCCATAAACGACAACTGCGCGCCGTCGGTACCGCCGCGGATCGGTTTCAGTTCCGGTTCAATATCGCAGTCACGCATCGCCTGCTGGGCGATATCGAGAATATGCGGATGCTCAACCACTTTCTCGCGCATATTGTAGTAACTGTCTTCAATCACCAATTCAATGTAGCAATCAGGATGTAACCCTTTGCCCACTTTTTTGGCGATCTCCATCATTTTACGTTTACGCGCTTCAAACTGTTTACGGTCGAAATCACGGATGATGTAGTGCATATCGGCCCGTTCAACGGTGCCTTTCATGCTCGCCAGGTGATAGAAACCTTCATAGCCTTCTGTCATTTCCGGGCTTTCATCCGCCGGAACTTCCGCATGAATACGTGCCGCCAGCGACAGCGCATTCACCATTACACCTTTCGCTGTGCCTGGGTGAACGTTATTGCCTACAATTTTGATATTGACCGACGCAGCGTTGAAGTTTTCAAACTCCAGTTCGCCTACGCCACCACCATCAACGGTGTAAGCCCAGCGGGCATCGAAGGCGTCAACATCAAAATGTTTCGCCCCTTTACCCACTTCTTCATCCGGGGTAAAGGCGACGCGAATATCACCATGCGGAATGTTTTTTTGTTGTAATACCGCCAGCGCGGTCATGATTTCTGCAATACCTGCTTTGTCATCGGCACCTAACAAGGTTTTACCATCGGTGGTAATCAGCGTCTGACCCAGTAGCTGATGCAGCACCGGGAACATAACCGGTGATAAAACTTCATCGCCGATACCCAGCGCAATATCGCCACCGCGATAGTTTTCAACAATTTGCGGATTCACATTTTTGCCGCTGCAATCCGGTGAGGTATCCACATGAGAAATAAAGCCAATCGCCGGGATATCGCCAGGGACGTTAGCCGGTAACGTCGCCATCAAAGTGCCCTTCTCACTTAAGGTCACATTGATAAGCCCCATCTCTTCGAGCTGCTCTTTCAGCAGATGCAATAACTTCCATTGGCCTTCCGTGCTGGGAACCTGTCTCACCCCTGCCTTTGATTGGGTATCCAGAGACACGTAGTTCAAAAATCGCTCAAGTAGTTTATCCATGTAGTCACCCTCACTTTTTGTGACAACATTATTAAGAAGCAAGAAAAGACAAATATTGCGTCAGGTCACTTTTACCCCTGCAAGCGGGAATATTTATCAGCATTACCTTAATGAATATAAAGCTAAGCCAGTAATTCACAACAAAGATTGGCGATTCAAGCGGTTTGCCGTAGAATTACCGCCCTCATTAAGAGTCACCAAGGTGGTTAACCACAAACCCCGCATCGGTAAGCCATCCGTTGCGTTTACATGGGACAGAGTAAAAAATTGAATAAACAACCGAGTTCGCTTTCACCGCTGGTGCAATTGGCGGGAATTCGCAAATGCTTTGATGGTAAAGAGGTCATTCCCCAGCTGGATCTGACTATCAACAATGGCGAGTTCCTCACGCTGCTTGGCCCTTCTGGCTGCGGTAAAACAACCGTTCTTCGCCTGATTGCAGGTCTGGAAACTGTTGATTCCGGACGCATCATGCTGGATAACGAGGACATCACCCACGTTCCGGCGGAAAACCGCTATGTGAACACTGTTTTCCAAAGCTACGCACTTTTCCCCCACATGACCGTGTTCGAAAATGTGGCCTTTGGGTTACGCATGCAAAAAACCCCCGCTGCTGAAATTACGCCCCGCGTGATGGAAGCCCTGCGGATGGTGCAGCTGGAAACCTTCGCTCAACGCAAACCGCATCAGCTCTCTGGTGGTCAACAGCAACGCGTCGCCATTGCCCGCGCGGTGGTTAACAAGCCTCGTCTGTTGTTGCTGGATGAGTCGCTCTCAGCGCTGGATTACAAACTGCGCAAGCAAATGCAGAACGAGCTGAAAGCGTTACAGCGTAAGCTTGGCATTACATTCGTCTTCGTGACTCACGACCAGGAAGAAGCACTCACCATGTCGGACAGGATTGTGGTGATGCGCGATGGTCGCATTGAGCAAGACGGCACGCCGCGTGAAATCTATGAAGAGCCGAAAAACCTGTTTGTTGCTGGGTTTATTGGCGAAATCAATATGTTTAACGCCACTGTCATCGAACGTCTCGACGAGCAGCGCGTACGCGCCAACGTTGAAGGCCGCGAATGTAATATCTACGTTAACTTCGCCGTTGAACCGGGGCAAAAACTGCATGTTCTGCTGCGCCCGGAAGACTTACGTGTTGAAGAGATTAACGACGACAACCACGCTGAAGGGCTGATTGGTTACGTTCGCGAGCGTAACTACAAAGGCATGACGCTGGAGTCGGTTGTTGAACTGGAAAATGGCAAGATGGTGATGGTCAGCGAATTCTTCAATGAAGACGATCCTGACTTTGACCACTCTCTCGACCAAAAAATGGCCATTAATTGGGTAGAAAGCTGGGAGGTCGTACTGGCTGATGAAGAACACAAGTAAGTTCCAGAATGTAGTGATTGTCACTATTGTCGGTTGGCTTGTGTTGTTTGTCTTTCTGCCCAACCTGATGATCATTGGCACCAGCTTTTTGACCCGCGACGACGCCAGTTTCGTCAAAATGGTCTTTACGCTGGATAACTACACGCGTCTGCTCGATCCGCTCTATTTTGAAGTGCTATTGCACTCGCTGAATATGGCGCTGATCGCCACCCTCGCCTGCCTGGTGCTGGGCTATCCTTTTGCCTGGTTTCTGGCGAAGCTGCCACACAAGGTGCGTCCGCTGCTGCTGTTTCTGCTGATTGTTCCGTTCTGGACCAACTCATTGATTCGTATCTACGGGCTGAAAATTTTCCTCAGCACCAAAGGCTATCTCAACGAGTTTTTGCTCTGGCTGGGCGTTATCGATACACCAATTCGCATCATGTTCACACCCAGTGCGGTGATTATCGGTCTGGTTTACATTCTGCTGCCGTTTATGGTGATGCCGCTGTACTCGAGTATCGAAAAACTGGATAAGCCGTTGCTGGAGGCGGCGCGCGATCTCGGTGCCAGCAAGTTGCAGACCTTTATCCGTATCATTATCCCACTGACGATGCCGGGGATTATTGCCGGATGCCTGTTGGTGATGCTGCCAGCGATGGGCCTGTTCTATGTGTCCGACCTGATGGGCGGTGCGAAAAACCTGCTGATCGGTAACGTCATCAAAGTACAGTTCCTCAATATTCGTGACTGGCCGTTTGGTGCAGCCACCAGCATTACGCTGACTATCGTAATGGGCCTGATGTTGCTGGTTTACTGGCGCGCTTCTCGTTTGCTGAATAAGAAGGTGGAACTCGAATGATCGGTCGACTGCTTCGCGGCGGTTTTATG
>OGZT01001778.1_pt1 | contig 13721 bp, 12 predicted proteins | sample 1576891 | NCBI WGS metagenome assembly OGZT01 (sample SAMEA3541521, study PRJEB24748) | human gut metagenome | biome: human gut; feature: human-associated habitat; material: faeces | place: China | collected 2012 | reverse complement strand
GAGGCCGCTGGCGAAAGCGTCGCCGCCGCCCACGCGGTCGAGGATGTTGAAGGTGAACAGCTTGCTCTCGAAGGTGTGGCCGTCATACCACATAAAGGCTTTCAGGCTGTTCTCGCTGCCGCTGTGGGCATAGCGGACGTGGCGGGCGATGCACTTCAGGCTGGGGTAGCGCTCGATGAAGTGCTGGAAGATTTCGTCCTGCTGCTCATAGCTGGGCTGCAGAGGCACGCCGTCCTTCCAGTCGCCCTTGGAGTGGTCGTTCTCGTCCTTCCACAGGTGGTAGGGCTCGATGCCCAGCAGTACGTCCACATAGGGCAGGCACTCGGTGCAGAAGTCGCGGGCCTCGTCCCAGGTCCAGAGGGTGGAGCGGAAGTTGCCGTCGAAGCTGACGGTCAGGCCCTTCTTCTTGGCCTCCTTGAGCATATCGATGATGAGGCCGCGGCAGTTGGGAGCCAGAGCCGGGGTAATGCCGCTCAGGTGCAGCCAGTCGAAGCCCTCCAGCAGTCCGTTCAGATCGACCTGGGAGAAATCGTACTCGGTGATGGCGCTGTGCTTGCGGTCATAGATGACCTTGGAGGGGCGGATGCCGTAGCCGGTCTCGAGGTAGTATGTACCCAGACGGTTGGAGGGCGTCTCGTCCGGCTCGGTGAGGATCATGGGGGTGCAGTGGACGTCGTTGGAGCGCAGCCAGCGCACGGCGCTCTTGCCGAGGCTGTTGTTCGGCACGACGCTGAAGAAGGTGCTGTCCACGCCGAGGTTTGCCAGTGCGAGGGCGATGTTGGCCTCGCTGCCGCCGTAGCTGGCCTCAAAGTTGGTGGCCATGCGGAGCTTTTCGTAGTTCGGCGGGGTCAGGCGCAGCATGATCTCGCCGCAGGTGATGAATTTCGGTCCGGTGGTCTCGTAGCCCAGAATGGGGTTGAAATGTTCCATAACGGTCCTCCTGTTGCTCTTCTCGGGCATTTGAGCCGCCGCCTCTCCTATACCATTCTTGAGACGGGGCGTTTGGTGCTCAGCAGGGCAGCCAGACCCCACATGACGCACATCGTTGTATCCATTATAGTGCTTTCGGAGAGGATTTGCAAGGAAAAGAAAAACACTGTGAGAGAAAATTTGGTGGGATTTTTGTGGATTGTGACGGAAAGCGTATCGGCAGGCCGTCCGGTAGTTTCCCCGCAAATGGGACCCGAAACCCACGGTTTCGCCCCAACGCTTCGCGCCGGGGCCCCACTTCTCTGGACATTTGCTTGGGGAACTCCCCTCCACCTGCCTCTGATAGGTTTACCGGCTGGTCAAATGCCCGTCAAATCAAAGCTGGGCGTATATTCCTCCCGGGCGCTGCTCTTCTGCTGCATATAGCCGGCGGTCAGCCCCAGATCCATGGCATGATTGACCACCCGGCGGTACTCGTAGGTGGTGATGCGCCGCCCGATGCCGTGCTCTGCGGCCTTGTAAAAGGGGGTGTACTGGCTCATGACACTGGGGATGAAGCAGCCGGGGTCGGCCTCGTTCCATGCGGCCATCTGGTCGAGGACGGCAAAGCTGTCGTCGATGTGGCCGGGCAGGGCCAGATGCCGCAGGATGACGCCCTTCTGTAAGATGCCCTCGCTGTCGAACACCGGATGGCCCGCCTGCGCCATCATGGCCTCGATGGCGGGCCTGGCCTGGGCGAAGTAGTCCGGCGCAGAGGAAAGCTCGGCGGAGAGGGAAGAGGAGACGTACTTCAAATCGGCCAGCCAGATGTCGATAGAGCCGCGCCACGCCTCCACGCTCTCCACCGTCTCGTAGCCGCCGGTGTTGCAGACGATGGGCAGACGCAGCCCCCCGGCCCGGGCGATGTCCAGCGCCGCGATGATCCAGGGCCGCCACTGGCCGGGGGTGACGAGGTTGATGTTGTGAGCGCCCTGCTCCTGCAAGTCGAGGAAAATTTCGGCCAGATGCTCGACGGTAATTTCTTTGCCAAGACCCTCGGCGCTGATGGGGTAATTCTGGCAGAAACAACACTTGAGGGTGCAGCCCGAGAAAAACACGGTGCCGCTGCCCCGGGTGCCGCTGATGCAGGGCTCTTCCCAGAAGTGCAGGGCCGCGCGGGCGGCTTTCAGGGTGCCGCCCGCCCCGCAGAAGCCTGTCTGCCCGGCGGCACGGTCTGCGCCGCAGCGGCGGGGGCAGAGGGTACAGGAGACAGGCGGCGTTGTGGAAATGTTTTTAGACATATTGTCCAACTCCTATGAGAAAGAATCATATTAAATTATCCGAGGCTATTATATCATTTTTGCCCCCGGAAGTGGTATACTAAGATTGAATATTGCATGTCATGCAAGAATACTACATGATCTGGAGGACACCATGCGTACAGAGACCGAAGAGATCCGGGACAACCTGAAATATCTGAGCCTTCTGGCCCGGGACTATCCCTCGCAGGCAGCGGCCGCCAGCGAGATCATCAGCACACAGGCACTGCTCAAGCTGCCCAAAGGCACCGAGCACTTCATGAGCGACCTGCACGGTGAGAACGAGGCGTTCGTACATATCCTGAACTCCGCTTCCGGCGTCATCCGCGAAAAGGTAGACATTGTGCTGGGGGATACCGTGCCGGAGGGGACGCGGGCCGAGCTGGCGACTCTGATCTATTATCCGAACGAGAAGCTGCCCCAGCTCAAGGAACGCTGCGCCGACGAGGAAGCGCTGGAACAGTGGTACAGTGAGACGCTGCTGCGGCTCATCGACATCTGCCGCCTCGTCTCTTCCAAGCACACCCGGGAGCATGTCCGGGCCTGTTTGCCGTCCAGCTGCGGTTACATTCTGGATGAGCTGCTCCACGCCCACTTCGAGGACCACGACAAAGACCTCTACTACGGCCAGATCGTCGGCAGCATCATCGAGAATGGCCGCGCCGATAAGTTCATCGTCCGTCTCTGCGAGCTCATCAAGCGTCTGGCCGGGGACAAGCTCCACATCGTGGGCGACCTGTTCGACCGCGGTCCCCGCCCCGACGTCATCCTTGACCTGCTGATGCGCCACCACGATGTGGACATCCAGTGGGGCAACCACGACGTGGTCTGGATGGGCGCGGCGGCCGGCAGTCCCATCTGCATCTGCACGGTGCTGAAGACCACCCTCGCTTACCACAACCACGGCATGGTGGAGGACTGCTACGGCATCAATCTCCGCCACCTGCAGCGGATGGCCGAGCAGTTCTACGGCGACGACGATCTGACCATCTGGATGCCTCACACCGACACCGCCCGCGGCCCCTACACCCCCGGTATGCTCCATCGCTGCGCCGTCATGCATAAGGCCATCACCATCCTGATGCTCAAGCTCGAGTGTCAGGTCATCGACCGCAACCCGGATTTCAAGATGCAGGACCGCGACTTCCTGCGCCGCATCAACTGGGAGAAGAGGACCGTCATGGTGAACGGCAGGGAGTACCCCATGCGGGATATGTCTTTCCCGACGGTAGACCCCGCCGACCCCACCGCGCTGAACAGCGACGAGAAGGTGGTGCTGCAAAAGCTGGTGCAGTCCTTCCGCCAGAGCGAGAAATTACAGCAGCACGTCGAGTTCCTGTACGCCAAGGGCAGTGTCTACCACATCGAGAACGGCAACCTGCTCTACCACGGCGCTGTGCCGATGACCAGGAAAGGCACCTTCGCTGTGGAGCGGTTCGAGGGCCACGCCTACTCGGGCCGCGCCCTCATGGACTACTGTGACGAGCGCGCCCGCCGGGGCTACTTCGCCCCCGAGGGCAGCGCCGCCCGCCAGAGCGGACAGGATTTTCTGTGGTATCTGTGGTGCGGCAAGCTGTCGCCCCTGTATGGCCGCAGCGCCATGACCACCTTCGAGCGGCTGTATGTCGAAGACGCTTCCACCCACACCGAGGTGAAGGACCCCTATTATACATGGTATAATGAGGAAGCCGTCTGCCGCCGCATCCTCGCCGAGTTCGGCCTGCCCGGCACCAGCCACATCGTCAACGGCCATGTCCCCGTGCAGGAGAAGAAGGGCGAGAGCCCCATCAAGGGCGGCGGACGCCTCGTGGTCATCGACGGCGGTTTCTGCCGCGCCTACCACGAAAAGACCGGCATCGCGGGCTACACGCTGGTCTATTCCAGCCGCACCATGTCCCTGCGCACCCACCAGCCCTTCGAGAGCGCCGAAAAGGCCGTGAACGAGAATCTGGACATCCTCTCCCAGAAGAACATCCTCGAGACGGAGAACCACCGCATCCTTGTGGAGGAGACGGACGAGGGCGAGATCCTGCGGGAGAAGGTCCACGACCTCAAACAGCTGGTCCGGGCCTATCAGCTGGGCTGGATCAAGGAGACCCGCTGCGACGACAGTGTGTGGTAAGCAGCGGCAAATGTAAAATTTTCCTGAAAATAAGAGACAAAACCCGAGAATAATAGAAAAGAAACTGGGCAAAACAGAAAATAATCGACGAGCGTGCATTGGGGCTTTGCTTTTTGCTGGAAGTTGTGTATAATAAAGTAGCTGTAATTGTGTCAACTGGTTGTGAGCTTTGTACAGCGAGAAGGAATAACGTACCTTGAACTGACCTTTTGGGCCTGCGGGGAGCGGGCCTGTGACAAGGAGATCATAAAATTGGAAAAGTTTGTAATTACGGGCGGTAAGCCCCTGCACGGCGAAGTCATCATCTCCGGCGCGAAAAATGCGGCTGTGGGCATCCTGCCCGCTACCATTCTGGCAGCGGACGTCTGTGTCATCGAGAACCTGCCGGACATCAGCGATGTGGCGGTGAGCCTCAAGATCCTCAGCGTGCTGGGCGCTAAGGTCCGGATGCTGAACAAGAACACCTACGAGATCGACACCACCCATCTGACCGGCACCAACGTCCCCGACGACCTGTCCCGCCAGATGCGCGCCAGCTACTATTTCCTCGGCGCACTGCTGTCCCGCTTCGGCAAGGCCGAGGTGGCCATGCCCGGCGGCTGCAACCTCGGCCCCCGCCCCATCGACCAGCACCTGAAGGTGTTCAGCGCTCTGGGCGCAGAGGACAGTGTGGACTACGGCATGATCACCGTCCACGCCGACGAGCTGAACGGCGCTCATATCTTCTTTGATAAGGTGAGCGTGGGCGCTACCATGAACGGTATGCTCTCCGCTGTCATGGCCAAGGGTCAGACCATTCTGGAAAACTGTGCCAAGGAGCCCCATGTGGTCGATCTGGCCAACTTCCTGAATATGTGCGGCGCTGATGTGCGCGGCGCAGGCACCGATGTCATCAAGGTGCGCGGCGTCGAGCAGATGCACGGCTGCACCTACAGCATCATCCCCGACCAGATCGAGGCCGGCAGCTACATGGTGGCTGCTGCAGCCACCGGCGGCGATGTGCTGGTGAAGAACGTCACCCCCAAGCACCTCGAGCCTATCACCGCAAAGCTCCGCCGTGCGGGCATTGAGGTGGAAGAATTTGACGATGCTGTGCGGGTTCGCCGCACCGGCGACATCCTGCCCCTCAAGATCAACACCATGCCCCACCCGGGCTTCCCCACCGATATGCAGCCCCTGATGGGCGTTCTGCTCAGCGTGGCAAAGGGGACTTCCACCGTCACCGAGAGCGTGTGGGACAACCGCTTCCGCTATGTGGACGAGCTGCGCAAGATGGGCGCGAATGTCCAGGTGGACGGTCAGGTGGCCGTGTTCGAGGGCGTGGAGAAGCTTTCTCCCGCTCCGCTCCGCGCTTCCGACCTGCGCGCCGGTGCAGCGATGGTCGTTGCAGCCCTGATGGCCGACGGCACCAGCGAGATCGAGGAGATCGGCCATATCGAGCGCGGCTACGAGAATATCGTGGAGAAGCTGCGCGGCCTCGGTGCTGACATCAGGAAGGTGGAGCGGATGCCCGCTGCACTGGAACAGGCTCTGTAATTAGAAAAACCTCTCCGTCACGCCTGCGGTGTGCCGCCTCCCCTGTCGAGGGGAGGCATTGGCAGTCCGTCAGGTCCCTGCGTTTTTATGACTGCGCAGCAGACGGAGAGGTTTTATTTGTTGAGGTTTATCATGTCTGAATTCATCTCTCTTTATTCCGGTTCCTCCGGCAACAGCAGCGTCGTGCGCTGTGGGGAGCGGTATCTCATCGTGGATATGGGCAAAGGCGTCCGCACCACCGGCGCAGCCCTCAAGGAGCTGGAGCTGAACATCTCCGACTGCGACGGCATTCTTGTCACCCATGAGCATAGCGACCATGTGAAGGGCCTTTCCACCTTCCTGAAAAAATATCCGCTGCCGGTGTACGGTGCAGAGGAGACGCTGGAATTTCTGGACGCAAACGGGGTCGTCCCCGCCAGCTGTGATCTGACGGCCCTGACGCCGGGCAGGGAAGAGGACATCGGTGTCTTTGGGGTCAAAGCTTTCCCCACCAGCCACGACGTCCCCTGTGTGGGCTACCGCATCCACACCCCCGACGAGAAGACCATGACCATCGCCACCGACCTCGGTGTGCTGACTCCTGCTGTACATGAAGCCCTCTCCGGCTGCGACCTTGTGGCCCTCGAGAGCAACTACGACCTGCATATGCTCCGCAGCGGGCCGTACCCCTACTATCTGCGCGCCCGCATCGAGTCGGTCCGGGGCCACCTCTCCAACGACGAGTGCGCGGCAAAGCTGCTGGAACTCATCCAGGAGGGCTGCAAGAAGTTTGCCCTCTGTCACCTCTCGCAGGAGAACAACACCCCTATGCTGGCGCTGCAGACCGTCTTTTCCACCCTCGGTACGGCGGGCGTCGTACCGGATAAGGATTGTATCGTCCAGACCCAGCGGCGGAACGAAGTGAGCCCCGCGCTGGCGTTCTGACACTATAAAACCAGAGCAGGAAAAGGAGAAAAGAGCCTATGTCGTACATCATGGCGCTGGACGCCGGAACCACCTCGAACCGCTGCATCCTGTTCAATAAGGCAGGTGAGATCTGCAGCGTCGCGCAGAAGGAATTTGCCCAGTATTACCCGAGACCCGGCTGGGTGGAGCACGACGCCAATGAGATCTGGGCCACCCAGCTGGGCGTGGCCCTCTCGGCCATGAACAAAGTCGGCGCCCGGGCCGAGGACATCGCCGCCATCGGCATCACCAATCAGCGGGAGACCACCATCGTCTGGGACAAGGAGACCGGGGAACCCATCTGCCACGCCATCGTCTGGCAGTGCCGCCGCACCAGTGAATACTGCGACGAGCTGAAAGCCCGGGGCCTGACGGAGAAATTCCGGCAGAAGACCGGCCTCATCATCGACGCCTATTTTTCGGCCACCAAGCTCAAGTGGATACTGGATCATATCCCCGGCGCCCGCGAAAGGGCCGAGCGGGGAGAACTGCTCTTCGGCACCGTGGAGACCTGGCTCATCTGGAAGCTGACCTGCGGAAAACTGCATGTCACCGACTATACCAACGCCAGCCGCACCATGATGTTCAACATCCACACGCTGGAATGGGACGATGAGATCCTGCAGGAGCTGAACATCCCGAAATGTATGCTCCCGAAGCCGGTGCCGTCCAGCGGCTTTTATGAGTACGCTGACCCGATGCACTTCGGCGGCGAGATAAAAATTGCCGGTGCGGCAGGCGACCAGCAGGCGGCCCTCTTCGGCCAGACCTGTTTTGCCTCCGGCGAGGCGAAAAACACCTTCGGCACCGGCGGCTTTTTGCTCATGAACACCGGTGAGACGCCGGTCACATCCCGGAACGGTCTTGTCACCACCATCGCCTGCGGCCCCGACGGCAGGGTGAATTATGCGCTGGAAGGCTCTATTTTCGTGGCCGGTGCGGCCATCCAGTGGCTCCGCGATGAGCTGCGCCTGCTGGAAGAGGCCCGCGACTCCGAGTATATGGCCCAGAAGGTGAAGGACACCAACGGCTGTTACGTCGTGCCGGCCTTCACCGGCCTCGGCGCGCCCCACTGGGACCAGTACGCCCGCGGCACCATCGTGGGCCTCACCCGGGGCTGCAACAAGTACCACATCATCCGCGCCACGCTGGACAGCATCTGCTATCAGGTCAACGACGTCCTCCGCGCCATGGCGGCGGACTCCGGCATCGCAATGAAGTCTCTCCGGGTGGACGGCGGCGCGTCGGCCAACAACTACCTCATGCAGACCATGGCCGACATCAGCGACCTCGAAGTCAAGCGCCCCCGCTGCGTGGAAACGACGGCGCTGGGCGCGGCCTATCTGGCCGGCCTCGCCGTAGGCTACTGGCAGTCCGCCGAGGACATCACCCGCAACTGGTCGGTGGACCGTGTGTTCCGCCCGGCCATCTCGGAAGAGGAACGCACCAAGCGCATCAAGGGCTGGAATAAGGCTGTCCGCTGCGCCTATCACTGGGCCAGGGACGAAGAGGAATAAGAAGAGAAACAAAACGGTCGGAGTTGCCTGATGAGTAACTCCGACCGTTTTTTGTTATTAGGCAGCTTGAGCGAGGGAAAATCACCGGCTCGCAGAGAACATAACGCTCCCCAAAACCGTGCTTTGAGTTTGTATCATCTTAAAGTATCCCTTTTCAGGAGTCGATCTCGCCCTTGGAAAGCGAAATGACACATTCAGTATGTGTCGTCGCTAGAATCGGAACACATGGATTCAGCCTCGTTAGAAGCATGGGAACACAAAACAGCAGGGGAGTGGTTCTCATTGCTATTCTTGCGAAGCGGCTTGAAATTCTTGCCGTCCACACTGTTTTTGAACCCGGTCTTGTAAACAAAGACAATCATGTAGGGGTCTTTGTTCCCATTACTATCATAACCGCCCACAATTACTTTTTCAACTATACTTTCAAAAATATGTCGGTCAAAGGTGTCCAGAACCTCGTTCTGTTCAAGGGTCTGCCGGAACGTGGCAACACGCTTGCGCATTGTAGATTCTGTTTCGGCTGCATCTTGCAGGCTTTCACACTCTTTCTGCAACTGCTCAATCTGGCTGGACAGGTCCAAATACTTTCGGTCGTAGGTCTCCTTGTCGATGGTATCTTCAAGACGCATATCAACCAGCTTGTTTTTCTTGACTTCCAGAGCGTGAATATCTCTTTCGGCTTTCGCAAGACGCTTGCCCGCGTTGCTTTCAGAAAGAGTTTCTTCTGTCCGTTTCATAAACTCGTCCAGAACATCCTTGTTATTCTGGCACAAGAGGCGATAAGATTCTACAAAAGCCCGCTCAATCGTTCTTTCGTCAACGCCCTTGCTCTCCGGGCAGAACTTTTTTCCTTTTTTGGTGGAAACAACACATTGCCAGATAGCTTTATTATACTGTGAACTGCTATGCCAACTCCTCCTTGTCAGGGTGCCACCACAGAAACCACATTCTATCATGCAGCTAAAAGCGTATTTCCGGCTGAACTTTTCACGTTTGCCGTCCACGTTAAGGCTGCGGGGCTTTGCACGCCGCCGCAAAATTTCCTGTGCGGCTTCAAAGACTTCTTCCGAAATAATGGGCTCGTGGTGCTCACGAATATAAAATTGATCTTCCTCGCCGAAGTTGTACAGACGCCGTTTTGAAATAGGGTCAACGGTAAATGTCTTTCCTAACAAAATGTCGCCTTTGTATTTTTCGTTTTTGATAATGCCGATTACGGTACTGTCTGCCCATTTGGGACTGCCGCGTTTGGTTTTATAGCCTAAGTTTTCAAGTTCTTTGGCAATAACCGAACCACCGGCACCCTCCGTGTATCGCTGAAAAATGTAACGGACAACAGCCGCTTCTTCTTCGTTGATGGTGATGGTTTTGTCCGCTGGATTGTAGTCATAACCTAAACAGCCCTGAAACCCGACCAGTTCACCGCGCTGCATCTTCATCTTCAAGCCCTTTTTGACATTTGCAGAAATATTTTCGACTTCCTGCTGTGCAACAGAGCTTAAAATTACAAGGAGCAGTTCACCGTCCATAGTAAGGGTGTTGATGTTTTCTTCCTCAAAAAACACAGCCACGCCTTTATCTTTGAGCATCCGAACATATTTCAGAGTGTCAAGCGTATTTCGGGCAAAACGCGAAATGGATTTGGTAATCACCATATCCACGTCACCGTTCATACAGTCGTTGATTAAACGTTGGAAATCCTCGCGCTTTTTTACCTGCGTACCCGTGATAGCTTCATCAGCATAGATGCCGGCCAAAGACCATTCCGGCTTACTTTTTATAAGTTCGGTATAGTATTTGACCTGCGATTTGTAGCTGTTCAGCTGATCTTCGGTATCAGTGCTGACACGACAATAGGCAGCTACGCGTAGCCTTTTTTCAAAGTTTGTACGCGCTCGTGGCGAGAGCGTGTTGTGCGCTTTAATGACTTCAACATCATGCTTTGTTCTTGCTTTGGCAGAGCGGCAAACGCATTGGCAACAAGTTCATTGTCGATGTGCAGATCACAGCCGTAGGATGAAAATACAAATTCTTCACTTGGATAATGGTCTACACTCGTGAGCTGCCCCAGTTCTTCCAACGAAAGAACGCTGAATGACTTTTCACGGTCAAGCAGACGTTTCTTATTTCGGTGATAGTTCCGGGCCTCATTTCGCAGCACCGCTTTGCAGAACGCATCGAATCGGTACTGTTCGCCATCGTTGCGAGGGATAGCTTCCATCTTCTCACCCCCTTTCCGTGGGGATGTCGGGTGGATTTTTCCCTTTCCGCTAATATGACACCTGAAACACCCGATTCTGCCCGCTTTTTTGAAAATTTCCAAAAATATTTTTGAAACAGACAGCTTTTCAGGCGGCAATAGAAAAGCCCAGCAGACCGAAAACGGCCAACCGGGCATAATGACAGCACGAAACGCGCAGTAGCTACATTGTATAGTACATAGTAAAAGCCCTGCTGACCCTGTGCTGGAGCAAGGCTTTTTTTTTTGATAGGTCAAGATTGAACGGTCGATAGAATATCAGGCGCATGGCGGCATCCTCCTATGGCCGCCATACAGACGATGAAACGCTTTGATAAGCAAAAAGAACCGGCGGCCTTGATTTTCTCAAAAGCCGCCGGTTCAAAATGGGCGCGAGGATATGTCTGTTGTACGACGGCTTTTTTCTTTTGCCGTCGTGCGGCAGCGATATAGTAGATTATTTACTTGACTTTTGATTATGTGTTGAGTTGCCAGCATAGGCAAACATCGGATCACATAGCTTAAAGATAAATGTTTCCCGGTCTACTGCGCCAACTATTTTATCACTATCGTATAAATCCATCAGGAACGCCGCCATTTGCTGGCTGGTATGATAGGTTCCAAAGAGCTTATCATAATTGTACTCATTGACATTGTTCGCTACTTTGCCAAATTCTGTTTTTGTGGCGGCAGGTGCTAATACTTTAGCCTGCATTTTTGCTCCACTTTCTTTTAATTCTCGTGCCAGCCCCTCGGTAAATGTGCTAACGTAAAATTTTGTGGCACAATAGGTAATGGCGGTGGGAACGATGGTATATCCTCCGCAAGAAGAAATGTTTATGAGCTGTGTTCCCTCCACATCTTTGTAGTCACGGACAAACAGGGAGGATAGGATTGTTAGAGCCTCAACATTCAAGTGAAGCATAGTTTCGATTTTTTTCAAATTTTGCTGTGCCACACAATCGTAGTTGCCAAAGCCCGCGTTGTTGATCCATGTTTCCAACGAATATCCATTCAAGTCTGCATAGAGCTGATATACGTTTTCCAGTATAGACAAGTCCGTGACTTTGATTACAATATCAAGCATGGGATATTTCTGTATAATTTCTTCTTTCAGGGATTCAAGGTTATTCTGGCGGCGAGCAACCACAATCAGATTTTTGCCACGAGCGGCAAATGCTTTTGCTGTCTCATAGCCAATGCCTGAACTAGCCCCGGTAATTACTGTGTATATCCCTTTTTTTTGTACCATTTGAAATTCCTCCTTTAGTTTGGTATAATGAGACTATACAATGTAGAGTAAACTCTATGTCAAGAGTATGGGAGGTGATTTTTTGAATTACGCAATCGGTGAATTTTCAAAGCTCACAGGTTTAGGAATACATACCTTGCGTTATTATGAGCATGAAAATCTCATTATCCCGGAACGTAATTCCAGTAACCGTCGGCGTTATTCCGATAGAGATATAGCGTGGATTGATTTTATTAAGCGTTTGAAAGATACAGGTATGCCAATTAAAGAAATCAAACGTTATGCGGAACTGCGGGCTGCTGGGGAATCAACATTGAGTGAACGAATGGAAATGCTGATACAACATCGTCAAGCCCTCAATGAACAGATTTTACAATTACAGGAACATCAAGCCAAACTGGACGATAAGATAGCTTTTTATCGTGGAGAAATCAAGAGTTATCAAGAAACAGCTAAGTCCTTATGAGGAATTAAACACTGTAATAAAAGTGCATATTACATCATTCCCTGCGCATAGTATGAACTATACAATGTAAAGGGGTGAAATGATATGGCGAAAGGAACAGAATATCCCGGTTTTGAAACGCTTGGAGCGGACATCAAAGAAGCGCGGAAAGCATTGGGATTGTCCCGCAGGGCATTGGCTGAACAAGTCAGCATTGATCCCCGGTATCTTGCAAATATAGAAAACAGCGGCGATCTCCCCAGCGTCCCGGTACTTTATGAGCTGGCGAGAATATGCAAGCTCCCCATAGAACGCTACTTCCACCCGGAAGCAGAACCAGAGGGCAGCGAACAGCGCCAGAGGGTCGGCCACAAATTAAAGCTGTGTCCCGAACCGTATTTGCCGATTATCGAGGGAGCCATTGACGGGGCAATCAAAATCAAAGAGTAGAGGACGTGAAAAGCGTTCTCTATTTTTTTGTGCTTTTATCACTTTCTGCCTGCATTTTGCGGGCATTTTTTTGTGGCGGAAACGCCTTATAGACGTAGAAACAGTAACGTAGCAAGCATAGGGAGTGTAGCCACACTCCCGGTAAACGGCCCCGCCCGTCCCTGCCGGGCCGTGTCCGTTTTTGCTTGTTGGGGAAGTCCCCAATCCCCTATGAAAGAAAGGACGGTGAAACATCATGGCGAACCGGAAACGGCCTATTGTGCTGCGCGTCCCGGTGACAGCAGAAGAACGGGAATTGATTGAAAAGAAAATGGCGCAACTCCACACGAAAAACTTTTCGGCTTACGCCCGGAAAATGCTGATTGACGGCTACATCATCAACGTAGACCACAGCGACATTCGGGCGCAGACCGCAGAGCTGCAAAAGATTGGCGTCAACGTCAACCAGATTGCGAAGCGGATCAACTCCACAGGTACGGTGTACGCGCAGGACGTGGAGGACATAAGGGGGGCGCTGGCGGAGATATGGCAGTTACAAAGATCAAGCCTATTAAAAGCACGTTGAAAAAGGCGCTGGACTACATCGAAAATCCAGCCAAAACAGACGGCAAGCTACTGGTGTCGTCGTTCGGCTGTTCTTATGAAACGGCGGACATTGAATTTGAAATGCTGCTTACGCAGGCAATCCAAAAGGGTAACAATCTGGCGCACCATTTAATACAGTCCTTTGCTCCCACGCCCCGAAAGGTGGACAGAGCCGTGCGCTCCTCCGGCTTCTCCGTGATGGCGGAAGCCATGGAGCCGTAGGGGATGTTGATTCCCGTATAGCAGATGCTGCCCCAGAGCAGGTAGGTGGCGTACATGTAGACCACCTTTACCGTCATGGAAGCCCCGGCCAGGGACGACTGGTACATCAGAAAGCTGGCGATGGCCACCGGGCCTGCCATCCGTGATTTCTTTTACTGATGTAATCTTAAAGTTCACCCC
>OGZT01001774.1_pt1 | contig 13735 bp, 13 predicted proteins | sample 1576891 | NCBI WGS metagenome assembly OGZT01 (sample SAMEA3541521, study PRJEB24748) | human gut metagenome | biome: human gut; feature: human-associated habitat; material: faeces | place: China | collected 2012 | reverse complement strand
CCGCGGAGGGCTTCCGTCAGAGCACTGGATGGGACGTACAGTGCATCGAAGCCGAGGTTCTGGCAGACGCCCTTCAGGGTGTGAGCGGCACGGAATGCTGTCGGGGCATCCTTCTCTTCCAGCGCCTTTTTCAGGTTCGGGAAGCTGTCGTCCTGCAGAAATTTCAGAGCGAAGCGGCGGACGAAGTCCGCGCTGGGCAGACGCTCCATCACGCCCTTGTAATCGCCGCCAATGGCTGCATATACTTGTTCCAATGTCATTTTTATACCTCATCCAAGAACAGTTTCGTCAAAGAGAATCCCTTTTTTCGGGGGAGGAGGGGCATCGGCCTCAGTCTCCTCCGCGAGCCGGTCTTCTACGTCGCGCAGGCACTCCAGCAGCAGCGGATTGAAAGCACCGTGCTTTCCTGCGGTCAGCGCAGCGACCGCTTCTTCCTGCGAGAGGGCCTCGCGCTTGTCCCGCTTGCCGGTCAGACCGTCATAGGTATCCGCCAGCGCTACCACCTGTGCTGCGATGGGGATGTCATCGCCCTTCCGGCCATCGGGATAGCCGCTGCCGTCCCAGCGCTCATGGTGCCAGCGGCAGATCTGGATCGCAAACTTCACCAGCGGCTCGTCCTGATACTGGGACAGATTTTCCAGCATCTGCGCACCCAGAATGGGGTGGGTGTGGAGGATGGCGGTTTGTTCCGGCGTCAGGTCGCGGGCGTTGAGGATGCGGTCGTCGATAGCAACTTTGCCGATGTCGTGGAGGGCAGAGGCCGTCGTGATGAGGTAGCGGTCCATTCCGCTCAGGCCGTAGATGTCGGTCTTCTGGCACAGACGCTCCAGCAGGATGCTGGTGATGCGCTGCACCCGGGAGATGTGGTGGATGCTCTCGCTGTTGTGGATCTCCGTGACCTGGCTGAGGATGCCGATCATGATCTGGTCGTTTTTCTCCCGGTCATAGAACTGCTGGGACACCAGCGCACTGAGACGGCGCTGACGGGCGTAGAGCCGGGCGACATTGGAGACGCGGCGGTGGACGATGCGGGCATCGAAGGGGCGGCTGATGTAGTCCGAAGCACCCAGCTCGTAGGCGCGGCGGACGGTCTGGGAGGAATCCTCGCTGGAGATCATCACGACGGGGATGTCCTCGAGCCAGCCCTGGGCGGACATCCGGGAGAGGACATCGAAGCCGTCCATGTCGGGCATCACGATGTCCAGCAGCACGATGGAAATATCCGAGCCCCAGGCGTTCAGAAGCTCGAGGCACTTGGGGCCGTTGGGGGCTTCCAGGATCTCGAAATCGTCGCAGAGGATATCCGAGAGGATGTCACGGTTCATGGGGGAGTCGTCCACGATGAGCACCATCGGACGGTGCTCATTTTCAGAGCAGACGGCATCGGGGGCGATGTCCGCGGTGACGACAGTGTTCTTGCGGCGCTTTGCAAGGTACATCCGCTTGTCGGCGATGAGCAGGGCGTCGCTGATGGGGATGCCGGCGGTCATCACGCCGCCGATGCTGGCCGAGACGTGCATCTTCTCGAACTCGGGCAGATGGGCCGCGAAGAGGCGCTTGTTGATGTCCTTGAGCTTGCGCACGAAAGCCTCAGCCGAGATGTCGGGCAGGATGAGCAGCAGCTCGTCGCCGCCGTACCGCACCAGCATATCGGTGGAGCGGATGCAGCGGTGGATGATGGAGACGATGAGCCGGAGCGCTGCGTCGCCGGCTGAGTGGCCGTAGGTGTCGTTGCAGAGCTTGAAGTCGTCGAGGTCTATCATGGCGACGCCGGCGTTGAGGTACTTGTGCTTTAATTCCTCTTCATAGAAACGGCGGTTGTAGGCACCGGTGAGGGCGTCCCGGTAGATGAGCTCGTTGGAGTGGAGGGAGCTGCGGGCGCTGGCGTCCAGCGGCAGGATCATCTCCATCACATAGGGCTTGCCATCCACCTCGACATAGCGGGCCGTGACCTGATAGAGGGAGCTGCCAAGCGTTTCCAGCTTGGAGCACTGGCATTTGCCTGCCATTGCCTCGCGCCCCACGCAGCTGGTGCAGGGATGGACATTCTTCCAGGGCGGGCAGCAGGGTCCTTCCGCCAGCATCTTCGGGTCGAGAAGACGGACGGAAGCATATATCTTGCGCAGACAGGCCATCTCCTGTTCGGCCTGCTGGCGTGTCAGATTTTGCTCGGTAAGTTCGGACATGGTGTCGCTCCTATTATAACGAGGTAACGAGATAGGGTGTGGAAGGAGGGCGAGAAACAGCAGTTCTTCTGCAGCGGATCATGATAATCGTGTAATATACTACCACAATCATAGGAAATCCGTCAATGCATAGAGAAATATTTCTGAAATAGGATGAAAGCCTGCCGGGATTCCCGGGAAAATAGAAATTTGAAGCAGACCGATAAAATTGTTGCATCCCGGCGCGAAACGGCTCGAAAAGTTTGTAACCAATTTGATAAAAATACGCACAGACACAAGAAATTTGGACGCTGGTTGCACAAATATGAAGAATTGTGCTGCTTAACAAAAAGATTTTTGGATACAACAGAATGTATTGTGGAACACTCACAAAATATGGCAAATAATCTTGTCTATTTGTTCTATTGCGAACGGTCGGACGGATGGTTATAATACAAACAGAAACCGCAAAACGTGTAACGAGTGCGCTTTGCGAGATGCTGTGATAAGCGTTAATGAAGGAGAACAAGATTATGAAAATGATTTCTCGTCGTGACTTCCTGAAAGCTTCCGCTGTTGTGGGTGCTACCGGCGTTCTGACTGCCTGCGGCGGTTCTTCCGCTTCTACTGCTGCTTCCTCTACTGCAGCTTCTACCGCTGCTTCTTCTACCGCAGCTTCTGCTTCCGGCTCTGCTAACGTCGGCGTCTGCATCTATCAGTTTGCTGATAACTTCATGACCCTGTACCGCACCGACCTGGAAGAGTACCTGAAGGACATGGGCTACGCCGTCACCATCGTCGATGGCAAGAACGACCAGAACACCCAGACCGAGCAGATCAACACCTTCCTGCAGCAGGGCGTGGACGTCCTGGTCATCAACCCCGTCCAGACCACTTCCGCTCAGACCATCGTTGATACCATCAAGCCCTCTGAGACTCCCATCGTCTTCATCAACCGTGAGCCCGACAAGAGCGTTCTGGACTCCTACGCAGACAAGTGCTGCTACGTCGGCGCTGACGCACGTCAGTCCGGTACTTATCAGGGCGAGCTGATCCTCGAGACCGAGACTCAGGGCGACATCAACGGCGACGGCAAGATTACCTACATCATGTGCAAGGGCGACCCCGAGAACATTGATGCTCAGTACCGCACCGAGTACTCCATCAAGGCTCTGACCGACGCCGGCAAGGAAGTCGAGTGCCTGTACGAGTATCTGGACAACTGGGACCAGACCACCGCACAGCAGGACGTCGCAAACGCTCTGGCACAGTACGGCGAGAAGATCGAAGTCGTCTTCTGCAACAACGACGCAATGGCACTGGGCGCTCTGCAGTCCATCCAGCAGGCTGGCCGTACCGTCGGCAAGGACGTCTATCTGGTCGGTGTTGACGCACTGAGCGAGGCTGTCCAGAATGTCGTCGATGGCAACATGACCGGCACCGTTCTGAACGATGACGTGGGCCAGGCTACCGCCGCCGCAGCTGCTACCAAGCTGTACGTCGAGGGCAGCAAGGTCGAGCAGTACTACTGGGTCGACTACGTCAAGGTCACCAAGGAGAACGCTGCACAGTACATCAAGTAAGCAGCCAAAACCCTATCGTTGCAAGGTGCGCAGTGAACCAATAAGGCTTAATTAAAAGCTAAAAAGCGCGTGCGTGCGAGAAAACATCTCCGCGCACGCGCCTTATTTTAAGAGCCCGCCGGAAAAAGACGCACTTTCCAAGACCCAAAGACAAGGAGGCTCTGAGGAATGTCAGAATACCGTCTGGTAATGAAAGGCGTGGTAAAGACCTTCCCCGGCGTGAAAGCGCTGGACCACGCGCAGTTGGAGCTCCGCCCCGGCAAAGTCATGGCCCTGATGGGCGAGAACGGTGCCGGTAAGTCCACCCTGATGAAATGTATGTTCGGCATTTACAAGATGGACGAGGGCGAGATCGAGTACGAAGGCGAAAAGGTCAACATCCCCACCCCGCTGGATGCACTGAACCGCGGCATCGCGATGGTGCATCAGGAGCTGCAGCCTATCCCGGCCCGTACTGTGGCCGAGAACATCTGGCTGGGCCGCTACCCCACCAAGAAGGCTGGTCCCATCACCATCGTGGACCATGCCAAGATGTATAAGGACACCGACGAACTGCTGAAAAAGCTCAAGCTGGATATCAAGTCCCACGCGAAGCTGGGCAGCCTGAGCATCGCCCAGATGCAGATGGTGGAAATTGCAAAGGCTGTTTCCGCAAACTGCAAGGTGCTGATCCTGGACGAGCCGACTTCCTCGCTGACTGCGAACGAAGTCGAGTCCCTGTTCCGCATCATGAACGAGCTGAAAGAGCAGGGCGTCGCTCTGGTCTACATCAGCCATAAGATGGACGAGATCAAGGTCATCGCCGACGAAGTCACCATCATGCGTGACGGCCATTATATCGGCAAGTGGGACGTTGCCAATATGACTAAAGAGGAGATCATCGCCAAGATGGTCGGCCGTGAGCTGTCCAACCTGTATCCCCCGCTGGAGAACCACCCCTCCGACGAGATCATGATGAAGGTGGAAGACTTCACCTCCATCCATCCCCGCTCTTTCCGCCACTGCAGCTTCGAGCTGAAGAAGGGCGAGATCCTGGGCGTGGCCGGCCTGGTGGGCGCACAGCGCACTGAGCTGATGGAAGGCATTTTCGGCCTGCGCGCTCACACCGCCGGTAAGGTGTGGATCAAGGGTCAGGAAGTCGCCATCAAGCAGCCCCGCGACGCCATCCAGCACAGCGTGGCTCTGCTGACCGAGGACCGCCGCGCCACCGGCATCATGGGCGTGCTGAGCGTGGCCGATAACATCTCCATCGCCTCTCTGGACGCCCTGCGCAAGGGTCCCATCATGCTGGACGACAAGAAGATCCTCGAGCTGGTGGCTACCAACAAAGAGAAGATGGCCATCAAGGTCCCCAGCCCCAAAACGGCGATCAAGAGCCTTTCCGGCGGCAACCAGCAGAAGGTGCTGATCGCCCGCTGGCTGGCCAACAACCCCGATGTGCTCATTCTGGACGAGCCCACCCGAGGCATCGACGTCGGCGCAAAATATGAGATCTACTGCATCATCGCCGACCTGGCCAAGCAGGGCAAGAGCATCATCATGATCTCCTCCGAAATGAGCGAGATCATCGGTATGTCCAACCGCGTCATGGTCATGTGCGATGGCCGCATCACCGGCTTCATCGACGGCAAGGATGCTACGCAGGAGAACATCATGGCTCTGGCGACCCAGTTCGAGACCGCGCCCGAAGCGGCGGCGGCCAATCAGTAAACAAGGAGGCTGTCTATCGTGGAAGCTACCAAGAAAGTAACGGGCAAGTCTGTAAAGAAGTGGCTGGGCAACAACGCCATCATCGTCCTGATGCTGGCCGTGTCCCTCATCGTCGGCATCATCCACCCCAACTTCTTCGCACTGGCCAATATCATCAACCTGTTCAAGAACGTCTCTATCCGCTACATCATCGCTCTGGGCATTTCCGGCTGTCTGATCACCACCGGTAACGACCTGTCCGCAGGCCGTCTGGCTGGTTTCGCTGCCTGCCTGGCCTGCATCTTTGCGCAGACCGAGGGCGCTGCCGGTAAGTTCTACCCCAATATGCCCACCCTGCCCACCCCCGTGGTCTTCATCCTCGTCATCGCCATCTGCGCCATCGTGGGTCTGTGCAACGGCCTCGTGGTCAGCTACCTGAAGGTCCAGCCCTTCATCGCTACCCTGGGTATGCAGCAGGTGGTCTACGGTATCTGCCTGGTCTACACCGGCGGTACCCCCATCGGCTCCCTGAACAAGAACTTCACCTCTCTGGCTTCTGATACCATCCTCGGTATCCCTTTGCTGATCATCATCGCCCTCATCGTGGCTGCCTGCTTCTGGTTCCTGTACAACAAGACCCGTCACGGCAAGTACATGTACGCCATCGGCGGCAACGAGGCTGCTGCTGAGGTGGCCGGTGTCAACGTTTACGCCACCAAGATCCGCATCTACATCCTGGCCTCCTGCATGTTCGGTCTGGCCGGCTGCCTGCTGGCTGCCAAGTCCGGCGGCGCCTCCGTCAACACCGCTCAGGGCTATGAGCTGGACGCTATCGCAGCTTCTACCATCGGCGGCGTCTCCACCACCGGCGGTGTCGGCACTGTCCCCGGCATCCTCGTCGGCGTGCTGGTCTTCGAGCTGATGAAGGTCGCTCTGCAGTTCATGAACGTCAACTCTTCTTACACTTACATCGTGCAGGGCCTTGTCATCATCGTGGCTGTTGCGATCGATATTCGCAAGTACCTCGCAAAGAAGTAATTTCCCCAAGAGAGCGCCTATCGGGCCGTCCACTCGTTGCAGTGGGCGGCCCACTTTGTTATAATAATGGAGAACTTGACTGTGAGCCAAAGCCTCTCCCTTTGGGAGAGGTGGCATTGCGGAGCAATGACGGAGAGGGCAAGGATGCTACCAGAGAAACATAAGCATAGCGATAACATGGTTTTGACAAGGAGCCAGTGTATCGCTGTAGGGAGGCTCTGTCGCACTGAGCTTGCCCTCTCAGGCGCTCACGCGCCAGCTCTCCCAAAGGGAGAGCCTTCCCGAAAAGGAAAACTTCATCTAAAAACAGGAGAAACACTATGACCGAAAAAGAACAAACCGCCCGCGAGGCGGAGCTGGCCCGGCGGGAAGCCGCTCTGGCAGCTCGTGAAGCTCAGCTGGAACAGGAGCAGGCCAAGCTCGAAGCAGCCCGTGCAGAGGCTCCGAAGGGCCGCAAAACGCTCCTCAACAACAATGACCCCGATTTCGTCAACCCGAAAGAGAAGCTCTACGATAAATTCCCGCTGACGGTCCACCAGATGGACATCATCATCGGGGTGCTGTTCGCCCTCATCGTCCTGTTTCTGGTGCTGGGCTTCACCCACACCAGCTTTTTCGGACTGTTCGGCGGCTAAGATGTGGAATACCACACCGGCAAGGTGAAGCACCACACGGAAGAAGCGCCCGAAGAGGAGAGCATCCACTACGACAATGCGGCCATCCCCGAGGTGCATCTGCATCATAAAAAGTAGGTGGCTGCTTGACAATGTGCAGGGAATGACGTATACTGAACTTGCGAGAACGCGGTAAGTAAAATCTATTCATACTTACAAGCAAAAGAGAGAAGCCCTCCGGTAGTAGTGATACCGAAGGGCTTCTGCTTTTAGTGCTTGGGCTTCTTGCGAGAGAACTCTACCATGTAGTCGAGCAGCTTACAAACACAATGGTCTGTGATTCCTGCGAGGACTGCGACGATAAACGCGGTAATCCCGTCCATACTTACACCTCCTTCCGTATTAAGCGGACGGAGAAGAAACCGTAAGCACAAGCTGAGTATATCATATATTTCGACAGAGTACAACGAAAAAGGCCCTTCGCCGTCTGGCGAAGGGCCTTTGCTTTGCTGTGATTTTTTTACAACAGGACGTACTTCAGGATGAAGAGAACGGTCAGCACATACATGAGGGGGCTGATCTTCTTCTCCTTGGCCTTGCCGGTGACCACATTGACGATGGTCCAGGAGATGACGCCGATGGCGATGCCCTCAGAGATGCTGTAGGCAGTGGGCATAGCCAGGATGGTCAGGAAGGCGGGAATGCCCTCGCTGGGGTCGGAGAAGTCGATCTTGATGGCAGAACCCATCATATAGAAGCCCACGATGATGAGGGCCGGAGCCGTTGCAAAGGAAGGAATGGTCAGGAACAGGGGGCTGAATACCACGGCCAGCAGGAAGAGGATACCGGTGGTCATGGAGGTCAGGCCGGTGCGGCCGCCCTCGGTGACGCCGGAAGCGCTTTCGACGAAGGTGGTGGTGGTGGAAGTGCCCAGCACAGCGCCGGCGCAGGTGGCGATGGAGTCGGCCATCAGAGCGCCCTTGATGCGGGGCAGCTTGCCCTCCTCGTCCAGCATATCGGCCTTGGAAGCAACACCGATGAGGGTGCCCAGGGTGTCGAACAGGTCAACGAAGAGGAAGGAGAACATGACGGCGAAGAAGTTCAGGATGCCCACGCCGGAGAAATCGGTCTTGAACACCTGACCGAAGGTCTTGCCCAGAGCGGAGAAGTCGAAGCTGACGAAGCTGGTGGGGATGACGGTGTACATACCGGCGTCGGGGTTCGGCACATAGATGCCGGTCAGCTCGCAGACGATGCCCAGCACCCAGGTGATGAGGATGCCGTAGAGGATGCCGCCCTTGACCTTCTTCACCAGCAGGATGGCGGTGATGGCCACGCCCAGCAGTGCGAGGATGGCGCCCACGCCCACAGAGGAGAAGGTCTCGCCCTTGAAGTGCTGGTAGGTGACGAGGGTGGAGTCGCTGTTGACGATGAGCTTTGCGTTCTGCAGGCCGACAAAGGCAACGAACAGGCCGATGCCCACGCTGACTGCGCTCTTGAGGGTCATGGGGATGGCGTTGAAGATGCCCTCACGGACGTTGGTCAGGCTCAGCACGATGAAGATGATGCCCTCGACAAAGACGGCCATCAGGGCCAGCTGCCAGCTGTAGCCCATCGTGAGGACGACAGTATAAGCAAAGTAGGCGTTCAGGCCCATGCCGGGAGCCAGCGCGAAGGGGTAGTTGGCCAGCAGAGCCATCAGGGCAGTGCCGACGAAGGATGCCAGAGAGGTGGCGATCAGGACGGCATTTGCATCCATGCCGGAAGCGGAAAGGATGCTGGGGTTGACCGCAAGGATGTAGGCCATCGTCATGAAGGTGGTGATGCCTGCCATGACCTCGGTCTTGACGTCGGTGTGGTTTTCTTTCAGGTGAAAGATTTTTTCGAACATGAAAGTTCCTCCTGTTTGTGTGTGAAGCTCCCGCCGCCCGCAAGCGGCAGGGAAAGAACAAAGACTATTGTAGCACTCCTGCTGGATGCTTGTCCACCGAAAAAATACAAAATATTCACAATATTGCAAAATTTGATGAATGAGTATGACTTTTCAGAGGGGGCTTTTGTGAGGCGTGCATGAAAATATGGATCATTGTATTGACAAAAAAAGAAAAAGAAATGAAAAAAGAGGTTGACAAATCCAGAAACCTATGATAAACTAAGCAAGTCGTCCGGCAACGGACACGAAAAGAATATGGGCGTGTTCCCGAGTGGCCAATGGGGACAGACTGTAAATCTGCTGCTTTTCAGCTTCGGTGGTTCGAATCCACCCGCGCCCACCAAGATAAAACACCTAGAGACGTAAGTTTCTGGGTGTTTTTCTTTTGCTGCAACCCACAGTTAAACCCACTTTTTCTTTGATGATTTATACTGCTTTAAAAGACTCTTTAAGAGAAAATTTACTGCAGGATGATAAAAGTTTAGAAAAACTTCACATTATAGAAACGAAAATGTATAGAATGGTTGCAAAATCAACACATCTATTATATACTATAAGTGTAGAAGGGAGGTCGGTATTGTGATTAGTACAGTTCCAGCTCAGGCTGCATGTAACACAATTCTTTACAAGGCTTTCCATGAGAATATTCCTGTGACACCAATGAAATTGCAAAAACTGTTATATTTTTCTTACAGAGAGTTTTTAAAGAATACAGACTTTCCGTTATTCAGTGAACAGTTTGAGGCATGGCCGTATGGTCCGGTGTTACCAAGTGTATATGATGAGTTCAAGTCGTTTCATGCTAGTCCCATCACAATGTTTGCAAAAAATGCAGATGGTAGTGTAAGCGTTGTTTCTGAACGAAATGCGCATGAAGCTTGCGAAGCCATTGATGCGGTATGGGAACGTTATAAGCTATGGTCTGGAATAGCCTTATCGAATCTTACTCATTTAGATGGGTCTGCATGGCGTAAGGCGATGGATGAAGGAAGACCTTTTTTAACGAATGCGGATATAAAAGAGGAAACAATTGGCTAATGAATCCTGCTAAGTATGAAATCACATCTCCTCAAACGGAGCAAGAAGTACCACCAGATCATTTTACGCAAAAGTCTGCAACGAGTATTTTGCAGGATGCAGATGAGATTGAAAGGGATACACGGGTAAAGAAAGCAGAGCAGGAAATTCATTTGAAAGATAACGCATTTGTGTTACTTTGTGGATGCTTGGTAGCCTGTGCTGTATTGTATCTTATTGACACTGGAGTTGTAGTTTTGGCAAAAACTCACTCTAGCGAAACGCTTACGACGATTTTGGATTTAGCTAAAACAGTAATTACTTTTTTATTGGGATATCTGTTTGCTTATGAGAACCCAAAGAAATAGGCTGCCACGCATCACACTCGCATGGCAGCCTTTTCGTTACCCTCTCACCACGGCATTGTAAGGCATCTCCAGGAACTGCACCGCGCTGGGTGCGCCGGTCAGCGGGTAGCCAGCCAATTGCTGAACGCCCTCGGGGTTCAGCGCCCAGGCTTTCTCTACTGCACGCCGGACGGCACTTTGAATGGCGGACCACTTGCAGCGCCGCTGGTTTGAGATGGGGTATAGATCTCCTTCTGTACGGCTTCCAGCCGGTCCTCCTGCTCACAGATCAGAGCCACGCAGTCGCAGAGAACACGGTAATTCTTTGAGCTCCGGGTGATTCCCAGTGGCCGGAGGATTTGATCCAGCTGGGCAGGGAAGTCCGAAATTTTCACGTCAGGCATAGTTTGCACATTCTTTCCATCCAACTTTAACCGGAAAATGTCAGAATGTGCCGGATAATGCGGCATGTGTCGGAATATGCCGAAACATGCCAAAAGAAAACAGCCCCGAGGAACCGTCTGGCTCCCCGGGGCTGTTGCTATGTATGGCTATCTATTTTGCTGGCCGGAGGCTCACTTCACACTCTTCCTCAGCCGCTCAAACTCGGCGTCGGCCTGAATGGCCTCCTTGGTAAAGCTGTTATTGAACCACCAGTTGACCAGCGCAGACACGGTGGTGAAGCCGGTGGAGATGAGCTGCTCGAGCTGGGCGCTCTCGATGGGCAGCACGGGCTTGCCTGCGGCGCTCAGGATCTGGTTGATGAGGGCCAGAGCCAGCACGGCGGTGCGGGCGATGGTGGCAGCGGAGACGGTGCGGGTGGTGATATGTGCGTTCATGGGATGTCCTTTCTCCCGGCGAGGCCGGGCGGTCAGTCGTGGATGGGTAGGGCCTTGGCGCGGTTGTACAGCTCCGTGCCGGTGCCGTTGCCGCCCATCGTGTGATAGGTCTTGTAGAGGTAGGTGAGGTTGCGCAGGCCGTCGGGGGTGATATGGCCGAGGCTGAGGAAGTGGTAACACTCGGTGTAGATGCGGTCGTGCAGGAGGGCCAGCACGGCCTGCCAGAGGGCCTTGATCTTGGGGATGGCTGCGAGGACGGCCCCGCCCATCAGCGCGAAAGCCCACTGTGCCCAGTATTCGAGGATGAACTGCATCGGAATCACCCCCTCACATACTCCACCGGCTCTTGTTCGCCCGGGTGTCGATGTGCACCCAGCCGGTCTTGCGGGTGGGGTGCTTTGCGTCCTTCGGGTACCGTCCGATGCCGCCGCGCCCGGGAAGCAAGGTCTCAGCGTAGTCGGCCACGGTGGCAACCGGCACGCCCTCCACCCAGAAGTCGGCGGCTTTGCCCAGCAGGTGCTGGCTGGATTTCGCCCCGCCCACGGCGGCGTTGTGGGCGGCGGTGCGGTAGCCGCTGGTGATGTGTACCGGCTTGCCGAAGTGCTCCCGGATGCACTGCAGCAGCACCACCAGCTCGTCGTCGATAAGGACGACGTCGCTGCCCTTGCAGGCGAACTCGCGGACACGGAAGCTGGGTGAGAGCTGCCGGGTAGAGTCCCGGGACATGGAATATTCTTTGATAGCGATAGAGAACACGACCTTTCTTTTGAGCAGCCCCCACCCGGGGGCTGCTTTTTGTTTTGTCAGTAGTAGTGGTAGCCCTCGACCGTGAGATACTCGTTGTTACTATCCCACGGATAAGACAACGTTATCTTGCCGCTGGCATCAAAGGCAATTTTGCCATAGGAGTAGTTAGTTCTGGCGTTGCTGTAGGAGCCATTAGTCTGATACCACGCCACATTGCCAGTGCCTCCGCGAGCCACCCGGGTGGAATACAGTATGAATAAAAAAACATTAAAAGTGTATAAAATACAAAAAATACTTGAAAAATAAAAAACAGGATGTATAATATAAGAATAAAATGTATAGTTATACAAAAAGGAAATGAAGGGAATGGGGAAAATGATAAAGAAGAAAAAAATAGCAGCACTGGTTTTGGCAGGCACAATGGCCATGGGAAGTTCTATGCAGGCATTTGCCTGTATGGGAGTATATGTAGGGAAAGAAGTTTCAGAGAATGGCTCGTCCTATATTGGAAGATCAGAGGATATCGGAGTGGGACATACAAAAATATTTACGGTGCACCCGGCAGAAGACCATGAACCAGGGGCAATTTTTGAAGATGCATATGGATTTTCAATGCCATATCCAGAACACACATACCAATATACACTGGCAAAAGATTCACCACTGTTTGGAGAAGGAGAAGAGCCTTATGCAGAGGTAGGAATCAATGAAAATGAGGTTGCTATGACGGCCACTGTATCTACCTATTACAATGATAAGGCAAAAGCGGCAGATCCATTGGTGGATACCGGTATCTGTGAATTATCGATGGGATCGATTCTACTTGGACAGGCAAAAACAGCAAGAGACGGCGTGGAATTGTTAGGAGAGATTGTGGAAAAATACGGTTCGGGGGAATGTAACACGATTATGATCAGTGATCCAAATGAAGCGTGGTACATGGAAATTGTTTCCGGTCATCAATATGCAGCCATTAAGCTGCCGGAGGATCAGGTTGCAGCAATTCCGAATATGATGCTTCTTGGAACGGTTGATGTTACAGATACAGAAAATGTGATTGCATCTGAAGGACTGGTATCATTAGCGGAAGAAAATGGATTTTTAAAGACGGAAGATGGAATGATTCATGTCGCACAAACATATGGTGCAGAAAACCCGGGAAAAGGTCAGCTGACACGTTTGTGGCAAGGGACATATTACTTGAACCATGAAAAAGGAGAGAGTTTAAGTATTGAACCTTCAGAGGATGGAGTTTATGGTCCGTATGATTTGTTGTTTACGCCAGATAAAAAATTTTCTACACAGGATATCATGAAGTTTCTAGCATACAGAGGAGAAGGAACAAAGATGGATTCCAATGTAAATGAATCAATCTATGCAATCGGCAATAAGAATCAGGCAGAATGTCATATTTTGGAGATGCGTGACGGGATGTATCAGGGAATGTCAGGAGTAGAATGGCTTGCGATGTCAAGAGCAGAGTTTTCTTTATATCTTCCGTATTATGGAGCAATGCTGACAGAGACATGGGAAGGATACCACAATGATGAGCTGACATCTGTAGAGGATTCTATGTTTTGGGTGTTCAATGACTTGAATGATCTGGCAGATGACAATCGAGAATTGTATGGGACAAATATTCGAAAATACTGGGATGCGTATCAGGCAGAATTGATTGAACAGCAAAAACAAGTTGATGTGGATATGCAGAAGTTATATGAAAAATCACCGGAACTTGCACAGGAAAAAGCAACAGAGATTGG
>OGZT01001772.1_pt1 | contig 13749 bp, 11 predicted proteins | sample 1576891 | NCBI WGS metagenome assembly OGZT01 (sample SAMEA3541521, study PRJEB24748) | human gut metagenome | biome: human gut; feature: human-associated habitat; material: faeces | place: China | collected 2012 | reverse complement strand
CTTTTGGCACGCAAAAGAGAACTTAACCTCGCGTAACCGCGCTCTACCCCCGCGCCACCGGCGCGACAACCAGTTCAAAGTTCCTTCAAGAACCCATCCAGCTCCCGCTGGTTCCGGATCAATATATAGTTCTCCGGGTACTTCTCCCCGATCCTCTCCATCTTCGCCCGCTTTTGCTTTGTACGCCCATCGTGGAGGATCCAGCGGACAAATTCGGCATCTATCTTCTCTTCGCACCCGGGCGCAGACGACTCCCTCACACGGCCTTTGTTCTGCTGCCAGCGCCGTATCGCCCGCCAGAGGCAGACCAGCGGCGAAAACCAGAGCACGATGATCTTATCCGCTTCTTCCAGCCGCCGGGCATAGCAGGTCTTGCTATAATTGCCGTCGATGACCCAGCCACCTGCGTTCTCGTCGAGAAACTGCCGGACAATGGCTTCTTCCTCGGCGAAGGGCCGCTCCACCCAGCCGGGCAGGAAATGCACGGTATCCATATGGAGCACCGGCAGGCCGTATCTCTCTCCCAGGCGCTTTGCCAGCGTGGATTTTCCGCTGCCGCTGGTACCAAGTATCGCTATTTTCATCTCTTCCTCCCTTTACCTTATATAAGATGTATCAGACAGTATACGCTGACCGTCTGACAACGTCAAGTTCCGGCTTGACATTTCGTCTGCCTGCTCGTATGCTATAATCATAGAGTCTATGACAGGAGGTCTTGCAGATGGCATCTCCAAAAAAACGTGTCAATCCGCTGTTTGTTGCTTTAGCGGTCGTGCTGGTGGCTGTAGTGGCTGCTGTGGGCGTGGTCTTTTTCCAGCTGCACAGCAAAATCTCGGCTCTGCAAACCGGTGCATCCTTCACCTTCCGGTATGAGATAGCGCCCAACAGCCCGGATAAGCCGCCGCTGCTGAACATCCTCGAGCGGGTGAACGCTTCCAGCGGAAGCGTCAGCGGGCAGTATGCGCCCGGAAAGCTGCAGCTTTCCTTCTACCAGCTCAACGAAGACGACTCCGTCAAGACGTCTCCCTTCATCCGGGTCTATATCGACTCGGAAGAGACGCTCTTCGACATCGGGCAGCTCTACACCGTTCTGCGTCAGGCTGTCACCGATAAACTCTCCCTCGCAAGCGTTCTTCTGCCCGAGTGGAGTCTCGGAGACTACATCTCCCAGACGCAGGCTGCCGCCGTACTGGGCGTCGAGACGAACAAGGTCGAGCTGCAGGAGCTTTCCGGCTTCACCCTCTCGCTCAAGGGGCTGAAAAAAGTCTCTCCTTCCGCCGCGCGAGACGGCTACCGCTACTATCAGTTCCCTGCCGCAGCCGACGGCACGACCCTCGTGCTCGGCTTTTCGACGGACGCTCTCTTCTCGAAGACCACGCCCATCCATGTGCTGCTGACCATCCCGGACCACAACGTCCACATCCAGCTCACCGGCACGGTGGCTTCTGCCACGACGGTGCTCTCTCCCCCGGCTTCCCGGATGAGTGACGAGGACATTGCCACGCTGGCTCAGATACGCCAGAGCATCGAGTCTGTCTGGAAGATGATACAGTCCGCCGCCCAGACCACAAACTGAATGATACAAAAAAAGCAGACGCTTTGTGTAGCGTCTGCTTTTTTCGGTTTGCGCTTTTCGTTGTCCTGCCCACAAAGAGAGAGGAAGTTCTTCTCAGTAATGCACGACATTGCCCGCATTGCGGATGCGTGCCAGCACCGGCTCTGCCTCCGAGCTGCGGAAATAGTCGAGGCTGGTCCTGGGCAGCAGCGTCTCGAGGGTATCCCAGTCGCCGCTCTGCAGGCACTGGCGGACGGTGGAAGCACTGATGGCCTTGCCGTTTGCTTCTTTGCGGGGTACAACGACACACTCGATGCCCGCTTTGGGCAGCTGCTCGCACATGATCTGGTTGTAAAGCCCCGTCACCTGACTGGCAGGCTCCTCGCCCACATAGCGGGCCGTGATGTTCAGCGCCGCCGCGATTTTCGTAAAGACGGCGAGGTCCAGCCGGGCGTGGCCGTCGATGACAGCTGCCTCATCCTTCAGGAAGTAACTGGGGAAGGTGGCATTCGAGATGATGTAGGGGCCGCTGTCGTGGAGCACGACGTTGGGCAGATGGGCCACGCCCGCCTCCACCAGCTTCCTGCGCACGGCGAAAGGCACGAGGCTGGCGTCCTCACTGACCACGAACAGGTGGAGCGTGTCGCAGGCGGCAGCGGCTTTTTCCACAAGATACTGATGACCGAGGGTAAAAGGGTTCGCGTTCATAACGAGGGCCGCACTTTTGCCCTCGGTTTTGGTCTTTTCCAGATCGCGCAGATAGGCCCCGAAACCGTCGCGGCGGTTCTCCATGAAGACAAGGGTATCCTCCACCCGGGCGATCTCGTAGAAGCCGAGGTCGCCGAAAAACTTGGAGCTTTTTACCTTGGTGTAGAGAAACAGGTGCATATTCCCCCGCGCGCACTGCACCTCGATGAGATGGGTGATGATCTGGTTCAGCAGACCCTCGCCCCGATGGGCGCTGCTGACGGCGAAGCACCGCAGAGTGTTGCCGAAGCAGCTACCGGTGCCGATGACGTTGTATTCCTCGTCGAACATGGCGCAGATGTAGTCCAGATTGCCGTCGCGGCGGATGCCCTCCTGACTCAGCAGTGTGTCGATTTGGGCCAGAACGGTTTTATCGGTCGGATAGACCTGCGAAATGGTATATTCACTCATCGATATTCCCCTCAGTAGTAACAAAATGGAGCAGCCAGGTCAGCGCCAGCAGGTCGGCACTGCCGCCGGGCGAGAGATTTTCTGCAATGAACCGGTCATCCAGCGCCGCGAGGGCATCTTTATCCGGGTAAGGCGTCTGGGCGAGAAGGGCTTTCAGCTCTTCGGTGAGGGCCAGCTGACGCTCCCGGCTCGAGCGGGCAATGATGTTGGTATCGGTGCTGTTGGCCAGGATGGCCAGCAGTGCGCCGCCGCCGACGCGGTCGAAGTCGTAACCCTTGGCAAGGCCCTCTTCCAGCACCGGCAGACCGACATTCAGCACTGCGGGAAGTCCAGCTTCCACCTGCCCGCGCACACCGGTGATGCCGTACCGGATATAAAGCTTCTGGCCCACGGTGGCGGCGTTTTCGGCAGTGACGTCTGCAAAATCCTTCTCGGTCAGGCCCGCCGTCATTGCGGATACTTCCGCCAGCACCCGGGCAGCGTCGGCCCAGAGGGAGCGGTCGAGGCGTCCCAGCGCCGCGCAGACGATGCCCACCGAAAAGACCGCGCCCTTGTGGGTGTTGACGCCGCCGGTGGCGTCCAGCATCTCGCCCTCGGCCTCACAACCCAGAGGCCGCAGGGCCGCGAAGGTCTCGGGCGCGGGCTGTTCCGCCGTCTCGCGGCCCGTCCGGGCGCAGGCTTCAAAATAGGGGTAGAGCGCCGCGGCGCTGTCCATGAAAGTGAACACATCCATGTCCCTGTGGCTTCCGCTGTTGCGCCGGTCCACAAGGCCGGGCTTCGGGGTGGTGGTCACTTCGTAGAGCAGGGCGCGGACGGCCAGACGGGCCGCGTCGGCGATGTCCTGCGCGTCCCGGGCCTCGGTCAGGATCTCCGTCGTCTTTTCCTGCAGTTCGGCCACGGTATGGATGCGGCGGCTGCTGCACACCTTAGCAGGCCCGCCGCAGATAAGACAGCGGCGGCCTTCGAGGTTCAGCTCCTCTCTGTCCACTTTGAGGCCGTCCGGGCGGATGACGTCCATGTCGAACAGCCGCCCCAGCGGGGTGGCGTCCTCGATGTCGGTGGTGAATTTCTTGATGGTCAGCGGGTCGGCGTCCAGCACATAGAACGCCTCGCAGCCGGTCACTTCCCGGACGGCGTCCTGATACAGCGGCGTCAGCTTTGCCCGCAGAAACTGCTGGCGCAGCAGCTGACGCCCCCGCCCAAAGCCCCGCCGGATGAGGGGCGAATCCTTTATCGGGCCGCAGATATTCATGGTAAAGCAGATGAGCGGCTTGTGGTACTGGGCCAGCAGCTCCTGCTGATGCTGCACCCGGCGCTCCCGTGCATCCAGCATCTGGACCAGCGAAACAGTCGTTTCCATGTTTTTCTCCTCTCAGCGGTGCTTTTTGAGCATGTCCATAAAGAGCTGCACCTGCGGCAGGGCGGCTGCGTCTCTCTGGCAGAAAATATAGGTGCGCCGGACGAAGGGCTCGCCGTTCTCGAAGGTGCAGGGCTTGACATAGCCCTTGAAGTTATCCAGCGCCACTTCCGGTATCAGCGCCCAGCCAAGGCCCCGCTCCACCATCTCGCGGCAGACCATGATGTTATCCACCACAAAATTGCCCACATCGTTGGTCACGCCGTTCTCGTAGCGCCAGCGGGCCATCTGGGCGCTGATGGTGGCGTCGCTGCTGTGGTCGATATAAAGATAATCGGAGATGGGTCTGTCCTTGTTCTCCTCGCTGCAGATCAGGCAGATATTCTCCTGCGAGAGCAGGAACTGGGTACCGTCCCACGGATACTCGCCCCGCAGGACTGCCACGTCCAGCGAGGAATCCAGCATCTGCTGGTAGATGTTCCGGCTGTGGCCGGTAGCGATGTCGAGGCGTACCTTCGGGTAGGCTTTGTGGTATTCCGTCAGCACCTCGGGCAGGCGGTAGTAGGAGAAGTTCACCGAGATGCCGGCCCGCAGGGTGCCGCAGGCTTCGCCCTGGATGGAGGCCAGCTGGCGGCGCATCTTTTCCATCTCGCGGGCGGCGGCGGCGCTGTGGAGCAGCACCTGTTCACCGGCCGGCGTGAAGCGGATGCCCTGCCGTGAGCGCAGGACGATCTCCACCCCCAGCTCCTGTTCCAGCGCCTTGATGCGCTTGGAAAGTGCCGACTGGGTCATGTACAGTTTGTCCGCTGCGTGGGTGATGTTGCGCGTCTCGTCCAGCGCGTGCAGCAGCTCGTAATCTTTTTCGTCCATCGTAGCTCTCCCCCTATTGCCCTTTATTTTATCATTCCTGTTTGCGCTTCATCCAGGCGCATTTTGCTCAGATTCCATATCTGTTATTCATAATACAACAGATTTCAGCAAATGAAAAGGGGGATATTCGCCTTGATTTTCCCGAAAGTCCATTCCCGGATGGAATAACTCGGCACTTTTCTTGCAGTTTTCTTAACCCTGCCTTAATTCCATCTTAATGCAGTGTTGTTGTACACAACATCTTCATTTTTTCTTTGCTGACGGGCGGTTTTCCTCCCGCAGTACAGCAAACGCCGTTCTCTTTTCATTTTTGCCTGAAAAATCAGAAAAAGTCCAGTTTATTGGACATCATTTGCACTATCATAAAAACAAGAATACTCGTTTCTTTCTTCTTTGGCACATTGCAGATTTTTCCGTCTGCTTTTTGTGCAAAGTCCCAGAATTTTTCGTTGAAAAGCGCGTTTTGTTGACAGCCGCTTTTTCAAAAGCGTATCCTTATTGCAACCCAGAGTCAGGAGGTCATTTTATGGAGCACTCCACACGTCTTGCCCACATCAGCGAGGACGGCACCCGCACCCAGACCGTCTACGACCATCTCGCCGGCACTGCCAGACTGGCCGGTTCCTTCGCAGCCCCCTTCGGGGCGCAGAGCGAGGCCGAATTTGCCGCGTGGCTCCACGACGTCGGCAAATACAGCGATGCCTTCCAGCTGCGGCTCAAAGGCGGCCCCAAGGTGGACCACTCCACCGCCGGGGCGCAGGAGGCCTGGGTTCGCCAGCATCCCCACGCCGCCTTTGCCGTGGCCGGACACCACAGTGGCCTGCCCGACGGCGGGAGCCCCGCCGATGACCCGGGCGACGCCACCCTGTTTGGCCGGAGCAAGAAGCCGGCAGCCCCCTACGACGGCTGGCAGGAAGTAACGCTCCCCGCCTCGACGCCGCCCGCGTGGGCCTGCGCCGACCCGCTGAGCCTCGCATTCTTTACCCGGATGCTCTACTCCTGCCTCGTGGACGCCGACTTCATCGACACCGAGACCTTCATGGACGGCAAGGCCGCACCCCGGGGCAACGGCACGGACATCGCCGCGCTGCGGGACATCGTCTCGGCACAGGCGCAGCGCTATCTCAGGGCCGAGTCTCCCTCGCCCGTCAGCGTCCAGCGCAACGCCGTCCTCCGCGCCTGCCTCGAGAAAGGCGCGCACGGCCCACAGGGGCTCTACACCCTCACCGTACCCACCGGCGGCGGCAAGACCTTCGCCTCCCTCGCCTTTGCGCTGGAGCACGCCGCCGCCCAGAAGATGAAGCGGGTCATCTATGTCATCCCTTATATGTCCATCATCGACCAGACCGCCGCCGTCTTCTCGGGCCTGCTGGGCGCAGAAAATGTTCTGGCCGACTTCTCCAACGCCGAGTACAAGACTGTTGAGCAGGACGACCTGACCCCTGCCCAGTACCGCCAGATGCTGGCCAGCGAAAACTGGGACGCCCCCGTCGTGGTGACGACGGCGGTGCAGTTCTTCGAGTCGCTCTACGCCAACCGCAGCAGCCGCTGCCGCAAGCTCCACAACATCGCCGACAGCGTCATCATCTTCGACGAGGCGCAGACCCTCCCGGGCGACTACCTTGCCCCCTGCGTCAGCGCCATCGCCCAGCTCATCCAGCATTACCACTCCACGGCTGTCCTCTGCACGGCCACCCAACCTGCCCTTGAGCCGCTGTTCCGGCGCTTTGCGCCGGAGCTTCACCCGCAGGAGATCACGCCCGACGCGGCCCGCCTCTACGAAGTGCTCCGGCGCACCACCCTGCAAGACCTCGGCACCCTGCCGCAGGAGGAGTTCGCCGCCCGGCTGGCAAATCATCCGCAGGTGCTCTGCGTGGTCAACCGCCGCAAGACGGCCCAGCAGCTCTACGCTGCTCTGCCCGCCGAGGGCAGCTACTGCCTGACCACCCTGCTCTGCGCCGCCGACCGCCGCCGTCAGCTGGACGCCATCCGCCAGCGGCTGAAAGAGGGTCTGCCCTGCCGGGTGGTGTCCACCTCTCTCATCGAGGCGGGCGTGGACGTGGATTTTCCCGTCGCTTACCGGGAGCAGTGCGGTCTTGACTCGCTCTTACAGACTGCCGGGCGCTGCAACCGCGAGGGGCGGCGGGGCGCAGAGGAAAGCATCGTCTACCGGTTCCGGCTGGACGAGTGTTCCACGCCCCAGATGCTCAGGCAGAACGTCAGCGCGCTGGACTACACCGCCCGGCATCAATCCATGCTCGACACTCCCAAAGCCATCAAAGCTTACTTTGAAGAGCTTCTTGACCTGCGCGGCATGCCTTCTGATTTGAGCGTTCCCAACGCTATAGACAAACATGGGATTCTGGGTGCATTTCTTCGCGGCATCCGGGGCTGCCAGTTCCCCTTTGCACAGGTGGCGGAGGAATTCCGCCTCATCGAGAACGCTGCCCGCACGGTCTATCTGCCCGTCGGCGAGGGCGCAGCCCTCTGTGAACAGCTGCGCAGCGGTCATGTTACCCGGACGCTGCTGCGGAAGCTGGGCGTTTACAGCGTCTCCTGTTATAAGGACCAGTTCGACAAGCTTGACGCCGCCGGGGCGCTGGAACTGCGGCCCGATGGTTCCGCCATCCTCACCGACACCGGCTGCTACAGTGAAAAGACCGGCCTTGCCATGGATGTGGAGACCGGCATCGGCCTTTACTTCTAAAAGAAAGAGGTGGTTTCAATGACTGATATTCATCTTAGTCTGAAAATTCAACTTCACCCGGAAAGGAGGCGATGCTGATGTCCATGCTCATTGAAGTGTGGGGCGACTATGCCTGTTTCACTCGTCCGGAAATGAAGACCGAGCGTGTAAGCTACGACATGATCACTCCATCCGCTGCGCGGGGCCTTGTGGAAGCCATCTACTGGCACCCCGGGCTGCGTTATACGGTTGACCGCATCTATCTGCTCAAGCCCTTCGGCCTTGACCCCGAGGATGAAGCGTCCACCGAGGAATACACCCAGCGGCCCATCCGGTTCACCAACATCCGGCGCAACGAGGTCAAGTCCACCCTGCTGTCCTCCGCCGCCCTCAGCGCGGCCAAAGGCGGCACACCGCCGGTGCTCTACACCTCGGAGGACATCCAGCAGCGGGCCGCGATGGTCCTGCAGGACGTCCACTACGTCATCGAGTGTCACTTTGATTTGACGGACAAGGCCGCCCCCAGCGACAATCCCGGCAAGTTCCAGGACATCCTGCGCCGACGCCTGCGCAAAGGCCAGTGCTATCATCAGCCCTGTTTCGGGTGTCGGGAGTTCCCGGCCAACTTCCGGGAGTGGCCGGGCGGCAGCATTCCGGCACTGAAGGTCACGCAGGACCTCGGCTTCATGCTCCACAGCCTCGATTACTCTGATTCGGCCAACATCCGCAGCCAGTTCTTCCGCGCAAAACTGGTGGACGGCGTGATGGAATGCCGGGACGTGGAGGTGTTTACATGATACTCCAAGCACTCACCGCCTATTATGAGCAGCTTCTGGCTCAGGGCAAGGTGGAGGCCCCCGGCTGGGACAGCCGCTTCAAAGTCAGCTATGAGCTGCGCCTCGGCCCCGACGGCCAGCTCCTCGCCCTCAACGACCTGCGGCAGGAAGTCCCCAAGGGCAAAAAGACCGTCATCGCCCCCCGTGAGCTTCCTGTCCCCCACCGGGTCAAGCGCGCCTCCGGCGTCGCCGCGAACTTTTTGTGCGACAATACGTCCTATCTGCTGGGCGCAGACGAGAAGGGCAAGCCCGAGCGCTCCCGCCAGTGCTTCGAAGCCTGTGCCGCCCTTCACCACAAGGTTCTCGACGGCGTGGACTCCCCTGCCGCCAAAGCCATCCTCGCCTTTTTTGACCACTGGGACCCCGCCGCAGCCCCCGCCCACCCGCTGCTGGCAAAGCAGTGGGCCGACCTGAACAACAACGCGAACCTTGTGTTCGGCTACGAATCTCCCGACGGCGCCCACTGGCTGGCCACCACAGATGACGCCATCCGGGACGCCTGGCAGTCCGCCTTTGACACCTCTGATGCAGACGCCGAGATGGCCCGCTGCCTCATCACCGGCAAAGAGGCCGGCATCGCCCGCATCCACCCCGCCATCAAAGGTGTGATGGGCGCACAGGCCGCCGGTGCGGCACTGGTCTCCTTCAACGCGCCCGCTTTCTGCTCCTATGGCCATGAGCAGGGTGCCAACGCCCCCGTCAGCGAGTACGCGGCCTTCGCCTACACCACGGCCCTCAATCTGCTGCTGGCTGACCGGAACTGCTGTCAGCGCATCGGCGACACCACCATCGTCTGCTGGGCCGAAAACGCCGTTCCCGCCTACTCAAACGCCATGCTGATGTTTTTCTGCGGCGGTTCCGAGGCGCGCGGCGTCTCGGAAAGCGACCTTGCCGCCGCACTGAAAGCCCTTTCTCAGGGACGCCCCGTCTCCTTCCTCGATGACAAGCTGGACCCGAACCAGAACTTCTATGTGCTGGGCATCTCGCCCAACGCGGCCCGGCTCTCCGTCCGGTTCTTCCTGCACAGCAGTTTCGGACAGTTTGCCAAAAATCTGCAGGACCACGCCGACCGGCTCGAAATCACCCGCCCCGCCTTCGACAAGCGGGAAAGCCTGTCGGTCTGGGCGCTGGCGCAGGAGACGGTCAACCAGAAATCCCGGGACAAAAATCCATCGCCCCAGCTGGTGGGCGATCTGCTCCGGGCCATCCTCACCGGCGGACCCTATCCCGCCACCCTGCTCAACGGCGTGACCCTCCGCATCCGGGCCGAACGGGAAGTCACCCGGGGCCGCGCCGCCATCCTGAAAGCCTACTATCTCCGCAACTACCCCACCGAGCTCAACAAGGAGGTATTTACCGTGAGCCTGAACGAAAGCAGCAATGTCCCCTATGTTCTGGGGCGTCTCTTCTCTGTGCTGGAGACGATCCAGAGCGTCGCCAACCCCGGCATCAACGCCACCATCAAAGACCGGTACTTCAACTCGGCCTGTGCCACACCGGCAACGGCCTTCCCTACGCTGGTCAAGCTGGCTCAGAAGCATCTGCAGAAGATGAGCACCCCCAACGAGGTGCATTTCAGCAAACAGCTCACCGAGCTGATGGCCCAGCTGCCCGAGACAGGCTTCCCGGCACGGCTCAGCCTGCCGGAGCAGGGTGCCTTTGAGATCGGCTACTACCACCAGACCCAGAAACGCTACGCCAAAAAGAATGAGGAGGAATAAACCATGTCTGAGCCCATCAAGAACCGCTATGATTTCGTCATCCTGTTCGACGTCGAGAACGGCAACCCCAACGGCGACCCCGACGCAGGCAACATGCCCCGCATCGACCCCGAGACGGGCTACGGTCTGGTGACCGACGTCTGCCTCAAGCGGAAGATCCGCAACTATGTCGAGACCCTGAAAGAGGACGAAAAAGGCTATCGTATCTACATCAAGGACGGCGTTCCCCTCAACCGCAGCGACGCCGAGGCCATCAAAACTCTGGGCATCGATCCCGACCTGAAAGCCGCCAAAAAGGCCGACCCCGACATCGATGCCAGGCTGCGGGACTATATGTGTGAGAACTACTTCGACATCCGCACCTTCGGTGCCGTCATGACCACCTTCGTCAAGGGTGCGCTGAACTGCGGTCAGGTGCGCGGCCCCGTCCAGCTGAGCTTTGCCCGCTCGGTGGACCCCATCGTCCCGCAGGAAGTCACCATCACCCGCGTGGCCATCACCACCGAGGCCGATGCCGAGAAGAAGGGTACTGAGATGGGCCGCAAGCACATCGTGCCTTACGCCCTCTACCGCGCCGAGGGCTATGTCTCGGCCAACCTCGCCCGGAAGACCACCGGCTTCTCCGAGGATGATTTGAAACTTCTGTGGACTGCCATTCTGAATATGTTCGAGAACGACCACAGCGCCGCCCGCGGCAAGATGGCTGTGCGGGAGCTCATCGTGTTCAAGCACGATTCTGAGCTGGGCAATGCCCCGGCCTATAAGCTCTTCGACTCCGTCACTGTCCAGCGCAAGCCCGATGTGGACGCCGCCCGCAGCTACCGCGACTACACCGTCACGGTGGCAGACACTCTGCCGGAAGGAGTCACCTGCGAGAGGCTGTCCTGATGGCCGGCCCAGACGACTGGCTGCCCCTGTCGGGCATCCAGCACTTCTGCTTCTGCCGCCGTCAGTGGGCGCTCATCCATCTGGAACAGCAGTGGGCGGAGAACCGCCGCACCGTCGAAGGCCAGCTCGACCACGCCCGCTGCCATGACGCAAACCAGACCGAACGGCGCGGCGGCCTGCTCATCACCCGAGGGATGCAGGTGGTCAGCCGTCGGCTTGGCCTGAGCGGAAACTGCGACGTCGTCGAGTTCCGGGCCGACCCGGAGGGCATCCCCCTGCAAAGCACGGAAGGGCTCTGGAAGCCCATGCCTGTCGAGTACAAGCATGGCCGCACCAAGGCCAGCGACGCTGACCGGCTGCAGCTCTGCGCACAGGCCATGGCGCTGGAAGAGATGCTGGTGTGCAGCATCCCGGAGGGTGCGCTCTTCTACGAGGAGACGCGGCGGCGGGAGGTCGTGCCGCTGACCGAAGAACTCCGCCAGGCCACCCAGAAGATGGCCGACGAGATGCACGCCTATTTTGCCCGGGGCTATACCCCCAAGTCGAAGCCCGGCACCCACTGCAGCGCCTGCTCCCTCAAAGAGCTCTGCCTCCCCGTGCTGTATCAGCGTGCCGACCCGAAAGCCTATCTCCGCGCCCATCTGGACGAGATGCAGGAGGCCGCGCAGTATGCCGTTCTCAAGGCGGAGCTGACGGCCCTCATCGACCCCGCGCTGGACAGCATGCGCTTCTACCAGCTGGGCAACAACTATAAGAGCAAGGTTGAGCATATCGGCGTTCATCCGCCCTTCGAGCAGGACGGCCTGCTGTTGTTCTGAGTTTCCCGCCCCGGTGCGAAGGGCGAGTTCTCAGCATTTTTCCGGCACCTTCGCACCGGATTTTCGAGTCGTTTTGCATAATTTGGATCGTTCTTTGACCCGTTGTAAATCAAGGCTCTTCTAAATTCGTGCAGAATGTTGTATAATTTATAAGAAAATAGAGATTTTGTCTCTGTTTTTGCTGTCGCCCTCCTCGCGGAGGGCGTGGATAGAAATGTGACCAAGGAGATGAGATTAGCCAGCAGACCAACAGTCGCCCTCCTCGCGGAGGGCGTGGATAGAAATACAGGTTTCGGACAAGCATAGCGGCACGGAGGTCGTCGCCCTCCTCGCGGAGGGCGTGGATAGAAATCTGCTGGCTCGGCTCAACGCCCAGCGGCATCCCGTCGCCCTCCTCGCGGAGGGCGTGGATAGAAATACGAAGGCCATGAGCGAGGCAGAGGCCGATAAAGGTCGCCCTCCTCGCGGAGGGCGTGGATAGAAATGCAACGTCCTCCAAGGCGTCGTCCAGCACCTTGCGGTCGCCCTCCTCGCGGAGGGCGTGGATAGAAATAGGGACAGGCCGCACCGACTGACAGCGGCTTTAGTCGCCCTCCTCGCGGAGGGCGTGGATAGAAATAGATCGTTATCCATGCGGATGCTTACAGTGGTCTGGTCGCCCTCCTCGCGGAGGGCTTGGATAGAAATATGCCGAACGCCTGACGCACACTCAGCGGCAGCTGTCGCCCTCCTCGCGGAGGGCGTGGATAGAAATATGCTCCATAGGTTAGACCTGCTCTTTCTTCTTGGGTCGCCCTCCTCGCGGAGGGTACAGATAGAAATCAGTTTCCACCGCGAATCGGGCATCGCCACAATTTTTCCAAAAAGGAGTTTTCCATGCATACAGTTTCCCTCACCCATCAGCTCGTCGCCATCCAGGACGACTTTGACCTCGACAAGATCATCGAAAGCGGCCAGTGCTTCCGGCCACAGAAACTGGCCGACGGGCGCTACCGTTTTCTTTCCGGCGGCTCACTTCTTTATCTGACTCCGCTGGGCGATGGTCAATACGACGCCGCATGGTATGGCTCAGATCGGGAGTACTGGGCCGACTACTTTGATTTGGGCCGGAACTATGCCGCGCTGCGGTGCAGCTTGGCGGGACAGAGCAGCTATCTGGACAAATCGCTCGATTTCGGGCAGGGCATCCGAATCCTGCATCAGGACCCATGGGAAATGCTCATCACCTTTCTCATCTCCCAGCGCAAGAGCATTCCGGCCATCCGCACCGCCGTGGAACACCTTGCCCGGTGCTGCGGCGAACCGCTCAGTGCCGAAGGCGATGAAGTTTTCCTCTTCCCCACCCCACAGCAGCTCTGCGGCCTCTCTGAGGCGCAGCTGATGGGCTGTGGTCTGGGCTACCGCACCCGTTACATCCAGAACGCTGCCGCTCAGGCTTCCAGCGGCACACTCGACCTCGGTGCTCTGGCGGCGCTGCCCGACGACGCGCTCTTTTCCCGCCTCCTCGAGCTGGACGGCGTCGGCAAAAAGGTAGCAAACTGCGTCTGCCTCTTTGGCTATGGCCGTACCGCGATGGCTCCCATTGATGTCTGGATACAGCGACTCATTGATGAGGAATTCGGCGGCTGCGACCCTTTTCCTTCCTATGATCAGCAGGCTGGCATCGTACAGCAGTACTTGTTCTACTACAAACGCAGCACCAGCCGCAGCGTCGCTCACAAAAAATAAAAAAGTTATTGACAACTCTCCATTTGGCTGGTATAATAACATACGTCGTCAGGGACGGCACACCAGCTATGGGGGATTAGCTCAGCTGGGAGAGCGCTTGCATGGCATGCAAGAGGTCAGCGGTTCGATCCC
>OGZT01001744.1_pt1 | contig 13904 bp, 9 predicted proteins | sample 1576891 | NCBI WGS metagenome assembly OGZT01 (sample SAMEA3541521, study PRJEB24748) | human gut metagenome | biome: human gut; feature: human-associated habitat; material: faeces | place: China | collected 2012 | reverse complement strand
TTCAAAACTATTTATCAGAAGTATCTTGTACAATTAGCGATCATATCGGGGCGATGATCATTAGTGATATAGATGGTCTATTGGAAGAAAAACAAGGCACATAACGAAATAATCTATTCTTGTTGAATCTGCTCGATTCGTAAACCGTCATTGCTTGAGAAAGTAGGGCGGTTTTTATTTGATAAGGTAGTGATTTGAATATTTAATACTCTTATTCTTACTCCTTGAAATAACAATAGCTGTAAGTTGTTGATTTACAGCTATTTTTTTTCTTAAATCGTGATCCCGAAGGGAATCGAACCCCCATCATAGGAACCGGAATCCTACGTTTTATCCATTAAACTACGGGACCTGCTTTTTCCGATTTGTGGTGCAAATGTATAAAATATTTATTAATCATTTTCATTTCTTATCTTTTTGAGTTGTCTTTTCTTGATAAATGCATAGTTTAGTTTATTAATCATAGTCCGGTTTCCGGAGATCCGATCCAAATAACCTTATTTGACCTGATATATAGAGAAAAATGAAGATGTGCCACCCACGAGTTTTAATGAAAGCAGAGGAACTTTGACGGCAAAGGTGATAGCATCCCCTTGTTTTAGTTTTAAAAGAGTACGGGTGCTTCTGATTGGAGGAGAAACATCTATACTGGTTACCCCTAAATTGATGTTTACACTGAGAAATGTTTCTTCCGCCATGAGCGTATAAGTAGTCTCTCCAACATTTCGCTTGAAAATACCAACTCCGAATTCTGCGGCAGATACAAGAGATTCGGTTTTAGCCTGTACATAAATATCGTATATTCCGTCTTGCTTGGCTGTATATAGATAGGTTGTTGTACTGTATTCGCTGTTTTCATCAAAAGCAGAGGTGTTAAAGCCTATTTGATACCATCCCTGTAGAATTGTCAAATTTATCAGAGACATACTTGTGCTGCCGGTAGCTCTTATGAAAGTTTTCCGGGTCTGTAAACCTAATGTCTGGTTTTGAGAAACTTTCCCGTCACTTTCTATAACCAATATATTGGTTTGGGTATTGTTGACCGGTACACTTCTGATTCTGAGATCTCCATTGATATCGAGCATAGAGGTAGGCTGTTCGGTATTTATCCCGACTTGAGAATATAAGAGAAACGGGAGGCTGGATAAGAATATTGCTGTAAGTGTTTTCATATATAAAATGTTTTAATGGTTTATGTTAAAGCAATAAAATACAGCAGAGTGTCTCCCGACACCCTACTGCGATGATTCCTTGAGTACAGGTACATAAAAATATTGTTTTGATATAATTCCGCTTGAGTCCATTATAGAATGAATTCATTTTATATAATAGAAATAATGACTATAGAGCTTATTTCTGTTTACCCGAAATTAAAAGGAATATATAATCCCTCCTGAAAATAAATAAATGAGTTTGTTATCATGAGTGGTTTTATTAAGTAATCTTATATTGTTCCGAATCAATATAAGATATTTTGTAAATTTTGTGTGAAAAATCCCTATTTCTTAAAATAACATAATTGGTTGTAAAATGTTCATATGAGGTATATTATATTTTAAAAAAAGTTGAAAAAGATATGCTCGTTAGTAAGTTTTTGTTTGAAGGGAACTTATTTTGGGAAAATTTAAACAGTTACTTCTTTTTTTGATTTGCCTTTTCTTTATAATTTATATCTTTGTTCGTAAGGATAACACAGAAAAGAAACCTGCATGAATGTAAAAATAGAGCCATCGTGGCATGAACATTTAAGTGAAGAATTTGAAAAAGATTATTTTATAAAACTAACCGATTTCGTACGAAGTGAGTATTTGTCTCGACAGGTATTTCCTCCTGCAAAATTGATATTTAATGCTTTTGATCATACCCCTTTCGATAAAGTTAAAGTGGTAATACTAGGGCAGGATCCATATCATAATGACGGGCAGGCGCACGGGTTATCGTTTTCAGTAAATGACGGGGTGAAATTTCCTCCGTCACTCATAAATATCTTTAAAGAGATAAACGACGATCTCAATATATCCGTACCTTCATCCGGAAATCTTACCCGATGGGCAGATCAAGGGGTGCTCTTGCTCAATGCAACTCTAACGGTACAAGCTCATTTGGCGGGATCACATCAAAATAAAGGATGGGAAAATTTTACTGATGCCGCTATACGAAAACTGGCAAATGAACGTTCTAATATTGTATTCATGCTATGGGGATCGTATGCTCAGAAAAAAGCATCTTTTATAGATTCACACAAACATATGGTATTGACATCTGTGCATCCTTCTCCATTATCGGCGCATAGAGGATTTTTTGGAAACAAGCATTTCAGTAAAGCAAATGAATATCTGATTTCCAAAGGGCAGTCTCCGATACAATGGTAATAAATAACGAATGGGTCTGAGACCTTTAAATGTATAATATGGGAATATTTGATTTGTTTAAGCGCAAAAAAGAGATAAATAAACTTCAAGATAATAAAGAATCACACTCATTTACAATGGTTGGAACTTTCGCCGAAACCTACAACGGTTATTTAGCAGAATTTGCTTCGGGCGATATCGTTTCTTTATTACATGAAAGAGCAAATGTCCTGATAGCAGGAGATAACTACGAAGACAAAAGCAGATGGGTAGAAGCGTTAGCTATATGTGAAACTGCTCTGTCTGAAAAGATATTGACTGAAGATATCAAAGAGCTTTACAGGCAGATATACAGCCGCAACTGGAATAAGTATGTCTCTATGGATTTCGAAGATCAGGACTATAAATGTTGGTTTGAGGTAAATTGTAATCTAAATGAAGCATTTATAAAATCGGGGCATACTCGTGGATATTGCGAGCAAGCCGATTTGTATGGTTCGGCACGGAAAGAATACCGTGATCTGTCCAAAAAGATGGAATATCTTGTTAAGGGGGTTGAAGCGAAAGATCCGGCTTCCCTTGGCGATTATGGTTACGGAATTTATTTGGGCTTGCCCGAATACGGAAACGCTGATAAAGAGGAGGGGCGAAGACTGGTGAATCAATCGAGGGAACTAGGATACGAATCGGCCGACCTGTTGCTGCTTTATATCGACTTTTATGATGCTGCCGATAATCTACAGCTATTGAAAGATATAGAGGATTTTATCAAAAAAACGGAAAAAGAATATCGTAAGCCATATCATATACTGGCAGACTATTATCAGAGACGTGAAGATGATTTCGATAAGGCACTCGAAGCTATGAAAAAAGGTGTTGACCTCAATATACCCTATTGTAAATATATGTTAGGGATGAATATGTTGAACGGCAGAATAGCTAATAGTGATAAGAACGAGGGGATTGCCTTATTGGAGGATGCTTTCGAGCATAATGTCGTATATGCGGCAAACTTTTTAGGGCAGTATTACAATTATGCTAATGACGAGAATACTTCAGTGGAGAAGTCGGTATACTGGCATGAGCAAGCCGCTTTGTATTGTAATGCAGAATCGTCATTCGAACTCGCATGCCTGTACCTTTACAACGAAAAACTTAGAGATATCCCGCAAGGCTTGGAATATATCGAACAAGCTATAAAACAGGGAAGTGTGCGTGCTCTCAGTGAAAAGGCATACCTTATTCTCGAAACGGATATCCTCGATACAGATATCGAGCAAGCAAAGCAGTTACTTGAAGAAGCTGATTCGAAAGGAAATGAATATGCTCCTTATCGTTTGGGATTAGCTTATCAGAATGGAGAGTTCGGAGGCGAATCCGATTATGTAAAAGCTCTCGGTTACTTTGAAAGGGGGGCTGATAGGGATCATATTTACAGTTTAGAATTAGCCGGAAATTATTATAGGGTAGGTGTTGGCGGAGATTCAGAAGAAGCTGCCCGTAAAGCCGTAAGCTATTTGACGAAGGCTATAGACCGAGGATCAAATTATGCTAAAGTAGAATTGGCATTTTGTTATGACGCAGGCTATGGCGTAGAGCAAGATTATCAAAAAGCATTCGATTTGTTTAAGGCTGCATCCGATAATAATTACCCTTATGCTAATACTCGCTTGGCATCATATTATGAAGACGGACTACTTGGTAAAGAAGATTATGTGGCTGCTCTCGAACAGTACAAAATAGCAGCAGATGCCGGTTTGCCGGATGCTATATACCACGTTGGGAGATACCATAAATATGCTGTGGGAATAGCCGAAAATCCACAGATTGCATTAGACTGCTTCAGGAAAGCAGCAGAAGCCGGAAGTGCTCCAGGGCTGGTAGAGTTGGCTTTGGCCTATGAGCAAGAGTACGGTGGGATAGAGTTTGATGCCGATAAAGCAATCAGTTATATGCAACAGGCTGCTGAAAAAGAATATACCTATGGACAGTATAAGTTAGGAACATATTATTACTATGGTCTGAAAGAAGTCGATCTGGAAAAAGCAAAATATTGGTTCGAAAAGTCAAACGAACAAGGATATCCTTATTCGGCTTTGATGCTCGGCGATTTTTATTTGTATAATATTGAAGGAAAAGATGAACCCGATTACGGAAAATCTTTCCAGTATTATAAACAAGCCGCAGATCAGGGTGTTGTGTCCGAAGGGATAGGCGTATGTTATGAATACGGTTTTGGTGTAGAAGCTAATGAAACTGAAGCTTTCAAATATTATACATTAGCCGCAGCCGAAAATTATGTACCTGCTAAATATCGTTTGGGACTTTGTTATAAATACGGAACTGGCACATCCATAAATATGGTTGAGGCTTATCGCTGGTTGTCGGATGCTGCACAGAACGGCAATATATATGCGATATACGAATCGGGTATGATGCTGTTGAGTGGCGATGGAATAACTAAAGATGAAGAGCAAGGCGCAAAAATGTTGCTACAGGCTGCCAAAGAAAATTACGATTGGGCTCAGTTTGAACTCGGAAATTGCTATCTGGCAGGACGTGGAGTTCCGGAAGACGATATACAAGCGATGGTTTGGTATCAGAAAGCTGCGGATAACGGAAATGAACAGGCTCAGAAAGTGACAGGGAGACGAGAGCGGAGAAAGCGATAAGAGTTCTCTGTCCATTCTCTGTATGAATATAACAGCGAATGTCAATTATAAAAAGGTTAGTTTAGGTTGGGAACACACACAGCCGTTTGAAAAAGAGAGAATGCCTGTATTGATCGGAAGTAAAGACATGAAACGCTCATATCTGCCGAAAATAAACAGGCTCTTAGCTAAAATTAGGTAAAATAAAGGAAAAGGACATAAGACCAAGTGTAAGCAACAACAGGTATTTGATGATGTGTTCAGAGATAGTTCTCTGTTGTTGATACAGGTCTGTAACGAGGTCTGAGACCTTAGGAGAATAAGAAAAATGGCAGAGGAAAATAATAAATACCTCTTTCAAGTAAATTTGAAAGGGATGATCGAACTGTTGTCCGAACACATTTACAGTGCACCGAATGTTTTTGTGAGGGAAGTACTGCAAAATGGAATGGATGCGACAACAGCCCGAAAGACAATAGATGAACATCATAAAGGCGAAATAAATATATACATAAATAAGGTAGACGGATTACCTCAGGTTATATTTGAGGATAACGGGATCGGTTTATCCGAAAAAGAAGTGCATGAATTTTTGTCTGTAATCGGGCAAAGTTCCAAGCGGGGCGATTTCAATGAGAAAGACTTTATCGGAAAATTTGGTATCGGTATGTTATCGTGTTTGGTTGTCAGTCATGAGATTATAGTTGAAACCCGTTCCTTGATAAAAGACGAATCTATTTGCTGGCGTGGAAAAGCAGACGGTACTTATACCGTAGAGCGTATCGATAATTTGGAGCAGGCCGGTACGAGGGTCATTCTTTATCCGAAAAAAGAATGGTTGCCGCTCTTCGAAAAAGACGAGTTGAGGAAAAATATCCTCTATTTCGGAAGTGCCTTGCCTATAACTATTAAACTGATAGCGGATAGTGAAACCGAAGTCCTTGTTGAAAAAGATCCGGTCTGGTTATCTGGGGAAAGCACAAAAGAAGAATTATTGACTTACGGAAAAGAAACATTCAATATCAATTTTTTGGATGTTTTTCCATTGCATTCGATAGCTGGAACAATAGATGGGGTAGCGTATATTATGCCTCATAAAGTACAGTTTTCTGGAAGTAAACAGCATAAGGTGTATCTGAAACGGATGTTTTTATGCGAACAGGTCAATAACTTATTGCCCGAATGGTCGTCTTTCGTCAAATGTATTATCAATACAAATGAACTTCGTCCGACAGCTTCCCGTGAGTCGTTGATGGATGACGATGTAATGAAACAGGCGAAGAAAGAACTGAGTGACAGTTTCAAAGATTATCTGAAAGTGCTGACTCTGAAAGATACCGAAAAGCTGGGCGAAATAATCAGTATACATCATATGTTTATTAAAGCTCTGGCCGTTGAAGACCGCAACCTGCTGAAACTTTTTGTGGATTATATACCCTTCGAAACCAATAAGGGGCACATTCCGTTTATATCGATTAAGTCATATAACGATGTGATTTATTATACTCCTTCGTTAGACGATTTTCGCCAGATCAGGCGTATTGCGGGATCACAGGGAAAGACGGTAATCAATGCGGCTTATTCATTCGAAGCAGATTTGATACAACAGATCAAGATCAGTTTTCCTTCTATCAAGATCGAGAAAATAACACCTCAGGACATTCTGGATACTTTGGAGGACGTGAAGGTGTCGGATGATGAATCTTTCATCCGGTTCGAAAAGAAAGCGAATGAATTGCTCAAGCAGCAGTATTGCAAAGCTCAGCTTAAGCAATTCGAACCGACCGATACTCCGGCAATTTATGTGGCTAATGATGAGGCGATGAATAATAAAAACCTGCAAAGCCTTTCAAATAGTGGAAACCCATTTGCGGCAACACTTCAGAATTTTATTAAGAAAGAAGATAACATGCCTACATTATGCTTCAATAAGGATAATGAGATAGTGAAAAATCTGATAGCAATAGAAGACGACAGCTTGTTTTCATCGGTTGTCCATATTATGTATGTGCAGGCTTTAATGCTTGGCGGTTATCCTGTGAATAAAAAGGAAATGACCGTGTTTAATGAAGCTCTGTATCAATTGCTCGTGATGGGGATGAGTAATTTTCTGGGAAATATGAAATTGTAAGAAAATACATATTTAAAGTCTCATACTTATTTATTGCTTTGGTTAATAAAACAACCAATGCCTGTTGTAAATAAAAAGTATATCATAAGTACTTTTTATTACTTAATGTATAAAGAAAGGTATTTGTAGGGAATATCTTTCTTTTTTATGCATAAATCATGTATAAATATTCATTTTTATTACATAATTATAAATTTATAGTTGGATTTAATATAAAATTTATATCTTTGAAAAAGTACGTTAAAATACAATTCGATTAACTAAAAGATATAAGAGGATGATTTTTGATATCAAAATGATTCAGGGGGTATATGAAGCACTACCGGATAAAATAAACAGAATAACACAGGTTTTAAAAAGACCATTAACATTAACGGAAAAGATATTGTATACTCATTTGTCGAAAGACGAGGAGCTGAAAGATTATAAAAGAGGCGAAGACTATGTCAACTTTGCCCCCGATCGTGTTGCAATGCAGGATGCCACCGCACAGATGGCGTTACTCCAATTGATGAATTCGGGGCGTAAACGTGTAGCTGTTCCTTCGACTGTTCATTGCGATCACCTAATACAAGCATATAAGTCGGCTAAAGAAGATTTAAATACAGCCGAGATTACCAATAAAGAAGTATATGATTTTCTGACCGAAGTATCAAATAAATTTGGAATCGGCTTTTGGAAACCGGGAGCAGGAATCATTCATCAGGTGGTCCTCGAGAACTATGCGTTTCCTGGCGGTATGATGATCGGTACAGATTCCCATACTCCAAATGCAGGGGGATTGGGTATGATAGCTATAGGTGTAGGTGGAGCCGATGCCGTAGATGTGATGGCCGGCATGCCGTGGGAGCTGAAAATGCCTCGCATTATAGGTGTAAAACTAACAGGTAAGCTCTCTGGATGGGCTTCGGCAAAAGATGTGATACTTAAATTGGCAGGAATACTGACCGTAAAAGGCGGTACCAATGCTATTATAGAATATTTCGGAGAGGGGGTACACTCTCTTTCTGCTACCGGAAAAGCAACTATTTGCAATATGGGTGCTGAGGTAGGTGCTACGACTTCGATTTTTCCTTATGACGAAAAATCTGCCGAATACCTCATTGCTACAGACCGGAAAGAAGTGGCTGATGCTATCAAAGCCGTAAGACAATATTTACAGGCTGATACGGAAGTTGAGCTCTCGCCTGAAAAATACTACGACCGTGTGATAGAAATTAATCTGAGTGAACTCGAACCATATATCAATGGGCCTTTTACGCCTGATGCGGCAAATCCGATTTCGGAGTTTGCTAAAGTTTCAGCCGAAAAGGGTTATCCTCAGAAAATGGAAGTCGGTTTGATCGGGTCTTGTACAAATTCTTCTTATGAGGATATGACCCGGGCAGCGTCTATAGTTAAAGATGCTCAGGAAAAAGGAATAAAAGTAAAGGCACAGTTTATCATTAACCCGGGATCGGAACAGGTACGTTATACCTCGGAACGTGATGGAATTCTGGATGTGTTTGAAAAAGCAGGAGCTACGATTATGGCAAATGCCTGTGGGCCTTGTATTGGTCAATGGAAGAGAGAAACCGACAATCCCGACAGACCTAATTCGATCGTGACATCTTTTAATCGGAATTTTGCTAAAAGAAACGATGGAAACCCTAATACTCATGCCTTTGTTGCATCTCCCGAATTGGTAGCAGCACTCACAATCGCAGGAGATTTGAGTTTCAACCCGATGACAGATCCATTATTGAACGATAAGGGTGAAAAAGTAATGTTAAAGGAACCGGTTGGGGCTGAATTGCCTAATAAAGGATTCGGTGTAGATGATCTTGGATATATTGAACCCGTTGCCGATGGCAGTCACATAGAAGTAAATATAGCACCCGACTCGCAACGTTTACAGGTATTACATCCTTTTGCGGCATGGGATGGAAAAGATATAACAGCCCTGCCTCTGCTGATAAAAGCAAAAGGGAAATGTACTACAGATCATATTTCTATGGCAGGTCCGTGGCTCCGTTTCCGTGGGCATCTGGATAATATATCGGATAATATGCTGATCGGAGCGGTGAATGCATTCAATGATAAAACCAACTCAGTGAAGAATCCTTTTACGGGAGAATTCGAAGCTGTACCACAATTGGCTCGTGAATTCAAATCGAAAGGATTGGGTTCGGTTGTTGTGGCAGAAGAAAATTACGGCGAAGGCTCGTCTCGGGAGCATGCCGCTATGGAACCCCGTTTTCTGAATGTCAAGGCGATTATTGTAAAATCATTTGCCCGTATACACGAAACGAACCTTAAAAAGCAAGGAATGCTTGCTCTTACCTTCATCAATAAAGAAGACTATGATAAGGTCAGGGAAGATGATAAAATCAGTATTCTCGGATTATCGGATTTTCGTCCCGGAAGAAATCTGACAATAGAGTTATTACATTCCGATGGGGAAAAAGACACTTTCGAAGTTGCACATACTTACAACCATTTACAAATAGAATGGTTTAAAGCCGGTAGTGCATTAAATTATATGAAAAATTAAGGTCTCAGACCTTTTTATTTACTCTAATGTACCATTAAATACTTACTATTACCTAATATACAATGGTTTTTAATATACTCCTCTTCCCTGATTTCGAAACACTGGACGTTTTTGGCCCTGTGGAGATTTTCGGCAAATTAGAAAATACTACGATTCGCTATTTTTCTGAAAAGGGAGGGAGTATATCTAACCTTGATGGAGTACGGATAGAAACTCAGCCTGTGAGTAAGATTACAGATCTTGATGTTCTTTTTATTCCCGGAGGAATGGGAGCGCGTACCGAAGTAAATAATACTGAATTGCTGAAACAAATCAAAAGTATATCTGAACAAAGCCTATTTGTGTTGACGGTATGTACAGGCAGTGCGATTTTGGCAAAGACAGGTTTACTCAATCATAAAAAAGCTACGTCCAACAAACGGTCTTTTGAATGGGTGAAAAGTTGTTCCGATAAAGTACTCTGGGTAAGCGAAGCCCGCTGGGTTGTTGACAGCAATTATTATACATCATCGGGTGTCAGTGCAGGAATAGATATGGCATTGGGGTTTGTAGCAGATCAATTCGGGGTAGAAGAAGCTCGCAAAATCGCTTTTCGGATCGAATATCGCTGGCAGGAAGATAAGGATGCAGATGAATTTTGTAATCAACAGCAGTAAGGTAACTTCTAAATATTCAAAAAAGGAAAAGATTAGATATGTCGCAAAAAATAACAATTGCAAACGGAAAACTAAATGTACCCGATAATCCTACTATTCCTTTTATAGAAGGAGACGGAGTCGGAAAAGAGATTTGGAAAAACAGTCAATCTGTAATAGATAAAGCTGTTGAAAAAGTCTACGACGGAAAACGTAAGATAGAGTGGAAAGAGGTATTAGCCGGAGAAAAATCATTCAATGAGAATGGCTTGTGGCTGCCCGAGGAGACAATGAATTCTTTTCGTGAGTTTCTCGTGGGGATAAAAGGCCCTCTTACTACCCCTGTCGGAGGAGGTATTCGTTCTCTGAATGTGGCTTTGCGTCAGGATTTGGACTTATATGTATGCCTTCGTCCCGTACGTTGGTTTAAAGGAGTTGTATCACCCGTAAAAACTCCGGAAAAAGTAAATATGACTATCTTTCGTGAGAATACCGAAGATATTTATGCCGGAATAGAGTGGATGCAGGGGACACCTGAAGCTGCTAAGTTTCTAGAGTTTCTTCAAAAGGAAATGGGTGTGAAAAAGGTTCGTTTTCCCGAAACATCTTCTTTTGGAGTAAAACCCGTTTCGGTAGAAGGTACCGAACGTTTGGTACGTGCAGCTATCGACTATGCCATTGTCCACAAGTTACCATCGGTTACTATTGTTCATAAAGGTAATATTATGAAATTTACCGAAGGAGGATTTAAAAACTGGGGTTACGCATTGGCTGAAAGAGAATATGGAGATAAAGTATTTACTTGGCCTCAATGGGAAAAAATAAAAAAAGAGCAAGGTGAACCCGCTGCCAATGAAGCTCTGAAAGCAGCACAAGATTCGGGAAAAATTGTTGTAAAAGATGTTATAGCCGATGCTTTCTTGCAAAATACATTGCTGAAACCTTCTGAATATTCAGTTATTGCAACACTGAACCTGAATGGTGATTACGTGTCGGATCAGCTTGCAGCAATGGTCGGCGGTATAGGTATTGCTCCCGGAGCAAATATCAATTATAAAACGGGTCATGCCATTTTTGAGGCTACACATGGTACAGCTCCCGATATTGCCGGAAAAGATATAGTTAATCCTTCGTCATTATTGCTTTCCGCTGTAATGATGCTTGAATATTTGGGATGGAACGAAGCTGCCGGACTAATAACCGATGCTCTCGAAAAATTATATAGCAACGGTAAGGCAACAAACGATCTTGCCCGCTTTATGGAAAACGGAACGAGCCTTTCAACCAGTCAATTTGCTAAATTACTGGGTGAAACACTGTAGTTGATTTACTGTAAGTTTACATACAGGTCATTGACCATTAACCTTTAAACAAAATAAGATTATTCAAATGGATGACATTATTAAGAAAATATCTGAGACAATAAAGACTACGACACAGATTGATCCTGAATTATTCAACGTATATAATGTCAAACGAGGGCTCCGTAACGAAGATCACACAGGGGTAGTGGTCGGGCTTACTAAAGTCGGAGATGTAGTAGGGTATGAGCGTAATGAGGATGGCTCTCTCAAAGCCATTCCTGGCAAACTTATGTACAGAGGCATCAGTCTCGAAGAAATTGTACGGGGAGCTCAGCACGAAAACCGCTTGGGATTTGAAGAAACAATATACTTGATTCTTGCAGGCTATTTGCCCGACAAGCAAGAGTTAGATAATTTTTCTACCATGCTGAGCCGGACTATGGATCTGAATCAGAAGATAACGATGCATATTCTTGATCTCGAAGGGCAGGATATAATGAATATTCTGGCTCGTTGTGTGCTGGAGCTATATACTTTCGATGAGGCGCCGGATGATACATCAGAAGAAAATCTGGTTCGTCAGTCACTAAATCTAGTGGCAACCTTTCCTACTATTATTGCCTATGCCTATAATGCATTGCGGCACAATGTCGGCAAATCGCTTCATATCCGTCATCCGCAGGAGGGTTTGTCTCTTGCCGAGAATTTTCTGTATATGATGAAAGGTCATAATTATACACCTCTTGATGTAAAGATACTCGATTTGGCGCTCATGGTTCATGCCGATCACGGTGGAGGTAATAATTCTACGTTTACGGTACGTGTAACCAGTTCGGCCGGAACCGATACTTATTCATCCATTGCTGCCGGAATTGGTTCATTGAAGGGTCCATTGCATGGAGGTGCTAATCTTCGTGTCGTAGATATGCTGAAACATATAAAGAAGAATGTCAAGGATTGGACTGATGTTGATGAAATAGATACTTATCTCAAAAAGATATTGAATAAGGAGGCATATAATAAAACAGGACTTATATATGGTATCGGGCATGCTATCTATACCATATCCGATCCGAGGGCTGTCCTTCTGAAAGAAATGGCTCGGGATCTCGCAATAGAAAAGGGACGTGAGAAAGAGTTTAATTTTATGAGCTTGCTCGAAGAACGAGCTATTAAAAACTTTATGGAGTTTAAAGGTACTAATGTAAAGAAACAAGTCTGTGCCAATGTCGATTTCTATTCGGGATTTGTCTATGATATGATTGGTCTGCCACAGGAAATATATACGCCGCTTTTTGCAATGGCTCGTATAGTAGGATGGTGTGCGCACCGTATTGAGGAACTCAATTTCAAAGAACGAAGGATTATACGTCCGGCATATAAGAACGCATCGGATGTGAAAAAATATAAAGAGATAGATAAAAGAAATAAACAATAGACATAAACCAAAACCTAGAACTAAACCTAATTTGAATTATTAACCTATTCTAACCTTCGAAAAAACGAAGATTATTCCTTATCGGATAGTTTTCGTTTTTTTTATTGTTTATATTTGTTTCATAAATATAGATGTAATTTATGTGTTGATATGAAACAAATAGTACTTATTATTGGAGGTATATATGGTATGCTTTCTATTATATTAGGAGCTTTTGGTGCTCATGCGTTCAAAAATCTGCTGACTCCGGACAAATTGGATAGTTTTGAAGTCGGAGTGCGTTATCAAATGTATCATGCTATAGTCTTACTCATAATCGGTTTATTTCTTAATTTAGAAACATCGATAGAAAAATGGACAGCATGGAGTATTATTATCGGAACTTTCCTCTTTTCGGTAAGTATCTATCTTCTGGCATTTGCTGAATATTGGAAGATAAATCTGAAATTTTTAGGACCGGTAACTCCATTGGGCGGACTTTTTATGATTGCAGGTTGGGCTTTACTTATAATTAGCTTCGTTAAAACGAGAATCTGAGAATTTTATGAAGGTAATACCTATATTGAACATTTCTGTATGAAAACCCCTAATAAAGAATGTTTTAGTTTGTAATTGTGGCCGAAATAAATAAAATCACATAAAATATTAAAAATTGTCCGTTTAAATTTGGATATTTGAAATAAAAAATGTATGTTTGCCATGTTTCAGTGCAAATATAGAATCTCTAAAAATATAACAGGACAATCTCTTGTTATATTTTTTCTGCTCTCTAAACGGCTGGCAATTACTGCCTTGAAAGGAAGTCCTAAAAATATTTTAAAAAAAGGCATAAAAATATTTGGAGTGTATAGTAAAAGGGAC
>OGZT01001741.1_pt1 | contig 13912 bp, 10 predicted proteins | sample 1576891 | NCBI WGS metagenome assembly OGZT01 (sample SAMEA3541521, study PRJEB24748) | human gut metagenome | biome: human gut; feature: human-associated habitat; material: faeces | place: China | collected 2012 | reverse complement strand
GGCTTCGGCCTGTATTTGTGCCGCCGAAACTGCTAATTTCGCTTGTTTGATCCGACTTTTTTGTGGCAGGAAGTAGATCGGGAAGGATACACCCACCATCCAGGCATTTAGATTTTTCAGTGGCAAAATATCCTGGCGGCTGTATCCGATACTTAATTCCGGAAAGAAACGGCTGCGTTCTACATTCAAGATTGCCCGTGCTTCGGAAGCTTGGCTATTGAAGAATCCGAGATGGGCTTCGGAGGTACTTCTCTGCTCACAATCGGTGGGGAAGAGTGTCATTATCGTATCTTTCGGTGTAATCGGGTCATCTGCATAACAACTCCATTGAAAGCGGGCCAAAGCTACTTTTTTCTCTTCTAGTGCCTGGAAGAGTCGATTGTGTAAATCGGCTGCCAGTGTAGTCATCATGTTTTTCTCCAATAAGGTGATTTCTCCCTGTTCGTATCTCAACTCACCGATACGCCTTAATTCGGCAGCCATCCGGTCTTGGTCGTGATAGAGTGAAGACATCCCGGAGGCATACTGATAATAGGCCCATGCGCGCTTTACTTCTGCCGTAATCTCCTTTTCGACCATTTGGCGGTAGTAAGTGCTTGTTTGTACCTGTCGGTTGATAAGTACATTTTTGTAAAACGGCGTCAACAATGAACCCAGACTCTGTTCGAAAGCCATTTCCTTGTCTTTCTTATTTTCACCATTCAACTGTCCCCACGAATAGTTGAATGTGGTGGGAGTCGCTTCTACAATTTCTCCCCGTCCGGCTTGTGCCTGCCGGATGGCCGTTGTGGCTATCTTCAGTCTTGGGTGGTTTTGCTTGGCTATCTCTATCGCTTGTTCCAGGCTGACGGTTTGTGGGGCCTGTGCCGTGGCGGTGGCACTCAGCAGAAGTGCCGGTAGCAGGATGAACAGATGCAACCGTCTCTTAGGCTGTTTCCAACCGGCACTTGCCGCATTGACTATTTTATAAAAGACCGGAAGGATAATCAACGTTAATATAGTGGATAGAATCAATCCTCCGATTACAACTGTTGCCAGAGGGCGTTGTACTTCTGCTCCGGCAGATGTGGCGATGGCCATTGGTACGAAGCCCAGTGAGGCTACCAGTCCGGTGAGAAATACCGGACGTAGCAGGTGGGGTGTCCCTCTTTTTATAATCTGATTGGTGGTCATGGCATATTTATTTTGTTTTCTTAAATCGTTGAAGTGATTGATCATCAGGATTCCATTTAGTACCGCTACGCCAAACAAAGCGATGAATCCTACTCCTGCTGAGATACTGAACGGAAGTCCGCGTAACCAGAGTGCCAGAATGCCGCCTATCAGTGATAATGGTACTGTAGAGAATACCATCAGTGTATAGGTCACATTCTTGAAGGCGAAGAACAGAATCAGCAGAATCAGCATCAAGGCTACCGGTATTACAATGGTTAGTGTACGGATGGCATTCTGTAAATTTTCAAATTGTCCTCCGTATTCAAAGTAATATCCGGGTTGTAACTTGATATTCTTATCCAGTATCTGTTGTATTTCTGATACTACCTGCTGAATATCGGCATCACGTACGTTGACTCCGATTACGATGCGGCGTTTGGTGGCGTCGCGGTTAATCTGGAGCGGTCCGTTCACCAAGTCGATGCTTGCCACTTCGCTGACAGGAATCTGTATGCCTTCCGAAGTGCGTATGAAGAGCTTGTCGAGGTTGAGGTCCGCTACTTTTTCCTGATCAAGGCGTACTACTAAATCGAATCTTCTTTCATTTTCGAATACGACGCCACTTACTTCACCTGCATAGGCTGTGCGGATCATTGTATTCAATTCTTCGATATTAATGCCGTATCGGGCTATTTTTCCGCGGTTGTATTTCACTACCAGTTGGGGCAGTCCCATAGTCTGTTCGACAATGACATCGGAAGCCCCGGAAACTTGTTCGACGAAGCGGGCGGCTTCTTTCGCCTTTGCGTAAAGTTCGTGAGTATCCTCACCATATAACTTGACAGCTATATCGGCTTTGGCTCCGGTCATCAGTTCATTGAAACGTAACTGAATGGGTTGTGAGAAGTTGAACTCTGCACGATTTTCCAGGGGCTGGAGGGCTTCTTTCATTTTTTTTACCATTTCCGCCCGGCTCGATGCAGAGGTCCACTCTTTAAAGGGTTTCATCACAATCATTACATCGGCATCTTCTACTGCCATTGGATCGGTGGGTACCTCGGCTGTACCTATCTTGGCGACGACATGTTTGATTTCCGGGAACCGGTCCATCAATAATTTTTCGGCCTGATTGGAAACTTCGATGCTCTCCGAAAGTGAGCTGCCGGCCGGTAATGTCATTTGCATGGCAAAGTCCCCTTCGTCCAAAGTAGGGATAAATTCAGCTCCCAGCCGTCCGAAAAGCAGAAAAGAACCAATTAAAGCAGCGAAGGCCACGGTAACTGTTTGCCATTTGAAGCGGAGGCAGAAATGCAGGCACCGTTGATATATGACATTGAGTTTTTCAAAGAAACGGTCCGCAAATGTAGGTTTTACCATAATGGTGTGTTTTAAAAAAAGAGAAGCCATCATGGGTACATAAGTCAGGGAGAGAAGCAGTGCCCCGATAATGCAGAATACCAATGTCTTTGCCATCGGAGTGAAATATTTTCCTTCGATTCCGCTCAGTGTCAGTATAGGGAAGAATACGATCAGGATGATGAATACGGCGAATGTAGCCGAACGTACTACACCCGAAGCACCTTTCTCCACTTCTTCGTCCATTTCGGTTCCCGATAAAGTGCGTCCTTTCAGTTTATTGTTGTATAGGTGGGCAAGTATGCCTTCTACTATCACGATGGAACCGTCTACTACGATACCGAAATCAATAGCGCCGAGGCTCATCAGGTTGGCTGTCACTCCGAAAATACGCATAAGGATGAATGCGAACAGCATAGCCAGCGGAATGACTGAAGCTACGATAAGTCCGGCACGTATGTTGCCCAAAAAGATGATAAGTACCACAAATACGATAATAGCTCCTTCAATCAGGTTGTGCACTACGGTAGAGATATTCCGGTTTACCAGTTCCGAGCGGTTCAGATACGGCTCTATGCTTACTCCTTCGGGTAATAGTTTCTGTATCTTTTCTACCCGTTTTTCCAGCTCTTGTGTGACTACATTGGCATTGGCCCCTTTCAACATCATGGCGATACCTCCCACACATTCGCCTTTTCCGTCTTTGGTCATTGCTCCAAAACGTTTGGGTGCTCCAAAACGGACAATGCCCACATCGCTGATGTGTACCGGGATGCCGTTGCGGTTGGCAACCACAATCTGCTCGATATCTTTAGTGCGGCTGATCATGCCCTCCGAACGGATGTAATAAGCGTTTTTGGCTTTTTCGATGTAGCTTCCTCCGGTGTTCTGGTTGTTTTTACTCAGCGCCTCGAATACTTCACCGATGGTGATGTTCAATGAAAAAAGGGCATCCGGGTCAACGGCTACTTCATATTGCTTCAGATAGCCGCCAAAACTGTTGATTTCTACAATACCCGATATACCGGATAACTGACGTTTCACCATCCAGTCTTGAATGGTGCGTAGTTCCATGGCGTCATATTTATCTTCGTAGCCGGGTTCTACTTTCAGGATGTACTGATAGATTTCTCCCAATCCGGTAGTGATGGGCATCATTTCCGGCATGCCCAGCTCCGGTGGAATTTCTCCGGCTACCGATTGAATCTGTTCGTTAATTAACTGTCGGGCATCGAGGGTCGGTACGCTTTCTTTAAATACGACTGTTACCACCGACAATCCGAAGCGACTTACCGAACGAATATCTTCCACGTTCATGATATTGCTCATGGCAATTTCGATGGGTATCGTGATTAATTGTTCTACTTCCTGAGGGGCAAGTGTGGGAGAGACTGTTACGATCTGTACCTGATTGTTGGTGATATCCGGTACGGCATCGATCGGCAGAGTCAACATTGCATATATGCCTCCGATAAGAAGGAAGAGTGTAGTAAGTCCTACAAATAATTTCTTTTTTATGGAAAAACGTACAATGGCTTTAAACATAGTCTTTAAGTGTTTGAATGTCGGTACAAAGGTAAGTTGCCGGGATATTTATTGTTAACAGAAAACTGTGAGTTGGAAAGATTGACTGGTGAAATGTCAAAATGTGGAGATGAAGTGAATTGGAATAGCTGAAAAAAACTATCTTTGCATATCAACAACACATCACAAAGATAAGATTATGAAGAAAAAAGTACTTTCCTTGCTGGCATTCCTCCCAGCATTTACGACAGTGATGGCCCAGCAGACGGCAGAAGTGCCGGATGTATGTGCATTTGTCAACCCGATCATCGGAACCAATGGTATGGGGCATACATTTCCCGGTGCTTGTGCTCCGTTCGGACTTGTACAGTTAAGTCCGGATACAGATACGATTCCTCACAACATAGATGGAACTTATCAAAAAAATGCGTATGAATATTGTGCCGGATATCAGTATCATGATCCGACAATTGTGGGATTCAGCCATACCCATCTGAGTGGTACGGGACATTCGGATCTGGGTGATATTTTGATTATGCCCGCCACAGGTCAACTGAAGTTGAATCCCGGAAGAGCCGGTACTCCTGACGAGGGATACCGTTCCCGTTTCAGTCATGACACAGAGGTTGCTCGTCCGGGGTATTATGAAGTGGAGCTTGCTGATTATGGCATAAAGGCACAACTGACAGCTACTCAACGGGTAGGAATACATAAATATACTTTTCCCGATAATGCGGACGGACACATCATTCTTGACCTGATACACGGAATCTACAACTATGATGGAAAAACTCTATGGGCTAATTTACGTGTGGAAAATGACACATTACTGACGGGCTATCGTATAACGAACGGATGGGCACGTACCAATTACACATATTTTGCCATCTCTTTGTCTCAGCCCATCAGGGATTATGGGTATACGGATAAAGGGAAAGCTCTGTATAAAGGTTTTTGGCGACGGTTTAATACCGACCGTAATTTTCCGGAAATGACCGGTCGGAAGCTGGTGGCTTACTTTAATTTCGATACCCGGCAGAATCCGGAGCTAGTGATAAAAGTCGCTCTTTCGGCTGTGAGCACAGAAGGTGCAGTAAAGAATTTACAGGCAGAGGCTGCCGGAAAAACTTTCAATCAATTGGTTGCCGAGGCAAATTCTGCATGGAATCGTGAGTTGGATGTACTCGAAGCCAAAGGAACTCCCGATCAGTTGGCCATGTTTTATACTTCATTGTATCATACCATGATTAACCCGTCCGTTTATATGGATGTAGACGGTCGGTATCGTGGACTCGATCATAATATCCATACTTCCGGAGGATTTACCAATTATACTATCTTCTCATTATGGGATACATATCGTGCGGAGCACCCTTTCTTGAACTTGCTAAAACCCCGGCAGAATACGGACATGGTGCAGTCTATGATCCGTCATCAGCAGCAAAGTGTACATGGCATGTTGCCGGTTTGGAGCCTGATGGGCAATGAAGGCTGGTGTATGAGCGGTTATCATGCAGTGTCTGCTTTGGCTGATGCGGTTGCCAAAGGAGCGGATATATCTGTCGGGGAGGCTTTGATGGCAATGGATCATACAGCTAATGTTCCTTATTATGAAGGAGTTGAAGCTTATAAAAGATTGGGTTATGTACCTTTCGATCAAAGTGGGACGGCTGCTTCCACTACATTGGAATATGCCTATGACGATTGGACTATTTACCGGACGGCTCTGTTGGCGGGAGACGACCAGTTGGCCGATCTTTATAAGAAAAGGGCGAATAATTACCGGAATGTTTTCGACACTTCGGTTGGTTTTGCCCGTCCCCGTTATAGCAACGGAGAGTTCAGGAAGGAATTTGATGCAATGCAGACTTACGGGGAAGGATTTATAGAGGGAAATTCATGGAATTTCTCTTTCCACGTGCCTCATGATGTGGCCGGATTGATTCGTTTGATGGGAGGTGAGAAGAAGTTTGTCAGTCGGTTGGATACACTGTTCTCAATGGCACTTCCCCGCAAATATTACGAAAAGAATGAAGATATTGCTGAAGTAAGTTTGGTGGGAGGGTATGTACATGGCAATGAGCCCAGTCATCACATTCCGTATCTGTATGCCTGGACTTCCCAACCCTGGAAGACGCAATACTGGCTGCGGACGGTCATGAACCGGATGTATAAAAATGATATTGACGGCCTGGGCGGCAATGATGATTGCGGCCAGATGTCTGCCTGGTATCTGTTTACGGCAATGGGATTTTATCCGGTTTGCCCGGGTACTGACCAATATGTATTGGGAGCACCTTATCTGCCGTATATCCGTATGAATCTGCCCAATGGCCGCACTTTCGAAATAAAAGCGCCAAAGGTGAGCGATCGCAATTGCTATGTCCGGCAGGTGAAGCTGAACGGAAAGGTTTACGATAAGATGTATATTACTCATGCCGACCTTTTGGCGGGAGGAACACTTGAGTTTGATATGGCTGCTTCTCCGAATAAAAAGAGGGGGCTTGCCAAAGAAGCTAAACCTTATTCCATGTCTGAAGAGTAGGCTGCTTTCAAACATTCTGCCGGGGCTGCTTGTTAATTATTTGATAAACCAAATAATAAGATATGAAAGCATTTTTTTCTTTCGTAGCAGCCTTGGTACTTTCACTGTCGATGGCTGCTCAGAATAAATCATTCTATGACTTCACAGTGAAGACCATAGATGGCAAAGAGTATCCACTGTCAGGTCTGAAAGGTAAGAAGGTGCTGGTAGTGAATGTCGCCTCCAAGTGTGGACTGACTCCGCAATATGCAGAGTTGCAGGAGTTGTATGATCAGTATAAAGATCAGAATTTTGTGATTATCGGCTTTCCTGCCAATAACTTCATGGGACAAGAGCCGGGGACAAACGAAGAGATCGCCAAATTTTGTTCGGTGAACTATGATGTTACCTTCCCGATAATGGCCAAGATATCGGTAAAGGGTAAAGATATGGCTCCGCTTTACCACTGGTTGACAGAGAAGAAGCTGAACGGAAAGCAAGATGCGCCGGTACAGTGGAATTTTCAGAAGTTTATGATTGATGAGAATGGAAATTGGGTTGGTTTTGTAGCTCCCAAAGAGAGTCCTTTTTCAGAGACGATAATCAGTTGGATAGAAAAAAAGTAATTTAAGGTGTTAAAACTCACCACAGAAGATACAGAGTAACACAGTGGCAATTTTAAATTGTTGATTATTAACAAAAAAAGACTCTGTGTTACTCTGTGTTCTGTGGTGAAAAGTGTCTCTACACAGCTTCTTTGGGGGAAGTAGAAGAGAAAATCTCTACTTTATCTATTTCACTTTCAAAGTTCGGTGTGAAGACACCCTTTCCTAAATTCGTTTTGATTTCTTCATAGCTCCAGAAACGTCCGCCATCTAATTCATCGCTGGGATGTATTTCTCCGTCGTACACCGTTTTATGCACAAAGACTAATTCCCGTTCACGGGCAGACTCAAAGACATAGCTTGTCAGGAGTTCCGGTGTGAAGTCTGTGATACCCAGCTCTTCGGCGACCTCTCTCTTTAAAGCTATTTCTACACTCTCTCCCAGATCGATGTGTCCGCCTACGGAAGTATCCCATTTGCCCGGCTGTATATCTTTCCATTCAGGGCGCTTCTGCAAGTAAAGTTCACCTTTTGAGTTGAATACGTGCAGATGGACAACCGGATGCAATAGCTTGCTTCCGCTATGACATTCGCCGCGTGTAGCAGCTCCTGTAATAGTTCCCTGTTCGTCTACGATGGGGAACATTTCCTGATTATTATCGCTTTGCATGTTTTAAGGTATTAATAAAGATGAATCTCCATAACTCAGAAAGCGGAAATCGTGTCCGAGTGCATAATCATAAATGGTATGCCAGTTGCCTTTCACAAATGCCGAAACCAATAATAGCAGAGTGCTCTGTGGCTGATGAAAATTGGTAACCATTGCCTTGACTATCTTATAGTCATATCCCGGAGCAATAATGATCTGTGTACTGGTATGCAGTGCCTCCATTCCATGTCGGTCGAGATAACCTAATATTTTCTGTAAGGCTACTACGGGGCGAACATCACATTCCGTTTCGTAAGGTTGCCACTGCTTTACGTGCAATTGCTCTTCTGTAACTTCCGGATTGTTAGCCAGTGTTACGCCGATGTGGTAGAGGCTTTCAAGGGTACGCACAGAAGTTGTTCCTACGGCAATGGCACAAGCGTCGTGGTCTATCAGCTTTTTGATAATACTGCGTGATACGGATATATATTCCGTATGCATTTCGTGCCCCTCTATCTCTTCACTTTTTACCGGTTTAAAAGTACCGGCGCCAACATGGAGAGTCAGTTCCTCGAGGTCGATCCCTTTTTCGGTCAGGGCATCCAGTACACGAGGGGTGAAATGTAAACCTGCCGTAGGAGCGGCCACCGAGCCTTTTATTTTTGAATAGACTGTCTGATAGGTCTCCTTATCACTTTCTTCCGTATCCCGGTTGAGGTAGGGAGGGATAGGTAGCTCACCGAACACTTCGAGAATATCGGCAAATGTTACTTCCGGATTGTCCCACCGGAAATCGATCCAATGACTGGTGCCACGACATTCACCGCGGGTGGCGGTCAACGTGATCGGGAATCCTTTTACAGTCATTTCACGACATAGCGGACCGTCTTTCCACTTTTTCAGATTGCCGACCATGCAAAGCCAGGCGGCATGTTCCGTTTGCTGAAAGTTGAGTACGTAGTCATTGGGTTGAATGGGCTCCAGGCAAAATACCTCGATGAGTGCTCCTGTCTCTTTGCGGAAATGGAGCCGTGCCTGAATCACTTTGGTGTTGTTGAATATCATCAGGCTTCCGGCTGGCAAATATTCCGGTAGAGAGGTAAATACATCTTCACTGACCTCGCCATGACGATAAATGAGTAACTTAGACTGGTCGCGCACAGGCAACGGGAATTTAGCGATGCGTTCATCCGGCAATGGATAATTGTATTCGCTAATACGGATATGTTTCGGGTTTTCTTTCATCATTTCTTTCTTTGCGACGACAAAAGTAGTTATATTTGCCTTAATTTGTAGATTGTAAATGGTAAATTGTAAACAGAACAATGAAAATAGGTGATAAAGTGCGCTTCCTCAGTGAGGTGGGCGGAGGAATCGTAAAAGGATTCCGGGGAAAAGATATTGTATTGGTGGAAGATGCTGATGGATTTGATATCCCGATGCAGATACGCGAGTGTGTGGTGATCGATACGGATGATTATAATATGACCCGGAAGGCTGCTCCTGCACCAAAGAAACCCGAAGAACCCGTCAAACCGGTAAAGCCTGAGATTCCGGTAGTTCGTTCGGCCGAAGTGCGGGGTGGTGATGTTTTAAATGTTTTTCTGGCTTATGTGCCCGAAGACGTGAAAGCTATCAGCAGTACTTCGTTTGAGGCTTATTTGGTAAATGACAGCAATTATTATTTGTATTATACGTATCAGAGTGCCGAAGGAAAGGCCTGGAAAACCCGTTCGCATGGACTGGTGGAACCCAATACGAAGCTTTTGCTGGAAGAGTTTACTAAGGATATGCTGAATGAAATGGAGCATGTGGCCGTTCAGTTCATTGCTTTTAAAGATGGACGGACAGCGCCTTTGAAACCTGCAGTTTGTGTGGAGTTGCGTATCGATACGGTGAAGTTCTATAAACTGCATACATTCCGTGAGTCGGACTTCTTTGAACAGCCGGCTTTGGTTTATGATATTGTGAAAGACGATGTTCCTACCCGTCAGGTATTTGTTTCGGCTGAGGAACTGCAGTCTGTATTGATCCAGAAGAAGGAAGTGGATAAGCCTAAGTCACAATCGATTGTGAAACGTGGCGGAAAGAATGAAATTCTTGAGATAGACTTGCACATCAACGAATTGCTGGATGACACACGTGGCATGGGGAATGCCGAGATACTGAATTATCAGTTGGATAAATTCCGTGAAGTGATGGAGAAGTACAAAGCCAAACGTGAACAAAAAATAGTTTTCATTCATGGTAAAGGTGACGGAGTGCTTCGTAAAGCATTGATTGATGAATTAAAGCGAAAATATAGTAATTGCCGCTATCAGGATGCTTCATTTCAGGAATATGGTTTCGGAGCAACCATGGTGACCATTAAATGATGCTTCTATGCCTGTTTTTGAAATAGATAATCTTTAAAATTATACATCGATGTATTATACGTTGATGTATAATTTGTGTCTTTGTTCTCATCTCTCCACGTCGTTGGGGAAAGTCTTCACTTGTCAAAGTAGCGATGGACGAATTGATGCATGAAGATGAACAGGTTCGGAAACCATTGAAATGCGTACCCGGCAATTGATAGATACCGATATGCCTATGTGCATGAATGATTCTGAAAATCTGACCGCTGTGCAAACAGCCATGTTGCGTGCCGTAGCCAATGGTGAATACCGCTTCAATTCTATTCCTGTAGTGCGGAAATATGCATTGGGAAGCGTGCAAACCATCACCCGCAACAAACGCATGCTGACCGAGCGTGATTTTATTGAGAAGGAGGGGGAATTGTATGTGTTTTCTGATCCTGTATTCGAACGTTGGTTTAAGAGGGAGTATTGTTGAGCTAAATTGTATGGGAAAATCGGCTGTTTAACAATGTTAACGTCAATTTCCGTTCATTTTATTCTTGTGTGCAAATAACAAGCCTTTTGCATTTAAAACACTTGTTATTTGCATCTAAAGAACAAGCTTTAACACTGTGTTAAAACAAGTTTTTACTGACAGATGTTTTGAACTTTGAATAGCTTGTATTTTAGCTTGTTAAGTTTGATTTTTATTTTTTAGCTTCACTGAAGGTCTCTCAGGTTAGAGCCGATATACTTGCTTTTTTGTCAACTATACACAGGGAACTTACCCTATCCGTTTATTTCCTTTTTGCCTTGTTCAGTGCCGCTATCAGATACCTTCCTTTTGACACTATGTCACTCCAACAAGTGTTGGTAATCAGCCGCCACACCGTCGTTCCCTTTCCTCCATAGTCCGACAGTCTGAGAATGGCATTTACTTCACTTACCTCGTTAATTCCCAATCTTTGGAGCGTATCCTTCAGTCCCGGATAATTGTGTGTCATCGTATTGAAGGCGTATCCCGGTATCGGTAGAGAAGCAGAATCCTCCATCCTTTCTTCCTCCTTCCCCTCAGGGGGAGCTGAGGGGGTAATTCTTTATTTTCCTTTGCTCTACTTTTCTTTACTTTACTTTGTCTGGAATTGCATGCATTTTTTGAGTTAACGGCTACATGACGTACTACATTTCCCAGGCTAACGGCTACATTTCCTGTGCCGACAGCTACTTTTCCTTCTTTAAGCGGCTTGGGTTGTTTTATTTCCTGTTGTGCGGATGTATTGTCCGGTTTGCCGTTTTCCTTTTCCGTTTTCACCATCAGGTAGGGGAGTTTCGACAGCTCTTTCTTTCTCCGCTTTGTTGCCTCCATCCATACCTTCTGTATGTTTTCCGAGGTCAGTATTCCGTTTTCCTGACAACTGCTTCTGTCCAGTATTCCTTTGATAAAGAGAATTACGATAATTTCCTGTACCTCCCCAGTTTGCACTTCCCTTTCTACTTTGTAGGCAAAGATCAGGCACTGCTCCTCATCCCAAAGTATGTAGTATCTCTCCTTGTATATTTTACAAAGCAGCTTCAGTACGATTGCCGGGCCCTTTATTCCGTATTTTGCCTCTATCACTTCCATTGCGTTCTCTTCCATAAAGTTCTCCACCTGGAATGTCGTTCATCGCTGTTCATCTACATTCCAATAGACTACAGGACCTTCTATTTTATGGGATCGTATTTCTTGTGGAATTCCGCTTCATAGTAAATCAGTGTCGCTTTCACCAGCCTGAAGTTTCCGTTCTGCTTCTGATAAGGTCAGAATTTTAAACCTCATAATAAAAAACATTTATTATGTAAGACAATCGCTTTTTATTGACTTGATTCTGTTGTAATAAAACAATAGAATCGATTATGAACAATAAAGCTAATAATGCCTAAATCTATTGCCGCATTTTTTACACTTATAATTAACATTATAATGATTAATAATTGGCATTAAAATAAAACCTAGCGCAACCATCATTAAAGCTATTTTATTTATTAAGGAAGACCTGAGTCCAAAATCTTCAGGCAAAGCAATATAAATACCAGGAGTAAGTATAAGGAACAGGCAAAGGAAAATTAAATAAGTAATATATTTGTGATTACCAGTAATGGGTTTTACATTTTCACTTCCACATTTTGGACAGAATGTACTGATGGTATTAAAATCTTTAAGAATAGGGGAAACTATAGATAAAGCCTTTTCATAATCCTTAGCAAATACATATATAGCAATACCAGTTACGGCGCCATATGCACCAACCCTAGGATCCTGACTCTCGTCATGCTGTCGTAATGCAATATTATGCTTGTTGAGCAAATTCACAATTTTGTAAGCGCGAATACTATTTTCGCACTTTAATAATAATTTTTCATCCATGTTTCTATTGGTAACATTCTCATGTAAACCAATTTTGTTTAATTGTTTAGATTCTAACTGTGCCATTGTTCATATTATATTTAAAGATTGAAGGAACATTTTTCTAATATAGTCAAAATAAATTTGATTGTAAATATATGTTGATGTGTTTTTGCGTAATTTAACACTTTCGTCTATCTTACGAAAAAATCAGATTACAAAAAGAATATTAATTTTTATAGTTCATATTCCAATTATTACTTAGATTTTGTTTTAAAATATATTGTTCTGTAAATAAAATTTAAAGTTGTAGACAAGGACTAATACTCGTTCTGATTTTAGCAAAACGATCTTTCTGAATACCGTTTTTTATCTATTGTCTTTTTCATGCTAAGATGAATCTCCTCTACCAACAGGAAAGGCGGATCAATAAGTTTGAGAATAGGCTTTTCTTTCTTTTTATGCTTCTTGTATTTTTTTTTTTGTATTACACCTCTTCGAGTTCCATCTTTACTAGGAAGAAATTTCTTCTGCAGCAAACAGGAATCATTTATTAGATTAAGCTGAAGATTTTTCTCGCTCTTTCTGGGCAAATAAAAGAATTAATCCAATGGTGTAGCCTTACTAGGAAGTACATCACTTACCAATAGTGTAACAGTATCAATGCAACACCGTAGTTATGAGAAAATATTATAAAATTTTACAATTCACTCATAATCAAATTGTTGAAAATCGTTTGATTTTTTGTCTCTTTAGGTATCTCGTGCGACAAGAAGTCGTATAAGTAATTATTCAGCATTGCGTCTGAATCTATCGTTCCGTCAATAGTAGCCTAAATTGCCGGACCTAATCCTTCGGGAAATTTAGGAGCGATGATTCATGGGATTAGAAATGGTAAGTACTTAAGTATTGCTGGGGGAGAAGCTCGGAAAAGCGTTTTGATGGTTCAGGATATAGCAAATCTTGTTCCTCTATTGATTGAAAAGGGAGGGATATATAATGTTTGTGACAGTTACCAGCTGAGTTTTCGTGAATTAGAGATGGTGATATGTAAGTAATTGAATAAAAAAAAGACCAATATCTATTCCTTATTGTTTGCTAAAAGTATGGCTGTTTTTGGTGATTGTCTTGGGGAAAATACCCCAATAAACAGTTTAAAACTTCGTAAGATTACGCACTCTTTGACTTTTAGTAATGAAAAGGCTATGCGTGAACTTGGGTGGAAACCTATGAATGTTTTGGAGAATTTTCAGATAGAATAAGGAGGTATTGTGAGTGGATTTTTGGGGGATTATAGGACTCCTAATAGGGGGTATTTCTTTTGCCTTTTTAGGACTTCAACTTTGGTTTTATTTCATTAAAAAGAACGAATAG
>OGZT01001739.1_pt1 | contig 13927 bp, 12 predicted proteins | sample 1576891 | NCBI WGS metagenome assembly OGZT01 (sample SAMEA3541521, study PRJEB24748) | human gut metagenome | biome: human gut; feature: human-associated habitat; material: faeces | place: China | collected 2012 | reverse complement strand
CATCGGATGCTATACAGATAAAAACTCCGGCATACACATACACTACCACAAGCAACAATGAAATAAGCCAAAGCATCTATACTTTTGAAGTTAAAGGGGTGAATTTAAGTACGAATAAAAAAGATGCAACAGCCATTGTGGTAGGTGGTGATTTTAACAACTCTGGTAAAACAACCTATTATCGGGTAGACATCCACAATCCACAAACAAGTATTCAAACACTGGATATTCTGAGAAATCACCTGTACAATATCGTCATACAGTCGGTATCGGAAGCCGGGGCACCTACCCCCGAAGAAGCATTTGACGGCATATATACCCTCAACGCAGAAATAGAGGTGTGGACGAATAATGAGATAGGTGTCGATCTGGATGAACAATATTATCTACAAGTAAGCCATCCGTCCATTCAATCTTCTGCAATACCTGCCGATGGACTAACGGTAACAGCCATTACCAATCACCCGAAAGGCATATCTCTCGAAAATAACGGCTCAACTATAGACCTCCCCCTTCCGGACGAAGGTAAGTCGGTCATGACATTAAAACTCATGCCTACCGCTGCCGGCAATAAATTTACGTTCATAGCTGGCAACCTGAGATATGTTGTCACAATCAAGTAAAACTACAAACAAATGAAGTCATTATACAATATAATAGGTGCTATACTTATCTTTACAGGAATAATTTCCTGTAAAGATGATCACGCGACTTATAACTCAAACCCAACAGAAGGGTTGCAGGAAGTGACATTCAAAGTGATACTCCCTCAATATACAAGTCCTGATATTCCGAAATTAAGATCTATGGGGGCAGGTGAACAAGAAATAAAGAGCCTCGATGTACTGGTTTTTGATGTAGATGGATCAGGTAGCGAAACTTTAACATATAAGTATAGTGTGAGGAGTGCAGATATTTCGCAATCCGGAAATACCGTAACATTCAAATCGTGGCTCAAAGCAACCAACAGTTACAATGTAGCAATAGTAGCTAATGCCTCTGAAGTAAAAAATAATGGTTCGGTTCAGTTGAGCAATGTTATCGCCGGATTTACCGAAGGTATGACCAAAACGGCAATCCTCTCAGCCTTGAATGTTCGTAATACATCGGGGTGGTTATCCGACTATAGCAATAGTTATACAGCTATTCCAATGTACGGAGAAATAAAAAACCCAACAGTCACTTCGGGTACTATCAGTAATATTCTGCTCAAACGAATGCTTGCCCGGATAGATGTGGAGGTAGATACAAATGTTACCGATTTTATATTGGAAAAGGTGCATCTATGCAACTACAATACGGTAGGAATGGTTACTCCATTGAAAAATATATCCCCCTTGGACGAAGTAAATATGTCGCCGGCCACTGTTCCTAATATTGAACTACCCGGTAGCCCTCAGACAGGGGTTTCTGATGCTGTCATCTATTCCGGTAATGCTGTCGTGCAGGATATATATACATTTGAATCAGCAGCTGCCAGCGATAACAACGAAACAAGCAGACAAAATGCGACCTGCCTAATTATAGAAGGGAAATACAAAGGGCAAACCTATTTTTACAGAGTTGACTTTACTTATGACAACAGCACTTCCAATCTCAGCAATTACATGCCTCTGCTGAGAAACTACAAATACGAGGTCAAAATAATAAACGCAGCCGATATTGGTTACGATTCGGCAAATGAAGCTTTCAATTCATACTCTGTTATATCAAATCTCAAAACACGGATCATCAGTTATGACGAAGGAGAAATGAAAGACATCAATTACAACGGACAGTATTATCTGGCCATGAGCGATGACGGGGTTTTAGTCGAAAAAAGCGGAGTCTTCCTCGATGAAACAGGTACAGGATATTACCCTTCCGAATTTACTGTTCAAACTGATTATCCCGATGGAATAGATCTTTCAAGTATAACCGTTACAGATCAGGAAGGAAGCGGCAGTACAGTCAATTGGATAAACGGATTGACTGTTTCTCCCGACTTTGTAAAGGGTAATCAAAAATTAACCATTAATGTTCCTGTGTCAACAATGGAATCTTCCGAACCGGAAGATGTAAGAGTGGCATACATCAATTTCAAGGCCGGACGACTACAAGCCAGTTTTGAGATTATACAGTTCAAAACAAGCCTAGGGCTCACATCGAACTGCTATATGGTAAAGCCGGGTTCTGCCCCTATTCTTATACCTATATTAAGAGCAGAGGAAGGAGTTCCGGGAAGTCTAAGCAGAAGGAATAATTTCGAAGCCGAATACATTTGGACAGACAATGCAAATGGAATCGGAAAAAGTGGTTCATCAGTAAAAAATGCCAAGGCATACGGTAAAAGCCGTAAGGCTCTATTATGGGTCGAGCCTGGATTAATAGAAGGCAATGCTGTGATAGCCGTGAAAAACACCAACGATAACAAAATAAAATGGAGTTGGCACATGTGGGTAACTAATTATGAGCCATCCGGTGATATTATGGATCGTAATTTGGGAGCATTAGCTGAAGGGTCGGGAACAAACAACACCGACTGGTGGAACAGTCACGGTTTATTTTATCAATGGGGCAGAAAAGACCCTTTCCCTTATTTCTTTGAAAAAAGATTTGATAATGGAACATACAGTCAAGCCCTCATATACAACGCCAACGGGGGAGCACCCGAAAAAGTAGCCTTTGATATTTTCAGTGACTTAGTAACGTCTATTGAAAATCCAATATTATTTTCAAGAAATCACGACACCAATAGCAGCCACAGATGGTTTGGATCGGATGGCGCAAATTCTTGGAACAAAGGCAATAAGAAGTCTGTATACGACCCTTCACCCCAAGGATGGCGTGTTATACCCGATCACTCCCGATTGGATGCAAGTTTGTTTACCCCGAACTCTACAACATGGAATACAAATTATTTGACATTCCAATTACCCTATCTACAAACCGGATATAACGCAGGACGGACAACTTACACCTACCTAGATGGAGGTTTCTATCCCGGAGCTGGAGGAATCTTCTTCGGTAAAAATTCGGGGGAAGTCGTTCACAATGATACGGCCGGCATCGGTTATTACTGGACAGCGACATCGTCCGGTACATCTATGGCAGAAGTTACTAAAATATCGGGCAGCGAATATACGCCCGGTTATGCCTCTTCGCGGTCGAATGCTTTTTCAATCAGATGTATCAAAGAATAATATGATCAGATGATCTCAAGCATGCTTGAGATCATCTGGTCTAGGCTCTTCAGACAGAAGAGTGTCCAAAGCTCGTATTTAGACCTTATTGATGTATACTTTTCAGATGAAATTTCTTTTTGAAATTAAATTCAGAAATAAACATCGCCGATAGGATACAAATACCTCCTATTACGGTATAAATGGTTATAGTTTCGTTGATTAAAAAATAAGCTGCAATCACGGCAAATACAGGTTCGCAAAGGTAAGTCAGTGCAATCTTTTCCTCCTCTATAAATTTCTGTGAAATATTTTGTATTCCATACATGTAGGCAGTAGCCAAAACTCCGGTAAATAAAACTGCTTTCCAGACGCCTCCATCAGCAGGAAGCATTAATTGATCAGTTCCCAATACACTGACAACCAATACAGCATATGCAACGGCACATGTATAAAGCTGTACGATTACCATTGATATGGTCTCTGCTTTAGCCGTATATTTCCCAACAAGCAAGACATAGAATCCGAAGGCTAAAGCACCTCCGAGCACATATAAATCACCGGTATTGAAACCTCCGTTCTCTGAACTCATCGCTATGATATAAAGACCGACTAAAGCCACACTACAGGCGACCCATGTTTTCGGCTTTACAGATTTCTTGAATATAAACAGTTTAAGTACCGGAATCAACAAAACATCCATCCCTGAGATAAAAGAAGCATTGGCCGAACTTGTATATTGCAATCCGACTGTCTGGAACAATATGGCCAGAAAAAGAGGTATCCCCACCAGAATACCGTATTTCACAGTCTGCCAATTGATACGTTTGAGGTGATTGTAGAATAGCACAGACAGAACTATTGCCGCTAAACAAAACCGATATAATAGAAATGAATACGGATGAACGACATTCAGACCGTCTTTCACCAATGGGAAAGAGATTCCCCAAAATGCAGTGCCCATGACCAAAAGAGCCAAGTAGATTCTACTTTTCTTCATAACTCAATAATTTAAGTTTTTAAATTAAACTATTAGGGTATGTAAAAAAGAATACATTTACAAAAGGTAGCCTACACCCCCGATTTTCTTCCCTAATGCTAGGGCATAAGCCATCAATAACCTTATCTGAGCCGCAAAGTTATATCATATTGTCGATATTTGCAAATTTTCGCACTATTCTATCTCACGACAAAACGGAACAATCACAAATTATTCGGCGTCGGTATTAAACCGCCAGCATTTTATGATATTATCATATACAATAGTAAACATCTCCACTGAAGGCAGATGCATATGTTTAAATTTATGATTGAGCGAATTACGGTTTTCTTCCATATCCGAGACATCCGAATTCCATGATTGTATCTTCAGATAACAGCTTTCTACTTTAGGCTTATCTCCGTAATAAATGGCTTCATTGATACCGGATACAATACTTTTAATATCCGAATTGTTATACCTGTCTGCCAGCTTGTTGTAGTTTTCGATATACTGTTTCGATAGTTTTTCTGAGTCCATAAGATTTTCGTTTTAAGTTTTGTATAATATGTTACAAAAAAATGAGATCAGATTCTAATGCAAGGTCTCTGACTTTAAAATTACATATTAATCATATTAACAACTAAGTTGAAGGTATGTTCTTCAATATATTTTCGATAAAATAAAGGTAAAATGCTTCTGTGGATATTTTACTGAAGTATTTTTTGCAATTAAGAAGAATAAAAGAGAAAAATATTATACAACATTCTATAACAACAGAATACATTTGTAAAACAAGCTTCAATAATTTTATTTATTAGTAGTTATTAGAATTTTTTACGGGAACTTAAAATGATTAGTACTTAGGCAAACTAAACATGTAAGACAATTACCGGAATGGATGTTAGGGATTTTCCACAAAAGGTTTTCCAGGGATGGAAGGCCTTTTGTGCTATTTAAGAAAATCCTATTACAGCTTTTAAAATACCAATTTAGATCCCAGCACTATGATAAGTAAAACGCCAAACATCACTCTCAGGCTTATTCTGAAAAAATGAATGGCCTTATCTCCATGACACAGCCATGCAATAAAATATCCTGCAGAAAACAACGATATACATATTGAAAAAATAATTACTATTAAAAGAAATAATTCCATCCCGAGTGCTTTTATATACGTTCAATTATATTAGTCGTTTTGCGAGAGTCGGCATAGTCCAAACGAGTTTGACTCTGCACTCGCTACTTAAAACGTTCAGTTCCGTTTATTAAATCAACAGGTTAAAATGTTTATTATACTCCGATCTCAATAAACTCAAATATAAGCATTTTCCGATAAAACACAAAGCGTTTTTTCAAAAAGACAATATCTATTAGGAGAATCAAACCCTAGTACTGAAAGGCTTTTTCTATCTTTGTAGAATGAAACTGAAGCACGGCAGAGATTACATCATAAAAAAAACAGATAACAAACGTTCTATAAGAGCTATGTTCTTGTCGGAATACACCAATTTGTTCGGCGAACATTACAAAAACATATTCATCGACCAGTCAAATCTTCTCCACCGCGTTAAAGACTGCACTTTTATAAAAGAAGTTTAATCTCATCAGTCCACGACATCCGTTCCATTAGGTAATCGTCGGGCAATTCATTATCTTTGGTTCTAAACATCATCTTTCCTACCAATATGCAAAAACTGTGGAATCCATGGCATGGTTGTCATAAATTGAGCGAAGGCTGCCGCAATTGTTACGTGTACAGGGGCGATGCGAAGAGAGGTATAGATAGCAGTATTGTTTCCAAGACTAAAAACTTCGACCTACCAGTGCAGAAAAAGAAAAACGGTGAATATAAAATACCACCCGGATCGGAAGTTGCAACTTGTTTCACCTCAGATTTTTTCGTTGAAGATGCCGATGAATGGAGAACCGAAGCTTGGCAGATGATACGAGAACGCTCCGATCTCACTTTTCTGATGATAACCAAACGTATAGACAGACTCTCTGTAAATCTGCCTGAAGACTTGGGAGACGGATACGATCATGTTACGATCTGTTGTACCGTAGAGAATCAGGAGAGAGCCAATTACCGACTGCCATTGTATAAAAACAGTCCCATAAAACACAAGATCATTATATGTGAACCGATACTCGAATCAATAAACTTACGCCCGTTTGTCGGAAAATGGATAGAACAGGTTGTTGCCGGAGGCGAATCGGGTTACCATAATATACGTACCTGCAACTACGATTGGATTTTGGATATCAGGCAGGTTTGTATAGAAAATAACATCCCGTTTTGGTTTAAACAAACAGGAAGCAATTTCGTGAAAGACGGGCATGAGTATAATATACAACGGAGACTCCAGCATTCACAAGCCCGAAAAGCAGGAATAAACTACAAAATCAGATAAAGTCCGACTGTGGCTAGCCGCTTCACCAAAACTCAAGATTTACAGACAATTGAATACGACAAGATAAATATCACAGCCTACAGACAAGTATCGATTAAAAAATAAAATGAACATTTTGTCAAAAAAAGTGTCTTCAAAATAGCGTGCAAACGAGGATAGAATATATCTTTGTCCCGATTTAATTTTTAATAGAACAAAATGAAAGCATTACTAGACAACTTAAACGAGCTTTTCGCAGAATTTGCAAAAGACGCAGCTCTTCAAGTAGAAAACGGAAACAAAGCAGCCGGAACTCGTGCCAGAAAATCTTCTTTAGCAATTGAAAAAGCGCTTAAAGAATTTCGTAAGGTATCTGTTGAAGAGTCTAAAAAATAAGAAGGAACAGGAGCTTTTAAAGCTCCACCTTTCTTTATTGATAAACAGCATCACCTTTTCTGCACAACTTTCACACCATTCCAACCTTTTGTCATAAGACATATATTAAAATCGGCAATACTACATCATCTGCCAGAGCTATCAGCTTATCCTTGTCTTCTCCAACTTAGTTTTACTTTTTCGGATAAAACACATCCGACGCCAGCTATTCATTTTTTGTTCCACCCTACTGACTATAAAAAAGGGAAAACAACGCAGTCAATCAAAAAACAGAGTATATAATGCGAAAAAGCCCGTGATCTCACATCACAGGCTTTCGCTACTTAAAAACAACACTTTTTTTTTGAATAAACACTAACCTTCGAAGTGTGAAGGTATGCACTATAAACGCATGTGATGAACAATGGTTCAATATATCTTATTTATGCGATATAAATAGCATAAATAAAAACAAAATAAACACCTATATATAAATATATTACAAACAACTAAAACTAAAATTTACGCTAATTTTTTCCTCAAAAAAACATCGAAATGCCCAAAACAACTAAAATATCAGCAAAATATATCTAACACCGAATAAACATCTACAACATTGCCTAACATTATCGCAAAACACATTCAAAAGAAAAAGAATGAGTATGAATCGAATTTCTGTCAAAATGTCATATTTCAAAAACCCCTTATTTTTTGGCACAAGTTTTGAATAAACCCTAATGTCTTTGCGAATACAAAACGCAAGACAGACAAAACAAGTAAATGAAAACAATAAAATATAATATATAAAAATGGGAAAAATAATTGGAATTGACTTAGGTACCACAAACTCTTGTGTTGCCGTATTGGAAGGTAACGAACCTATCGTTATCGCCAACAACGAAGGAAAACGTACTACGCCTTCTATAGTTGCCTTTGTAGATGGCGGCGAGCGTAAAGTAGGTGACCCCGCTAAGCGTCAGGCTATAACAAATCCCGAAAAAACTATCTTCTCTATCAAGAGATTTATGGGTGAAACATGGGATCAAGTGCAAAACGAAATCCCCCGTGTGCCTTATAAGGTAGTAAAAGGAGACAACAATACTCCTCGTGTAGATATAGACGGACGTTTATACACTCCACAGGAAATATCGGCTATGATACTTCAAAAGATGAAGAAAACAGCCGAAGATTATTTAGGACAAGAAGTAACTGATGCTGTAATTACAGTACCTGCATATTTCAACGACTCGCAACGTCAGGCAACTAAAGAAGCAGGGGAAATCGCAGGACTTAAAGTTCAACGTATTGTCAACGAACCTACAGCCGCAGCTTTGGCTTACGGATTGGACAAAAAGAACCAAGACCTTAAGATTGCTGTATTCGACTTAGGTGGAGGAACTTTCGATATATCTATCCTTGAACTTGGAGACGGAGTATTCGAGGTAAAATCAACTAATGGTGATACTCACTTGGGTGGTGATGACTTCGACCACGTTATTATCGACTGGTTAGCCGAAGAATTCTTAAAAGAAGAAGGACTTGATTTACGTAAAGACCCAATGGCTCTTCAACGTTTGAAAGAAGCTGCCGAAAAAGCTAAAATAGAACTTTCGAGCACAACTTCAACAGAAATCAATCTTCCATATATCATGCCGGTAAACGGTATGCCTAAGCACTTGGTTAAAACATTAACTCGTGCTAAATTCGAACAGTTGGCTGATTCTCTTATCCGCGCTTGTGTAGAACCATGCCGCAATGCATTGAAAGATGCAGGATTATCAGCATCAGACATCAATGAAGTTATCCTTGTAGGAGGTTCGACACGTATACCTGCTGTACAAGCTGAAGTTGAAAAATTCTTCGGAAAAGCTCCTTCTAAAGGTGTTAATCCCGACGAAGTAGTTGCCGTGGGTGCTGCTATACAAGGTGCAGTATTGACAGGAGACGTTAAAGATGTATTGTTGCTAGACGTAACTCCTCTTTCTTTAGGTATCGAAACAATGGGTGGAGTAATGACAAAACTTATCGAGTCGAATACTACCATACCTACACGTAAGAGCGAAACTTTCTCTACTGCTGCTGATAATCAGCCTTCAGTACAAATCAATGTACTTCAAGGAGAACGTCCGATGGCCAGAGACAATAAGCAAATAGGTGTGTTCAACCTTGACGGACTACCACCTGCAATGCGTGGGGTACCTCAGATTGAAGTTACATTCGATATCGATGCCAACGGTATATTGAAAGTATCAGCTAAAGATAAGGCAACAGGAAAAGAACAATCGATCAGAATCGAAGCATCATCAGGTTTGAGCGATGCTGAAATTCAAAGAATGAAAGACGAAGCTGCTGCAAATGCTGAATCAGACAAAAAAGAAAAAGAAAAAATCGATAAGCTTAATCAGGCTGACTCTTTAATTTTCCAAACAGAAAAGCAATTAACTGAACTTGGAGATAAAATTCCAGCCGACAAAAAAGCTCCTATTGAAGCTGCATTGAACAAGTTGAAAGATGCTCATAAGGCTCAGGATATAGATGCAATAGATACAGCAATGGCTGAATTGAACAATCTGTTTCAGGCTTTAAGTCAGGAAATGTATAACGCTACAGGCGGACAACCGGGTGCAGATCCTAATATGGGAGGAAACCCTAACGCCGGAGGTAGTTCTCAACAAAAGAACGACGACAGCGTAACAGATGTAGATTTTGAAGAAGTGAAGTAATCAACTTCAATATTAATAAAGAAAAGGTCATACCAAATGGTATGACCTTTTCTTTTTATCTGATAGAATTTCTAGATGTTTCTAGCTATATTTAGACTTTATTAATAACACAAAATTTATAGTATGAAGAAACTAATATTGACTATTTTTTATTTATCTATCACTAATCTATTATTTTCTCAAGAAATCTCAACTTTAAACACTCAGGATTGGAATACTTTAAGATATTCCGGATTTTATGAATCTCCCTCATCTAATTCTATAAATACGCCAAATAAATATTATGATTACTTTTGGGGCATAAATATTGCACACTCTGTAAATAAAGGATTATTATCTAAACCGTACCATTGGGGTGGACAAATTGCTTTTGGCATAAACAGGACTAACAGTTGGCCAGCCATGTATATCAGAAGTACAAATGAATTGGGTGAAGGTAAATGGGCTAAGGCTCTTGTAGATAATGGAGATCAAGCCATTGATGGTAGCTTAGGTGTCACTCAGAATATTAATGCAGGAGGTAATATCAAACTATCGAATGGAGAATTGACATATGTATATAACGATAATTTCATATATGACCAAAAGTCTATCGGAAACTATGCAATAAAATGGGTTGTTGATTCATGGCATCCCGGAGCTCCAACATTATGGCAAAGTGGATGTGGCGGAATAAAGTTCTTTACTGCCACACAATGTCGTTTAGCAATTACCTCTACTGGTAACATAGGTATAGGAGTGATTAATCCTCAAAACAAACTCGATGTAGCCGGAACGATCCGTGCGACTGAAGTAAAAGTTGAAGCTGGATGGGCTGATTTCGTATTCGATAAAGATTACAAATTACCGACACTTCAGGATGTTGAAAATCACATCAACACACACAAACATCTACCCGACATTCCATCCGAAAAAGAGGTTAAAGAAAATGGGGTGAGCCTGGGGGAAATGCAAGCTAAGTTATTGCAAAAGATAGAAGAACTGACACTGTATGTAATCGACCTAAAGAAAGAAAATGAAGAACAAGAAAAGAAAATATCAGAGCTGCAATATGAGCTGCAAAACAAACAATAAACGGATCTGAAAATCATGGATCAAGATCTGTCTAAAGGCAGACTTTGATTTAATTTTAATTTTTCGCTTACAGAGTTATTTTATTCTAAAAAAAGAACTCTTATCAAGGCTTTTTTCATACTTTCACAAATAAAAACACAATAATATAGAATACCATATCACACATAAAATATCAAGGCATATGAAAAAGCTTATTTTACTTGCGACACTACCTTTCTTGCTTTCTTCGTGCGCATCTACCTATTTCTATTCTTATCTGAATACCGAAACCCCGACAACTACTAAAGTAGAAAACGGCGATTTCGTTTTTGAAAATGACAGTTTATGGATAGCACACTCTTTTAATGGAGAAAATGCACCTATACAGATCACAGTATATAATAAGTTGAATGTTCCAATGTATGTCGATTGGGGAAGATCAGCTCTGATTATACAAGATCAGGCTATAAGCTATATTGGAAATGTTATGCAGTTCCAAGGTAGTTCAAATACATATACTAATGGTTACGACAGAGCTATCAGTGACATCAGTGGCAAAATGAGTCTTCCAAGCAATGTCACATTTATACCTCCAAAAACTAAGGTTAGTAATTCGAATCTCAACCTTAATTTCGGGATAGAATCAATGAATCGACAACCGTATAGGAGTACTTACATGGGAAATAAACTTAGCGAAAGAAAGACTGTAAAAAGAGCGGACTTTTCGCCTCAAGAAGCTCCTTTTAAGTTTACCAGCTATGTAACAATATATACAAGTCCTGATAAACCCCAATCATACGAACAAGATTTTTACATCTCTAGTTTAATAAAAACGAATGCCATTTCGCCAAAAAATTTACCCGGGGATATGTCTGCACGAGGAGATATATTTTACATAGAGAAACCTGCCAACAATACCGGTTGGGAGGTTCTACTAGGAGCTTCAATCATTGCGGGAGCCGCTGTACTGAATGCAAAAACGAATTACGGTTCCAATACTTATTACTATTAAAATCGACAATATACTTTTACATTTGTACTTACATATAATCCTACCAAGTTGCAACTCCGGTAGGATTTTTTATTTGAAATAGGATACTTTCTTTTATTTCAGACTGAAGGTTTTACCCATTTTTACTAATTTTGTTTGCAAAATAACGACAGAAATGCATATAGAAAAAGCAGGAATTAAAGACATACCATTGATACGTAATATTGCAACAACAGCCTGGACGAAAACATATGGTGAAATACTATCCTCCGAGCAATCTATGTATATGTTAGATATGATGTATAGTGATGAATCACTTTCTGATCAAATGCAGAATGGACAGTATTTTATTCTAATCCGTAACAGTACCACCCAAGAATATAACGGTTTTGCATCGATTGAATACCATTATAAGGGAACGAACAAAACAAAAATTCATAAGCTATATGTACTGCCCAACAAGCAAGGTGGCGGCTTTGGCAAAACACTTCTCGAATATATCTCATCACTTGCCAAAAAGCAGGGAGATAAATATATTACTCTTAATATGAATAGATTCAACCGTTCACACGGATTCTATACAAAGATGGGGTTCAGTATTTCAGGAGAAGAGGATATTGATATCGGCAACGGTTATCTGATGGAAGATTATATCTTTGAAAAAGAAATCTGATAATAAACAATTATAAAAACTCTTTTAGTCTATAAACAAACAGGTCTTGGACCTTACTTTAAATTATCACTTAAATGGCAAATATAACTTGTGCCCTTTTCGATATGGACGGGGTAATAATAGATACAGAACCACAATACAGTATTTTCTGGAAACAAACCGGAGAAAAATATAAAGTAGGTATAGCTAACTTCGAATCCGTGATAAAAGGCACAACCATGCCTAATATCCTAAAAAAATATTTCGCACACGTGTCTGCCCGAAAAATAGATGAACTACTCGAAGATCACGACCGGTTCGAAGAACAAATGTCTTTTCCAGAAATTCCCGGTTCGGTCAAATTTGTTGAGTCCCTGAAAGCGAAAGGAATAAAAGTTGGGCTGGTAACAAGCTCTTCCGAAACGAAACTAATAGGAGTCAATAAAGAAAAACATTTCGACAAGTTGTTCGACACGATTGTTTCGGCGGCCAGAGTAAAGAATGGAAAACCAAATCCAGAGTGTTATCTGTTGGCTGCCAAAGAATTAGGCATCGAACCTCAAAACTGTATTGTTTTTGAAGACTCTTTTGCGGGATTGGAAGCAGGTAATGCAGCCGGAATGACTACCGTAGGTGTAGCGACCACACATCCAGCTAATAGCTTGGCCGGCAAGTGTAATAAGGTTATAAACGGGTTTGCTTCGTTAGAATGGAATGCTCTGACAAGCGAATAAAAACATGGAGCCGGAAAAAGAAATACTCAACATAGCCACACGCATCAGGGCACTGGCCCAAACAGGACTGGTATACGCCGCTGATGAATATAATACCGAACGTTATCAGGAGCTATTATCACTTAGTAACAAAATCACTTCACTCGTAACCAACATTTCTCTATCAACAGTAGAAAGCTGTTATCGGATAGAAACCGACTATGTGACACCTAAAGTAGATATACGGGCTGTGGTATTTAATGATCAGAATGAAATACTGCTTGTTAAAGAAAGGGCAGATGGAGGATGGGCTATTCCCGGAGGATGGGCAGATGTTGGTTTTTCACCATCGGAAGTTGCAGTGAAGGAGGTAAAGGAAGAAACAGGTTTGGACATACAACCAATCCGAATTGCAGCCGTTCATGATAAACGCTGTCATCCCCACCCTCCCGCATCTCATTACGCATATAAAATATTTATACTCTGTAAACTGACAGGCGGAGAATTCAACACAGCTTTCGATATACTTGATAAAGGATTTTTCGGGCAAAATAATATTCCTCCCCTATCAGAGGAGCGAACACTCAAAAGCCAGATAGACCTGATGTTTGAGTATCTATATAATCCCGATAAACAGGCCGAAACAGATTAAAAACATTAACAAATAACGAATTATACAACAGCACTTTTTTGCTTTTCGGAAATAATTCTTATATTTGTCATTATAATAACTCTTTAACGTACAGTTAATGACTAATAATCTTACACATAAAAACTTAGACCTCTATCTAAATTTTAACAATTTGGATTTGTCTCTTTCGTGTGAATTATTAGAGAGAGAGAGAGAGAGAGAGAGAGAGAGAGAGAGAGAGACGCATCTAGCGTAA
>OGZT01001731.1_pt1 | contig 14008 bp, 10 predicted proteins | sample 1576891 | NCBI WGS metagenome assembly OGZT01 (sample SAMEA3541521, study PRJEB24748) | human gut metagenome | biome: human gut; feature: human-associated habitat; material: faeces | place: China | collected 2012 | reverse complement strand
TCACGCAGGCAAAGGCGCAGGCGAAACTGTAGAAGAAGTGGAGGTTGAATTTGAAGATGGCATCTAATCAGTTAGAGAAAAAAGATTATTTAAAAACATCCCTGCGGGCGTATTTCCTGCAGAACGGTTTTAACTACGGCAATTACCAGGGCCTTGGATATGCCAATGTGCTGTATCCCTCCCTTCGCAAGATGTATAAGGACGATGATGACAAGCTCCAGGAGGCATTAAAGGAAAACATTGAGTTCTTCAACACCAACATCCATTTCCTTCCGTTCATAACAAGCCTGCACCTGGTGATGCTGGAGAACAGGACCCCATCCAGTGAAATCCGCAACATCAAGATGGCGCTCATGGGCCCCTTAGCCGGAATCGGCGATTCCTTCTTCTGGGGCACACTGAGAATCATCGCCGCAGGTATCGGTTTATCTCTGGCACAGCAGGGAAGCGTTCTGGGGGCAATTCTGTTCTTGATCATTTTCAACGTTCCGCATCTCCTGATCCGCTATTACGGCACAGTGCTGGGCTATCAGTTCGGCGCAGGCTTAATGAGCAACTCGAAGAGCGCAGGCATCTTAAAAATGATTTCCAAGGGCGCGTCAATCGTCGGCCTTATGGTAATCGGCGCCATGAGTGCCTCCATGGTTGCGATGAAAACCCCGCTCACCTTTACCATCGGAGAGACGGCGTTTGAACTTCAGGGATACTTAGATCAGATTTTCCCATTGCTGCTTCCGCTGCTTTACACCCTGGCGATGTTTGGCCTCTTGAAAAAAGGCTGCAAATCAACTACAATCTTATTGATTACAATTGCAGTAGGTGTGATAGGTTCCCTTCTTCACATCCTTTAATCCTGGCGAACCCGGAAAGGTCAGAAGCTCATGGTTGAGGCAAGAACCAGATATGTCATCATGATAAAAACGATGTTAGGCAGGAAAACGTATGTAACCTCGGCTGCTCTCGCAGAAGCAGCCGGGGTTTCTGTGCGCACGGTAAAGTACGACTTAAAGGAGCTTCAGAGCTTCTTAAAGGAGTACGGCGTGGAGATTGAATCGAAACGGTCCTACGGCTACCGCCTGCTGGTGGGAGACGGCTCCGACATGGATGGGCTGTCGAAGGCGCTCCGGGCCAATCTGCGGAAAAATAAGGGCGAAGTGTTCCGGTATAATTTTCAGAGAGTCATCTATATCATCAACAAGCTGCTGATCGGAAAGCCGTACTATAAGGCGGAGGAGCTGATGGACACGTTTTACATCAGCCGTTCGACCCTTACCCAGGACTTGAACCGCGCCCGCACCCTTCTTGCCAAGTTCCGTCTGGAGATCGACGTGAATCTGCGGCGGGGAATCGGTGTCGCCGGTGATGAGCTGGACAAGCGCCTCTGTATTGCGGAATATTTCTTCCGGTACGATGACAAGCTTCAGGTTATGGTTCAGCGGCGGGCGGATGGCGGAAAGTATGACTGGGATGCCCAGAGAGAGGCACTGGTCCGGATCGTTTGGGAGGCGTGCCGGGCCAATAAGATCAGGCTGTCACCGTTTCTGGCCGTGGATCTGGCCAGTCATATGTATGTCAGTGTGCTGCGCATGAGGGCCGGATGCGGCATCGGGGAGCTGTCCTGCGGTACCATGACGGTGAATTATGTGAGGGAGCGGTACGCGGCAGGGGAGGTCGCGGACCAGCTGGAAGAGCTCTATTCCATATCGATTTCTGAGAAAGAGCGGGAGTATTTTGCCCTCCATATCCTGAGTAAGAAAATGCCGGACAGCGGGCCTGTCGGCTCCGAGGAACACGCCACATTAAAGCAGTGCGTGGCGGAAATCCTGCGGGAGGTGAAGGACAATTTTGAACTGGATTTTACTGATGATCCTGTGTTCCTGGACTTTTTATATACCAGCATTGAGCCCATGGTATTAAGGCTCAGAACGCATCTGATCGTCAGAAATCCGCTTCTGTTTGAAAATCTGCGCCGCTATCTGTTTGCCACCAAGGTGGCTCATTCCGCCAGCGGAATCATAGAAAAGCTGTTTGGAGTGCAGATGGACAATAATGAGTTCGCGTATCTGGTGCCGGCGTTTAACATGATTATCAGCACCCATGAGAAGCGGAAGAAGTTTAAGATCGGCTTCTGCGGGGACTTAGGGCTCTCGGAGGCGCTGATCTATTATAACGAGCTTTCGGAAAGCCTTCCGAAGGACGGCTATGAGCTGATATGGATGGATAAATACCACAATAACGGCTATTTGAACCAGCTTCAGTATCTGATCTATGTGAGCGACTACCGGCTGCCGGGAGATCTGCCGTACTATGAGATACAGGACGGCGATTCCACCAGCGAGGTCTGCAGTGCGATCGCGGAATATAAGCTGGAGCAGGTACAGATCGAGCAGTATTTAAAGCCGGAATTCGGCATTTTTGGACTGGAGGGGCGGAATCGGGATGAGGTCATGGAAAACCTGTACCGCTGTCTGGCCGGGCGCGGCCTGATCGCCACGGAGCTGGACTGGAAGAATGCTTTCCGGGCCAACGAGGTGGGCAACGGGATCGCCCATATCCAGGATCTGGGAAGAATCTTAAAGAACGCGGGCTGTTACGTCTGCATCTTAAAAACGCCTATTCTGTGGGAACAGGATATTATCAAAGTGCTGGTGATGATCAAGACGAAGCGGGACGGAGACAAGAATTTATCGCTGCTCTGCCGTATTGTCTCCAACTGGGCCTCATCGCCGGAAAAAGTGGAACATTTTTTAAAGACACAGAGCTATGATGTGTTCTGCGGCGACATTACGGAAGAATGCCTGAAGCTCTGCTTCTAGACCGGATTCTTCGGTCGAGCAGATGAGCCGTCTGAACGGCTGCGATCAGACGGCTCTGCACCGGAAAGGAAGAATTGCCATGCTGAAAAACCAGGTATATAAAGGAATTATATTTACGGCAGCCTCTGCCGTCATATTCGGATTTACACCCATTCTGGCCAGGATCTCTTATGACGGCGGGGCCAACGGGATTACGATGACGTTCCTGCGCTGTCTGCTGTCCCTGCCGATCCTGTTCCTGATCTTAAAAATAAAGGGAATCCCGCTTAAAGTGGAACCTGCCTGGAGAATGCCAGTGGCTGTGTGCGGCGTCTTCGGGGCATTCGCAACGACGGTGACGCTCTATATGTCATACTCATACATACCGGTGGGAATGGCCACCACGCTTCATTTTATCTATCCCGTACTGGTTACCGCGGGCTGTGTCCTCATCTTCCGGGAGGGGATCACGATAAAAAAGGTGCTGGCTCTGCTCTGCGGAGCGGCCGGCACCGTGTTGTTTCTGGAACATTTTTCTGCGGCCACGGGTAGCGGCACCGGAATCTTTCTGGCGCTGCTGTCAGGCCTGTTTTACAGCATTCATATGGTAGTTATGGACAAGTCGGGGATCAAGAACATGCACTATTTTAAGCTGTCGTTCTACTTATGCCTGTTCGGCGCCGCCTTATCGGGAATCTACGGAGGCGTGACCGGCCAGCTGGCGCTTCACTTAACCGGCCAGGCGTGGCTGTTTGCATTCCTGGTCTCCATCTGTGCCTCCGTGGGAGCGATCAGCTTATTCCAGCTGGGAATCCGGTATACTGGCGCCTCTACGGCGGCCATACTGTCCACACTGGAGCCGATCACCAGCGTGATCCTGGGAGTGCTGGTCCTCGGCGAACTGTTCACCGCGAGAAAGATCGCGGGCTGTCTGTGCATCCTGCTCAGCGTGGTGCTGATCGCCGCTGCGGGGAAGAAGCGCTAAGTTCCTGTAGTGCATTGCGGTTAATTACGCAATGCAGAACAAGCCGCCGCCTTGACAAACTCGGAAAAGAGTCTGGCGGCGGCTTCATTTTTCTCCCATAGATACTCCGGATGCCACTGGACGCCGATGAAGAACGGGTAATCCGGCATCTCCACCGCTTCCACCAGCTGGTCGGAGGAACGGGCCGAGGCGACGAGGCTGGGAGCCACATCCCTGACTGCCTGGTGATGCATGCTGTTGACGGACAGTGTCTCCGCTTCCGCGATCTTGGCCAGACGGCTGTCGGGCTGCAAGGTTACGGTGTGGGAGGGGAGCGCGTAGGCGAAGGGCTGGGTGTGGGCCAGCGGGAAATCACTCTTTACCTGGCTGGGAATATCCTGCCAGATGGTGCCGCCCAGGCCGATGTTTAAAAGCTGTATCCCGCGGCAGATGCCAAGAACAGGCTTGCCGGTCTCCATCACCAGGGGGAGGAGAGCCAGTTCCATCTGATCCCTCTCGGCGGAAACGCTGCCGCAGCGGTCTAAAGTTTCTTCTCCGAACAGGAAGGGGTGGACGTCGGGGCCTCCGGTGAAGAGAAAGCCGTCCAGCGTGTCCACAAGCTGCCTTAAGTCGTCCTCAGACGAAGTCAGCGGGAGCACGACAGGAATGGCGCCCGCGGCCGTCAGAGCCTTTATGTAGGTGGGGCGCATCTGTATGTCGTTGTTGTCCGTGTTGTGGGAGGGCGTAAGACCAATCAATGGTTTTTTCATGAATCATACCTCGTTTCATTCATTGCATTTTTAATCTTCCTTACATTATATGTGATTTTATTTCCGGTTGCAATGGAAAACTGGTGCCGCCGCTCCTGCTCAGTAACTGTTCAATGAAACGTATCTACCGTATAATCATGGTAATGGAATCCCAGCCACCGTCCGGGCATGTCTCCGGGGAAACGGGGGGCGGGAATGGAAATAAAAGTATCGGAATTGTCTGTGCCGCTTCCCGGTTTTAACACCTGGGGAGCGGTTTTCTTTACGTGGCTGATTAATAAGTTCCACAACCGCTCTCTGATTTCCCTGTATTTTGGATCGTCCGCCAGATTATGGCGTTCCATGGGATCCTTTTCTAAATCAAACAGCAGCATACTGCTGCCAATTCTCGTATAGATCAGCTTTTTCCGGTCTTCCATCACACAGAAATTCGTATGAAGGCTGTCTCCATAAAATCTCTTTTCTTTCTGTCCCTTTCCACTGAGAAATGGCAGCAGGTTTTCTCCGCTTCCATCCTCCGGAGGGGTGAGTCCGGCCATAGCCAGTATGGTGGGAAATACGTCGGCCAGCGTGATGACGCCATCCACCTGGTTGTTGTGGGGGATGGCGCGCCCGGCTGGAGGAACAAGGATGAACGGCACATGGGCGGAGCCCTCAAAAAAGAGGTTCTTCTGGGACATGTAATGGTCGCCCAGCATCTCTCCGTGGTCGGAGGTAAAGAGAATCCAGGTATTTTCAAAGAGACCGTGTTCTCTCAGCGCACCGAACAGCCGCCCGAGCTGGTAATCCACCTGGGTGATGCAGGCATAGTATGCCCTGCGGCTGGCCGCTATCTGTTCGGGACCGAAGAGATGCATATCCGTATTTTCGTAGGAACCGGCCAGAAAGCCCTGGGGGGTGTCTTCGAGGGAGTGGGACCAGTCCCCGTATACCGGTTCCGGCATGGAAATCTGCTGGTACAGTTCCCAGAAATCACGGCAGGGATCGAACGGTGGATGCGGCTTTGTAAAGCTGGTCCACAGAAAGAACGGGCGCAGGGGATCTCTGGTCTCGATAAAATCAATGGCTTCATCCCCGATCCAGGTGGTCATGCTGTCCCTGACCTCCACCGTGGAAATCACAGGCTCCATGAGGCATTCACCGATGCCGTGGACCTTGGGCCTTACCCGGTCGCCCCTTTTGTCACAGGCGCGCATGTAGTCCAGCGGCAGGGTCATATGCTCGAAGCCGTAGCAGGCCCTGGCCGGCTCAAAATGCATCTTTCCTTTTGCACATGTCTGATAACCGGCGTCCGTAAGCATGGCGGGAAGCGTCAGCCGCTTTGCTGTCCGCGCTTCCATAAATGCTCTGTGGTCCGCGTTGGATACAACGCCGCTTTCGTATCCCTCGATTCCCGTCATGATGGTGGTCCTGGAGGGGACACAGATCGGGCATGAGGCGTAACAGCCGGTAAAGCTGGTCCCCATGGCTGCCATATAATTTAAGTGCGGTGTGAAGATACTCTGGTTTCCCCAGGCGTTGATGGTATCGAAACGCTGCTGGTCCGTGGTGATCAGCAGAATATTGTCTTTCGTTTTTTGCTGCATTTCTTGCTGTGCATTCATAATGGGTTCTTCCTCTCTCTTTGGGTACCGCGTCGGTTTCATTTCTGAGTTCAGTATAAAAAATACGGAGAAGGTTGTCTATCTCATAAACGTTAGATATACCTGCAAAAAAGTGAGATAAAAAACTGTGACAGAGAGGGAATAGAAGAGAAACGATTGTGCATAATGCACAAAAATAAAACGGTAAAATTTCAGATATACCTAACATTTACAGGATACTATATAAGAAATCATAGATAGAAAAGTAAAAATGCATAGATTATAATATTTTTTAGATATGAAAAAGAACAATGAAAAAGAAAAAGGAGGCATATTTTATGGCAGATTTGAAAAAGAAGCCGGGGAAAAAGCGGAAGTGGAACAGGGATGACACGGAATTGACCATACTGGCATTTCCAACCGCGGTCTGGTACCTGCTCTTCTCGTTTTTGCCCATGTTTGGTATTATTATTGCGTTTAAAAAGTATACCATCAACGGGGGATTTCTACACAGCATTCTTACCAGCGCGTGGTGCGGACTGGACAACTTCAAGTTCCTGTTTTCGTCCGGCGATATCTGGATGATACTCAGAAACACCATTCTCTATAATATCACCTTCATTATCTTAAATATTGTGGTTCCTGTAGCCATGGCGCTTTTAATCGGGCAGATTCACAACCAGCGCATGGCGAAGGTATTTCAGACGGCCATGTTTCTGCCGTATTTCTTGTCATGGGTGGTGGTAACCGCTCTGGTGTGGGCCTTCTTAAGCTTTGACAAAGGGATGTTAAACAATCTGATGGAAGGCCTCGGCCAGGATCCCAAACAATGGTACATGGTTCCCAAGCTGTGGCCGGGCTTTTTAATATTTATGTATCTCTGGAAGAATCTGGGCTACAGCATGGTCGTGTATCTGGCTACCATTACCGGAATCGACAAGACGTATTACGAGGCCGCCTGCATTGACGGGGCCAGCGTATGGCAGCAGATGAAGTGGGTGACGCTTCCGCTCATGCGCACTGTCATTATCATGATGTTCATCATGGCGGTGGGCCGTATCTTTTATTCGGATTTCGGCCTGTTCTATCAGGTACCCAGAGACTCCAATTCCCTGTACAATGTAACGTATACACTGGACGTCTTTGTATACAAACAGCTCATGTCATCGACCACGGGAATGGCCTCGGCGGCCGCATTCGTCCAGTCCGTTGCCGGCTGCATCACCATTCTTCTGGCCAATGCCGTAGTGCGCAAGGTTGACCGGGAGAGTGCCATGATCTAAAACGTGTCTGAAAAGCTACTATCACTCATTCATTAGACAGGAGGAAGAATATGTCCAAAAAAAATAAGGAAGCGGCAGACGTGCAGAGCTTCAACAGGATATCCGCGAGGGCTAATATTCTGTTAAATATCATGTTTCTGATTCTGGCCCTGATTTGTGTAATACCGGCGGTGCTGGTGGTCTCGATCTCCTTCTCCGCGGAGCAGTCCATCACCGATTACGGCTACCGGCTGATTCCTAAGATTATTTCTCTGGATGGCTATGGCTATCTGCTGAAGCAGGGTGCCCTGATCATCAGGGCGTTGGGAGTATCCCTGTTTGTTACTATCGTGGGAACCGCCCTGGGAACGCTTCTCACCACCTTGATGGGATACGTGTTATCCAGGCCGGACTACAAGCTGAACGGATTTCTCACCATGCTGGTCTTCATCCCCATGGTATTTAACGGAGGTCTGGTCTCTACATATTTTATCGTCTCCCAGTTCCTGCATTTAAAGAATACTCTGTGGGCGCTGATTCTGCCTCTGTCGGTATCTTCCTTTAACGTCGTCATATGCAGGACGTTCTTTAAGACAACCATACCGGAGGAACTGATCGAATCGGCCAAGATGGATGGGGCCACCCAGTTTAAGATTTTCTTTCAGATCGTGCTTCCCATCTCCCTGCCGGTTATCGCTACCATTGGGCTGTTCCTGTGCTTCGCCTACTGGAATGACTGGTATCAGTCCATGCTGTACATCGACAACCAGCGTCTCTACTCCCTGCAGGCGCTTTTAAATGCCATCATGACCAATATCAACATGCTGGCGCAGAACGCCGCAACCATGGGCGCGAGTATGGCGGATATGGTGGCAAATATGCCAAAGGAAGCGGCCCGTATGGCGATTGTGGTCATTATTGTACTGCCAATCGCATGTGCATACCCGTTTTTCCAGAAATACTTTATCTCCGGACTGACGGTCGGAGCCGTCAAAGGGTGAGTGCGCCCGTATTTTAATAACTGCTTATCAGGCGGGTTTCCCGTTGATAATAGAATAATCAGGAAAGAAGAGGATTGTTTATGAAGAAAACAGATGTATGGAAAAAAGCGGCTGCGGCCGGCTTGGCCGCTCTGCTGGCCGTCGGCACCATAACCGGATGCGCGGCTAAGACAGATACGAAAGAGACGGGGACTCCCGCGGGAGACACGGCGGAAAAAGATGGTGCGTCTGCGAAGGATACGGCTGCGGCCGATCCAGCCGGGGGAGACATTCCGACTCTGGTATACTGGACCGTGGGGGGAACCACGCCCAGTGATTTTGATCAGGATATTGCAGCGATTAACGAGTATCTGGAGGAGAAGATCCATGTAAAGCTGGATTTGAAGGTGGCCGGATGGGGCGATTACGAGAAGAAGATGAACACCATCATCAACTCGGGTGAGTATTTTGACATGATGTTCGTAAACAATACGAATTACAGCCGTTTTGTGAAAATGGGTGCGTTCGAAGATATATCCGACAAGCTCCAGTCGGTGGCGCCGGAGCTTTATGAAATGATTCCGGAGCAGCTCTGGAAGGGCGTGACCATTGGAGGAAAGGTTTATTCCGTTCCCACCTATAAGGATTCCTCCATGGCACAGTTCTGGTATTTTGACGATCAGTACGTGCAGAAGTACAACATTGATCTGGATCAGATCAAGACGATGCAGGACTTAGATAAGCCGTTCCGCGATATGAAGGAGGGAGAGGGCAAGGGCTTCTATCCGCTTCAGATGTCCCAGGGAAGTCCGTTTAATGGATTCTTTAACGAATATGACGGCCTGACCTCCGGCCTGCAGCCTCTCGGCGTAAAGGTAGATGACCAGACAAGAACCGTGATCTGTACTCTGGACCAGCCGGATATCATGGAGAATTTAAAGCTGCTTCATCAATGGTATATGGATGGCATCATCAATCCGGATGCGAATGTTCTGACCGAGCCGCAGAAGAAGCTTCCATTTTCTTCCGCACAGGGCTGGCCCAGCGCGGTTGCCACATGGCAGGTATTAAACGGTGTGGAGAAGTATGATGCGTTTAAGGTATTCGGCCCGCTCTATTCTACCGATACCATTCAGGGCTCCATGAACGCCGTTTCCATTAACTCCAAATATAAGGATGAGTGCTTAAAATTCCTGCAGCTCGTGAATACCGACTCCAAATTACGCGATATGCTGGCATACGGTGTGCCGGATAAGACCTTCAAATATGTGGGGGACGGCGTGATTGAGAAGCAGACGGATACCTGGCCGCTGGCCGCCTATACGCAGGGAACCTTCTTCAACATGTCCATTACGGAGGATGCGGACCCGGATCAGTGGGATCAGGTAAAGAAACAGAACGAGGAAGCGGTTTCCTCTTCCTGCTTAGGTTTCTCCCTCGATCTGACCAATATTCAGAATGAGATGTCCAACTGCCTGACCGTATGGCAGAAGTACAAATACGACTTATTAACCGGCGCTTCCGACCCGGAGACAGCGGTTCCGGCCGTAATCCAGGAATTAAAGGCCGCAGGGTTTGATACGGTCATCCAGGAGGCACAGAAGCAGATCAACGAGTTTTACAACTGATAAGCAAATGCAGAACAAAATATAGAATAAAATATAAACTAAATATAGAACAGACCGGATGCGGCTAATGGCATCTGCTTGTGAATCGAAGAAAACGACTGTATAATTAATAATCGGCAGAAAAGACAACGAACGGACAGAGGGAAAAGCTTATGAAAAAGACATCAGGTTCATTCTTGAAAATCAGTGTATACAGAAGGCGTTTTACAGGCACGGTCTGTTCTATTATTTTTATATCCCTGTTTTGCCTGATTTTTGCGCTCTGCTTTTTTACAACCATATGGGCGGATAACCGGTGGCAGGAGGTACAATCCAGTTTTATGACCCTGGAGCAGCAGAAAAGAGACAGGTCGGAACAGTTAGAAAATTATGTGAACGGTATTTATGCAAAGCCGAGTCTGATGGAGGATACGAAGACTCTGTTTGAGAGCACCAGCGAGCAGGATTATACGAGACTCAGGGAGGAGAACAGCGCGCGTTCCAACACGCAGATCGCCTGGCTGCCCGGTGACATGCGGAAGCTGTTTGTCAACAGCCAGCTGAAGGTAAATGCGGTTACGGTCCGGTCGCCGGAGGGATTAAAAATCATATGGCTGGATAATCTCTCCGGGAATATGAGGGTAACGTATGGATTGAGAGGGGAATGGCAGCTGATCGACAGGACGGACAGGGATACGGTGCTGGAATCCTTTGAAGTGAGGAGTCCGGATTCCGTCATGAAGAGTCTCGGAACACTGACATTTTACGGCTCATCGAAGGATATTTACAAGGGAAGCAGCCAGGCGTATGACTGGGCCCTGATCAAGGGGAAAATGATATCCTATGAAAATGTAAAGGGAGAACGGGAGCGGGAGTGGATTCTGACGGCTTCCGAAAAGAAGGCGTTTCAGGGCTGGTTTCTATGGAAAGGAAGGCTTCCGGTTTTCTATTTTGAATTCGTCAACTCATCCGGGGACAGTGAGTACATATCGGCAGTGGACATCATCTCTCTCTGGCGGGCGAACGGGGCGGGGGCCGCGACGCTGGCCGTGACCGTCCTTGTGCTGGCAGCCGGGGCTGTCATGGTTGCCTTTTTTAATCTGCAGGGCGAGGCCCGGTTTCTCTCCCATATCATGGATATGCTCAAAACCATGGAACACGGTTCTTTTATAGAGGTGGGAACCATGGTCATGAAGCGGGGCGGCCACTACAATGAATACACGCTGATTGCCGACGCATTGTCGGAGGTGAGCGTCAAACTGGACGGATATATCCGCAAGGAGTATTTGCTGAAGCTGAAGCAGCAGGAGACGGCGATGAGGGCGCTGCGCCATCAGATTAATCCGCATTTCCTATATAATACACTGGAAAGCATAAGGGCCAGAGCGCTGGTACTAAAGGACAGGGAGACGGCGGAGGCCATCGAGGGGCTGGGAAGGCTCTACCGGACTCTGATCCGCTGTCCGGAGGTGATTCCTCTGCAAAAGGAAGTGGAGGTCCTGGAGATGTATTTAAAGCTCATGTCCCTCCGATTCGCGGATACCTTTGTATACCGGGTGGATATTGAGGAGGAGGCAAAGGATGTGGATACCATCGCCTTCTGGCTTCAGCCACTGGCGGAAAATTTCTTCAACCACGGTATGGATCAGGAGAGTGAATTTAATCTGTTGATGCTGGAGGCGGTTAAGAAAGAGGATGGAATCCTGGTTACCATGTCGGATAACGGCCGGGGGATTATGAAAGACCGCCTTTTGGAGATCAGGAAGAATATGGTGGAAGGCGGGGATGACCCCGGGGCTGATATCGGACTGCGCAACGTCTATATGAGGCTCAGTTATTTCTATGGGGAAGCGTTCTCGATGAATATTGAAAATCAGGCGGCAGGCGGATTGAAAATCGATATTTTCCTTCCGGCGCTGCCGGGAAAGGAGTAGGCCGCATGTATACGGTTCTGATTGTAGATGATGAGCCCAATGTCCTGGAGGGCGTAAAGCGCCTTCTGGACTGGGAGAAATTAGGCGTGGGGCGGATCTGGACTGCAAAAACATCTCTGGAGGTCATGTCACACATCATAGACTGGAATCCGGATATTTGTCTGGTAGATGTCAGAATCGGCAATGACATGGGATATGAGCTGATCGAGTGCTTAAGCGGCCTTGGCATTCATTCGAATTACATCATGATGAGCGGATACGATGACTTTCACTATGTGAGGGAGGCCCTCCGCTGCGGAGCGCTGGACTACTTACTGAAGCCGGTGGGAGCGGAGGAGCTGGAAGCGTGTATCCGCAAGGTCATCATGGAACAGCTTCACGGCACGCTGCCGGAGGCGGAGCAGAAGAACGGTGATCCCATCCTGAAGATAGAATATGAGGCCATGTCGCCTCTGATCCATAAGATTGTCCTGATGGTGGCGGCCGAGTACGGCGGCCATATCTCGCTGAAGATCATAGCTGATAAGTTTCGCATGAATTCTACCTATCTGGGACAGATATTCATCAAGGAAACGGGAATGAAGTTTTCGGAATACCTGATGTGCTACCGGCTCTGTATGGCCAGGGAGCAGATCGTGAACAGTGATGAGAAGATCGCGGTGATCGCGGCCTCTGTGGGCTACACGAATATGAATTATTTTTACCAGCAATTCAACCAATATTACCATACCACCCCGTCTGAGATGAGAATACGGGGCTCAGAAAGGAATTGACATATGATTTTTGCAAGGGAGAGGGCGGAGGTAATCGCCAATAAGCTAAAAAAATTAATGGTTGTCCGAAAATTCCAGCTGGATGACTGGAAGGTGAAGGAAGGCTTCTTTTTACGGCCGGAGGAGGCCGACCGGGCGGAGGAAGACTGGGAAACGTTTGACAGCCGCCTGATGCACTGGTACGGGCCGGACCGCCATTACTGGTTCCGAACCGTATTTACGGTGCCGGAAGAGTATGACGGGAAGGGCTTATGGCTTCGCATCCGTACCCAGATTGAGGAGTGGGATGACGCCAAGAATCCGCAGTTTCTCGTGTTCCTGAACGGAGAGGTGGTACAGGGCGCTGATATGAACCACAGGGAGGTCCTGCTTTCTGAGGCGGCGACGGCGGGAGAGACGGTGACGGTTGATTTGCAGGCGTATTCAGGCACCCTTCATCCGGAATTTCGTCTGATGGCAGATGTGGAGGAAGTGTCAGAACCGGTTAAGGATCTTTATTATGATATCCAGGTGCCGTTATGGGCCATGGACCGGATGGATCAGGAGGGAAAGACGGCCATTGATATTCTGACTGTGTTAAATGACACGATCAGCCTTCTGGACTTACGGGACGTCTTCTCCGACGATTTTTACCGCTCGGTGGAGGAGGCGCGGGCCTATATCGCAAAGGCGCTGTATGAGGACCTGGCGGGCGACGATACGGTGATTGCCACCTGCATCGGGCATACCCACATCGACGTGGCGTGGTGGTGGACGGTTGCCCAGTCCCGGGAGAAGGCGGCCCGCAGCTTCGCCACGGTATTGGAGCTGATGGACGAATATCCCGAATACCGGTTTATGTCGAGCCAGCCGGTCCTCTATACGTTTGTGAAGGAACGGTACCCGGAGCTTTATGAGGAGATTAAGAGAAGGGCAGCAGAAGGCCGCTGGGAACCGGAAGGCGGCATGTGGCTGGAGGCCGACTGCAACTTAACCAGCGGAGAGAGTCTGGTGCGCCAGTTTTTATACGGCAAACGGTTCTTTCAAGAGGAATTCGGCGTGGACAGCCGGGTGCTGTGGCTTCCGGACGTATTCGGTTATTCCGGCGCCCTGCCCCAGATCATGAAGAAATGCGGGATCGACTATTTTATGACGACGAAGCTCTCCTGGAACCAGTTTAACAAGGTGCCGGACGACACGCTTCTGTGGGAAGGAATCGACGGAACAAAGGTTTTGACCCATCTCATCTCGACATTGGGAGTAGGGCAGAGCGTGGATCGCTTCTTTACCACCTATAACGGCATCCTGCATCCGGACGCGATCATGGGCGGCTGGCAGCGCTATCAGAATAAAGAGATGAA
>OGZT01001719.1_pt1 | contig 14066 bp, 12 predicted proteins | sample 1576891 | NCBI WGS metagenome assembly OGZT01 (sample SAMEA3541521, study PRJEB24748) | human gut metagenome | biome: human gut; feature: human-associated habitat; material: faeces | place: China | collected 2012 | reverse complement strand
TCAACTACGGAAGAGGGAGAAGAATTGATAGCATTGGCTGCCGAAAAGGGGCTTATGCTTAGTGTATATCAAAACCGGAGATGGGATGCAGATTTCCGGACTGTACAGGAGATCATTTCCAAAGGGTTGTTGGGACGACTGGTAGAATATGAATCTACTTTTGCACGCTATCGTAACTTTATCAAACCGAACACTTGGAAAGAGACAGGAGAATCAGGTGGCGGATTAACTTATAATCTTGGCTCCCATCTCATAGACCAGGCCATCCGATTGTTTGGTATGCCGGAGGCAGTTTTTGCCGATATAGCTACCATGCGTACCCATGGAAAAGTTGACGATTATTTTATGATTCGTTTTCTTCGTCCTTCATTGGTGCCGGATGTAAGAGTTACGTTAAAAGCCAGTTATTTAATGCGGGAAGCTGAACCTCGGTTCGTTCTTCACGGAACCTTAGGTTCATATGTAAAACATGGAGTCGACAAACAAGAAGCGGCCTTATTGCGTGGCGATATGCCCGATCAACCTCATTGGGGAGAAGAAACAGAAGAAGAATGGGGATTAATACATACAGAGATTGGTGGAGAAGAGATCTGCCGGAAATATCCGGGTATTTCTGGGAATTACGGTGGGTTTTATCAGAACATATATGAACACCTTCGCCTTGGAGAAGCATTGCAGACAGGAGCGCGTGATATCCTGAATGTGATTCGTGTTATTGAAGCAGCTTATCAAAGCCAGCAGGAAGGTAAAGTTATCAGCTTAAAATAAATCTTATATAACATGAGTGACGAAAAGAAAATAATTATCTATCAGGTGCTTACCCGCCTGTTCGGAAACAATAATAATCATTGCATCAATAACGGTGACATTGTCCAAAATGGCTGTGGAAAGATGGCAGACTTCACAGTAAAAGCATTGGGTGAGATACAAAAGTTAGGTGCAACACATATCTGGTATACAGGCATTATTGAACATGCTACGCAAACAGATTATCGTCGGTATAATATCCGTCCGGACCACCCCGCTATTGTGAAAGGTAAAGCAGGCTCCCCCTACGCTATTAAAGATTATTATGATGTAGACCCGGATATTGCAACAGACGTTCCCGGCAGAATGAAAGAGTTTGAGAATCTTGTGAACCGTACACATCGTGCCGGACTAAAAGTGATCATTGATTTTGTTCCTAATCATGTGGCCCGTCAGTATCACTCCGATGCACAGCCCGACGGGACAGTAGAACTGGGTGCAAACGATGACCCGACGTATGCTTTCAGTCCGTACAACAACTTTTATTATATTCCGCAAGCAGAACTTCACGGACAGTTTGATATGAAAGGAAGCGCTGCGGAACCTTATCGGGAATACCCCGCCAAAGCAACCGGTAACAATCGTTTTGATGCATATCCCAATATCAACGACTGGTATGAGACAGTGAAATTAAATTATGGCGTAGATTATCCTAACGGAGGTACCTGTAATTTCTCCCCTATTCCGGATACATGGATAAAGATGCTTGATATCCTTCTTTTCTGGGCTTCAAAGAACATAGATGGATTCCGCTGTGATATGGCGGAAATGGTGCCGGTAGAGTTTTGGGAATGGGTAATCCCTCAGGTAAAAGAGAAACATCCCAAACTGTTGTTCATTGCAGAAGTTTATAATCCGGCAGAATACCAGAATTATCTGTTCCGTGGTAAATTTGATTATTTGTATGATAAAGTGGGATTGTATGATACACTACGTAATGTAGCATGCGGCTATGATTCTGCTACAGCTATAACCCGCAGTTGGCAAAGCTTGGGAGGAATTGAGAAGCGTATGCTCAACTTTCTTGAAAATCACGATGAACAGCGTATTGCTTCGGATTTTTTTGCAAGTGATCCTCGCAAAGGAATTCCGGCTCTGATTGTATCAGCCTGTATGAATACAAACCCGATGATGATTTATTTCGGACAGGAATTTGGTGAATTAGGGATGGATAGTGAAGGCTTTAGCGGACGTGACGGACGCACTACAATTTTTGACTATTGGAGTGTAGATACCATACGCCGTTGGCGGAATGAAGGTAAATTTGATGGCAAGATGCTAACGGAAGAACAGAAATCCCTGTACGCTGTCTACCAGAAGATTCTGACTCTTTGCAACGAAGAGCAGGCTATTGTGCAAGGAGCTTTCTTCGACTTGATGTACGCCAACCAAAACGGATGGAGATTCAATGAACACAAGCAGTATACTTTTTTGCGTAAGTATAAAAATGAATTGCTTTTCATTATTGTCAATTTTGATGGTCAGCCGGTAGACATTGCTATAAATGTACCGTCTCATGCTTTTGACTTCCTGCAAATCCCTCAGATGGACTCTTACGAGGCTACGGATTTACTGACTGGAAAGAAAGAAAATATTTGTCTGCTCCCTTATAAGGCAACAGAGGTTTCACTGAGTAGACATAGCGGAAAGATATTGAAAATAACCATCTAATCAGGCTTTTAAAAAGTACGTACTTTTATACATGTAAAGTACGTATTTAATAGTGACTTAAATACGTATTTAACAGGGCGTTAAATACGTACTTTTGTGTTACAGGTTATAGTATATTGTTTTTCCATATCTCATCAATGTTCTAATCTGGAAATTATATGTTACAATCATACAATAAAGAACAAGCCGTTCGGAGGATTAACTACCTGTCAGAACAAGGCAAGCCCTTTATTTTTATCATTAATTATCTGCAAAGTTGTTCGTATATAGAAGAAGCAGACAAGCTTGACCCTTCATTCGTATTGTATAATTTTAATGGTTTTACTAATCAATCACCGACCCTGCTTTGTAATAAAGTGATACGGTGGCAAATCACTCCTCAGCCACTAAGCCAATACAAGCAATCTTTTGACTACGTTATGCAGAATATCCATAATGGTAACAGTTTTCTTACGAATCTGACATGTAGTACTCCAATTACCACCAACTTAAGTTTAAAAGAAATTTTTCTTCATTCCAAAGCAATGTATAAGCTATGGGTAAAAGATGCTTTTGTGGTATTTTCTCCTGAAATATTTGTCCGGATCAATGGAACGTTAATCAGTTCATACCCCATGAAAGGAACAATAGATGCTACCCTCCCATCTGCCTGCCAACAACTAATGGATGACCCGAAGGAAGCGGCAGAACACGCTACAATTGTAGACCTGATACGTAATGATTTGAGTCTGGTTGCAGAAAAAGTGTTTGTGAACCGTTATCGTTATGCTGATACACTGCAGACAAATTCCGGTCCTATTTTACAGACAAGTTCGGAAATTAGCGGTGTTTTGCCTGATGATTATCGTTCACGGTTGGGAGACATTCTTTTTAAACTATTACCTGCAGGTTCTATTACAGGTGCTCCCAAACAAAAGACAATGGATATTATAGCTCGTGCGGAAACATATGAAAGAGGTTTCTATACTGGTATTACCGGATATTTTGATGGTGAGAACCTCGACAGTGCCGTAATGATACGCTTTATTGAACAGCGGGGAGATAAACTTTATTTCAAAAGCGGAGGAGGAATTACCTGTAAAAGTGATCTGAAAAGTGAATACAATGAAATGAAACAAAAAGTCTATGTACCAATTTATTGAAACCATACGAATAGAGAATGGGGCAATACACAATTTAGCCTATCACAATAAGAGGTTAAATCGGACTAGAAATTGGTTCTGGAAAAATTGTACCATTTTGGACCTCACTGATTACATCCGGCCTATACAAAGTGAAGGGGTAATAAAGTGCAGAGTGGTATACGATAAAGAAATCAGAGAAATCACGTATGCCCCCTATTCTATTCGCAGCATTGATACACTCCGTGTGGTCCGCTCCGACGAAATAGATTATACTTATAAAAGTCTTGACCGTGAATACTTAAATCAACTCTATGCTTTACGGGAAACAGCCGATGATATACTCATTGTTAAAAATGAGCTGGTCACCGATACTTCCATTGCTAACATAGCTCTCTATAATGGTTCTGAATGGCATACTCCCAAATCTCCTTTACTGAAAGGTACACAAAGAGCATTTCTGTTGGATCAACAAATTATAAAAGAAGAAGAAATAACTTTGAAACAACTTTTTACTTACTCCCGGATCACTTTATTTAATGCAATGATTACTTTTAGAAAAATAGAATTTCCGGTTGGCGATCATATTATTGTATAACTATTATTAACAGCAAAAAAGATTATGTCTACGAACAAAAGCCTTTTGGGGTGTGTTATATAGATGTGTTTTTCATAGTATTAGATATAAGATTAATTAAAAGAGATTGTACCAGCTTGTGATAAGTAAGTACGTCAGAAACAGAAGCGTCTGTTTTTTTGATAAATGTGTTAAAGCATCGGCTTTCTTTAAGTCGATGCTTTTTTATTGCATTTTTTAGTTTGTTACAAATAAAATTCGTACGTTTGTAGAATAAAGATATAGAAAAGAATGACAATGAACATGCCTGTTATCTTTCAATTTTTAAAAAATCTCGCTGCAAATAATAACCGTGAGTGGTTTAACGAGCACCGTGATGAGTATGAAACCGCCCGTACAGAGTTCGAAAATCTTTTGGCAGCTGTAATTTCCCGTATCGGCCTCTTTGATGAGAGCATCAGAGGTGTACAAGTTAAAGATTGTACCTATCGTATCTATCGGGATACCCGTTTTTCATCAGATAAAACGCCATACAAAATTCATTTTGGCGGATATATCAATGCTAAAGGAAAAAAATCCGATCATTGTGGCTACTATGTGCATATTCAGAATGGTTCCTGCATGTTGGCAGGAGGAAGCCTTTGTTTACCTCCTAATATTCTGAAAGCAGTTCGTCAGTCTATTTATGACAATATAGATGAATATATTGCCATAGTAGAAGATCCTGAATTTAAAAAATATTTTCCGGTGATAGGAGAAGATTTCCTGAAAACCGCCCCCAAAGGTTTTCCGAAAGATTTTAAATACATTGATTATCTGAAATGTAAGGAGTATACCTGCGCTTACAATGTACCTGACGAATTCTTCCTTGCCCCCGACTTCCTGGATAAAACAGAAGACGCCTTTCGACAGTTTAAACGATTTGCTGATTTTATTAACTACACAATTGATGATTTCGAATAATAATACCTAATAATAACTTAAAATTTTTTATAACTATGGTAGTAGATACATTAGAAAACCTGGAAAAATACGCGTCACTGAATCCTTTGTTCGCACAAGCTATTGAGTTCTTAAAGTCTCATGACCTTCATGCTATGGAAGTAGGCAAGACCGAATTGAAAGGTGCGGATCTGGTAGTAAACATTGCCCAGACTACTCCAAAGGCCAAAGAGCAAGCCAAACTTGAAACTCATAACGAATTTATCGATATTCAAATTCCTCTTTCAGGAACAGAAGTAATGGGATACACTCCCGGTAAAGATTGTGTACCTGCCGATGCTCCCTATAATGCCGAAAAAGACATTACTTTCTTTGAAGGTTTAGCAGAGACATATGTGGCTGTTAAGCCAGGTATGTTCGCTATTTTCTTTCCGCAAGACGGACATGCTCCGGGCATTAGTCCGGATGGTGTGAAGAAAGTTATTGTAAAAGTGAAAGCATAATCAAACTCATCCTGATATGGAGAAAACATTGAATCTTATTAAAAGTGACCCCTGGTTGGAACCGTATGCTGCAGCTATTACCGGACGGCATCAATATGCCATGGATAAGGAAACCGAACTGACAAACGGAGGGAAACAGACCTTGTCGGACTTTGCTTCGGGATACTTATATTTCGGTTTGCATCGTACAGACAAAGGATGGACTTTCCGTGAATGGGCGCCCAATGCGACCCATATTTACATGGTAGGTACATTCAACAATTGGGAAGAGAAAGAAGAATATAGCCTGAAACGTTTGCAGAATGGTAATTGGGAAATCAATCTGCCCGCGAATGCAATGCAACATGGCGATCTTTACAAACTAATCGTTTATTGGGACGGAGGACAAGGAGAACGTATTCCGGCCTGGGCTACGCGAGTGGTACAGGATGAGAATACAAAAATTTTCAGTGCACAAGTTTGGAATCCAGAGAAACCCTTCAAATTTCGCAAAAAAACATTTAAACCTTCTACTGATCCATTACTTATTTATGAATGCCATATCGGTATGGCTCAGCAAGAAGAAAAAGTTGGAACTTACAGTGAGTTCCGTGAAAAGATTCTTCCTCGTATAGCAAAAGCTGGTTACAACTGTATTCAGATTATGGCCATTCAGGAACATCCGTATTACGGTAGCTTTGGCTACCATGTATCGAGTTTCTTTGCGGCTTCTTCGCGTTTTGGTACTCCTGAAGAGCTCAAAGAACTGATTGATACTGCTCACGGATTGGGGATTGCTGTAATAATGGATATTGTTCACTCTCATGCTGTGAAGAACGAGGTAGAAGGTTTAGGCAATTTTGCCGGTGATCCTAATCAATATTTCTATCCGGGAGCACGTCGTGAACATCCGGCATGGGATTCTCTCTGTTTTGATTATGGCAAAAATGAAGTGATACATTTCTTATTGTCTAATTGCAAATATTGGTTGGAAGAGTATCAATTTGACGGTTTCCGTTTTGACGGTGTAACCTCAATGTTGTATTATAGCCACGGATTGGGAGAAAGTTTCTCTAATTATGGTGATTATTTTAATGGACACGAAGATGACAATGCAATGTGTTATCTGACGCTTGCCAACGAATTAATTCATATGGTGAATCCCAAAGCAATTACTATTGCAGAAGAAGTTTCGGGTATGCCGGGATTGGCAGCCAAAGTAGAAGATGGTGGTTATGGATTTAACTATCGTATGGCTATGAATATTCCGGACTACTGGATAAAAACTATCAAAGAGAAAATCGATGAAGATTGGAAACCTTCCAGTATGTTTTGGGAAGTTATCAATCGCCGTCAGGATGAAAAGACAATATCCTATGCTGAAAGCCATGATCAGGCATTAGTAGGTGATAAGACTATTATCTTCCGTCTGATTGATGCCGATATGTACTGGCATATGCAGAAAGGAGATGAAAATTATACTGTAAATCGTGGTATTGCTCTTCATAAGATGATTCGTCTGCTTACTGCTACCACGATTAATGGTGGTTATCTGAATTTCATGGGAAATGAATTCGGACATCCCGAATGGATTGATTTCCCACGCGAGGGAAATGGCTGGTCGTGCAAGTACGCCCGTCGTCAATGGGATCTGGTAGACAATAAGAATCTGACCTATCACTATATGGCAGATTTTGACGAAGATATGCTGAAGGTCATTAAAAGCGTGAAAGATTTCCAGGCTACGCCAATACAGGAAATCTGGCATAATGACGGCGATCAGGTACTTGTATATCAGCGTAAAGATCTCATATTTGTATTCAACTTCAATCCGAAACAGTCGTTTACAGATTATGGTTTCCTGGTTGCTCCGGGTGCATACGAAGTAATTTTGAACACAGATAGTGTACAGTTTGGAGGTAATGGGCTCTCTGACGATACCATTACACATTTCACGATATCCGATCCTTTATACAAAAAGGAAAAGAAAGAATGGTTGAAACTTTATATTCCTGCTCGTACAGCAATGGTATTGCGTAAAAAGTAAAAACCTACTATATAAATAAAGAAGAGAGCCATTTTCGTATAGAAAGTGGCTCTCTTCTTTATTATGATAAGCTTTTATTATTTCAGGCTCTCTTCTACCTGTCCCAACATTTTCTTAATTTCAGCCCTATCCGGAGACAAAGCTACAGCTTCTTTCAAGTAATCTGAAGCTTTCTTGAAATCGGCATCAGCAGCAGCTTTTTCCGTTGCATATTTGTCTGCATCAGAAGTAGCCAGTGGAGCGGCTTTTTTCAACACATTAGCTCCATTATTGTAGAACAACACTCCCAGACTGTAAAGAGCATCTGTTTTCCATTTTTTGTTGCTCAGCGTAGTTACTTGTTTGTAACTTTCTTCTGCCTTATTAATATCATTTGCTTTCTGGAATTTTTGTCCTTCTTTCAAATAATGGATAGCATATAGTTTTTCCATTGTTTTATTACCCGGAGCAATTTTAAGTCCGGCTTCCAGTGTTTCCACCATTTCCGCATCCTTTTTCAAATCTTTTAATGCACCAGCTTTACGGGCATATGCATTGGCTACATTATAATTCTTTTGGATGGCCACATCGAAGTATTTCACCGCATCAGCATATTTTTTTATCTGATCAGCACATACACCACAATTATAAGCCATTACGGAATCAGAATTATTTGTTTGCTTCAAATACGCATCGTATTTAGTAAAAGCAACCTGGTAATTCTTAGCATTTAAAGCGTCATTTCCTTCTTTTTTTAACTGATTAGGGTCTGTTTGACCAAAGATACTACCTGTGGCACAGCACAAAGCAGCAAGCAAAATAAATTTTCTCATGGTTCTTAAAATGTGTCTTTTTAATTGTTTATCGTTCAAATGTAACAAGAAATGAATAGAATAACAAAGCTATTTTGTTTTTTATAGGCTCTTTCACACTACGAAACATACATTTTATTCACATATGATGGCGATAAACATACTTCTTTCTGATTGTTTAGAAAGTACATACAGCCTGTTATCAGTTGATTTATATTAATAAATAGATATAAAATAAAAAGATGGATTCTTCTCACGCTTGAGAAGAATCCATCACACACAAACAAAACAAACAATACTCTACATTTTTCTTCTCAGATATCTGTAGAACAGTGATACAAATGTATATTGAAAAAATAAAAGTTGCTATTATGTATGGAAATTCAGTATCTACATTCGGAAATTTAGTACAAATATTTATTGTTTTTAAAACTTGATTATTGCTGATAAGTGGAGAAATAGACTATCGATATATTAATACAAACTATTATTGAAATGTATGAATTATCAGCCGAATTTATTTCTACAAAGAATTCATACGAAAGCCTGATATGACTTCTAATGATTATTATAAAGCTAACTAAAAAGTAGAATTCAGTTGTATTTCATTGCCACTGCATATGCTCTATTTGTTGATAATCAACCTGTTGTGTGATAATTGAATATTACTAAATTTAGGAAAGATATTTTAGTTTGACAGAGTTTGTGCATAACTGAATCTTGTTAATTACTTTTTATTTATTAGTTTTGCAGTATCAATATAACCAGATAAAATATAGACAAAATGAAGAAATTAAAAAATGTACTACTATTGTTATTACTATTAGCTTCAACAAATAGCATAGCTAGAAGTAGTTTCTCTCAGGACAGCCCGCGAATTGTTAATATCATTAATTTTATTCGTCAAATAGAACCTAGAGATAAAAATATAACAGAACAGGTTTTATATGAGACTGTACACGAACAAGTGAAACTGCTCATGAAATACAATTTGCAAGGAACCTTTCTGTTACAGTACGATGCTCTCATTAATCCTCGTTACCAAGCTCTACTTAAAAAAGAAATAGAACGTGGTTCTGAAGTCGGTGGATGGTGGGAAATTACCCAGCCACACGTTGAAGCTGCAGGATTAACATGGAGAGGACGTTATCCTTGGGATTGGCATGCAAATGTGGGGTTTGCCACTGGATATACTACTGAAGAAAGAGAGAAACTGATAGACGTCTATATGGAAAAATTCAAATCTATATTTGGTAGATATCCGTCTTCCATCGGTTCATGGTTTATAGACGCTCATTCGTTAGAATACATGTATGACAAATATGGTATTATAGCTTCCTGTAATTGTAAAGATCAATATGGAACGGATGGTTACACTTTATGGGGAGGTTATTGGAATCAGGCATATTATCCCAGCCGTCTTAATGGATATATGCCTGCGCAAACAGCCAAAGGACAGATACCGGTACCTGTTTTCCGAATGTTGGGAAGTGACCCTATCTATCAATATGACACAGGTGTAGGACATACAATACAAGGAGTTATTACTTTGGAGCCTGTGTACAAAAATGCAGGTGAAAGCGAGAAATGGGTGAGAAAATTCTTCAAATCTATCTTTGAAGATCCATGTCTTGGGTTCAATTACACACAAGTCGGACAAGAGAATTCATTCACATGGAATACTATGGGAAAGGGACTTGAAATGCAAATGCCAATTCTTGCATCTTTGCAACAGGAAGGTAAAATCAGAATAGAAACATTAGAGACTTCGGGTAAATGGTTTAAGAAGAAATATCCTTTGAATCCACCGACATCTGTTACAACACTAACAGATACATATGATAATGGACAAAAAACAGTATGGTTTAATAGCCGCTATTATAGGGCAAATCTTCTTTGGGAAAATAATACAATCCGTTTTAGAGACATTCATCTTTTTGATGAAAATCTGGAATCTGATTATTTGAAACAAGCTGGTATTTCCAATCAATGTATTTATATGACTTGTCCTATCATTGACGGTTTTCTTTGGAGTACCCCTAATGATTTGGCAGCTATCCGTATATACACGATGGATAATAGTAATCATCCTAAGGAAATTATTATGGACAAAATGTTTGTTAAAGTAATAGGAAAAAAAGCGACTGAGATAATTTGTTGTACTGCTTCAGGGAAAGAGTATACTTTTACTATGAATGAAAAACAGATTGAAATAAAGAGTAATGATCAGAATCAGTGGATGATGAGATTGAATGTAGCCAAAGGTAAAATATTCCCTTTAAATATTGCCAATAACCAACGAATTATGAAAGCGCAAATGAAAAATATCAATTATGGAATCATTTGTGAAAAAGGTATAATGAAACAAGTTAAAGACGGGGTTTTGTTTGTTCCTGAAAAAAACAAGATTGTAATTGATTGTTCAAATCAAAAAATTTGAGATTAGGATAATAAGTAGGTCTTTTGTATGTTAAAAGAATACTTGTTATGTGCTTTTTAAGATTTGAATAAATTGGACTTTTCAAAAATATTTCTCTATAATATAAAACAATCATAATCAGTATCACTCAGAGCCTATAAGAAAAATCTATTTATAGTATAATAATTATTTTTACTTTGGGTTCAAGTGATTATTTGTAGTTATGCATTACAATTAAATAATTCATTAATATGAAATTTACGATGAGAACAATAACAACTTCCTTTATTTTTTTGACATTTATTGTTATCTGTAACCCGATTTTTGCTCAATTCACAGAAAAAGAATTTGATGTGGATTTATGGGCAAATGGACTCCCTAACACAAATGGTATAGATCATACTCCTTTTGATGATAACATCCAAAATTATAAACCTTCATTACGGATATTCCTGCCTTCGAAAGAAAGAGCGACCGGGCGTGTTATTATTGCTTGCCCGGGTGGTGCATACGGTGGATTGGCTTATAGACATGAGGGGTACGATTGGGCTCCGTTCTTCAACCAATTGGGCATTGCTTATGCTGTCCTGAAATATCGTATGCCAAGAGGAAATCGAGAGGTTCCATTCTCTGATGCGGAAGAGGCCATACGACTCGTAAAAGAAAAAGCAAAAGAGTGGAATATAAATCCGGTAGATATCGGAATTATGGGGTCTTCTGCTGGTGGTCATCTGGCTTCAACAATAGCGACACATACAAAGGCAGATTTGCGTCCGGCATTTCAAGTATTATTTTATCCGGTAATAACTATGGATAAAGCCTTTACTCACATAGGATCGCATGATAATTTATTAAAAAAAGATGCCTCTAAAGAACTGGAAGATATGTATTCTAATGAAAAACATGTGACAGACAAAACTCCCAGAGCCTTTATTGTTTTTTCTGACGATGATAACGTTGTGCCTACACCTAATGGAGTATATTATTATCTGGCATTAAAGAAGAATAGAGTTCCTGCTTCTATCTTCATTTATCCATCAGGAAGACATGGATGGGGATATAAAGGGGATTTTAAGTATCATAAAGAAATGTTGCAAGACTTGAGGGCTTGGCTTGACAGTTTCTAAGAAATATGTGGGAGGAGTAGATTTTTTCAATAGCGGATATTGCATAAGTTTATTCCAATAATTATAAAAATAGTTTTTAGGGTTCATTTTATACATATGTTTTAAATCTCCCATAAATGACGGCTGAGCCCAAAACATTAGCTCAGCCGTAGTAACTTATTGATAACCACCCAAACAACAAAAGGCAAGCAGTCTTTTTATTGACTACTTGCCTTATCGTTGTGATTCCGAAGCGATTCGAACGCTTGACCCACGCCTTAGAAGGACTTCTCCAGAAAACAGTTTATCGAACTTATTTTCAGTCAGTTATGCAAATGTAATTTTTCAAAAAAAACAAGTTTACTCAAAAAGTGAGTCTAAAATGCGATCAATTTCACCCGGGAAAAACGAAGGACAGGACAATATTTCTTTGTTCTTTGCTTCCCGGTATACGGACACAAAAGTAGTTTCTTTGTCTTCCGGTCTGGTGGGTGGTGGAGTTGTCAGGAAACGGCAGCCCCAGATACCGGAACATGGTAGACCGGACTTGTGACAGTTGATGAAGAAACTATCGGATTGTTGTTGATTCATTTTAAAATGCATATGATAATTTTGCTCCATTTTCATTTAGATGTAGAATTAACCCTCTCTTAGCTTCAATTTTACAATCTATGACATGCAGTTCTGATATTATAGCTAATGCAGCAAATACACTTCCTCCAATTACTAAAGCTTTAGATTTAGTATTCATCTTCAATTTACCAGAATCATTAGTATAATATCTGTCTTTCACACATGCGAATCCAATTAGTAATCCTGCAGAAACCGTAGCACATCCAATTGCCCCATATTGATAATTCAAAGCTTCTTTGTTGTATGCATCATAGTTTCTTAGACCATAAGATGAGTATTTGAGATCATGCATAGCCGTTGTTTTGATCTGTGATGTATTAGGAGAATTTTCCATATTATTGGATTGAGCAAATGTATTTATTGTAGTTAACAATAATACTACTAGAGTAATAATACCATCTTTAATGTACATAGTATTGCTTTTTTTATTAATTCATTTTTTTGTTTATAATTCGTTTATTCTATTCTGTTTTGGGTTTTATTTTTTACCCAAAGTTTTGGGTTTCATTTTTTACCTAAAACAAGTTTTTGGTTAACTTTTTGGGTTTTATTTTTTACCCATATATATAGAGTATAGAGTATATATACACATACACGCGCGTGCGCGAGAGATTTTTGGGTTTTATTTTTTACCCAAAAGATTTTCTATAATTGTTCTCTTTCCAATCTTCCAACCACTTTGTAGAGATATAGAATATCATTTTTATTAATATCGCGGTCTGGGTATTCTCTATCTCCTGCCGGGTTAAGTTTCGTATTGTATGAACATAGCCTGAGGTATTCATCTCCCAATTTAGATTGATAGATGGATTTGAGTAATCTGTCATTTGGAGTTATTACCACATAACAGCGTCCAAAGTCGATGTCTCTTGTAGATGTGACATGATTTACAAAGACTACATCACCCGGTTTGTATTTGTCGTACATGGATTCTCCGTATACAACCAAACCGTAGCTTCCCTTAAAAGCTGGAATATTGACGAATTCCAGCACTTTGTTCTCGTTTCCATCTAATCCTATACCTGAACCTGCACAAACGCGAATATCGAGAATCTTTTGCCCTTTTTCGGGGGTGTCTGATAGACCGAACAAGTCCCGTCCTAAAACTTCATTAATCTGAGCCAGATATTCGGGCTTGAAAACCTTAGCATAAAAGCGACTATTCAAAGCTTGATTAGTTATGCCGAGATTATCAGCTAATTCAACCAATCCAATACCATTTTTTTTTAAAATCTCTCTTACTTCTTCTCCTGTCATAACGGTTGATATTAAAATATCTGTTAAAAATAACGGTTATCAAAGAAGAAATATCGAATATCTCTTTGATAATATTGAATCACTCTTTATCTTTGACGTATCAATCAAACAAAGGAACAAATAATCTATCAATCATGCAATACCTCAAAGGGGGTAAAGTGGAAAATCCAACGTAACTGCCCCCCAGTGTCCAATGTAAATTGCCCCCCTGTT
>OGZT01001693.1_pt1 | contig 14245 bp, 17 predicted proteins | sample 1576891 | NCBI WGS metagenome assembly OGZT01 (sample SAMEA3541521, study PRJEB24748) | human gut metagenome | biome: human gut; feature: human-associated habitat; material: faeces | place: China | collected 2012 | reverse complement strand
TTTTTTTGATTTGGGACGAACATACGATATAAAAAACCATACTTTTTCACACAGAAATTATTTAAAAGATATTTGGATAGAAAATATTGAAAATGTTGATGTAAATATACTTATTCATGAATTGAAAAAATATAATTTTTATCATTTAACAACAATTACATCCGATACATTTTATGAACAAAAAAATGGTACTCAAGAAAAACAAATAGATAAAAACATTACACAGGCAATAGACCATAATAAATGTAAACATGTTATAAGCATATACATAAAACCACAAAAACAACTTACAACTACTATTGGAAATAAAGTTACAAAATATAAAGATGTATATGATATCCTTAATAGATATCCCAATAAAGAATGGGTCATAAAAATTTATAGGTACAAAAATTCATGTACTATACATTTTTATGATGCCCAAAGGGCACTGCAAGCTCTAGAACATAATGTAAATGTCATTCAAGGATCGAGAGGAAAAGAGTAACCCATCTATGCTTTGGATAGAACTACTCTTGCACGCTTGAACAAACTTGAACCTTGACTTTTTACGCGCTTTCAATGAGACTATCTTCACTATTCCACTTGGCAGTGTCCGCGCCGCTGGCTCCAAAAATTACGCGCGTCTCTGCCCGGCTCTTTGCTGGGTTTCTTTTTGGGCTATAGTGTCCATCTTCCATGCATATTTTGCCGGGTTGATAGCTCCTAATACAATACCCTCACGGGGAATAAGAGCAGCGCTCCAAGTGGCGTAGTTGAGACCCGGCATTTCTCATATCCAATGCCAAACTACTAATCACTTGGAGGCTCATATGAGTCAGGCCCTTCTTCTCTCCGATCCCGTCCCTTCCGTTTCTCTCCATGATGGACGCCCCGCGACCACCTCCCTTGAAGTCGCGAAGTTCTTCGGGAAGACGCATTTTCATGTCATGCGTTCGATTAAGGATCTTATCGAACAACTATCTGACAATTTTAACCAATCCAATTTTGGATTGGCATCTTACCTTGATGAGCAGGCTAAGTCGCGTCCCATGTACATTATCAAAAAGGACGGCTTCATGCTCCTTGTCATGGGCTACACCGGGAAGAAGGCCCTCGCTCTCAAGCTCGCCTACATCGAAGCCTTCAACCGCATGGAGGCCGAACTTGCCAAGCGCAACCGCCCCGCCCTGCCCGCCGCTCCGCGCTTCGACGAAGCCGCCATGCTGGAACTCGCTGCCGAAATCCGCGAAGCCCAACAGCACTACTACCGCACCTTCGGGCGCTTATGCAGCAGGCTGATCTCCATGAGCATTCCCGTCTTCACCGCGCTGGAAAGCCGCGTCTACAAGCAAGCTCCCGACCGTCCTTTCTCCGGCGTCCGCATCGGAGCGCAGTGGGAACGGTACTTCACCGAGCGCATGACCGCCGCCCTGCACTCCCTTGACGACAGATTGCCGGACGAAAAGAACCCGGCAATGCTCCTGCTGGAATACGCCCGCGCCATGAGCGCACGCTGATTCCCATTGGCATTGGGAACATGATCCTGTATCCTGCACCCAACGGAGGGAATCCCCCATGTTGCTGTTTGATGACGGAAAGAAACTTGAGAAGGCTGTGGGCGAGGAAGCCGCGAAAACCATCGTGGAAGTGCTGGAACGCTTTGACGAGAGCCAAAGGAGCGCCAGCGCCTCCAAGGGCGACTTGCGGGAAACAGAATTGCGCCTGTTGAAGGAAATCGACGGCGTCCGTCTCGAAATTCAGAAGGCCAAAGCCGAAACCATCAAATGGGTAGCGGGTATCATCACCGCCCAGACAGTGGCGATCATCGCCGCAATCATTGCCTTGATGAAATAACCCGACCATGAGCTTACGGGAAAACGAAGCCCACGGCTTTAAGCGAGAGAGGATTCAATCCATTAGATAACTGCCTATGAAAGCGAATGATTTTGATGAATACTTTGATGATGGCGGCAGTGTGATGCCCTTTGCCGACATGTCCAAAGCGGAACGGCCCAACGTGAAGACCAAACGCGTCAATGTGGACTTCCCCGCATGGATGGTCGAGGCATCGGACAAGGAAGCCGCACACCTTACAGCCCCTAGGGTGTGAGGGCTCACTTACAAAAACAGGGCCGGGAACCGTGAGGAACCCGGCCCTTGTTTTCTCCTCCTTTTCTCTATGCGGTTGTCAAAGAACGTATACCTACCCATTAGCGGGGTACTAACTTAGCCTTCCTTACATACTCCAAAGCAGCCTCTGCAGAATGCAGGCCAAGACTATTCGGATCTATGCCATATTCTTCCATAAAAAATTCCATCCACGCGGTGGAATGCTTCGGGCTTTTCAGGATACGTCCATCCCCCGTGGATGAAGGCCAGTGCATCCGATCATCGTATTTATAGTCCTGCGCGCCGACGTCAGCTTTCCATGCCCCGCGATAATCATAGTCCGCGTGCGGTCCGGTCAATTCGGCAAATAAACGGTTGTCGTCAACTTTCCCCTCGTGCCGTTCGATGTTATCCTTGATTTCTCGGAACCAGCGGCTTTTGATGAGCCATTCCTTGAACGCCGCCTCTTCCGTGCCGGAGAGCTGAGTAGGGGCCCATTGGGATTGAGTAAATTGCCGATACCTGTCGTACCAGTTGAGCGAAGCACTAGTGTTTTGCTTTGATCGTGCAAGTTCTATATCCGTTTCTCCTGGAATTCCCTTTGAATGAAGTCGGCTGAGCATGTGCTCTTTTGTTTCAGCAGGAGTTTTTTGAGGAATCCTTTTGTTGATACGAGGAGGCCCACCAAGCATTTCTTCGTCAGTTTCCCCTGGTATTCCATGAGCAAGTAAACCACCCAGCATGGCTACTTTCTTTTCTGATTCTGAAACCATCCCCCCACCGAGACGCGCAGGCTGTTCAGTGGAGGTTTTTCCCTGAGAGGGTATATTCCCGCCATTGCCAGCAGGGGGCACGGAGGGCTTACCGCCTTTATACTCCAACCCACGAGAGAGAATGATATTTCCAACATCTCCCCCCTGTCCCGGAGCCGACTGCCCTGTGTATCGCTTCACGAAATCTTGTTGATGCTCGGCCCGTGCCTCTCCAACCTCTGCGGGTGACATGGCCCTCAGCTTGGGTTTTCCTTCGTCGTCAACAGCGATGCTTCCGTCTTTGTTGTATTCCGGCTTGTAGAAGGCACCGTTTTTTACAGCGTACCCCGCTGCGGCCATCCATTGATTGAAATCGGCGTCCATTGTCTTTTTGAGACCCTTCCGGTTGATGCCGGGCATTCCCGGAATCAGCCCATCGCCTTTTTCGTACTCGAACCGCTCACGGTTGAGGTTGTGCGTTGCCCATCCCTGTGAGACGCGCTGTCCTTCATAGCCGAGGCGTACCTTGTCGTTTGCCATGTCCGCCCGGCCCTTTTCCATGTCAAACAGCCCCTTCATGGTCTGAAGGTCTTTCGGGAATACGCCTGCCTGTTGCAGTTCTTCGTTCGTCATGAACTTGGACGTCTTGTTTGCCGTGTCCGTCACGATGTACCCTGACCGAAAGCCGTTCGCAGTCATCATCTTGCGTGGCACGAACACGGTTTTACCGTCGTTGTCGTACAGCCATTTGCTCGGATCTTTCAGGTAGTCCTCGTTCTGGCGCATCGTCGCCAGAGAATACTGGAAGGCAAGTTGGCTGAACCGTTTCGGATCTTTGGCAAGCCCGCCGTAAAGGTTGCTCAACTCCTCAGACGTGAAACTCTGTCCTGTGGCCTCCGGCCCGAATCGTCCGGCGTACATCACTTCATGGCGTTTCGTCTCAGGGTTATACTGCGTCTGATAGGGCAACCCGAGTTTGTCCGAGGCCTGATCCAATATGGAGGGATCCCCACTCTGCTTGAAAGCCTGCGGTGCATAGGTTGTTGTCTCGAACATACGCATGATTGCCTGATCGTGATTCTTCCAAGCTTTTTGCAACCCCTCCTGCGAGGAATTGTACTGCGTCGTATACTCGCCGAGCGCCCGTAACCCCACGGGGTCGGAAAACAGCGTCGGGTCGATTCCGTCTATCGAGCCTCCCGCCTGCGTCACCGCGTCGCCGATCTGTTTCAGTCGGTCATTGATCTGTATATCCCCGACAACTTGCCGCATCTTCTCGCCTACGGCTGCCCCGCCGAGAAAATCTTGGCCAAAACTGTTAATCGGCGCAGCCCCCGCCAAACTTGCGTAACCACCTCGTCCCATACGTTCTCCTACCAAAATTTCCCAAGCCGATTAGCAATATTCTTTTTCGCGGTATCGTCTCCAATAAGGTTCTGTACCCCTTCACCGGACTTCAGCGACATATCGGAGAGAGTTCCAGCCGCAAGCGTTCCAAGTCCACCAAGCGTCGCCGCACTCTGCCCGCCTATTGCCGAACCTATGCCGCCGCCCAGCGTGCTCCCGAGTGCCATTCCCGCCAAGGGATTCGCTCCTCCGAGTGCAAACCCCGCAGCCGCGCCGACGACAGGAAGAATATCCCCGAAGATATTACTGCTTCCCCCACTGACCTTGGTGGTCTGCGTCTGGTTCACGGCCTTGTCCATCGAGGCATAGGAACGCGCGGCCCCTTCCTGATTCTGCGTGGCGAGCTGCGCCGCCGGGGTCCAGCCGAGCGTCCCCATCTGGAACAATCCTCTAGGCATACGCGCCTCCAGCCGCCTTCATCGCAGGCTGCGTCTCAAGCCCGATGCCCTGCCGGAGCTGACCGCGCACGTCCGGGGTGACGTTCTGCCGCATGGTCCCCATCCCCGGCTGCGCGGGTTGCTGGCCGGGCTGCGTCTGCTGCGGCCCAGACTGGGGCAGCAGTCCCTTGAGCGCATCGCCTCCTGCGTCTCCCTGCGGCGTGGGAATGAGGCTTCCATTCCCCTCCTGCCCCACTCCGACTCCGAGCATCCCACCAGCAAGGCTCGGCCCCTGCGGAGCCTGCGGCATCATGCTCTGGAGCCGGGGTACAAATCCCTGCTGCATCGCCGACGTATACGACATGAGTTTCATTCCTTACCCTCCAAGCCCGTAGGCCATCGCCCCGGACAGTTTTTTCAGGTTCATCTCCTCGCCCTGCATCCGGCCCGTGTTCGCGGCCCCCGCAATGGACGCGGCCCCCTGTATGGCCAAATCGCGGCTGGCCGACTGCGCCGCGCCGCTTGTCGGGCTGATGCCCATCCGGCTCATGTTCCGGTTCATGCTGCCCGTGGCTTTGGACAGCGCCATGTTCGCGTCGGTTACCGCCCGGCCCGCGTAGGTTTCCGTGGAGGTTGGGCGGGAGGTGTTGTAGAAGTCCGTCTGGATGCCTTTGAACCCTTCAAGCCCTTCTTTAACTATGTCCGTCTGTACGGGGATAAGCCCAAGTTGGGCTTCGGCATTGGCCTTCTCCACAGGAGCCTGCACATCCTGCCACCATTTAAAGAACTGATCGGAAAGGCCTTGCTGACGTTCCGCAACCGAAGCCATGCGGGCATTGTATTCCTTGTCCGGCTCGGAACTGATGTTCGTGGTGGAACTTCCGCCGCCCTTGCCGCCTTTGAGCCAGGCAATAGGCCCCGCGTACTCGCTGGAACAGGCGTGCAACACCCGTCCCGTCCGCATTTCCATCTCAATCCGCGTGTAAATTCTCATTCCTTTTCTCCGCACCATGCGCCCGGAGCCGTCGTCCGGTCCGCATAACTGATAAGTCCCGGCTCATTCCGGCCCGTATCCGCCATAAAAACCGCATACGGCAGCTCGCCCACCGAGACGAAACCCACCTTTTGGACCCACCGCACGGCCTTTGGGCGGCGCACGGGCGTCGTGCCGTGCAACGCCTCCAAAATGAACGCCCCGCGTTCGTCCCGCAGCCGGAGCATGGAGGCCACGGCGAACCGCCCGAGACGCAGCGTCACCAGTGGGTGCAGGTTCGGCAGCATGGCAAAATGCGCAAAGGCCGTCCCGCCGTGGCAGACATGCGTGAGCCAGCACATGCCGGAAAGCTCGCCGCCGTGGCTCAAGGCCCATAAATGGATGTCCGGGCGGCGCGCATAGTCCCGAAAGCCGTGGTGGCTGTCTTCAATCTCGCCATCGTAAAACGTTTCGTGGAATCGGCCGGCATCCTTCAGACGATCGTACAGCTCATACAGGGCCACGTCCGGCAGCGCCGACTTGTGGGTCATGCCATACATCCTACTTCCCTCCCCGCCCTTTCAGGCGCTCGGCCTGCTCGGCGGTGATGATGCCAGCATCCTTCAAATCGCCCGCATTCAGATTCCCCCTCTCCAGAATCGTCTTGACGGCTGACCGCACCGACTCCAGAAAGGCTCTCAATTCCGGGTCCGTCCTCGCAGGGACGGGTGGCAACGGATTTTTCATCGCAGCTCCTCGATCGCCGTGCCTATGGCGATCCTCTTCACAGGCTTGAGCGTCGTGATTTCAAACTCCCAACGCCGGGCCGCGTATCCTTGCGGCAACCGCATAAATCTGTTGGGCTTCACATACAGCGTTGCCCGGAGTTTCCCGTCGGCGAAGACACGGAGCACTGAAGAAATGGGAGTGCCGCCGGGGTACACGTCCGAATCCTCATCGCCAAAGGGGATCTCGCCAGACATCTGATCCCCAACGGCCCCGCCCCAAAACAGGATTTCCTCTTCGCCGCCATCCGTCTCGTCGCCCTCGCTCTCGACGATAGCCGCCGCCATGTTCACCGGAGTCGGAAAAACAAATTCCTTGGAACGCCATGTGGCTATATAAGGAGCATCTTCATTGCCGAACATTTCATACAGACCGCTTTCGCCAGTATTGCCTATTTGCTTGGCATAATAGATTTTCCGTCCACCGGGTACGACGACAATCGCCATCCCCCACTCGTCCATGAGCCGCATCCGGGCCTGCCCATTCTTGCCGAAGTCAAGCATCAGCGTTCCGTATTCCCCGTTCAGGCGCCGATAAAAGGCGAGATACGTGGTGTCGTAGAACACCGCGAAAAAAGATGACGGGTTCAGGTCATGCCATTCCCGATCACTGATGAGCCCGTCGGTTACGTTTTGAGGAGAGGTCATACCCTGTGACACCAGATAGAGGCCGTCCGAAGAGGGAAAAAGGACTCCGAGCGGCGAAGTGACGGTTCCGTCAGCCGACAGGCACGGCGCATACCCGTCGAGTGTCGTGGCGAATGCCGAGGCAGGATCGTCCACGGTCAGGGCGTGCACGACGCTCTCCGTGAGCGCGAACAGCGTACGCTGCGAAACGGCTATGGTCTGGATACGCCCCTGAAAAGTGTAGTTGTGGGCTTCCGGCCATGCATAGGGCTTATAGGATTCCGAGAGGTAGACGCCACCCGGAGTATGTGCCGCAAGGACCCCTCCGGGGAGGGACACGACATGGCGCAGTCCAGGGTCGGGCTGTCGCCAGTTCAGGGATGGAAGCGATTCCGCAAGCTCCACGTCGAGGCGGTTGTCCGTAAACTCGGTAAGCCCACCGTCGATTTCCGCAACGAACAGGTAGTCCGAATTTCCGTTCTCTCCCGTGGCCAGCCTGTAAATCCGCTTTTTCGCCATAGGGGCCTCACCTGCAGCGGGCGCATACACGAGATCGAGGATACGCTGATTGCACGAAATATCGGTTGTGACACTGGCGGGCAGGCTCGGCGCGGACTCGTCCCCATAGCTGTTCACCACAGTGAAGACATAGACGCGGTTCTGTTGCCGGCCTTCATAGGCTACAGAGCACTGCGCCGTGCCGTCAGCGAAAGCTATGGGCGTATTAGGGGAGGAGGAGGCCGGATTACCAAGCCTGTAACGATGCCCACCCTGTCCGTCGGGAACGCCTTCCAGTACGGAATATGTCGTGCCTGCTGCGAGGGGCGAGGGCGGCATTCCGGAGAAAACCACCTTCCCCCCGGGAGTAAGATAAGGGCACGCCGCACGATCCGTCGACGTGAAGGTCATGGTCTTCGTCTCTGCGTCGAAAGATACCGGCCCGCCCCGTTGCCCCGCATCTCCAATGCGCGGGGCCTTCTCCGGTGCCTTGATGCCGAGGGCGTATTCGTTCCCGTGTCCGTCGATGAATCGGAGGCCATTGGGAGAACTCATGTACAGGCGCGAATGCGGGTCTCCGGCGACTGGCGATTCAACAAACTGCCTCTTGTCGGGATAAACCCGCCAGACGAGCCCCTTCCCCGATGCGCGGGCATCATGACGAAAGAGGGAGCCCGCAATGAAAGGATACTGCGCTTCCAGCCGGGAAGCATACACGGGGGATAGGACACCTGTGGATGTATCCACATTGAATGCCGACTGTGCCTCGTTTTGTTCAAGCAGGTGACCGGCAACGGCGGGACGCATTCCGGTAAAGGTTGTCACATCAATAACCGGCATCGGATTCTCCTACGGCTTTTCGCTTCGTCACGAGTCAGGCCGCCGTAATCTCATCCGCCGTGGCAGCGGCCTCCACAGCCGCCTTGCGTTCCCCGCCGCGCTGCATCGTCTCGTTCTTGTGCTTCATGGCACCGCCAGCGTAGAGCGCGAGAAAGCCCGGCGCGTCGAACGTCAGGCGCTCAAGCTCACCGTCCGGAACCGTGTAGGCGTTCCACATTACGGAGTCGGGCAGGCCCGGCATCCCCGCCTGTTTCATCAGACAGACGTTTGCCGTATCGGAGAAGTTCTGCTGGTCGTCCAGCGCGTAGCTGAAATGGTAGGTCGTGTCGTCTACGGCATAGTCGAATCCGGCAAGGATGGCGGCGGACGTTTCCGCGTCTATCTGAGCCTTTTTTGCGGCCTTTAATTCATCAAGAGAGGGAGTGCATTCGGCGTGCACGGCTCCCGGGTGTTGCTCCACGTAGTTGCGCACGGCAGCGTACATCTCTGTCCATCCGTTCTCGTTCGGAACATGGTAAAGACCGCTTCCAAGAATAAGATCCACCCGCTTAAGCACATAGGAGCCATCATCGCGCAAAATGATTTCAGAAAGATCCCATTTACGGTTTGCCTCATCCGAAAGAATCTGACCAGTAATCGTAAATGCCACTGTGTTACCCTACCTGAAAAAATACGCCGAAGTCCTCATCAGGGAAATTATCTCTGGAAAACGAACCAAAGACGTGTCCGCCCTCATAGACTCCGGGTTGTATTGTTGTGTTGAAATACCACAGGCTAATCGGATAAAAGACGGCGAACTGGCCACCTTTCGGCCCGACGACCCTATGTACTGAACTAGCTACCCATTCCGTGCGTCCTCTCCGTATTGCCCCGGTGATGAGATTCGTATTCCCTGCCATCCCTGCACTGTTCGCGTAGTTGGCCGAATTGGCGTAGTTTACACTTAAGCTGGCAACATTTACGGGCCGCAACTGGTCATTTACCGACCCGATCAACCAACCGGGGTTGCCCTCATGCATAACCTCAGCCCAGCGCCGCCCATTGGCAAAGGCCAGAGAGTTGTTCGCTGTGTCGGCATTGGCGGCGCTGGGCACCTTCGCAAAAACGGCTTCGTCGACTTGGGCGACCCCCGCGTCGTTGACCTTCAGCCCCTTCCCGATGATCACGCCGCCGAGAGTCTTCTTTGTGGCGGGGGGAAGCATGGCGGCATCAATGGTCCCGTCCGAACGGACGAGTCCGCTGAGGATCTCTTTAATCTCGTCGATGTCTACCCTGAGGGGAATAATGATGGCGGAGTGGGCGGCGGGATCCATCAAGTGAGCAACAGGAGCGGCGTTCACCGCCTTAGGATGCACATTCAACGGCAATCCAATATCGACGGCAACGACAGAGGAAGGAAGACTTATCCCTTCCACAACGATGAGCGTGGCATTACCCGAGAGGGAAGCGTTGGCTACATAGCCATAAAGAAACGTTCCGTCGCCCGTGTACAACCGGAAGGAACGCGTCTGTGCAAAGAGGGAAACGAAGTCCCCCGGCAAGCTAAATGAAGAGGGGCCCACCACTGTAGGCGTGATGGGGAGCCCCGAAGCGTCCATGACGCGCCTCCAATGCTCTCCGGCCATTTCCTCCCATGTCTTCGCCGTCATGCGGAGTTGAACACGGGCTCCAACTTTCCAATCGCGGGCTCTGGTTCCTTCCTGCCCTCGTTCAACCGTCAGAATATCCCCGGCACGCTGTACAACCCGGATGAATTCCACGTTCCCCGCCGAATCTTTGATGGCGCACCGAAAGGAATCTCCAAGGGACAAATCGGGAAACTTGCCCCCATCCCCGAGCGAAAGATTCAGCAACGTTTGTTCAGCGGATACGGGAAGCGTCAAAACTGACTGGGCATTGTTCCTCAAGCTAATCATACCGTACCTCTATTTCTCAGTTCCGGAGGTAACTGCCGTCCGCATTTCTCGCTCTCGTAACTGCTCTTGCAGTGTTCCCTCTGCCAGAAGAACAGCCCGTCCACCACACGCAGGGGCCATGCCCTCACGCCGTCCCGCGCCCAACGGTAACAGCGCGAGGACAGGGTTTCGTCAGGCCAGCCGCCGAGAAGCGTATTAAGGAGTTGATCGACTGCGATCAGGGTTCGCTTTCCGTAGGTCATGCGGCTTCAACCTCTTCCGGCGTGGTCGCGGCCTCCACCGCCGCCTTGCGTTCCCCGCCGCGCTGCATCGTCTCGTTCTTGTGCTTCATGGCCCCGCCCGCGTAGAGCGCGAGGAAGCCCGGCGCATCGAACGTCAGGCGCGCCAGTTCGCCGTCCGGCGTGTAGGCGTTCCACGTCACGGAGTCGGGCAGGCCCGGCATCCCCGCCTGCTTCATCAGGCAGACGTTCGCCGTATCGGAAAAATTCTGCTGGTCGTCGAGCGCGTAGCTGAAGTGATACGTCGCCCCGTTCACGACATAGTTGAACCCGGCGAGAATGGCGGCGGACGTTTCTGCGTCGATCAGGGATTTCTTGTCCTGTTTGATGTCTTCCAGCGTGGGCACATAGGGCTGTTCCTCTGTCACGCATTCAGGATGCGCCTCGGCGTAGGCGAACACGGCGTCCCATTCCCCTGCGAATTCTGCAGCGTAAGGATAGACGTGGTAAGGCATGCCGTCCTTTGTGATGACATAGGAATCATCAGCAGTCCGGTAGATGATTTGTCCGTAATCCATACTTTCCCCCTTATGCGACTCTAACCGCATACCACCAGTCGTGCGGAATGGAAGTTCCGCCAGCGACGGTCATAAAATCAATCTTTCCATTTATCGACGTAATCACTCTCCATGTCCCTCCGCTGGGGACAGTTTGATTATTGCGCCCGAACCATACTCCCGAGACGGCGGTGGATATGTACGCGCTGTTCGCATAGTTCACGCTGAAATTGGCGGGGTTGTACACGTACATGTTGACGCCGTCATTGCCTCCCCACAGCCAACCGGGTTGGCCTCCCTGCCCCGCCCAATTCCAGATGGTATCGACGTTCCCTTCCCGGCGCAGTCTGAGTGCGAACTGCGCCCCGTCAGCCCATGCGGCGTTGGGGGCCTTCTGTTGTCCTGCTAGGGTGGTGACGAGTTGTCCCATATTCGTGTTGTCGACTTGCATCCTGACGGCACCACCATCCCAACCGAGATAAACCTTATTCGGGCGCTGGTTGGCTCCGCCCCCTTGTTGTACGGGCGTAAACCCAAGGGCTGCCTGCTTGCCGTTTGCCAGCTCATAGGCCGTCTTCACGGCCTTCGCGGACGCCGCCGTCGTCGAATCCTCCAGACTTACGTTGTCCGAAATCTTGGTGAGCGCGGGCTTGTACTCCCCGCCTCCGGTCAAAAAGCTTTCCTGCTGTCCGGCGGCTGCGGGCGGCACAAGACCGGACGTTCCGGCCTTCGATGCCGTCGCGCCTTCGTATTCGGGCACAGAGATGATGCCGTTGTTGACGGTGATGCCGTCGCCGACATGTTTTTCATCAAGCAGTTTGGACCAACCCGCCGTGGCATATGTTACGCCTCCATCTTCGGTAAAGCTGGATTTTATCGCAGCTCGCGGAGATGCAATATATCCGCAGTTTTGTGCAAGGTATGCGATCCATTTATAGTCGGCATACCCCCTCGACTTTACTTGTACGGCGGAAGATCCCGGAAACGGCATATTCGTCGAGCCAGTGTGTCCAAAGAAGACATTTTTTGTATCAAGAATTTCTCTATTGAAATCAAAAGAGCCGCTACTTACATAATCGCCAATCTGCCCTCTCTTGCTCGCCAGATCAGCAAGGTTCCCCCCAATCGCCACGTCCTTCGCCGTGATCGTGCCGCCCGCGTCGGCCTGCGTGGTCTTCCCGTCCGTTTTGACGAGGCCCAGTTTGGCTGTCGTTGCGGGGCCGACGTTGGCGAGGTTCTGCGCCTCGTCACGGGCCGCTTCCGCCGGGACTTTGGCGTTCTGCGCTGCGGTTGCGGACGATGCCGCCGCGTTTTTCGAGGCAAGGGCGTTCGTTTCGCTGGTCTTTGCGGCTGTGGCAGACGCCGAGGCTTCCCCGGCCTTCGTCGTTGCCATAGCCGCTGATGAGGCCGCGCTGTCCTTTGACGCGAGAGCCGAGGTTTCGCTGGCTTTTGCCGCGTCGACGCTGGCGTTCACATCCACGGCAAACTGGTTCAGCGCGGGGATAAGCGCCTTGTTCAGGTCTTCGTTGACCATCTTCTTCTGCTCTTTCAGGCTGTTGAACGCCAGCACGTCAAACCGTTCCTGATCGCCCACCAGTCTATCCGGCGGTTCCGGGAGATCCGAAATCTTGGGAAGCTGCTTTACTGCCATTACTTCAACCCCTGTACGTCAATGTTCATGCTCACTTCATTCGGCCCGATGACGGTTGCGCTCCAGTCCTCAAGCCAGCCCCAGACCGTCAGCGACTGGTAGGAACCGATGCCCTCGTTGTCGTCGCCAAGCCACAGCGCCGGGAGGCCATGTAGCCGGGCGAGGATTTCCCGCACGCTTCCAGCCGGGACGGGTGCAAATACAGCGGCAGGCTCGTGCGCTTGGCGTTGGCCCGCTTGACCAGCCGCGTGTTGCCGAACTCGTCGGTATCCTTTCTGGAATAGTCCCGGATGCCGAGCCGGGTATTGTACTGCGTCGTGCCGATGGGCCACGCCTGCCCCGCGATGACCTGCCCGAGCGCCGGGCCTCCCTCCTGTGTGAGCGAGACATAAAGCGTGGCCACGGGCGACATGGGAATGTTGGTCACGGCCTGATCCACGATGCGCTCAAGGGGCAGGAAGTAGTAATCCCAGTAGCCGTCCACGTCTTTCAACGTGTTCACCGTGCGGTCGTACATGACGAGGCCGTCGCCGTCCTTCACCACGGCCCGAATGCTGGTGGCCTTGAAGTTCAGGAGCGCGAACGCGGTGCAACGGTTGAACGTCACCGCAAACGTCATGACGCCCTCAGCCGCGACCGTCTGCGTGGACACGTACTGGTCGAGCATGGCGTAACGGTTTGTCGGCCCCACCAACCGCCAGAAAGCGTCGGTTCCCTCACTGTGCTGATCCGGCTGTTTCCCCGTGCTGGCGGTCACGGCCTTGTAGACCCTGTGCTCATGGATGACGGAATCCCCGATCTGATACGCCGTGCCCGCGCTCCACGCCGGGGCGTCGTTCTCCGGCACGGTGCTGGACAGCAACCGGATGGCCTGCGGCTCTATGAGCTTCATGCCCGCACCCCCGGCATCCCCTCGGCGTCCCACGCTTCAACCATGTCGGACGTGCGGCGGGAAAATCTGGCGATCTCGGACATGGAAATGAGCATGTCCCGGCGAAGCTGATAGACCTCCCGCCGCAGCGCCTTGACCTCCGCATCGCTTCCCGAATCGGTGTTAGCCGCCCGGGGCGTCGCGCTGCGGAACAGCGCCGCCGTATCCGCCGCCGTGTACACGCGCCCCGGCTGCGAGAAGTTCACCAGTTCCGGCCCTTCCTCGCCCACAAGGGACCAGCCCGGCATGGCAAGCCCGCCACGGGCGAACGTCTTCACCCCGGCCTTGTCGCCGGCCGCATCCAGAAGCGGCCTCAATTCCGCAATCTGCTTTTCGATTTCTTCAAGCGTCGCGCTCTGGCCCTGAAGCTGTTCAAGCGCGGCGTTCTGGACATCAAGCTGGCCTTGCAACGCCTCAAGCTCCTTGTCGGCTGCGGACACCTGCGCACCCGCCGCGTCCTGTGCGGACTTCAACTGTGCGTTCACCGCCCAGAAAGCGTCGAGGTATTCCTCTTCCGTGCCCGCCGTCTGTTTCACGAGGTCGAGCAGGTAAGTGCCCACGCCCGCAAGCGTTGTGGTAAAAGCTGAATATTACTGGGGAACGAAATGTTGGTGGATTTTCC
>OGZT01001680.1_pt1 | contig 14336 bp, 12 predicted proteins | sample 1576891 | NCBI WGS metagenome assembly OGZT01 (sample SAMEA3541521, study PRJEB24748) | human gut metagenome | biome: human gut; feature: human-associated habitat; material: faeces | place: China | collected 2012 | reverse complement strand
GACACGCTGGAGTAACCCGACTGTCGTACTCCAATTTCGGAGCGGTCGCCGTTCTCCGATTTTCGCCGGGCTAACAAGCAAAGGGAAACGGGAGTCCCAAGAGGGTAGAAACCGCAGGTGTCTACCCTTTGGGTTTCCCCGGCGAAACCGCCGGCGTTCCCCTCGCCTCGAAGGCGAAACCCTTACGTTAAATAAGCGCCATCGAACGCAGAATGAACAGCGTCAATGTCAGCGTAACCGCACTCAACGCCGTGCTGAGCACAATGATCGACGATGACAGCACATGATCACCGCCCATATTTTTCGCCATAACATAACCGGACGCTGTGCTCGGCGCACCGCACAGGATGACGATGGCCACCAGTGTCTGCTCGCGGAAGCCGAGTGCCACGCCCATCGGCAGAAAGATAACGCTCAGCAGCACCAGCTTGATAAACACGGCTGCACAGGTCGGGCCCAGTTTTTTGATTGCCTTTGCGCCCTCAAAGCCCGCGCCGATGCTCAGCAGCGCCATCGGCGTTGCACAGTTACCCAGCATGGACAGACCCTTGTCCAGCATCGGCGGAAAGTCGATTGCCAGGAGCGAGAACGGCAGACCCGCGAAAATGCCCAGTATGATCGGGTTGGTGATGATGCCGCGCAGCGTTTTGCCGACCAGGCCGCGGTGGTCCGCCTGCTGTGCGTCCGGCGCGGTGACAGTCAGCACCAACACCGAAAAGATGTTGTACAGCGGCACGCTTGCCACGATCATCAGCGGCACAAGACCGGCATTGCCGTACAGATTCTGCACAAAGGCCACGCCCAGAATCGCCTGCGAGCCGCGGAACGCGCCCTGTGTGAACGCGCCAACCATGCTCTTATCTTTAAGAAAGAGGGACGCGCCGATCCAGACGGCAAAAAAATACACCGTCGTCGCACCCGCGCAGAAAAAGAAAAACCGGGATAAAAGAGAAGCTCTGCTCCCTGCAACGCCATACATCTTGCTGTTTCCGGGAACCACTGATCCCAGCAGATTCCAACTCCGATGGTTCCAAATCTGGTATCAAAAACCTTAAAGCCGGTGTCTCCCGGTGTGAAATAGAATTTTTCCTGATAATAATGATCATCCGGAATATGTGTTTTTCGATAAATGCCGAGATTCTTCCCATCTGCATCCAGAACCGCAACGCTGTTATAAGTATTATTGACCTCTTTTTCATAAAAGCTGACCGGGATCACAATCCCCAGCTCTGCCGCTACTCTGCTGAAATGACGCACTGCAGGGTTTTCCTCTACAGTCTGCGCATATTCATAATACTCATATCTGCGCTCCTGGCAGAAATAGGGCCGTTCAAAAAGCTCCGGAAGAAGAACAATCTCAGCTCCCTTTGCTGCTGCCTGACGCACCAGTTCCTCTGCATGGGCAATATTTTTCTCCACACTTTTACTGCATTTCATCTGAACTGCTGCCACTGTTACATTTCTCATCCTGTCTGTTCCTCCTGCTCCTGTTTACATAAGTAAGTTTTTTCATAACTTTCAGGTAATAACCCTCAAACACATGACTCTCAAAGTTTTCTGCATCAGGGTCAGATATTTTTTCCGGGAATCTGCTGGGTGATACAGTGAATATTTCCACCGCCAACAATGATGGCTCTGGCATCAATGGGATAAATCCTTCTTTCAGGAAAACACTTCTGCAGAATCTCCACTGCACTTTTGTCATTTTCATCCTCAAATTGTGGAAGGATGATCCCTCCATTGGAAATATAGAAATTCACGTAACTGGCAGCCATCCGTTCTCCTGCTTCCCGTTCGTCTTCTCCCTCTTCAAACACAAAGCCATCCACATCTTCCCGGGTAAGGCAGACCGGTTTCTGAGGAATCGGAAGCTTATGAATCTTAAATTTTCTGCCTTTTGCATCTGTTTCCTGTTCCAGCACCTTCAGATCAGCCAGAGACATGGCATACTGCGGATCTGTCTCATCCTCTGTCCATGCAAGCACAACCTCTCCGGGTCTTACAAAAGCGCACACGTTATCCACATGCTCATTGGTTTCATCCTGATAGATTCCACATGGAAGCCAGATAATCTTGTGGACACCGAGCCAGTACTTCAACTGTTCCTCTATCTGTTCCCTGCTCATCTGAGGATTGCGTCCCTGACTCAGAAGACAGGCCTCTGTAACGATCAGAGTCCCCTCTCCGTCAGAATGGATGGAACCGCCCTCAAGCACAAAAGGTCTGGCATCCAGACATGGACAACCAAGAGTCCTGCAGATAAAGGCAGCCACCCTATCGTCCTTCTCCCAGTTCCGGTAAAGTCCATCAAAGTCTCCTCCCCAGGCATTAAACTGCCAGTCAACTCCACAGACCGCCCCTTTCTCATCCAGAACCATGGTTGCTCCCACATCTCTCGCCCAGGCATCATCTGTCTCGCATTCCAGCAAAGTCACACCGGAAACATTTCCAAGCTGATTCTTTGCATTCTCCATCTGAGCTTGGGAAACCAGCATATACACCTTTTCGCTCTCTCCAATAGCCTCTGCAACTTTCACAAATGCTTTCTGTGCTTCCCTTGCCCCATAATTCCAGGAACCGGGACGTTCCGGCCAGATCATCACACATCCCTCATGAGGCTCAAATTCTCCGGGCATACGATATTTTGTTCTGTTCTTCTCTGTAACTTCCATGTCTGTCTCCTTTTCTTTGATAACCCGGCAGATATCAGGAAAGCCGGCTCTTAAAGTCTTCGTATCCGAAATGTCTGATAACCTCACACTCTCCGTCCTCATGCATAACCGCAATATCCGGCAGCGGCATACCGTTAAATGTATTATTCTTCACCATAGAATAAATCGCCATATCCATAAAATACAGCTTGTCCCCGATCCGGATCTCTCTGTCAAAGGAATAATCTCCGATCACATCTCCTGCCAGGCAGGTGCAGGAAGATAAGCGGTAGGTATATGCCTTCTCCCCTGCTTCCCCGCTGTCCTTAAGAGGCGGACGATATGGCATCTCCAGCACATCCGGCATATGGCAGGCTGCAGAAGCATCCAGAATCAGCGTTCTGATCTCATTTTCCACAATGTCCATAACCTCTGTCACCAGATATCCGGCATTCAGGGCAACAGCCTCCCCGGGTTCCAGATAAATATCCAGATCATAGGTTTCCTTCATATGCTGAATACATTTTTCCAGGAGCTTTACATCATAATCCTCTCTGGTAATATGATGTCCGCCGCCCATATTCAGCCAGGAAACCTCAGACAGAAATTCTCCAAACTTCTCCTCTACCGCCTGCAATGTTTTCTCCAGGTCATCCGCATTCTGTTCGCAGAGCGTATGAAAATGCAGTCCGTCGATCCATTTCAGACATTCCACGTCAAAGTTCTCTCTGGTAACCCCCAGCCTGGAACCCGGCGCACAGGGATCATAGATCGCATGATCCCCCTGAGTGGAGCATTCCGGATTAATACGGAGTCCCAGACTGGCTCTGGTACACACTTCTTTAAATTTCTTCAGCTGTGCTGTGGAATTAAAGATAATATGGTCACAGATCCGATTCAGTTCCTCTATATCTTCTGTACGGTAAGCAGGGGAAAAAACATGATTCTCTTTTCCCATCTCTTCATATCCAAGCCTTGCCTCAAACAGACCGCTGGCAGTGGTACCTGCCAGATATTTTCCGATCATGGGATACAGGGCAAAGCCGGAAAACGCTTTCTGCGCCAGAAGGATCTTACACCCGGTATCCTCCTGGACTTTTTTCAAAATCTCCAGATTCTCCCGCATCTTCTTCTCATCGATCACATAGCAGGGAGTTTGCAGTTGATCAATCTTCATTGGCTTTCCAGACCTTTACCAGTTCAGGATCTTCGCAGACTTTCCATGGAAGTCCCCATTTGTTCAGTGCTTCCATATATGGATCCGGATCAAATTCTTCCACATTAAATACACCCGGCTTCTTCCACTGTCCTGTCACTACCATCATGGAACCGATCATAGCCGGAACACCTGTTGTATAGGAGATTGCCTGGGATTCCACCTCTTTATAGCATTCCTGATGATCACATACATTATAAATATAAATACTTTTCTCTTTTCCGTCCTTAACACCTGTGAAAATACAGCCGATATTTGTTTTACCCACTGTTCTCGGGCCCAGAGATGCAGGATCCGGCAGAAGAGCTTTCAAAAACTGGATCGGCACAATCTCCTGTCCATTAAATTCCACAGGTGCGGTGGAAAGCATTCCTACATTTTCCAGACATTTCATATGTGTCAGATAACTCTGTCCGAATGTCATAAAGAAACGGATCCTCTGTACTCCCGGAATATTCTTTGCCAGTGATTCAATCTCTTCATGATGAAGAAGATACATATCCTTCTTTCCTACCTCAGGAAAATCGTAGACAGATTTAAATTCCATAGGCTCTGTTTCTACCCAATGTCCGTCTTCCCAGTAGGAACCATTTGCGGAAACCTCTCGAAGATTGATCTCCGGGTTAAAGTTTGTGGCAAAAGGATATCCATGATCACCGCCGTTACAGTCCAGAATATCAATGGTATGGATTTCATCAAAATAATGCTTCAGGGCATAAGCACTGAATACACTGGTAACCCCCGGGTCAAAACCGGTTCCCAGAAGAGCAGTCAGTCCTGCTTCCTTAAATTTCTCATCATAAGCCCACTGCCAGGAATAATCGAAATATGCAGTAAAGCCTTTTTCTTTACATCTCTTTTCGTAGATTGCACGCCATGTGGGATCTTCTGTATCCTCTGCTTCATAATTGGCAGTATCAATATAATCCGCACCGGCTTCCAGACATGCATCCATGATGGTAAGATCCTGATATGGAAGTGCCACATTCAGGACAGCATCCGGCTTATAGGCTCTGATCAATTCTGCGACCTCTGCTGCATTATCCGCATCTACCTTTGCTGTCTCAATTTTTGTCTTCGTTGTACTTTCAATCTTCTCTTTGAGTGCATCGCATTTTTCCTTTGTCCTGCTTGCAATCATAATCTCTGTAAAAACATCGCTATTCTGACAGCATTTGCGAATTGCCACTGAAGCTACCCCACCACATCCGATTACCAATAATCTGCTCATAAACTGTTTTCCTCCTCTTCCAGTAAATCTTCTACATATTTTGGAAGCATAAATGCTCCTCTGTGAAGGTTTGTTGTATAATACCATGTTTCTATATTAAGATTATCAAACCTCTCCGGCCTGAAATCTTCCAGTGGATGATATTTCTTTGATGCAAATCCAAAAAGCCAGTATCCCGAGGGACAGGTAGGGATATGTGCCTGATAAACCCTGCTCACCGGAAATGACCGGAAAACCTTTCTGTGCATCTTTCTGCATTCCACCTCATCCTCATCATAAAAAGGACTTCCATGCTGATAAACCATGATTCCGTCATCTCTGAGAGCCTTATAACAGCTTCCGTAGAATTCCTTTGTAAAAAGTCCCTCTGTATGTCCCAGCGGATCTGTGGAATCATTGATGATCAGGTCATATCTGGCCTTTTTATTCCGCAGGAACCGAAGGCCGTCTTCATAATAAATGTTGACTCTCTCATCCTTCAGTCCCTGGGCAATATCCGGAAACATCTCCGCACATACATCCACAAACATTTTATCGGATTCCACCACATCAATGCTCTCAATCTGTGGATAATGGATCAGTTCTCTGGCAACTCCACCGTCACCGCCGCCGATGATCAGAACATTTTTTACATTGGGATGTACTGTCATTGGCACATGCGTGACCATTTCATCATAAATAAATTCATCCTTGTCAGAAAATACGATCTCACCGTCCAGAGCCACAAATCTTCCAAATTCTTCAGACTCAAACACATCGATTCTCTGAAATTCACTTTCCCCTGAAAATAACTGTCGGTTAATCCGGACAGAAAGCTTTACATTTCCTGTATGGAACTCGGAATACCATAATTCCATGATCAGATACCCCCTTTCAGAACCTGAAGATGTTCTACCTTCGGATCCTCCATTCCCTGCATGGAACAGCCTTTGTCTCTTGCATAAAGAATGTATTCTACAATTTCCTGTGTCACCATTTCTCCAGGAGCAAGAATCGGGATTCCCGGAGGATAACACATAACAAATTCACCGCTGATCCTGCCTGCCGCCTGTTCCATGGGCAGAGATTCTTTCTCCGCATAAAATGCCTGCTGTGGAGACGCCACCACTGCAGGTGCGATATATTCCCCGGAAAGCATACCTGTGCTGTCCTTCTTATACAGACGTTCAATATCAGCCAACGCCCCTACCAGTCTCTCAATATCCTGAAGCCTGTCTCCAATGGAAATGTAAGCCAGAATATTACAGATATCTCCAAACTCGATCTGAATATCATATTCATCTCTGAGAAGATCATAAACTTCAATACCTGCCAGCCCATTTCCCAGTGTATAAATGGAGAGTTTTGTAACATCAAAATCAAAAACACTGGTTCCATTGATCAGATCCATACCATATGCATAATAGCCGCCGATCTCATTGATCTCCTCTCTGGCATACTGCGCCATCCCTGCAACCTTTTCAAAGGATTCCTCTCCCCTGAGTGCCAGATTTCTTCTGGAGATATCCAGACTGGACAACAGAAGATAAGAAGCACTTGTGGTCTGAGTCAGATTGATGATCTGGCGCACTTTCTCTGCATTCATACTCTTATTCAAAAGCAGCAGCGAACTCTGTGTCAGACTTCCGCCGGATTTGTGCATGGAAACTGCCGCCATGTCAGCACCTGCCGCCATTCCGGATACAGGAAGGTTTCTGCCGAAATAAAGATGGGTTCCATGAGCCTCATCTGCCAGCACCTTCATTCCTCTTGCATGAGCCTTCTTTACGATAGTCCGCAGATCCGAACAGATTCCATAATAGGTAGGGTTATTTACAAGAACTGCCACCGCATCCGGATTCTCATCCATAGCCTTCTCCACCTGACTGACTTCCATGCCAAGGGAAATGCCCAGCTGCGCATTCACCTCCGGGTTTACATAAACCGGAATTGCACCACACAGTACCAGGGCATTGATGGCACTTTTATGTACATTTCGCGGCAGAATGATCTTGTCCCCTGCCTTACAGACAGACAGGATCATACTCTGCACTGCAGATGTGGTTCCTCCTACCATAAGAAATGCATGTGCTGCGCCAAAAGCATCTGCTGCAAGCTCCTCCGCTTCTCTGATCACCGAAACCGGATGGCAGAGATTGTCCAGCGGCTTCATAGAATTAACATCCAGCCCCACACATTTCTCTCCCAGCAACTGTGCAAGCTCCGGATTTCCTCTTCCTCTTTTATGTCCCGGCACATCAAAGGGAACGACTCTCTTCTTTCGGAAACGTTCCAGTGCTTCATATATGGGCGCATGCTGTTGTCTTTCATAATCCATTTGACATGTTCCTCTTTTCCTGTCGTCATGTACCGGCAAATACAGTTCAATCATACAGCAATTGTATACTGGCTCAAAACCGGCACAATGATTCAATTATTTCTCTATATATTCAAGTCGAACGCATGTGAGACTCGGCACACGATTCTATAGAATCGCTACACATCCCCGCAAAGCGTTTATCTCCAACCATATCCTTTATATCTGCTATATCTGCACAAAAAAGAAGCAGATAAGTTCATTCACCATCTGCTTCTCTCATGATCTATAGAATTTCTCAGGCTCTGTCTTTTTATACACTGACCGGATTTCCCGTATAAATCCGTCTGTATCCTGTGCCTGTTCCCGTATTCTGAAATATTCATGACTGCTGTCGTCTTCAATCGCTGGCAAATATATGCTATGCTCTTATTGACCGTTTCACAAGATGATGTGTGCTTACGCACTGATTATTATAAAGTAATCAACTTATAAAATTTGAGCTTCTAACTCAATCAATAATGTGGTGTCTCCCACCCGGCAACTGCCCCGCCTGTCCGTATGGCTTAACATTCAGAAACTGTCTCTGAATGTGAGCAAATATTTGCATGAAAACGATAGTGTCTTTTCATACTAAAGATGAGAATAACATACCTCTTTAACTGTTGTCAATTCCATTTTCCATATTTTGCACAGTCTTTACCCGCTTTTTATATTTTCTTCATTTATCAGGGAAAACTGTGTCTATTTTTTAACAATTTCTTTCCTTGAGAAAACGTATTTTCTTTCATTACCAGGGATTACGATTCTCTTCTCTTATCAATTTGCACAACTTTTATCCAGTTTACTCACATTTTTTGACGTTTCAGCAAAAATTTTCTTGACATTTTTTTCTCAAAATGATATATTGTATTCATCAATTGAAAGAACCTTCGAGTACTGACGGAAAGAGTGGAGTGCAAACCACGTGGAGTCGGAGGTTTGTGGGAGCCGACCGTCTGGGCAGTATTTGAAATATTCAGATACTGGCCTTTTTTTATAACTTTCAGGGCAGAAATCAGGAATACCAGGCAGACCGGCCAATACTTCTTTCAATTAATAATTGTTGCTGATCGCGGAGTGAACAGCAACAGAAGTTTTTCATGTTATGCGGAAACGAAAGGAGAAAAACAATTATGGGATTCAAATCAGACATTGAAATTGCACAGGAATGCGAGATGCTTCCAATTACTCAGATTGCAGAAAAAGCAGGTATTGACGACAAATATCTGGAGCAGTACGGAAAATACAAAGCAAAAATCGACTACAATCTTCTGAAAGAAAGCGATAAGAAGGACGGAAAATTAATCCTCGTTACAGCTATCAACCCAACTCCTGCAGGAGAAGGTAAAACTACTACTACTGTAGGTCTTGCAGATGGTATGCAGAGACTTGGCAAGAGTGTTATGGTAGCTCTTCGTGAGCCATCCTTAGGACCGGTATTCGGTGTTAAAGGCGGTGCAGCAGGCGGCGGATATGCACAGGTTGTTCCTATGGAAGACATCAACCTTCACTTCACAGGTGACTTCCATGCAATCGGCGCAGCTAACAACTTACTGGCAGCTATGATCGATAACCATATCTTCCAGGGCAACGCATTAAACATTGACCCACGTAAGATCACATGGAGAAGATGTGTGGATATGAACGACCGTCAGCTTCGTAACGTAGTAGACGGCCTTGGCGGAAGAACAAACGGTATGCCTCGTGAAGACGGATACGACATCACAGTTGCATCTGAGATCATGGCAGTTCTTTGCCTCGCAAGTGACATCAAAGACCTGAAAGAAAGATTATCCAAGATCATCATCGGTTATACATATGGTAAAGTTTCCGAGCAGAAACCGGTAACAGCCGGTGACCTTCACGCAGAAGGCGCTATGACAGCTCTGTTAAAAGATGCTCTGAAACCAAACCTTGTACAGACTCTGGAACACGTTCCTGCAATCGTACATGGCGGACCATTCGCAAACATCGCTCATGGATGTAACTCTGTAACAGCTACAAAGATGGCTATGAAGCTTGCTGATTATGCAATCACAGAAGCTGGTTTCGGTGCTGACCTTGGTGCTGAAAAATTCCTTGATATCAAGACTCCAAACCTCCCAACAACTCCTGATGCCGTTGTTATTGTTGCGACACTTCGTGCCCTCAAAATGCACGGTGGGGTAGCCAAAACTGACCTCTCTGAAGAAAATGTTCAGGCCGTTCGTGATGGCTTCGCAAACTTGAAACGTCATGTGGAAAACGTTCGTAAATTTGGTCTTCCAGCAGTCGTTGCTATTAACGAATTTGTTGCTGATACAGAAGCTGAAATTGCAGCCCTTAAAGAACTTTGTGCAGAAATCGATGTTCCTGTTGAATTGGCTAGCGTTTGGGCTAATGGTGCTGATGGTGGTATTGACCTTGCCAACGCAGTAGTTGATGCTGTTGAAAATGGTAATGCCGACTATAAACGTCTTTATTCTGATGATGATAGCTTGGAAGAAAAAATCACTAAGATTGTTACTGAAATCTATGGTGGTAAATCAGTTGTCTTCGAGAAAAAAGCTAAGAACCAACTCAAACAATTTGCAGAATTCGGTTGGGATAAATTGCCAGTATGTATGGCTAAAACACAATATAGTTTCTCAGATAACCAATTCTTACTTGGAGCACCAGAAGGTTTTGATATCACTATCCGTGAATTTGTTCCTAAAACAGGTGCTGGATTTATCGTAGCTCTTACAGGAGACGTCATGACAATGCCTGGTCTTCCAAAAGCACCAGCAGCCCTCAAGATGGACGTAGCTGAAGACGGAACAGCTGTTGGTTTGTTCTAAGAAGAAATATCGATATAAACAGTACCTATTGGTGCTGTTTTTTCGTTTCAGTTATGAAAAGCTTAAGGAAAGTTTAGTAGACTAAATCTAAATAAAAGAAGATCAAAGCACTAGATGATTATATGTATTTTAGATATAATGATAAAACTTAGTCAAAGTGTTATTTGTATCTTTGACACCTAACAAGGGGGATAACTATGATTAAAATACTACTAGTAGAAGATGATTTGAGTTTGTCGAACTCAGTTTTTGATTTTTTAGATGACTTTGCTGATGTGATGCAAGTCTTTGATGGAGATGAAGGTCTCTACGAAGCTGAAAGTGGCGTCTATGATTTGATTCTTTTAGACCTTATGTTACCTGAAAAAGATGGTTTCACGGTTCTTAGAGAATTACGTGAAAAAGGTGTAACAACCCCTGTACTTATCATGACGGCTAAGGAAAGTCTAGATGATAAGGGTCATGGCTTTGAACTGGGTGCAGACGACTATCTAACCAAACCTTTCTATTTAGAAGAGTTGAAGATGCGTATTCAAGCACTTTTGAAACGATCTGGTAAATTTGACCAAAACACACTTTCTTTTGGTGATGTTCGTGTCAATCTTGCTACAAATTCAACCTTTGTGGGGGATAAAGAAGTAGAACTTCTTGGTAAAGAGTTTGATTTATTAGTTTACTTCTTACAAAATCAAAATGTCATCTTGCCTAAGTCACAAATTTTTGACCGTCTTTGGGGATTTGATAGTGATACCACGGTATCAGTTGTCGAGGTTTATGTTTCTAAAATTCGTAAGAAACTAAAAGGAACAGACTTTGCTGCCAACCTCCAAACCTTGAGAAGTGTGGGGTATATTTTGAAGAATGCTGACTAAATTTTTCAATTATCTCTTTAGGAGAATCAAGTCAGACGGATTTAAGTCGTTCATTCATTTCTTTGCCACTTTTTCTGGTATTTTCCTTATCATGACTGTCATGATTTTGCAGATTCTGAGTTACGGCGTTTATTCCAATGTGGACTCTAGTCTGAAAATGGCAGCAACTAAGACCAATTCTTATTTAGAAATGGAAATGCTCAAACGGGAACTTTTTCTGACTTCTGAGGTAGATCAAAATAATACGACAACCATTTACCAAGCCTATGATACTAAAGAGTCGACAGCTGAAACACCTGACTCGAGTGGCTCTAAAAAAGAACCTAAGAAGAAATCAAAAATTGAAGATACCCCTCACGATTTATCTGTTGCGGCAAATACTAGTGTCTTGGTACTTGATAAGAATGGAAAAGTCCTTAATGTTGTTGATAAATTTTCAAGCTTATCCAATTTACCAATAGACAAAAATAACATTGATGTTATCAGCAAGGGAAGTGCTCAGAATTATTTCGATCAAACGGAAAAGTACCGTCTGATTACTGAAAAAGTAGATAATAGCCTCTATCCTGATGCTAAGTACCTTGTTATTGCGATTAATACAACTCAATTGGAAGAAGCTACTGAACGTTATGTTAAGCTCATTGTCATCATGATGAGTTTCTTCTGGCTCTTATCTGTTGCGGCTAGTATGTATTTGGCCAAGTGGTCAAGACGTCCTATCCAGGAAAGCTTGGAGAAGCAGAAGGCTTTTGTTGAAAATGCTAGTCATGAGTTACGGACACCACTTGCTGTGATTCAAAACAGGTTAGAAGTTCTTTTCCGCAAGCCTGAGAGCACCATTCTAGATAATTCAGAGAATATTGCTTCAAGTCTTGATGAAGTACGCAACATGCGTCTTTTGACGACTAATCTCTTGAACTTGGCTCGTCGTGACGATGGTATTAAACCAGAAATCGAAACCTTAGAACCTGCTTTCTTTGATACAGTATTTACCAACTATGCCATGATTGCAGAAGAAAATGAGAAAGGTTTCACGGCTCAAAACCAAGTTGGTCGTCCAATCCAGACTGATAAAACGTTATTGAAACAGTTAATGACCATCTTATTTGATAATGCGATTAAATATACGGAAGATGACGGACATGTTACCTTTACTGTCCGCACTAATGACCGCCATCTTTATATTTGTGTAGCTGATAATGGTCCTGGAATATCAGATAGTGATAAGAAAAAAATCTTTGATCGATTTTATCGCGTAGATAAGGCTAGAACCAGACAAAAAGGTGGGTTTGGACTTGGCTTATCCCTAGCGCAACAAATTGTTTTAGCCCTAAAAGGAACAATTGTTGTTAAAGATAATCAACCAAAGGGAACGATTTTTGAAGTTAAGATCACCGGAGTTTAATTAATAAAGAAAACCTGCTAGACGATAATCTAGCAGGTTTTTTAGGTAATAAAAAAACTCCTAAATGGAGCTTTCAATTAGTTAGCCAATTTAGCTGCAAGACGTGATTTATCGCGGCTTGCTTTGTTTTTATGAATCAAACCTTTAGAAGCGGCTTTATCGATGCTAGCTGATGCAGCACGGTAAGCTTCTTCAGTTGGGTTAGCGTTGAATGCTTTAATAGCAGTACGCAAAGCTGATTTTTGAGCTGAGTTTTTTTCGTTTTGTTTAACGTTAAGTTCAGCGCGTTTGATAGCTGATTTAATATTTGCCAATGTTTTCACCTCCAAAATTTATCTAACTATGTCATTATACGTTATTTTAGGCCCCTTGGCAAGCTTTTTCTATTTTTTTAAGTGGATGAAGTCGATTTTATGATTGTCTCCCTTGTGAAGAATCAGTTCAGCTCGACTTCGTGTAGGTTCGATATAATTTTCCAGGTTAACCAAATTGATATCACGCCAGGTTTTTTGTGCTAAAGATAAAGCTTCATCCTTACTAAATTTAGTAAAACTATGGTAGTAGTTGTTTTCATCTTTTTTGGCAAGCTCAAGAAGGGTTTGAAAACGTTCAAGATACCAGGATTCGATATTATTAACTTCAGCGTCAATGTAGAGAGAAAAATCAAAATAGTCACTCATGTAAAGTCGTTGGTTAATAGGGTTCTGGAAAACATTAATCCCTTCGACAATTAGAAAATTGGGCTGTCTGATTTCTTGGGTAAGTCCTGGTACAATATCATAGATTTCATGAGAGTAAACAGGAATATTGACATCACCACCATTTTTTATAGTATCTAAAAAGTTGAGAAGAAGTGGCATATCGTAGGACTCAGGGAAGCCCTTACGATTAAGGATGCCTTTTTCTTTCAAGGTTTGGTTAGGATAGAGAAAGCCATCAGTTGTCACAAGTTCAACATTAGATTGGGGAAAGGTACGCTGCAACAAGAGTTGAAGCAAACGACTGGTAGTGGATTTGCCAACAGCAACTGAACCAGATACCCCAATAATAAATGGACGGTTAGTCTGTGATTTTTGTAAAAAGATACTTTTAGAAAAGGTCAGATCATTGGCAGTTTTCTGATAGATACGAATAAGATTGATAAGAGGAAGATAAATGTCACTAACTTCTTGCACATCGATCTTATCATTAAGGCTGCGAATGGAATCCAGTTCTTCTGCAGTCAATGGGGCATTGTCCTCTTTATGAAGGCGTTGCCATTCCTTGCGTGATATCGTTTCGAAATTGATAAATTCATTTAACATAAATAACATTATAGCAGAAAAAAAGGTCGAATGTAAGCCTTGTCATTTCACTAGCCTTACTTTTCTATTTATGATACGATAGAGAAAAAGTACTATCTAGAAGGAAAAAACAATGTCAAAAATGTATTATGCTGAGACGCCAGATGCGGCTCACGATATTCACGATTTAAAGGTAAACTTATTAGGAGAAAGTTTTCAGTTTTATACAGATGCTGGGGTTTTCTCTAAAAAAATGATTGATTTTGGGAGTCAAGTGCTTTTGAGTGCATTAGATTTGGAAGCTGGCAAAACGCTTTTAGATGTGGGTTGTGGCTATGGTCCTCTCGGTATCAGTTTAGCCAAGGTCCAAGGAGTTAAAGTCACTATGATTGACATCAATAGTAGGGCGATTGATTTAGCTAGACAAAATGCTCAACGAAATAAGGTTGAAGCTACTATCTTCCAATCAAATATCTATGAAAATGTCACTGGAAGTTTTGACTATATTATTTCTAATCCAC
>OGZT01001674.1_pt1 | contig 14377 bp, 10 predicted proteins | sample 1576891 | NCBI WGS metagenome assembly OGZT01 (sample SAMEA3541521, study PRJEB24748) | human gut metagenome | biome: human gut; feature: human-associated habitat; material: faeces | place: China | collected 2012 | reverse complement strand
TCAGGCCCAGCGGTGCCGGATTAGCCAACTTAGTGTTGCCCATAATTCCTCAAAAATCATCATCGAATGAATGGTGAAATAATTTCCCTGAATAACTGTAGTGTTTTCAGGGCGCGGCATAATAATCAGCCAGTGGGGCAGTGTCTACGATCTTTTGAGGGGAAAATGAAAATTTTCCCCGGTTTCTGGTATCAGACCTGAGTGGCACTAACCATCCGGCGCAGGCAGGCGATTTGCAGTACGGCTGGAATCGTCACGCGATAGGCGCTGCCGCTGACCGCTTTAACCCCATTTAGTGCCGCGCCTACAGGGCCTCCCAGCCCCGCGCCGCGAAGCAAACCATGCCCAAGTACGCTCATTGCTGCGTGGGTGCGTAAAATGCGGGTCAATTGGCTGGAAAGCAAATGCGACACGCCTTTTGCCAATAATTTGTCTTTCATCAGCAGCGGCAGCAGCTCTTCCAGCTCATTCACCCTGGCATCGACCGCGTGCAGAAACTCCTGCTTATGTTCCTCGTCCATTTTCTTCCAGGTATTACGCAGAAATTGTTCCAGTAACTGTTGCTCAATTTCAAACGTAGACATCTCTTTGTCGGCTTTCAGCTTCAATCGTTTTGAAACATCGAGCAAAATGGCCCGATACAATTTACCGTGTCCGCGCAGTTTGTTGGCGATACTATCGCCACCAAAATGTTGTAATTCTCCGGCAATCAGCTGCCAGTTGCGGCGGTGTTGCTCGGGATGTCCTTCCATCGATTTAAACAGTTCGTTGCGCATCAGTACGCTGGAGAGGCGAGTTTTGCCTTTTTCATTATGGGTGAGCAGCCGGGCGAAATTTGCCAATTGTTCCTCACTACAATGCTGGAGAAAATCCAGATCTGAATCATTCAGGTAATTAACATTCATTTTTTGTGGCTTCTATATTCTGGCGTTAGTCGTCGCCGATAATTTTCAGCGTGGCCATATCCGATGAGTTCACCGTATGGCCGGAAAAGGTGATTTTTGAGACGCAGCGTTTATTGTCGTTATCGCTGTTAATGTTGATCCAGTCAGTGGTTTGCCCTTCTTTTATTTCTGAAGGAATATTCAGGCTCTGACTGGCGCTACGGGCGGCTTTGAAATAAACCGATGCACCGCTTAACTGCAAATCGCCATGGTCGGCTGAGAGTTGTATGCGTTTAACAATTCGGCAAACAGGAAGTTTCAGCGCCAGATCGTTGGTTTCGTTACGTGGCATTGCAATGACGCCGAGGATTTTATGGTCGTTTGCCTGCGCCGTGCAGCACAGCATCAGGCTAATCGCCAGGCTGGCGGAAAGCGTAAAAACGGATTTCATAAGGATTCTCTTAGTGGGGAGAGGTAGGGGATGAATACCCACTAGTTTACTGCTGATAAAGAGAAGATTCAGGTACGTAATATTTTCTTTTTATTACAATTTTTCTATGAATGTCTTGGCTGCTATTCATTCTCTATATGAATAAAATTGCTGTCAGTTTCATGTCTTGTTCTGGCATATCGCGAAATTTCTGCGCAAAAGCACAAAAAATTTTTGCATCTCCCCCTTGATGACGTGGGTTACGACCCCATTTAGTAGTCAACCGCAGTGAGTGAGTCTGCAAAAAAATGAAATTGGGCAGTTGAAACCAGACGTTTCGCCCCTATTACAGACTCACAACCACATGATGACCGAATATATAGTGGAGACGTTTAGATGGGTAAAATAATTGGTATCGACCTGGGTACTACCAACTCTTGTGTAGCGATTATGGATGGCACCACTCCTCGTGTACTGGAGAACGCCGAAGGCGATCGCACCACGCCTTCTATCATTGCCTATACCCAGGATGGTGAAACTCTGGTTGGTCAGCCGGCTAAACGTCAGGCAGTGACGAACCCGCAAAATACCCTGTTTGCGATTAAACGCCTGATTGGCCGCCGCTTCCAGGACGAAGAAGTACAGCGTGATGTTTCCATCATGCCGTTCAAAATTATTGCTGCTGATAACGGCGACGCATGGGTCGAAGTTAAAGGCCAGAAAATGGCACCGCCGCAGATCTCTGCTGAAGTGCTGAAAAAAATGAAGAAAACCGCTGAAGATTACCTGGGTGAACCGGTAACTGAAGCTGTTATCACCGTACCGGCATACTTTAACGATGCTCAGCGTCAGGCAACCAAAGACGCAGGCCGTATCGCTGGTCTGGAAGTAAAACGTATCATCAACGAACCGACCGCAGCTGCGCTGGCTTACGGTCTGGACAAAGGTACTGGCAACCGTACTATCGCGGTTTATGACCTGGGTGGTGGTACTTTCGATATTTCTATTATCGAAATCGACGAAGTTGACGGCGAAAAAACCTTCGAAGTTCTGGCAACCAACGGTGATACCCATCTGGGTGGTGAAGACTTCGACAGCCGTCTGATCAACTACCTGGTTGAAGAATTCAAGAAAGATCAGGGCATTGACCTGCGCAACGATCCGCTGGCAATGCAGCGCCTGAAAGAAGCGGCAGAAAAAGCGAAAATTGAGCTGTCTTCCGCTCAGCAGACCGACGTTAACCTGCCGTACATCACTGCAGACGCGACCGGTCCGAAACACATGAACATCAAAGTGACTCGTGCGAAACTGGAAAGCCTGGTTGAAGATCTGGTAAACCGTTCCATTGAGCCGCTGAAAGTTGCACTGCAGGACGCTGGCCTGTCCGTATCTGATATCGACGACGTTATCCTCGTTGGTGGTCAGACTCGTATGCCAATGGTTCAGAAGAAAGTTGCTGAGTTCTTTGGTAAAGAGCCGCGTAAAGACGTTAACCCGGACGAAGCTGTAGCAATCGGTGCTGCTGTTCAGGGTGGTGTTCTGACTGGTGACGTAAAAGACGTACTGCTGCTGGACGTTACCCCGCTGTCTCTGGGTATCGAAACCATGGGCGGTGTGATGACGACGCTGATCGCGAAAAACACCACTATCCCGACCAAGCACAGCCAGGTGTTCTCTACCGCTGAAGACAACCAGTCTGCGGTAACCATCCATGTGCTGCAGGGTGAACGTAAACGTGCAGCTGATAACAAATCTCTGGGTCAGTTCAACCTGGATGGTATCAACCCGGCACCGCGCGGCATGCCGCAGATCGAAGTTACCTTCGATATCGATGCTGACGGTATCCTGCACGTTTCCGCGAAAGATAAAAACAGCGGTAAAGAGCAGAAGATCACCATCAAGGCTTCTTCTGGTCTGAACGAAGATGAAATCCAGAAAATGGTACGCGACGCAGAAGCTAACGCCGAAGCTGACCGTAAGTTTGAAGAGCTGGTACAGACTCGCAACCAGGGCGACCATCTGCTGCACAGCACCCGTAAGCAGGTTGAAGAAGCAGGCGACAAACTGCCGGCTGACGACAAAACTGCTATCGAGTCTGCACTGACTGCACTGGAAACTGCTCTGAAAGGTGAAGACAAAGCCGCTATCGAAGCGAAAATGCAGGAACTGGCACAGGTTTCCCAGAAACTGATGGAAATCGCCCAGCAGCAACATGCCCAGCAGCAGACTGCCGGTGCTGATGCTTCTGCAAACAACGCGAAAGATGACGATGTTGTCGACGCTGAATTTGAAGAAGTCAAAGACAAAAAATAATCGCCCTATAAACGGGTAATTATACTGACACGGGCGAAGGGGTATTTCCTCTCCGCCCGTGCATTCATCTAGGGGCAATTTAAAAAAGATGGCTAAGCAAGATTATTACGAGATTTTAGGCGTTTCCAAAACAGCGGAAGAGCGTGAAATCAAAAAGGCCTACAAACGCCTGGCCATGAAATACCACCCGGACCGTAACCAGGGTGACAAAGAGGCCGAGGCGAAATTTAAAGAGATCAAGGAAGCTTATGAAGTTCTGACCGACTCGCAAAAACGTGCGGCATACGATCAGTATGGTCATGCTGCGTTTGAGCAAGGCGGCATGGGCGGCGGCGGTTTTGGCGGCGGCGCAGACTTCAGCGATATTTTTGGTGACGTTTTCGGCGATATTTTTGGCGGCGGACGTGGTCGTCAACGTGCGGCGCGCGGTGCTGATTTACGCTATAACATGGAGCTCACCCTAGAAGAAGCTGTACGTGGCGTGACCAAAGAGATCCGCATTCCGACTCTGGAAGAGTGTGACGTTTGCCACGGTAGCGGTGCAAAACCAGGTACACAGCCGCAGACCTGTCCGACCTGTCATGGTTCTGGTCAGGTGCAGATGCGCCAGGGTTTCTTTGCCGTGCAGCAGACCTGTCCACACTGTCAGGGCCGGGGTACGCTGATCAAAGATCCGTGCAACAAATGTCATGGTCATGGTCGTGTTGAGCGCAGCAAAACGCTGTCCGTTAAAATCCCGGCAGGGGTGGACACTGGAGACCGCATCCGTCTTGCGGGCGAAGGTGAAGCGGGCGAGCATGGCGCACCGGCAGGCGATCTGTACGTTCAGGTTCAGGTTAAACAGCACCCGATTTTCGAGCGTGAAGGCAACAACCTCTATTGCGAAGTCCCGATCAACTTCGCTATGGCGGCGCTGGGTGGCGAAATCGAAGTACCGACCCTTGATGGTCGCGTCAAACTGAAAGTGCCTGGCGAAACCCAGACCGGTAAGCTGTTCCGTATGCGCGGTAAAGGCGTCAAGTCTGTCCGCGGTGGCGCACAGGGTGATTTGCTGTGCCGCGTTGTCGTCGAAACACCGGTAGGTCTGAACGAGAAGCAGAAACAGCTGCTGCAAGAGCTGCAGGAAAGCTTCGGTGGCCCAACCGGCGAGCACAACAGCCCGCGTTCAAAGAGCTTCTTTGATGGTGTGAAGAAGTTTTTCGACGACCTGACTCGCTAACCTCCCCAAAAGCCTGCCCGTGGGCAGGCTTGGGTAAAAATAGGGTGCGTTGAAGATATGCGAGCACCTGTAAAGTGGCGGGGATCACTCCCCGCCGTTGCTCTTACTCGGATTCGTAAGCCGTGAAAACAGCAACCTCCGTCTGGCCAGTTCGGATGTGAACCTCACAGAGGTCTTTTCTCGTTACCAGCGCCGCCACTACGGCGGTGATACAGATGACGATCAGGGCGACAATCATCGCCTTATGCTGCTTCATTGCTCTCTTCTCCTTGACCTTACGGTCAGTAAGAGGCACTCTACATGTGTTCAGCATATAGGGGGCCTCGGGTTGATGGTAAAATATCACTCGGGGCTTTTCTCTATCTGCCGTTCAGCTAATGCCTGAGACAGACAGCCTCAAGCACCCGCCGCTATTATATCGCTCTCTTTAACCCATTCTGTTTTATCGATTCTAATCCTGAAGACGCCTCGCATTTTTATGGCGTAATTTTTTAATGATTTAATTATTTAACTTTAATTTATCTCTTCATCGCAATTATTGTCGACAAACTGGATTATTTTTGAAATATTGGCCTAACAAACATCGCAGACTGACAACAAATTAATTATTACTTTTCCTAATTAATCCCTCAGAAATCCTGACCTTAAGCTATGATTATCAGGGCTTAGGGTCACACGTCAGCGCTTACAGCCGTCAAAAACTCATCTCATCACTGATGACGCAAATCCTTCAATGGTTCGTAAAAAACGAATTATTCCTACACTATAATCTGATTTTAACGATGATTCGTGCGGGGTAAAATAGTAAAAACGATCTATTCACCTGAAAGAGAAATAAAAAGTGAAACATCTGCATCGATTCTTTAGCAGTGATGCCTCGGGAGGCATTATTCTTATCATTGCCGCTATCCTGGCGATGATTATGGCCAATAGCGGCGCAACCAGTGGATGGTATCACGACTTTCTGGAGACGCCGGTTCAGCTCCGGGTTGGTTCACTCGAAATCAACAAAAACATGCTGTTATGGATAAATGACGCGCTGATGGCGGTATTTTTCCTGTTAGTCGGTTTGGAAGTTAAACGTGAACTGATGCAAGGATCGCTAGCCAGCTTACGCCAGGCCGCATTTCCAGTTATCGCCGCTATTGGTGGGATGATTGTGCCGGCATTGCTCTATCTGGCCTTTAACTATGCCGATCCGATTACCCGCGAAGGGTGGGCGATCCCGGCGGCTACTGACATTGCCTTTGCACTTGGTGTGCTGGCGCTGTTGGGAAGTCGTGTTCCGTTAGCGCTGAAGATCTTTTTGATGGCTCTGGCTATTATCGACGATCTTGGGGCCATCATTATCATCGCATTGTTCTACACTAATGACTTATCGATGGCCTCTCTTGGTGTCGCGGCTGTAGCAATTGCGGTACTCGCGGTATTGAATCTGTGTGGTGTACGCCGCACGGGCGTCTATATTCTGGTTGGCGTGGTGTTGTGGACTGCGGTGTTGAAATCGGGGGTTCACGCAACCCTGGCGGGGGTAATTGTCGGCTTCTTTATTCCTTTGAAAGAGAAGCATGGGCGTTCTCCAGCGAAGCGACTGGAGCATGTGTTGCACCCGTGGGTGGCGTATCTGATTTTACCGCTGTTTGCATTTGCTAATGCTGGCGTTTCACTGCAAGGCGTCACGCTGGATGGCTTGACCTCCATTCTGCCATTGGGGATCATCGCTGGCTTGCTGATTGGCAAACCGCTGGGGATTAGTCTGTTCTGCTGGTTGGCGCTGCGTTTGAAATTGGCGCATCTGCCTGAGGGAACGACTTATCAGCAAATTATGGCGGTGGGGATCCTGTGCGGTATCGGTTTTACTATGTCTATCTTTATTGCCAGCCTGGCCTTTGGTAGCGTAGATCCAGAACTGATTAACTGGGCGAAACTCGGTATCCTGGTCGGTTCTATCTCTTCGGCGGTAATTGGATACAGCTGGTTACGCGTTCGTTTGCGTCCATCAGTTTGACAGGACGGTTTACCGGGGAGCCATAAACGGCTCCCTTTTCATTGTTATCAGGGAGAGAAATGAGCATGTCTCATATCAATTACAACCACTTGTATTACTTCTGGCATGTCTATAAAGAAGGTTCCGTGGTTGGCGCAGCGGAGGCGCTTTATTTAACACCACAAACCATTACCGGACAGATTCGGGCGCTGGAAGAGCGCCTGCAAGGCAAATTATTTAAGCGCAAGGGACGTGGCCTCGAGCCCAGCGAGCTGGGAGAGCTGGTCTATCGCTATGCCGATAAAATGTTCACCTTAAGCCAGGAAATGCTGGATATCGTGAACTATCGCAAAGAATCCAATTTATTGTTTGACGTTGGCGTGGCTGATGCACTTTCTAAACGCCTGGTCAGTAGCGTACTTAACGCCGCAGTGGTAGAAGGCGAGCCGATTCATCTTCGCTGCTTCGAATCCACCCACGAAATGCTGCTGGAGCAATTAAGTCAGCATAAACTGGATATGATCATTTCCGACTGTCCGATAGATTCTACGCAGCAGGAAGGTCTGTTCTCCGTGAGAATTGGCGAATGTGGCGTGAGTTTCTGGTGTACAAATCCACCACCGGAAAAACCGTTCCCGGCTTGTCTGGAAGAACGGCGGCTTTTGATTCCTGGGCGACGTTCAATGTTAGGGCGCAAATTGCTTAACTGGTTTAACTCCCAGGGATTAAACGTAGAAATCCTCGGCGAGTTTGATGATGCCGCGTTGATGAAAGCTTTTGGTGCGATGCACAATGCAATCTTCGTTGCCCCAACGCTTTATGCATATGACTTTTATGCCGATAAAACTGTCGTAGAAATTGGTCGCGTCGAAAATGTGATGGAAGAGTACCATGCTATTTTTGCTGAGCGGATGATTCAGCACCCGGCGGTACAGCGAATCTGCAATACGGATTATTCTGCGCTTTTTAGCCCAGCGGCACGTTAATCGGCAGCTCCCCCAAAGTTAAGGTGGGGGAGATAGATTAGTTGTACATTACCACGATTTTGACTCGGCTCATTATTTGCCCGCTTGAGACATTGTTTCCATATGTACGCGGGCGAATAAATAGAGGAATCTGATTACTTCCTTCATGGGGATGCTGAAAAGAGTAGTAATTGCTTTTACCATACTGGATTTCATTCGTACCATCATTGGAGAGTTGAAAGCCTATTTGACCCGCACCGTCCTCACTGTTTTCTAAATCATTTTTTAATATGCTGGTTCCTGACTCCTGTATCGTCACTGGCTCAAAGTAATATTCAACATCACTGGGTTCAAAAACTAATTCACCTTGCTCACCCTGGATACAGTCAAATCTTATATGATGAAACTGATAATTTTCATTATTGATACGAGACAGTACAAATCGTCCAGTGTCGATGGATTGATCTTCAAAACCACAGGTCATTAAATTTACCTGTAAAATAGTATTTAAATTAAAATTAAAGCGGACGCTATTACAATTAGTATTATTCCCTGTGCATGAACTCACTTCAATTTCGAACAGCAAAGGAAAAGGAGTTCCTGGAAAAATATCTGCGGTGTCAGAACTATCTGATACAGATGCGATAGAATATGGAATGGTGAAATTTATCGCAGATAGCATTTCTTCTAAATTATAAGATAACTTCCCTGGAAGCTCTATTTTTTTACCGTCAGATTCAAAGGGGAAATTAATAATGTAATGACGACTTCCGACTTTAAACCTTAAAGCGTTCTGTGTTAAAAAATGAACTTTAATGGCGTTGGTCGTCTCTTGCAAGTCTGCACACTCAATGATATTCCCGGGGTTTTCAATTTTCTCGGCAGTTAGATTACCTTTCATACTCAGTGGCTTGAGTATATATGTTCCACGTTGTTCACCGACATTGGTCACTGCACAGGGAGCACTTTGCACAATAAAAGAATATAGACTCAAGGTGATTAATAAAAGCCACTTCATAGTAAACTCCTTTTACTGGCATATATATGTTTTGTTTTCATCGATAACGTGTTGAAAAGTAATAGTACAGAATAAGTTCTGTTCATCATTGAGAGCAACTTTGATGCCAGTGGGAATTTCATCTACGCGAATAAAAAGGCGACTACCCTGGCCAACGACTCCAATATTGTTTTCCTGGAGATCCAGTACGTCATAGCCAAAGGTTAATGGCGAACCATCGGGACGCAGTGCCTGTATATACCAGGGCTTACGTTGGTCAGTTGTAAACTGCACATAAGAAACTGCTCCACGGTAAGGCGCAATAATTTGACGATTGCCCTGCAATTCTGTTTCACTTTCACTGTTTGCTATATCAAGTACCAGATGGTTTTCACGATGAGGTATCATCAGGTCGTAAACAACCTGGCCTTTGCTGTTTGTTCGGTTGTATTTTTGTCCATTAATATGCGCGCCTTCTAACCCAGGCGCATCCAGAATTGCAAATGTATCGGATAACTGGTTAGTTATATTAATACCACCGGGCCAGACAACTAATCCACTACTAATACTTCCACCACTTTGCCAGGCGTTTTTAGAATGGCTATAGCTGCCATCTATTGTGGCGATGGGAGTTCTCCAGCTTAAATTCGTACCAAGCGAGGTATCATTATTTTGTTGTTGCTGATTAACATATATACCATAATTTAACTGATCATGTTCACCGGCTATGCCAGTAATTCCAGTATTGTTGGAGGAATAGCCATCTTTGGAAAATGAGGTCGAATTCGATAAGTTAATTTGGTGACGTGTTTTGGCAATATCATCCCCCCAGTAGAAAGGAATGGAGATAAACAGATTAAAACGCTCCTCTTCTTTGTCGTTTTCATCATAGGATTGGCTGGCAGAGAAAGTATAACTGATGCGTTGCCAGCTATTGGAATAACTGAATTGGTAATCTTTAGCATTTCCACTTCGCCCCCAGTAATTCCGCCAAAGTGCACTTAATGATACATTTCCCAGATTATTGGATAAAGGTTGCATGATATTGGCAGAAAGGCTATTTTTTCTGCCAATATCATAAAAATCGTCATCATCACTCTGATGATTTATTTTATCATTTTCGTAAAGATGGTCGCTGAATGTCCTGTAATCCTGCGAAGCATAACGCCAGGCGGCCACGCTAAAGTGAGTAGCCGTTTGCAATAGATATTTATTATAGGCGACCTGATAGCTCGTACCTTCGTGTCTGGTATCATTATTTAACTTACTACTCGATCGGGTAGCATCAAAAGAGATTGCTCCCAGCGGTGTATTCCAACCATTTCCCAGAGTTATAGCATTATAGTTATCGGATAAAATCGTACCGCCATAAAGTGTCAAAAGATTGTTGAGGCCATATATATAATTTGCCTCGAGAAAGTCCTCCTGATTCTTGACACCATATATCTGACTGCGTCCGGCGATAAAATCGAAATTTGAAACACCAGGTTGCAGCATATTGGGCACGGAAGAGTAGGGCACCAAAAAGGAACGAACACTACCATCTGCTTCCTTAATGCTGACATCGAGATCAGAGCCGCTGCCCGAAAGTTGCAAATCTGCGATAGTAAATGGTCCTGGGGGAACCTCTTTTTGGTAAATGGTATAGCCATTTTGCGAAACCGTTATCAAGGCGTTACTTTGCGCAACACCTTGTACTAAAGGTGTAAAGCTTTGCATAGAATCAGGTAGCATTTGCATATCGCGAAATAAGCGTATTCCGCTAAATCGCAGAGAGTCGAATATGAGTGAGGATGTGTAATTTTCTCCTATCTGAACTGTGCTTAATATTTGCGACCAGCCACGTTCCAGGTAAAGAGTATTACTTTGCCATTTGCCTTTCATATCATCAGGTTTGCTATAACTGGCATCAGAGTGTAACTGCCAACTAAATAAATTTAATCCGCTGTTGAACCGGCCATAACTGGCTGTATTACTGTTATTATTGCTGTCATAAGAGCGATACTGACTTAAATTATAGGAGGTATAAAAAGCATCAATGCCGCGATCCCAACTTTCCGGGGGAACGTAACCTCTTTCAAGTTCATTGATATACGCCTGTGGGATCGTTAAATTTAGTCGGTGTTCACTGATATCCCACTGATATTGTCCACCATGAACCGCTTCATCCAGTAAAATACAATTATCTTCTGTATTGAGATTATCGGTCTTTACCCCCAGTGTGGTTAGTAGCACCTTAGGCAGACATGGTTTGGCTGGTGACTCTGGGATCGTGATATCTTGTTTCCCACGCCACTGGTGGTTTACATAAACATCAAGTTCGTAGTTTCCCGGAAGAGGTTGTTTATTATCGAAACGATATTCGGAAACTTTTTCTCCTCTCATGCCGCCGATCATAAAGTGTGTATCAAAAGTTTCTTCAGCATAACCCGGAAAAGAATACAAAAAAATAATAGCAGCGACCCATCGTGTCGTCCTTAACATGACTTTTTCCTGTTATCGTGCGGCGATTTTACTATGGATGTTATTCCCGTAATCATCAACTACCGTTAGTTCATATTCTGATGCGTGGTTATTTTTTAATGTAATGTCGTTATTCGAAAATGGAGGCAGTAAGATACTTTCATTATTAACTTTCACGTTTTGTGCTTTGATAGTTGTAACCGTTATCCAGTTGGCTGTTTCGTTGTTTATTGAGATGGCGTTATTTTTCTTTTTGATATTTAATTGAGAAAGGCTTTTTTTATCTACCGGAGCTATTCCGCTTGGACGCCAAAGTAACTTTATACGGTTTTGCAATGCAAGTTTAATTTTGTTTTTTCCTGCATTTTGTGGGTTGTTTGGAGGGATATCCAGAACATTTAGATAAAATAAACTTTCTTTATTGTGAGGCAAATTGTTTGGCATTTTTCTTATTTTAAGTTGTTGGCCAGAACCACCTGCTACACGACTTACTGGCGGTGTGAGAATAAATGGGACCTGAATTTTTTCTGGCGCGATAGTGGTGTTCCCATCATCGATCCATGCCTGAATCAAAGAGGCATTTTTACTTTGATTCATTAACTGTACGAGAACTTCTCTGTTTTTTTCCGGATAAATAATGCGCGTACCATAGATGACCACACCGGCATGAACAGGTAAAATAAAAAATGACATCAGTAATGCTGTTATTATTCTCACGTAATCACTCCGTAAATAATACCGGTAGCAGAGCTACCGGCAAAAAACGTTAATCTGCACTGATTTTAATCGTTACGGTTGACTCTACGGAGCCTTTTGTAACAGGATTGCCACTTGTGCGGGCATATTGTGCACTTAAATTAAGAAAATATTGACCAGAGCCATTATCTTTCAGCGGTGTTTTTAACCCCGGTCTCATTCTGGTCAAAGTTCCATCATCGAGGAAAATGGCAAAGCCAATGTTCTCAGCAGTTCCTTTATTCAGCGTAAAGTTATTAGCATCAAACTCTGATGCTAGCACTTCGATACTTGGGGCTGTATTGCCGTCACACTGAATTTCTAAGTCATGAGAGGTTGAACCGGTTTTTAAAGTATAGATTTCATTATTGATAAGTTGATTCATTGCACTGGTTACAACATCTTCGACAACGATATCTGTTGTCGAATCACCATTAACAAAGTAACACGTTGTATCAACAACTTCTCCTCTAATGGTTAGCGTTCCTTGATCGACATCCTTGGCGAAGGTTGTTGCGCTAAACATCAACGTTGTCGCAACGAAGGGAATAATATACTTTTTCATAAATCATCCTTAATTAACTGGTATGGAAGGTCACTCGTTGTCAAACCCGATTATGTGATCAGGTTGTTATTATTTAGATTAATGTTTAAATTTTTTAATTTCTTGATGTGAAGTTGATGAAACTTTGAAAATTTAATATTCTTAATTATTCCCTTCTTTATAAGAAGAGCAAGGTGCCATCATTAGAGTGACAGAGTGGGATGTTTAAGATCATGCTTCAGATTATTTTTTGTTTCTCTGCAGTGAATTAATAATCATCACAGATAATTTCATTCTGAAATTACTTCTTTTGGGAGTGTTTTAATCTTGATGAACTATGTTTTTCATAAGGAACATACACTCGTTGATGCTTTTAAGGTATTTTCTCATTTCTGAGGATGTTTTGTCGTAATCGAGCATAAAATTATTAAGTTCTTTATACACATCATTATTTAGCTTTACATTGTCGCGAACTAAAGTTTGTATCAATGGTATCAAAATTTCGAAACGGGACGGTTTGTCATCAATACTTGCCAGGGTTTTGAATACTCCTGTGTATCTGTAACCTAAGTGCTTATTGACAAGTTGAGTGTTCCATCGACCAGGCATAATATCTTCACAGCGCAAATTTTTTATCCTGGTATTAGTGAACGATGTTCCAAATATGTTGCTTTTTTTAATGAAGAGATTATTTATTTCTCCATTTGAAAAGATGGTGTTTGATAAGTCGCTTTCAAAACATGATATATTGGATAATACACAACCAAAATAATACCCATATGAAAGGTTGCTCTTTTCTATTGTTATATTTGATAGCAATAGTTTATTTATATTAATATTAGGGGTAGTCAAATACTGGATCTTTTGCTCGTTAAGTTCATACATCTCCAGTGATTTATTATAGGGTAATAAAAGTATAAATTCCTTTATATCATCTCCGCAGAAAGAAAAGACAACATCAAATTTATTGGTGATCATGTTTTCAATTGAGCAGTAAGCTGATTTTTCTATTAACCGACTGGGCACGCTTTTAAATAAAGATAATTTTTCACATAGTTGTGAATATGCCGCATTGCTAGTTTTAAAATTCCGCCATGTTATTTCCTGGTTATCATCTGTCGATGAGGCGGGGATTTTCAAGCATTGTTCATTGTATAGCTCAGGATAAATATTCTTTTTAATTAGATTTTTGATTTCCTTATTAAAATAACTTTTTTTCTTGTCTATTGCACTGTAATTAGCGTTTTGTCCCGGGCGCAGGGTGTCATGAATATAACGGGAGCCACCGCGAGACTGCGACTCGCGGGCGATGCAGAGCAGATAGCGATCCCGTTCGGCCGGGCTGCCGGTCAGGGAGTACTGACGGATCAGCCCGCAGGGAAGATGGAGATCGATATGGGCGCCGGGCGTCCACGCCGGCAGCGGTTGCCCCTCGGCGCTCACCAGACTAACGGCCAGATTTTTCGCGCCCTGGCGCCACAGGCCATCGACCACTACCGGGAGTATGTCGCGCATATGACCTCCACTCATACCAGAAAGAAATCGCCAAAGCCCATCTTCTTCAGCCCGCGCCGGTAGGCGATAGAGCTGCGGTCCGCCGGAATATGCGCCTCCAGGGTCAGATCCAGCGGTAACCGTTCCGGACGCTGGGTCTCGACCATCAGGCGGTCCTCTTCAAATACCCGCAGGTTGAACGCATGTACGTCTTCCACCGGCACGTGCAGATCGAAGTTGCGGGCAATAGGGGCAAACATCCGCGTCACCCGGGACGACACCGGCGAGGCGGCGTTCATGATCACCAGCCTGGCGTCGGCGGGAAAATGGATGGTCAGCGTAGCGG
>OGZT01001673.1_pt1 | contig 14380 bp, 10 predicted proteins | sample 1576891 | NCBI WGS metagenome assembly OGZT01 (sample SAMEA3541521, study PRJEB24748) | human gut metagenome | biome: human gut; feature: human-associated habitat; material: faeces | place: China | collected 2012 | reverse complement strand
GTATGACGGAAGGGTGATTCCTATCCCGACGAATCATTTGGCGGCGGGGGCTGTCATGGAGTACATGTACGAGACCCAGAAGAGCACACTGTCCCATATTACGACCATCGTTCCCTATTCCACAGGGCAGTTCATGATCATCGACACCTCGACAAGAAGGAATCTGGAGCTCCTGGAGACCATGCGGGAGAAGCAGAAGAGGGGAACCCTTCTGTGGGTGCTGGATAAGACGAAGACGGCCATGGGCGCCAGGCTTTTGAGAACCTATATCGAACAGCCGCTGATCCACAAGGATGATATCATTGCCCGCCAGAATGCCATCGAAGAACTGAACATGAATTACATTTCCAGGGAGGAAATCTGTGAATACTTGAATCCCATCTACGATCTGGAACGTCTCATCGGCCGCATCAGCTATAAGACGGCGAATCCCAGGGATTTAATCTCCTTCAGGAATTCTCTGGAAATGCTTCCTTACATAAAAGATCTCATGGGAGAATTCACGACTCCTCTGCTGAAAGAGCTCTGGGAAGAGCTGGATGCCTTAGAGGATGTCCACGATCTTGTCTCCCGCGCCATCGTGGAGGACCCGCCCATATCCCTGCGTGACGGCGGCATCATAAAGGACGGCTATCACGAGGAGACGGATAAGCTGCGCCACGCGAAGACGGAAGGAAAGACGTGGCTCGCCGAACTGGAATCGAGAGAGCGCGACAAGACCGGAATCAAGAACCTGAAAGTCAAGTACAACAAGGTATTTGGATATTACTTCGAAGTGACAAACTCCTTTAAAGGGATGGTTCCCGATTACTTTGTCCGCAAGCAGACGCTGGCCAACGCCGAGCGGTACACAACGGATGAACTGAAGGAGCTGGAGGACATGATCCTGGGCGCGGAGGACAAGCTCTATACCCTGGAATACGGTCTGTTCTGCGAGGTGAGAGACGCCATCGCCGCCGAGGTCCTGCGGATCCAGCAGACGGCCCGGGCGATCGCGGGCATCGACGTGATGACTTCCCTTTCCGTTGTGGCCACGAAGAATAATTACGTGAAGCCGCGCATCAATGAAAAAGGTGTGATCGACATCAAAAACGGCCGCCATCCGGTGGTGGAAAAGATGATGCGGGACGATTTATTCGTCGCCAACGATACGTATCTGGACAATTCGAAGAACAGGCTCTCCATCATCACCGGCCCCAACATGGCCGGTAAATCGACGTATATGCGCCAGACGGCCTTAATCGTATTGATGGCTCAGCTGGGAAGCTTTGTGCCCGCGGATGACGCCAATATCGGCATTTGCGACAGAATCTTTACCCGTGTGGGCGCTTCCGATGATCTGGCATCCGGCCAGAGTACCTTCATGGTAGAGATGACCGAGGTCGCCAACATCCTGAGAAACGCTACGAAAAACAGCCTGATCGTTCTCGACGAGATCGGCCGGGGCACCAGCACCTTCGACGGCTTATCCATCGCCTGGGCGGTGGTGGAGCACATCAGCAACCCGAAGCTTTTAGGAGCCAAGACACTGTTTGCCACCCATTACCATGAGCTGACAGAGCTGGAAGGAACCATAAACGGCGTCAACAACTACTGCATCGCCGTAAAGGAACAGGGCGATGATATCGTATTTCTTCGAAAGATTGTGAAGGGCGGAGCGGATAAGAGCTACGGCGTTCAGGTCGCCAAGCTTGCCGGTGTTCCCGATTCCGTGATTGTACGGGCAAAGGAGCTTCTGGTGGAGTTAAGCGACGCGGATATCACGGCGAGGGCAAAGGAGATCGCGGAAGCGGGCGCAGGTGCGCCGAAGCATGCCAGCATCCCCAGGCCGGATGAGGTGGATTTGCAGCAGATGTCCCTGTTTGACACGGTGAAGGACGACGACATCGTCCGGGAGCTGGGAGAACTGGAGCTGGGAAATATGACGCCGATCGACGCCTTGAACACGCTGTACCGCCTTCAGACGAAACTTAAGAACCGCTGGCAGTAAAGAGATAAAGGAGCGATAGCCATATGCCAAACATTACGCTACTGGATCAAAATACCATAAATAAGATTGCAGCGGGCGAGGTGATCGAGAGGCCGGCCTCTGTTGTGAAGGAGCTTTTAGAGAACGCCATCGACGCCAGGGCTACGGCTGTGACGGTTGAAATAAAGGAGGGGGGCACCACCTTCATCCGCGTGACCGACAACGGCTGTGGAATTCCGAGGGAAGAGGTTCCTCTGGCGTTTCTGCGCCACTCCACCAGCAAGATCAAGTCCGTGGAAGATCTCTTTACGATCTCATCTCTGGGCTTTCGCGGTGAGGCCCTCGCAAGTATCGCTTCCGTCTGCCAGGTGGAGCTGATCACGAAGACCAGCGAAGCCCTGACGGGAAGCCGCTACAGCATCGAAGGCGGCATTGAACGGCCGCTGGAGGAGATCGGCGCCCCGGAGGGCACCACATTTATCGCCAGAAACTTATTCTTTAACACGCCGGCCAGAAGGAAATTTTTAAAGACTCCCATGACAGAGGGCTCCCATGTGGCCGAGCTGGTGGAAAAGATCGCGCTCTCCCATCCGGAGATTTCGATCCGTTTTATCCAGAATAACCAGAACAAGCTGCATACCTCCGGCAACCACAACTTAAAGGACATCATCTATACGGTCTTCGGCAGGGAGATCGCGGCGAATCTGCTGGCAGTTGAGGCGAAGAAGCAGGATATCGCCATCAGCGGCTTTATCGGGAAGCCTGTGATCGCCAGGGGCAACAGAAACTACGAAAATTATTTCATCAATGGGCGGTATATCAGAAGCAGCATCATATCGAAGGCCATAGAAGAGGCCTACAAGCCGTTTATGATGCAGCACAAGTATCCGTTTACCATGCTCCATTTCACCATTGAGCCGGAGCTTCTGGATGTCAATGTCCATCCCACCAAGATGGAGCTTCGCTTCCGCGACGGGGAGATGGTGTACCGTATGGTCTACGACGCCGTATCGGGGGCGCTCGCTCACAAGGAGCTGATTCCGGAGGTGGAACTGAATAAGGAAAAGGCGGAGCAGGAGGCAAAAGAGGCGAGGAAGCACGAGCCGTCACCGGAGCCCTTTGAGCTTCGCAGGCTGGAGGCCATGAGCCGGCAGCAGGCCGCCTGCGCGCCTGGCTCCAAACGGCTTAAGCCGGCAGAACCGTCTCTCATGAGAGATCCTGATTTTCTGGCTGAAAACTGGCTGAAGAAGCCGGCAGGCGCGGACTTTTTACACGGGTTACCGGAATCGGCTGCGAAAAATGAAGAAACGGTACAAAATCAGGCAGATGGTGCAAGGGAACATGGACAATTAAACGGAATGACGGACCGTGGAGTGCAGCCCGGAGAGGGAGAGGCAGCAGCGGAAGAGGCAGCAGCGAGAGATGCGGCAGCGGAAGAGGCAGCAGCGAGAGATGCAGCAGTGGAAGATGCAGCAGCGAGAGATGCAGCAGTGGAAGATGCAGCAGCAAGAGAGGCTGCAGCGGGTGAAGCACAGGCAGGTGCAGCCGCATTTTCCGGGAAGCCGGAACAGCTGGATCTCTTTGACGGAAAGCTGCTGGAACCGAAATCAAGGCTGATGCATAAGCTGATCGGCCAGGTGTTCGACACCTACTGGCTGGTGGAGTTTAACGAACAGCTTTACATTATTGACCAGCATGCGGCCCATGAAAAGGTTTTATATGAGAAAACTATGGCAACACTTAAAAACAGGGAATACTCATCGCAGATGCTTAATCCGCCGATCATTCTGACCCTGAACATGAACGAGGAGGTGCTGTTAAAAGAGCACATGAAGTATTTCTCGGACATGGGCTTCGAGATCGAACCGTTTGGCGGCAGGGAGTATGCGGTGAGAGGCGTACCGGCCAACTTGCTGTCTATCGCCAAGAAGGATTTGCTGATCGAGATGATCGACGGGCTTTCCGACGATGTTTCGACTCATAATCCGGATATCATCTATGAGCGGGTAGCGACCATGTCCTGCAAGGCTGCGGTCAAAGGCGGTAGCCGGCTGTCGACGGAAGAGGCCAACGAACTGATAGACCAGCTCCTGAATCTGGAGAATCCGTATGCGTGTCCCCATGGACGGCCGACGATCATCTCCATGAGCAGGTACGAGCTGGAGAAAAAATTCAAGAGGATAGTGTGAAAGAAAGTAGAGGACAGCCAAAAAGTGGCGCACTAATCTAAGCTGTCAAGAAATGGCAACTTTTTGAAGTGTTGATTTTCGAAAATAATTTTAAGAAGCTATTGGTTCCGGTGGTGGATATAATCCTTCACGTTGTAATAGCTTCATAGCCTGCTTGATAGCTTTCGTTTTTTGTTTTTCAAGTAAAGCTTCAGGCATATCTATTTTGTATAAGTCGCTTGGATTCCATGCTTCACCAGTTGATAACATCTGGTAGATTGCAGTAAGAATCATTCGAGCGATAGCAACTATGGCTCTTTTCTTGCCACGGCGTTTCATAAGAGATTCATATTTCTTTTTGTAGTAAGGAGACTTTTCGGATTTAACGGCTGCATGAGCACATTGTACTAATGCAGGTTTGAGGTAAACTCCAGCACGTGCGATCCGAACAGATTTCTTCTTGCCACCAGATTCATTGCTGCCAGGGACTAAACCAGCCCAACAGCATAAACGTTTAGAAGAACAGAATTGAGACATATCAATACCTGTTTCGGAGATGATAGTGATTGCACTATCACGTTTAACACCCGGAATAGTCATTAGGAACTGGATAGCATTTTCATAATCAGGATCAGAAGAAATCATAGATTCTATCATAGAGTCTACATCATTGATTTCAGCTGTGATATAATCCATATGTGCACGGACGAGGCGCATACGATATTTCTGGGAATCAGTCATCTGATATCCTTCAATGGATTCCATCACAGCATCTTCTTTGGATTTGAGACGTCTAAGAAGCTTAGAAGCGATTTCTTCATGGTTGATAGAATTGTCAGCCTGCTCAAGCAGGTAATCAATAATGGATGTGGATGACTTCCCAAAGATATCGGAAACAACAGAATCTAAAGCGACATTACAAACAGTAAGCGCATTCTGATATCGATTCTTTTCACTGGAACGGCAGGAAACCAATTTGTAGCGATACCTTGTATATTCTCGTAAAATACGGATTTTCTTACAAGGAATGTAGCTGCCTTTCACAAGTCCGAGACGGAACAAGTCCCCAATCCATTTAGAATCTTTGGTGTCATCTTTGTTACCCTTCACAGCTTTTACCCATTTTGGATTAGCAATGGTAACATTGATTTCATCTTCTAAAAGATTAAAGGCAGGAACCCAGTATTTACCAGTGGATTCCATGCAGACATCATGGCATTCATTTTCAAGAAGCCATTGCTTGAACTCAAGAATTGAGTGGTTGAAGGTGGAAAAACGTTTCTTTTGATAAGAAGGTTCGATACCACCATTAGTCTTGACGATTGTGGCAACGAGAAATGATTTGTGAACATCGACACCACAACAGGTTAGGTAAGTAACTTTCATAGTCATACTCCTTTCGTGAAAAAGATAAGAAGCCATTGACTGAACTGCCACACAATTTAACCAAGGCGTTAAAACAATTCTTAGTGTACGGGCTCATGGCACCACTTATTTGTGCTTGAAAAGGCAGGACTTACACTGATTAGTATGCTGTCTAAAACGAGAAAGAATTTACAACTCCTCCTCCCGTGCTTTGTAGTGTAGCTTCTTGAAGCTATTATCTCATGGAGTAGAGGGCTTGAAAATCTTTCATTACTATTTGTGCCGCGCCCGAAGGCGCGCGGAATGGAGATTAGTATGATGAAACCACTGATTATCTTGACGGGTCCCACGGCTGTGGGAAAGACGGCCCTGTCTGTTCGGCTGGCGAAGGCCGTGGGCGGAGAGATCATAAGCGCCGATTCCATGCAGGTTTACCGCCACATGGATATCGGTTCTGCCAAGGTGACCCGGGAGGAGATGGATGGGGTACCTCATTATCTCATTGATATTATGGAGCCTGCCGGGGAGTTTAACGTCGCCGCGTTTAAAAAACTGGCGGCGGAGGCGGTAGAGGAGATATACGCTCACGGACATCTCCCCATCGTTGTCGGGGGAACCGGTTTTTACATTCAGGCCCTACTGTATGACATCGATTTTACAGAGCAGGGAGAGGAACGGGAGATCAGGGAGGAGCTGGAACGGCTGGGAGAGGAACGCGGCGCCGTTTTTCTGCATGATATGCTGGCGGAGATCGATCCGGAGGCTGCCATGGAAATCCATGCCAACAACCGGAAACGCGTGATCCGCGCCATCGAGTTTTACCGGCAGACGGGAGAAAGAATCTCCGAGCACAACAAACGGGAGCGGCAGAAGCGCTCTCCCTATGACTTCCTGTATTACGTCCTTACGGATGACAGAAAGACGCTCTATGAGCGGATCGACCAGCGGGTAGACGCCATGGTAGAGGCCGGTCTGGTCGGTGAAGTGGAAAAATTAATGGAAATGGGCTGCACGAAGGACATGGTCTCCATGCAGGGACTGGGATACAAGGAAATCCTGGATTACCTTCAGGGGAACACCTCCCTTGACGAGGCGGTTACCATTTTAAAGAGAGATACGAGACATTTCGCGAAGCGCCAGATCACCTGGTTTAAGCGGGAGCGGGATGTTCGATGGCTGAATCTGGAAGAATTCGGCCGCGACAGAGAAAAGGTCCTGGAGAAAATGCTTCAGGATATCAGAGAAACGTATGGATTGGAGACAGAAAATCATGGAAATGGATGCGATGTATGAGCAGCTGGGAATCGAAAGAAAGGTTCTGGAGTTCGGAAAGGAGATAGAAGGGCTGCTTTCTGAGCGCTTCGCGGCGATCGATGAGACGGCGGAGTATAATCAGCTGAAGGTGATAAAAGCCATGCAGGACAACCGCGTCAGCGACATTCATTTTGCCGCAACCACCGGATACGGTTACAACGACCTGGGACGGGATACACTGGAAGATGTATACGCCAGCGTGTTCCACACGGAAAGTGCCCTGGTGAGGCCGAACTTAATCAGCGGAACCCACGCGCTTCACGTGGCGCTGTCGGGCAATCTGCGGCCGGGAGACGAGCTTCTTTCACCGGTGGGGAAACCGTATGACACACTGGAGGAGGTAATCGGAATCCGGGAGAGCGCAGGCTCTTTAAAAGAGTACGGGGTCATCTACCGCCAGGTGGATCTGCTTCCGGATGGAAGCTTTGATTTTGATGGAATTGCAGCGGCAGTCAATGAGAAGACGAAACTGGTGACAATCCAGCGTTCCAAGGGGTACGCCACCCGGCCGACCCTGTCGGTAGAGCGGATCGGTCAGCTGATCGCCTTTATCAAGGAACGGAAGCCGGATGTCATCTGTATGGTGGATAACTGCTACGGCGAGTTTGTGGAGAGGCTGGAACCGGCCGACGTGGGAGCAGATATGATGGTGGGGTCTCTCATCAAGAATCCGGGCGGCGGACTGGCGCCGATCGGCGGATACATCGCCGGAAGAAAGGACTGCATCGACCGCGCATCCTACCGCCTGACCGCCCCTGGTCTGGGACGTGAGGTAGGAGCCAGCCTGGGGCTTAACCAGTCCTTCTATCAGGGACTGTTCCTCGCGCCAACGGTGGTGGCAGGGGCCTTGAAGGGAGCCGTATTTGCAGCCAATGTCTATGAAAAGCTGGGATTTTCCGTGGTTCCGAACAGCACGGAGTCGCGCCACGATATCATTCAGGCGGTGACCTTCGGAAAGCCGGAGGGGGTTATCGCGTTCTGCCAGGGAATTCAGGCGGCCGCGCCGGTGGACAGTTTTGTCACTCCGGAGCCGTGGGCGATGCCGGGCTACGACGCGCCGGTTATCATGGCCGCAGGAGCCTTCGTACAGGGCGCATCCATCGAGCTTTCCGCCGACGGACCGATCAAACCTCCGTACGCCGTTTATTTCCAGGGAGGGCTTACCTGGTACCATGCGAAGCTTGGAATTCTCATGTCCATGCAGAAATTAAAGGACGCGGGACTGATCACGTTATAGAGCCAAACGGCAAAAAAAGTGTATACACGACTGCGTTTCTATGATAGAATAACAAAGCAGGCATGGATTTTCCTGCCAAAAACGAATGAGGGGTAGTAACAGATGAAACGTAAAAACTGCTGGGTACTGCTTCTTCTGGTGCTGACGGGGATTGTGCTGGGCGGATTTATCGGGACGATGGCTCAGGATGTATCCTGGCTGTCCTGGCTGAATTTCGGACAGTCCTTCGGATTCGATTCACCGCTCATTATTAACTTCGGTATTCTGGTCATTACCTTTGGCCTGAGTATCAAGATCACCATGGCAAGCATCATCGGAGTGGCATTGGCTCTCATTACCTATCGGTTCATTTAAATACATATGTCTTTGACACGTACCTGGAGAGTAACGGACAGGAGACATATGAACAGAATTACGATGAAAGACATACCGGCGGATGACCGGCCTTATGAGAAGTGCCTTCGGACAGGCCCTGAGGGGTTAAGCGACGGAGAACTTCTCTCCATTATCATCCGGACGGGATCCAGGGAAGACAGTTCCCTGGCACTTGCACAAAAGATACTGGCCTTAAATTACCCCAGCGAGGGTATTTTAGGGCTTTTGCATCTTTCACTCCCCGAACTGACTCAGATTAAGGGAATCGGAAGAGTGAAGGGGGCGCAGCTTCTCTGTATCGGAGAGCTGTCGAAGCGGATCTGGAAGAAGGCTGTGCTGGAAGACGTGGCCACCTTTTCCAACCCGGAAGACATCGTGAACTACTATGTGGAAGACATGCGGCACATGGAGCAGGAGCAGATCCGCATCATGCTGCTGAACACAAAGGGCGTGCTCATAAGAGATGTGCTGATTTCCCAGGGGACGGTGAACGCTTCCGTCGTTTCACCCAGGGAGATTTTTATTGAGGCGCTGAAGTACCACGCCGTGAATGTCATTGTGGTTCACAACCATCCCAGCGGCGATCCGGCACCCAGCCGGGAAGATATCACATTAACCAGAAGAATCATGGAAGCCGGAGAATTGATCGGAATCCGTATGTTGGATCATATTATCATAGGAGACAATTCCTATACCAGTTTTAAAGAACGGGGAATCATATAGATGGAATCGAAACGCAGTAAATACGTCCTGATTGCCTTAACGGTGATCTGTGTGCTTTTAATCGGCCTTACATCAATCCATGACGAGTGGCTGACGCCTTTGAGGACCGGAGTCGGGTACTTTCTGATCCCGGTGCAGTCAGGAGTCAATAAGGTGGGCTCCGCCATTTACGATGAAATCGTGGATTATACAAAACTGAAAGACGCTCTGGAAGATAACAAGGAGATGAAGGACATCATCACCCAGCTGACGGAGGAAAATACCAGGCTTCAGGCGGAGGAATTCGAACTGAAGCGGCTGAGACAGCTGTATGAGCTGGACCAGGAATACGGCCAGTACAATAAGGTCGGGGCCAGAGTCATCGCCAACGACTCCAGCAACTGGTTCCAGGTGTTCCGGATCGACAAGGGATCAAAGGACGGAATCGCCGTGGATATGAACGTGGTTGCAGGCGGAGGTCTGGTGGGAATCGTCACGGACGTTGGCGCCAATTACGCCACGGTCCGGTCCATCATCGATGATTCCAGCCGTGTCAGCGCCATGGCCATCCAGTCCGGAGACGGCTGTATCGTGGGCGGTGACTTAACACTGTTTAAAGAGGGGCGGCTCCGCATCACCAACGTGCTGAAGGACAGCGACTTAAAGGATGGCGACAAGATCGTCACCTCCAACACCAGCTCCGTCTTTGTGCCGGGAATCCTGGTGGGCTATGCCGCGGAGATTACCAATGACACAAACAATGTGACCAAATCGGGTTACTTAATTCCTGCAGCTGAATTTGACAGCCTGCAGGAGGTTCTTGTCATCACCGATCTCAAAGTGAAGATGACAGAGGAGACAAACGCGGAAGACGGCGCCTCTGCCGAGACGCAGGCGGGAGAGAGTGAGACGAACGAGGCCGGGGAGACGGCGGCTTCTTCGGAAGAAGAGACTGCTGCGGCACAGTAGAAGCCATGAAGAATCGAAAAAACGATAACGAAAGGAGCGGCGGCGATGAAACGAATCATCTTTAATATTCTTATGATTATTCTGGCGTTTACGGTTCAGAACTGTATCTTCCCGCTGCTCCCGTTTCTCTCTGCATCTCCGAATCTGCTGCTGATTCTGACCTTTTCCTTCGGATTTATCCACGGAAAGGAGGCCGGTATGTACTACGGCCTTCTTTCCGGTCTTCTGATGGATTTATTCTACAGCGGCCCGTTCGGTTTTTACACGCTTATTTTCATCTACGTGGGATATGTAAACGGCATCTGCACCAAATACTACTATGAGGATTACATTACGCTGCCGCTTATTTTAAGCGTGCTCAATGACCTGGCGTACAATCTTTATATTTATGTGTTCCGGTTCCTGATCCGGAAACGTCTCGGAATCGGATACTACTTCATGAACTTAATGCTGCCGGAGATCATTTTCACGGTGGTGACAACACTGCTTATTTACCGTATTTTCCTGATGTTCAACCGTCATCTGGAAGAGATAGAAAAAAGAGGAGATTCATCGATTGTTTAGAGATTTATTAGACATCTTAAAAGACTTTTTGAAGAAAATCGCATCGTCAAGACTCCTTGTACTGGGAGTCATCTGTATAGCCATGTACGCAGGACTCGTCCATAAGCTGTTTAATTTACAGATCGTAAACGGAGAACAGGCGTTAAACGATTACATGCAGCTGACGGAGCAGACCCTTACCACAGCGGGAACACGCGGCAACATCTATGACAGGAACGGCAAGGTGCTGGCTTACAACAAGCTGGCTTATTCCGTGACCGTTCAGGACACCGGGGAATATAAGACCACGGCAGATCAGAACGCCATGTATCTAAGGCTGGTCCGAATCCTGGAGAAGCATGGGGAGACGGTACAGGGAAAGTTTGAGGTAGCCATCGACAGCAACGGAGATATGATCTATACTTCTTCCTCAGAGGCCGGCAGGAAACGCTTCCTGCGGGATTATTATGGCTTGAAGAGTGTGGATGAGCTGGATGATGAAGAGAATAAGTACCCTTCCGCGATCACGGCGAGAGAATTGTTTGAAAAGGCGTGTGCCACCGGCAAATTAACTGAGATGAAGGATTCCGACGGCAATCCGGTCACCATGACGGATCAGGAGGCGCTGGATATCATCAATATCAAATACGCACTCCGTCTCATGTCGTTCCGTAAATACGAGGCGACGACGGTAGCGACACAGGTATCGGATGAGACTGTCGCGGATGTACTGGAGCATACCGCAGATCTGGCAGGCGTCAACGTGGAGGAAACCACCATCCGGGCCTACAACGACAGTATCGCATTTGCCCCGATTATCGGCTATACCGGCAAGGTGCAGGAAGACCAGCTGGAGGAACTGAAAAAGAACCGTCCCGACTACGATGTGAATGACATCGTGGGAACTACGGGAATCGAGTATACGATGGAGCAGGAGCTCCAGGGGACGAAGGGCAGCAAGACCATCTATAAGGACAGCCGGGGCCGGGTCAGAGAGACGCTCGACGAGACCGAGTCGAGAGCCGGCAACGACATTTACCTTACGCAGATCGCAGGGCTGCAGACCGGTATTTACCATCTGGTCGAACAGTCCTTGGCCGGTGTTCTGTTAAAGAAAATTGAGCCAGGCGACGTGGAGATTACCAGCAGCACAGATGGATCGAACATGACGATCCCTGTTAAGGATGCGTATTTCCAGCTGATTAACAATAATATTCTTTCTCTGAAGCATCTCGAATCCGAGGAGGCCTCAGATGTGGAAAAGAATATTAACAGCAAATTCTTATCATCGAGGGAACAGATTTTTTCAGAACTGCAGAATGAACTTATGAGCAGCCATCCGGCTTCATTGAAGGATCTGGATCAGGATCTTGCTGCCTATATGTACTATATTTACACGTATCTGGCGAGTCCGACCGTGGGTATCATAAAGGAAGATTTAATCGACAAGACGAGCGCTGAGTATCTGGCATGGAAAGCGGATGAGATCAGTCTGCGTGACTACCTGTATTATGGAATCGCAAACGGCTGGGTGGATACCACAAAGCTGGAGACGGATTCCAAGTATTCCAATGCCGATGATACCTTTAAAGTGCTGGTGGATTATGTGTTTGCCCAACTGAAGGAAGACCGGAATTTTACGAAGAAAATCTACCGCTATCTGATCAATGACGATGTCATCACCGGACAGGAGCTCTGTCTGGCCCTGTTCGATCAGGGAATTCTGGAATATAACGAGGAAGATATCAACCAGTTAAAGGCGACAGGCGACGCCTATGCGTTCCTGATGAAAAAGATATCGACGCTGGAGATCACACCGGCCCAGCTGGCGCTGGCTCCGTGTAACGCAGGTGTGGTGGTAACGGATATCAAGACCGGAGAGGTTCTGGCCCTCGTGTCGTATCCTGGTTACGATAATAACCGGATCGGCGACAGCGCCTATTTCAGCCAGCTTCAGAATGATTTGTCACTGCCGTTGTATAACAATGCGACACAGGCCAAGAAGGCGCCCGGCTCTACTTTTAAACCGCTTACAGCCGTTGCCGCACTGGAGGAAAATGCAATCGGAATCGAGGATACGATCGACTGTACCGGACGATATGAAGAGATCGACACACCGATCAAATGCTGGATCTATCCGGGCCGTCACGGTCCGCTTAACATGGTTGGCGGTCTTCAGAATTCCTGTAACTTCTTCTTTGCGGACCTTGGACACAGGCTGTCCATGGATGCCGACGGCAACTACGTTCCGTCTCTCGGACTGGATAAGCTGCATAAATACGCAGCCCTGTTCGGACTGGATCATAAATCCGGCGTGGAAATCGACGAGCTGGAGCCTCAGATTTCAGACATCGACCCGGAGCGTTCCGCCATGGGACAGGGTAACCACGCCTATACCAATGTACAGTTATCGAGATATGTGGCGGCGATCGCCAGCAGGGGTAATGTATTCGAACTCAGCTTACTGGATAAGACAACCGATTCTGAAGGTAATCTGATTAAAGATTATACCCCTGAGATTTCTTCTCATATTGACGCGGCGGATTCAACGTGGGATACTGTACAGCAGGGAATGAGGGAAGTTATCGCCAGTGGTACGGCGAAGAAGCTGTTTGCCGATTTGGAGGTTCCGATCGCCGGCAAGACCGGTACGGCCCAGGAGGCAAAAAATAAGCCTAACCACGCGTTCTTTATTTCCTATGCGCCATATAACAATCCGGAGATCTGTGTTACCGTGAACATTCCGTTCGGATATTCGGCTTCCAATGCCGCGAATATAGCAAAGAGCGTGTATCAGTACTATTATGGAGAGATTGATTTGGAATCAATCCTGAGTGCCGGTGCGCGTGATGCGGCGAATGTCACGATTCGCGATTAAGAAGGGTGAGAGAAAAGGTCAGGTGGATATGATGCATAATACCGTAGTGATTAAAAGCAACAAGGCGGGTATGACCGTATATCTGGAACCGGAGGTCCCGTTTCAGACGCTTCTTGCCGATATCGGCAGGAAGTTCGGGGACAACACGAAGTTCTGGGGCTCGGCCCAGATGACGCTGACGCTGGAGGGAAGAAAACTGACGGCGGAAGAGGAATTTGCGGTTGTAAACCAGATTATGGAGAACTCCAATTTAGAGATCGTCTGCCTCGTTGATACGGACGCTAACCGCATCGAACGCTGCGAAAAAGCACTGAATGAGAAACTGATGGAACTGTCCTGCCAGACGGGACAATTCTTTAAAGGAAATTTACAGGACGGAGAGACGCTGGAATCGGAAGCCAGCATCATTATCATCGGAGATGTGGAACGAGGCTCCAAGGTTATGGCGAAGGGGAACGTGATCGTTCTCGGCGCGCTGTACGGCACCGTATGCGCGGGTGTTGCGGGCAATGAGGGCGCTGTGATTGTGGCGTTGACCATGGCGCCGACGCAGCTTCGCATCGCAGACTGCACCTCACGGCTTGACGGCCGTGGGAAGAAGCTGGGCCGCGGACCGATGACCGCTTCACTGGATGGAAATAAAGTCTCTATCAAACCAATGAAAAAAAGTGTGGAAATATTCCGAAAATTAATGTAGAATAGAATATGGATTGAATCAGGAGGATATGAGATGAGTGAAATCATTGTCATTACTTCCGGAAAAGGCGGGGTAGGCAAGACAACAACCTCTGCCAATGTTGGTACCGGCCTGGCCATTCTGGGGAAAAAGGTAGTTCTTATCGATACAGATATAGGACTCA
>OGZT01001671.1_pt1 | contig 14427 bp, 9 predicted proteins | sample 1576891 | NCBI WGS metagenome assembly OGZT01 (sample SAMEA3541521, study PRJEB24748) | human gut metagenome | biome: human gut; feature: human-associated habitat; material: faeces | place: China | collected 2012 | reverse complement strand
CTGCTTTGCCAAGAGTTCAAAGAAACTGCATGATTGGTTCATAGGAACGAATTTATATAAGAAACATCTGGACAGCTTCGTCCAGAAAAGAGCTATGACGATGGGAACAAAGTGCAAGATCGTAGGAACTGTGACCGTAGTTATGGCGATCGGATTTATCTGCATGAAGGATGTGCCGGTTGGAAGAATCTGTCTGGCAGTGGTGTGGGTGTGTCACATTATGTATTTCTTCTTAAGGGTAAAGACAGTAAAAACGGGAGAAATGGAAACGGAATAAACAGCTTTGATATGAATAAAAAGAACAAAGTAGAAAAAAAGCGGCAGAAAGAACAGTATGTCGTGGAAGAGATGATCCGGTTGTACTGCCGGAAGAATCATAAGGAATATGACAAAACGACAGGAAAGATGTGTCCTTCCTGTCAGGAACTTTCAGATTATGCCAGACTCAGAAGCCAGAAATGTCCCTTTATGGAAGAGAAAACATTCTGTGCAAACTGTAAAGTACATTGCTACAAGCCGGAGATGAGGGAGAAGATTCGAGTGGTCATGCGGTTTTCCGGACCGAGGATGCTTTTCTATCATCCGGTGCTGGCAGTGTGGCATCTGGTCTGTAGTGTGAAAGAAAAATAGTGAGTAGGTAAAAAGCAAATGATTAAAACAAGACTGGTGGGACTTTTATCCCACGCAAAAAAGTATATTGTCTACACCATCCTGTGGCAGTGGGCGGCATTGCTCTCGCAGGTACTGGCAGTATTTACGATTGCTGAATTGTTGGAGCGCGTGGTCTATCGTGCGGTGACAGTGCCGGTGATTGAGAGGACAATCCTGATCCTCGTTCTGGTGGTGATCATACGATTTGTATGCGAACGGATGGGGGCAAGGTCTTCGTATCTTGCATGTGTAGATGTAAAGAGAATTTTAAGAGAAAAGATTTATGACAAGATGTTGAAACTGGGAGCTTCCTACAGTGAGCAGGTGTCTTCTTCTGAGGTGGTACAGGTTTCGACAGAAGGTGTCGAGCAGTTGGAAACGTATTTTGGAAAATACCTTCCGCAGTTGTTCTACAGCCTGATCGCACCACTGACCTTATTTCTCATTCTTTGCAGAGTGAGTGTAAAGGCAAGTGTGATCCTGTTGATCTGTGTGCCACTGATCCCGATCTCGATCGTTGTGGTACAGAAGATTGCAAAGAAACTTTTGAGCAAATATTGGAGTATCTATACCGGGCTGGGTGATTCGTTCCTTGAGAATCTGCAGGGACTGACGACGCTGAAGATCTATCAGGCAGATCAACAGAAAGCGGACGAGATGGATGTGGAATCCCAGAACTTCCGCAGGATCACCATGAAGGTACTGACCATGCAGCTCAATTCCACAAGTGTGATGGACATTGTGGCGTATGGTGGTGCGGCGATTGGTATGGCAGTAGCGGTATCCGAGTTTTTAAAAGGAAATATTTCAGTAAGCGGAACGCTTTGCATCGTCCTGCTTGCCAGTGAGTTTTTCCTGCCGCTTCGTCTGCTCGGTTCCTTTTTCCATATCGCAATGAATGGAATGGCAGCAAGTGACAAGATCTTTAAGATCTTAGATCTGCCGGAACCACAGGCGGGAGAAAAATGTCTGCCGGATGGCGCATTGGATGTGTCTTTGAAGGATGTCCATTTTTCTTACGAAGCGGATCGAGAGATTTTAAAAGGCATCAACTTAAATCTCCCGGCAGGAAGTTTTGTATCACTGGTTGGTGAATCCGGATGTGGTAAGAGTACGATTGCAGGAATCCTTGCAGCAAAGAACCGGGGATACAGCGGAGAGATCACCATCGGTGGTGTACCGCTGAATGAAGTGAATGAAACAAATCTGATGCAGAGGGTTGTTCTGGTCCGCCATAACAGTTATCTGTTCAAAGGCACAGTAGAAGAAAACCTGAAGATGGCAAAATCGGATGCGACGAAAGAAGAGATGGAAGCAGTTCTTCAGAAAGTCAATCTCTTAGGATTCTTACAGACGCAGGATGGATTGCAGACACGGTTATTAGAAAAAGCAAGCAACCTGTCCGGCGGTCAGTGCCAGAGACTGGTGATTGCCAGAGCATTGCTTCGGACAGACAGTGCAGTTTATATTTTCGATGAAGCGGCATCCAATATCGATGTGGAAAGTGAAGAACTGATCATGAACGTGATTCACGAACTGGCAAAGACAAAGACGGTGCTTCTGATTTCCCACAGACTGGCAAATGTCGTAAAGTCGGATAAGATTTATTTCTTAAAAGACGGGAAAATCAGGGAAAGCGGAAAACATGACGAACTGATGAGCCAGAATGGTGCATACAGACATTTATATGAAAGCCAGATGGCTCTGGAAAACTATGGAAAAGGGGGAGTGGCATAATGAGTGAACATACAAATACAACAAAACGCAGAAGTGCCATTCAGATCATGGGAAGCCTGATCGGGTTAGTAAAACCCCTGCTTCATATCATGCTGGCAGCAATTATCCTTGGAACATTGGGTTACTTGTGTGCGATCTTCCTGACAATACTGGCAGGACAGGTCATCGTGCATGGACTTCTGACCGGGGTAGCCGGAATGACCGTTCCGGTAGAGAAGATGTGGTTAGTATTTACCCCGGTAAAGACGATTATCACAATCATGATCGTGATCGCAGTGCTCCGGGGAATCCTGCATTATGTGGAACAGTATTGTAACCATTTTATTGCGTTTAAACTGTTGGCGATCATTCGTCATAAAGTGTTTGCTTCCTTAAGAAAGCTCTGCCCGGCGAAGCTGGAAGGACGAGATAAAGGAAACTTGATTTCCATTATTACAACCGATATTGAATTATTGGAAGTGTTCTATGCACATACCATTTCGCCGATTGCGATTGCAACATTGACTTCTATCATTATGGTGATTTTTATTGGAAGATATCACTGGTTGGCAGGTCTGCTTGCACTGGCAGCTTATCTTATTGTCGGTGTAGCTATCCCAATGTGGAATGGAAAACGTGGCAGTCAGAAGGGAATGGAATTTAGAACAAACTTTGGAGAACTGAATAGTTTTGTCCTGGATTCCCTACGTGGACTGGACGAGACCATTCAGTATGGACAGGGTGAAAAGAGAAGAGAGCAGATGAGCAAGCAATCCAAAAATCTTGCAGGAATGCAGGAATCATTAAGCAAAATGGAAGGCTCACAGCGTTCATTTACGAATATAGTTATTCTGCTTGCATCTTTTGGGATGCTGACATTGACGATCTGGCTGTACGACAAAGGTGCAATGGGATTCGAGGGAATCTTAACCTGTACCATCGCAATGATGGGTTCTTTCGGACCGGTAGTAGCATTATCAAGCCTTTCCAACAACCTGAACCAGACACTGGCAAGTGGTGAGCGTGTCCTTTCTCTTCTGGAAGAGACACCGCTTGTGGAAGAAATTCCGGGTGATGTGGAAACTTCCGCTGATCAGGGTGTGAATTCTGAGGAGAGTGCAAATCATGCATTCGCAGGAGCAGAGGCAGAAAACGTAACATTTGCATACGGAGAAGAAGTTATTTTGGATAACTATTCACTGAAATTACAGCCGGGTAAAATCACAGGGATTCATGGTGCGAGCGGTTCCGGAAAATCTACACTTTTAAAACTGCTGATGCGTTTTTGGGATGTGCAGGGTGGAAGCATGTCGGTAGACGGTACAGATGTCCGAAAGATTCCGACCAGGCATTTAAGAGATATGGAAAGTTATGTCACGCAGGAAACACACCTGTTCCATGATTCCATTGCAAATAATATCGCAATCGCAAAGCCGGGAGCATCCAGAGAAGAGATTATGGAAGCCGCAAAGAAGGCTTCTATCCACGATTTCATTATGACACTTCCGAAAAGATATGATACGGAAGTCGGAGAACTAGGTGATACATTATCTGGCGGTGAGAAACAGAGAATCGGAATTGCAAGAGCATTTCTCCATGATGCACCGATGATTCTGATGGATGAGCCAACCAGCAATCTGGACTCGCTGAACGAAGGAATCATTTTGAAATCATTAAAAGAATCGGCCAAGAAGAAAACGGTTGTCCTGGTATCCCACCGAGTATCCACAATGAACGTGGCAGATGTGGTATATGAAATGGAGAATGGAAGAATTTCATAGCTAAAATATTTGAAATAGCATCACTAAAAGCGGCATGGTAACAATAGAAAACAGTGTTGTAACAACATTGATCGCACTGGCATATTGAGAATCATTTCCGTATACTTGACACATCTGGGTTACAGTTGAGGCAGATGGAGTAATGATTGCAAGAAATACAATGAGCATGATTTTATCTCCATCTGCTGAAAAAGCAGCGAGATGGCTCAACTTAATCAGAATCAGTGCAAATACGGGTAATACGATTAACCGAAGAATAGAGATAAAATATACTTTCTTATTTGTAAAAATCTGTTTCAGATCCATACCAGCGAAAAGCATACCTGTTACGATCATGCTTGCTGGTCCAATCATATTACCGACAGAACTTATCGAATCATTTATGATTTCCGGTAAATGGATTTTTGTAAAGAAAAGCAGGATTCCAATAAAAATAGAAATCATATTTATATTGAGGACAATCTTTTTCCAGTCATAAGAAGCCTCTTGGCTGATAATTTTCTTACAGTGAGTCCATATAAAAATGAGTTGCACGCTCATGAATACACATCCATATAATACCCACTCTTTTCCCAAGATAAAAGTTACGATTGGTACGATCAGATTACCAGAATTAGAGTAATAGATAGAGGCAATTTCTACTTCGTTTAAATGAAAAAGTTTCCCTAAAACAGAGACAACAATAAGAAGGACAATCTGTGTGAGAACAGATGCTATAAAAGCTAGTAGCAATCCTCTCACAGTGTCAGAAGTATAATCAACTTGAAAAGCGTTTATAATTACACAAGGGATGACCAGATAAAGGATGATTTTGGATAATACCTTACTGTCGGTATCCTCGACAATACCTGTTTTTACAATTAAGTATCCCATAAAGATCATAAGAAAAAGCTGTGCAATTTGTTTCATGAGAAGTATACTGATGGTCATAAAATTATCTCCGTATTCTTGTAAAGTCTTTCATAATAGAACTGATTTAAACCATAAATAAGTATAGTACTTTTTTAAGAAAAGTAAAGTATGTAAGTAAAATCCGTACCGCATACGAAAATGCAGCAAATTATCAACCGGGTTTGGAACCGACCTTCCAATCCAATCGAGAAGCACTGTTCAGAGAATGATTAAAGATATGCCATACAATAGCTGCTCATCTTAGAGAAGCAGGAATTTATCCGGCGCGGTGGAGTAAGGACGGTGTTCATGGCTTTCGGGCCGCCGTCACGGTCCTGTGATTGCCTTGCGGTAAATGACAAGGGAAATGATCGCAGTAATCGCTTCCGTGATCCAAAACGCATTCCAAACGCCAACCGCTCCGAAAAACTTGCTGAGTAAAAACGCAGCCGGGATGATGACCACTACATACCGGCAAAGGGAAATCAGTAAGGAGGGAGTTCCTTTCCCAAGTCCCTCCAATGCGCCGGAAGATGTAACAGAAACCGCCGAGACGATAAACCCGGCCCCGATGATGCGTAAGGCGGTTTCCCCGGCCTGAATCGTCGCTTCTGTGTGGGTAAACAGCCCCATCAACTGTCCGGGGATCAGCAGACATATTACTGTCCCAAACACCATAATGATACCACTCATGCACAAAACGATCTTAAAGATCTGGCTGACCCGTTGGTGTTCCCCCGCGCCGTAGTTATAGCCGATCAGGGGGCGCATCCCCTGCACAATGCCATTCGCTGGAAGATAGACAAATGTCTGCAATTTGTAATAGATTCCCAAAACCAGAATATACACTTCGGAATATGCCGCCAAAATCGCATTGAGCGCCGAAATCAAAAGAGACGGAAGCGCGAGATTCAGGGTTGCGGGAATGCCAATGGAGTACAGCTTTATTACCATCTTTTTGCTGGGGAGAATGTACTGCCTGCGGATATGCACGCGAATTGGCCGCGCAAGATAGACTACAAGGTAAATCGTCAGCGTCAGAGCCTGTCCGATGCCGGTCGCCAGCGCAGCGCCTTCGATTCCCATTTCCGGGAATGGGCCATAGCCAAAAATCAGAACGGGATCTAAGACAATGTTTGTGATGTACCCGCACATCAGGCTTATCATGGTCGTTTTCATGTTTCCTACTGCCTGGAACAATTTCTCAAACGTCATGCTGACGGTAACAATGAGTGTAAAGGCGAACGCAACGACAGAATAGCGGACGCCAAGTTCAATGACCGCTTCGGATGAAGTGAACATTCGCAGGAAAACCGGCATGATCGTAATACAGCAGACTGTCATAACAACGCCATGAATCACGGCAAGCACAAGTCCCTGCGTGGCTGCCTGATCCGCTTTTCTGTGATCCCCCGCGCCCAGATAGAGGGCGATCACTGCATTGATCCCAACGCCAAATCCAATTCCAGCAGCATTGATAAAATTTTGAACCGGGTAAACCAACGATAATGCCGTCATAGCCTCCTCGCTGATCTGCGCGACGAAAAAACTGTCCACAATGTTATAGAGAGAATTAACTAGCATGGATAACACCATAGGCAATGACATGGATAAAATCAGCGGTAATACAGGTTTCTCTTTCATGAAAGTGTCGTTCATCATTTTTCCTCCTTGGAACACGTTATGAGATATTTTTGCGGCGATGCCATGCCATCATCACAAGAGCAACGAGCAAAGTGGCAGTTTCGGCAACCGGAAATGCAAGCCAGATTCCGTTCAGATGGAACAATTTGTCCAGACACCATACGGCGGGAACAAGGAAAAGCATCTGCCTGCATAATTGGATTGCCATGCTGGAACCTACTTTTTCCGTAGCCTGAAAATAGGTGGAAATCATAGTAGAGAGACCGCAAAACAGATAGCTTGCCGCCATAATCCGCATAGCGGATATCCCAAAGGAGCGCATGGTTTCCGACGCCGTAAACAATTCCAAAATCTGTGCTGGAAAAAGGATGACGGCCAATGTCCCCAGTATCATCATACCAGTGACCAAAGCGGTTCCGTATCGGAAAGCGGAATGCAGCCTTTCGCTGTTGCCTGCGCCGTAGTTAAACCGCATGACAGGCAAACAGCCCTGAATCAAGCCGTTTACCGTCATAACGATCAACTGCTGCACCTTAAAGTATGCGCCGAAGAAAGCAATCGCCGTATCGGAATACGCCACCAGGAACAGATTGACGAACGTCACCATAAACGAACTGAGGGCGTTCATAATAAAAGATGGCAGGCCAAAGGCAAAAATACGGCGAATCATCTGCTTTTGCAAATGAAAGCCCTTGATTTTTACCTGCACTTTCTGCTTTTTGCCCAGCAGCAAAGCAAATGCCAAAATCATGGATAATGAATAGCCCGCAACCGTAGCCACTGCAGCGCCGCGGATGCCCATATCCGGAAAAACACCAATACCAAAAATCAAGATGGGATCGAATACAAAATTAACAATCACTCCCGCAATCTGAAAACACATGGGAGCAACCATATTCCCGGTGGCCTGTATCATCTTCTGGATGGCGATATGCACCATATTGGGAATTTGCATGAACGAACACACGCTCAAATAGGCAATGCTCAACTGATAGATTTCTTCATTACTGGTAAACGCCCGAAAATAGGGTTTCATAATCAGTAATGCCAAAAGATTGAGCAAAGCACCAATTCCAAAGGCCAGTAACAATCCATGTGTGACGGTTGTATTTGCATCATCCTGCTTTTTCTGTCCAAGATACCCTGCAATCAGTACATTCACACCGACGCCGATCCAGATAGACGCCGCATTCATAAGTGTTGTAATGGGAAACGACAGAGAAACAGCCGTTAGTGCATTCTCACTCAACTGCGCCACAAACGCACTGTCTATCAAATTATAGGAATATTGCAGGAACATGGAGATCAGCGGCGGTATCGACATTTGCCAGATGAGCTTTCCAATAGGAGCGACCGCCATTTTATTGTTGGTCTGCATACTTTCCCTCCTCTCTACAAAGTATCCGGCACAAAAAAATTGCGCCGGACAGCAGGACATTAAATCCGAACAATATAGTTTTGTTTGCGTGCTGCGGGTTGACCGGCTTCCTGGGCTGGATAACCCAATGCAATCGCCCCGACGCCGCGCAAGGTTTCCGGCAGCTTCTGTCCTCCACAAAGGTACTTGCGGAGCCATTTGCCAAAATCAAAACCACGACAGGCGCGCCATAGTAGGGTTCTGTGCTGCTCCCCATCATTTCTGCGTTTAACTTGGCGATTTCCTGCCGGTATTTGGGGTCTGTAATTGCAATAATGGTGGAGGATTGACGTCCGCCGCCGGTAGGGGCGTAAGTCCCTGCTTCCAGTACAGCGTTCAGAGCCTCAGCAGATACAGGTTCCGCTTGATAGGCCGTACGCTGCGGCGCGTCTTGATAAGAGATAAAAAATCATTTTCCATATTGATATAGTCCTCCATTCTGCCAACACTTCCGAGATACGGGCAACAAAAAAAGCCACACAACTATCACAAGATAGCTGTGTGGCAAAAAGATGACCGAATCCGGAAAAGTCCACTCAAATTTTACGTCTATCATTATAGCGAACTTTCCGGAGACTGTCAAGCGTCAATCTTCTTGAGTTTCCGCTGCCTTATCCACGAAACTCAAGTCAATCATCGCGTAAGGAAAGAGAGAAAATATAGAATTACGTTATGTTGCTCTTTGATTTTGACTTTTATTGAATTCATCACTTGACATTGTTGCAAATAGTTGTCTGAATTAGGACGATTAGAGAGAGTTGGTTCAAAGAAAACTGGCAGTTGGATTGTAAAAGAGTAAAAGAAAATATGTTATGGAGTTTGTAAACCTACAAATACAACTAGATGGAGTTTTGGGCAGGCAGTGGAATGTAAAAAAAGAATTATAGAGAGAAGGCTTTGGGTCAATAGAAATGACCCAAAGCCTTCTTCTTAATCAATCCCATCTGTCTCAATAATAAACCGTACTTCCCCAGTCTGTTCTTCTAACTTACCGCCATAATTATCGTATTCAGCGTCCGCTTCTTTGACAGCTTTCATTCTTTTGGAGAGATTCTTCAGATCATCCCCGCCTAGTTTTTCAAGTTCCTGGATTCCTTCTTTATCAAAGAGAGTAAGTCCTTCAGAGAGAGAAGAGATTCCTTCGGCAAGGGTTGTGTATCCTTCTTTTAGCTCTTTCCCGGCTGTGCCCAGTTTAGTAGCTCCTTGAGAGAGCGTTGAACTGCCTTCAGACAATTGACTGATTCCCTGCTGGAAAGAGGTAAGTCCCTGAGTGAGCTGTAAACTGCCGGCAGATAAAGCAGAAAGTGAGTTCTGTAAAGTCTTTAATGTCTCACTGAGAGAAGAAAGACTCTGTGCTGCCTGAGCAAAGGAACCGGCACCGGAAGACATCTGGTCAAGCGTAGTATGGCAGGAAGCAATCAGTTCCGTCAGGCTGTTTAATGTTCCTTCCGTGGCGGATTTCAGCTGATCGATATCTGTGGAGGAAGAAGAAAGATCAAGGTTCTGATCAATTGCAGATGCAATCGTATCATTTATTTCATTCTTTAATTGTGACATCTTATCGTTGACAGCATTTTTAGATTCTTCTGATAATTCTGAATCTGATGCAGTTTCAGAAACAATCTGATCGATCGCAGACTGGACAGCATCTGTCGCAGCAGTTTTGGACTGTTCTTTTGCGTCCTCTGTGATAGAAGATTTCAGAGTATCCCAGTTGACGGATGCGAAAGAAGATTTTGCCTCTGCAAGAGAGGAGTCAACAGAATCCAGCTGTTGGCTGAGTGATTTGATCTGTCCCTGAAGTGATGAAAGTGTCTCTGCAGACGGAAGAGAACTGGAATCCGTGCTTATCTGGCCAGAGAGAGCAGAATTCAGCTGTTCAAGACCATTTTGAAGAGAAGAAGCACCTGCAACCAGCTTTCCGGAATTTTCATTAAGTGCGGTTACACCGTTATCTAAAGCGTCTGATCCTTCGGCAAGTTGTGAGACACCGTCTACATATTGCCCAAGATAACTTTGATAAGTAGAAGCGCCGCCCAGCAGCTGCGCTGCTCCGTCAGCAAGTTTGCCGGATGCATCTCCGAGTTCCTGCAGGCTGTCAGCTGCATCCTCCATATCGTCAAAGGAATCCTCTTCCAGATCTTCAAACAGACCGGAGGAGACCACAGTCGCAGTAAAGTCCATCTCAAAATCTGTTACATCTGCAGTTACTTCCACTGATTCTGGGATAGAGATATCTTCCGTAGGTTCATAATCAGTAAGCTTCAGACTGTCCTTAAGTCCCGGGCAGGCATAACCGACAACGACGCTCTGGTCATTCATGGTAAATATTTTACCATTCGTCACCTGGATATTAGAAGCAGTATCTTCCGGAAAAATCATGGCGGAGATCACTGCGAATGGAACCGGAGAAGTCATCTCTTCACCATTTATGGTTACATTTTCTTCGGTAGTATTTTCATAATCAAAACGAATTCCAAGTTTGCCGCTTTTTCCGGAGAGATCTTCCGGTTGTATAGATTTTCCATCCAGTGTGTAACTGATTTTTACATTTACAGGAAGTTCTTCTGTAGAAGTACCTTCATAATGAATGTCCTCCCCTGTGTTTTCCCAGGTGATCGTTCCGTCAGAGGACTGGGTGAAGGACTCATTTCCTTTCGTATTTTTTATGTCTTTCAGAGTTGAGAAGTCTTTGATTTCCTTTGATGTTCCGTTATTTTTCAAGTCTGTCTGGACTTTGATCTCATTTATCGTTCCGCTTGCATCAGCTTTTACATATACCGTTTCTGATTTGTCAGCATCTGAAGCTGTGGCAGCTGTCTTTGTGTCAGTGGAGCATCCTGTCAGACTTGTGGCAGAAACCAGGATAAGACTGGCGCACAGACCGGGAACTAATTTTTGCAACATTTTTCTTTTCACGAGAAATCCTCCTTTCAAATGGTACCTGCACTGTTATGCCTAACTTAGAAGTCCTTAGGCAGCAGATACAGGTACAATCACGATTATTCAATATTTTTTAATGCCTGATCCATAGGAACTTTCTTGATCCTGCGGTATTCGGTCAATGCAACAAGCAGGTAAGTTACGAATCCTAGCAGGAACATTTTTACATACAGGACCGGATTAATGTACAATGGAATCCAACCAGAAATACTGCTGAGCATAATTCCGCGGAAGAGAGCGTTCATAAGAACTGTTTCGATCGGAAAACTCAGAAGCAGGAAAACCACGACCATAATGGTTGTAGACAGCAGATACAGACTGCTGATCTCCCGGTCAGAGTATCCAAGTATTTTTGTCATAGAGATCGACTGTGCATTCTTTTCGATAATGATCTTTGACAAAAGATAGATCAGAATCATAAAAAGCACGATTGAAAATCCGTCTAGCAGATACATCATGCTTCCCATCGAAACATTTAGCTGTCTGGAAATCTTGGACAAACTGTCGAGGTCAATCACAGAACCGATGTATTTCGGATCAATATCTGTGATCTCGCTGTCTGAGAGAAAACCACTGAAATAATCGGAACCAAGATCAAACAGTTTATTAAGCTGTTCTTGTGGAAGGAAGACTGTCAGCCCCCCTTCATAATCGTAGATTCCTTCAATATAAAATGTGTAGGTATCATCTTCATAAGCTTCTTTTAAAGTGATTTCATCACCGATATCCAAAAGATATTTATCTGCGTATGCGGAAGAAATATATACAGGAGTTACAGTCGAAGAATCTGTCTGGGTCGATCCGTCCTTATTAGTTGCAGTTTCCTGAAAATCAATTGGAAGATAGCGGCTGTTATCTGCAAGTCCATAGAGCAGGATTTCCTCTTCCTTATATTCCTTATCTGTTGTTTTCAGTGAATAAGCACTGAATTTCTCGGCATCAGGATTATCAGTTTCCACCTCATGCTGAAAATAGAGCATATTCACAAGGCTCTCCAGCTTATGATCTTCGTCCATGGCGTTGATCGGTATCTGCAAAATGTACTGGTAGTTACAAAGCAGGTTATCTTCCAGAACAGTCTGATAATGATCGAGTACAGCCGGGAAGAGCAGACCGAACATCAACAGAAGGTTTGCAAATAAGATTCCGAGGAACAGCAGAAGGTAATTGCTGACATTCTGGAAAATCACACGCAGTCTGAAACGACTGAAAAATGGAATTCTTCTACTCAGTGATAATGCATGCTTCTGTTGTCTTCTCTTTAAGTCTCTGCGGAGGAACTTCAAAGGAGAAAGTGATAATCTTCTGCGAAGTACGGTGTAATTGACGAGAAGCATTAGCAAGATCGGAATGATCGTAGTAAGCAGAAATGCTTCTGCGTTCCAGACGGTTACATATGTCGGAAGACTGTAGCTTCCGTAATACATGCCGACGCAGATATCTTTCATGATCGTATAGCCGAGAACATTTCCGATCAAAGCACCGACCAGTGTGACAAGGATTGGCATGGCCATATAATGGCGGATCAGTTCATTTCTGGTGTAGCCGCTGGCAAGAAGAGTCCCAATGACATTTGCCTCTTTTGCAATGGTGTTGCTGATCGTAATGCCAAAAACAAACGCCATGATCGCAATTACAATATAAAGAAATACGATCATCATTGCGCGGTCGCTTCCCATATCATCCCGGGTAAATATGATTGCCTGATTGAGATAACGCGGAACGAATTCTTCCAGAGAAACCTCCTTGTTGATTGCTTTCATCAGATCATCAGATACTTCTTTTTCTTCTTTCTCTGTTGTAGGTTCATCGTTGTATTTCCACGCATAGCAGTATTTTACAAGTGGAGAATCCAATGATTCAAATGCTTCGGACGTTACAACTCCAATTCCGAATTTGACAGAATCAAACATGGAATCGTTGTTGTTCTGGAAAAGACAGCTGTAATCCGGAAGAGCAATGAATCCGGTTACTTTCCAGCTCTGTGTATCACTTTTCAGTGTGTCTCCGATGGAAATCTTATTGTTGTCAGCATACATACGGTCGATTGCGATTTCATTTGCCGCTTTTGGAAATTCTCCTTCCATGAGGCAGGCAAGATTCACCTGCTCCCTGTTTGCAAAGATACGCATTGTGCTGCCATTTGTTAAATCCTGTTCTAGATAGAAATTGTCATAGATACGGATACCATTTTCTTCCACAGACTGAATCTGCGCATCATTCATTTTTTCAGAAGTGCGGAAATGTCCGTTCTCTGTATTATATTTGTTGATTCCTTCATTATAAGCTTTGATCATGCTGCCATCGGCAACAAGAAATCCAGAGACAAATCCGATGGTTATTACAAGAAGAAGGAAGATAACAAGATACTTACCAAAGTCTTTTCGGAATTCTCTTGGGAGACGTTTATTCAATGGATTTTTCATTGTCTGCAGCCTCCTTTACCAGTCGAGTTCCTGTGCACTGACCTTATGATCGTTCAGATAATTTTTTCGTATCATACCGTCACGGATCCGGACAACACGGTCTGCCATATCTTTGATCGCATCGTTGTGCGTTACCATTACAACTGTATTACCGTACTTATGATTGACTGTTTCAATCAGCTTCAGTATCTCTTTTGATGTTTTATAATCAAGCGCACCGGTTGGCTCATCACAGAGCAGAATATCAGGATTTTTAACAATCGCCCTGCCAATGGCAGTACGCTGTTGCTGGCCACCGGAGAGCTGATTCGGCAGCTTCTTCTGATGTGCAGAAAGACCAAGGGTATCAAGAAGTTCATCTACATCTAACGCGTGATCACTTAAGTAAGCACCGACTTCAATATTTTCGCGCACAGTAAGATTGGGAATCAGATTATACATCTGGAAAACATATCCCAGATGCTTCCTCCGGTATTGACTAAGACGTTTTACTGTCATTTTTTCCATCAGTTCGCCTTCAATTGTGATCTGCCCGCTGTCTGCACGGTCAATGCCTCCGATAATATTCAGCAAAGTGGATTTTCCAGATCCGGAAGGTCCAAGGAGAACACAGAATTCTCCTTTTTCAATCGATAGATCAATGCCTTTTAAGACTTCTACACGGCTGTCACCCTGCCCAAAGGATTTTTTGATATTAGTTAAGGATAAAAACATAGTCCGCCCCCTGTTCTGTGTGAGAATTGAGTTTATCTTAGTTAGGAATACTCTGACTTCAAGCAAGATAGATAAAGCTCACACATATTAGAAAAGAATAGTTATTGTTAGTTATATCTAACAAAATTATATCACAGAGATGTAAGAAAGACATTATAAAAAATGTACAAAATTGTGTCTATTTGATATAATGGTTACTGTTCACACGATGTGCGACCAGCAACGCATCTCGCCATTTTAAATC
>OGZT01001669.1_pt1 | contig 14447 bp, 10 predicted proteins | sample 1576891 | NCBI WGS metagenome assembly OGZT01 (sample SAMEA3541521, study PRJEB24748) | human gut metagenome | biome: human gut; feature: human-associated habitat; material: faeces | place: China | collected 2012 | reverse complement strand
TTTGGATTTCCTCCTTCTGAATTTTGAGCCAGAGGGGCGTATGACGCCCCTTACAAAGGAGAAATAGGTACAAATATCTGCTCGTTTTCACCTAAAAAACTCGGTGACGGCATGAAAAGGTTTACTTGGTAGGCATTTGGTAGACAATCCTGACAGGGAAAAAGGGCTGAGGCCCTGAAACCAGAAGGGTTTCAGGGCCTCAGGTGGTAGACATTTGGTAGACGGAACCTCCAAACACGGCTGTAGACTGTCCGGGTTTGGGCATGCGGCGGATAGTGGGGTGTCCCTACGTGGGGAGGAGATGTAAAAAATATGGCAAATTATACGGAACACTATCAACTGCACCAATGGGAGCCGTCCGACAACTTTTTGCGGACGGACTTCAATCAGGACTTTGCCAGGATCGACACAGGCATGCGGGCCGCCAAGGCCCAGGCGGAGCGGCTGGAACGGGAGAAGGCTGAGATCAGCACAGGAGCCTATACCGGCGACAATGCCGCCAGTCGCACGATTCACCTGGGATTCCGGCCCAGGGCGGTTCTGGTGGAGATGGCGCTTGGCAACCGCTATGGAAGCAACGGCGGCGAAAGCATCAGCGGCGGCCTGGCGGTAGACGGCTGGCCAGTGTTCTATCAGGACATCAACGGACCATGCACGCCCGCCATCCAGATCCAGGCCGGCGGCTTCGCCGTTACCCAGGACAGCCGGAACCGCTCCTATATGAACTACAGCGGCACCAAATACCATTATTTCGCGGTGAAATAGAACATCCCCCCGGGTATAGCCCGGGGGGATGTCGCATGCAACTTAAAGCGGTGCTGTTTTAGGTGTTCTCGGTCGCGGTGAGGCCAGTGGCGGGCATATCAAAGGTATACACACCAGCGGCAGCGACACCGGGAGCGGTAACCTCGGTAATACCATTACCGACGGTCAGACTAGTCACAGTCCAAGCGATTGTCTCATTGTTCGCACCACAAGTGAGAGTCACATTGAGCCCAGTCGCCACATAGTGTCCACTGGTCAGTACGGTGCCACCATCAGTCAGTTTCGCAGTAGGAGCCGTACCAGTGCCAGCCGAAAGGGTCAAAATGGAAGCAGCGTTCATGTAGACGTCACTTTCGTTAACAGTGGGCTTGAAAGTACCACCGTTAGCAATTGCGCTGCCGACAGTAGAACCCGTAGCGGCAGACTTCAGCTCACCATCGTTGCTGACCAGCACACCGGTGCCGTTTGCGGGGGCCACAGTAATGGTCACAGTTGTTCCCACGGGAGCATATCCGGTGGCAACATCGTAATCGGTGCCGGTCAGGGACACGCCCTCGCCCAGGGTATACTTCACCTGCTGATCAGCCTTCGCAATGGTCAAATCAGTCTTGGGCATGGTGAAGCTCAGGATACCAGCGCCGGAGGCCTGATAAACAGTACCAGCCACTTTCCAATAGCTGTTAGCCTTGATGTCGCTAGAAACAATCTGGACTTTGTCGCCCTCGCTGAAACCCAGGTACAGAGATGTACCAGCGGCAACAGTCACCGGGGTACCGTTCTTCATCACGGTGGGTGTAGTCAGATCGGTATTAGAGATGCTCAGGCTGCCAGCCGCAGGAGCGGCGGCCACGGTCACTTTCACCACATCGTCAGCAGTGGTGGCAACCTTGCCGGTCTCAGTGTAAGTAGCCACGACCTTGAAGTAGTGATCGCCAGCGGTGAGGACGCCAGCCTTCACATTCAGGACACTGGTGACACCAGAGGAGCTGACCGTGTAGTTGGCATCGTTCTTCAGGGAGACAGGATTGCTCCCGGCCGCGTCATCACACTTGAACCACTCGTAGGTGAGGGCGCCGGTGCCGCCGGCGGGCTTGGTCACGGTCGCGGTGGCCAGCTTGGTGCTGTTGGTATTCACACCAGTCTCAGCGGCCGCAGCGACACTGATCTGACCGGCGTACACGCCGTCCAGGGTGCTCAGGATGTAGGCGGCGCGGACAATGTTCTTGTCGGTGTCGATAACCATGACGACCTTGCGGCCCACGTTCTCGGAGAAGGAGCCGACAGGAGCCTTCTCATAGCTGTTGTCCACGTCCTCCACGTTCCAGATGTTGCCCTCGTAGGTGAAGGTGCCGTCGCCGTAGGCGCCGGAGACCAGAGTGGTCATGGTCTTATCGGTGTAGAGGGCCACAGTGCCGTTGCGCAACTGGCGGGCATAGCCGCGGACCACGGGCAGAACACCCTCGTTATCGGTGGCGCTGGTAAAGCCGGGGTCAGTCAGCTCGGAGACGCCGTTGCCGTCGGTGGTGTAGGCGTAGGGGATGCCGAAAGCATCGGGATCACCGGCGAAAGTGCTGTTGTAGTCGCCGCGGGTGATCTTCAGGGTGGTCACAGTGCCGTCCATCAGAACCACGTTCAGGGTGGCGTACTTGCTGTCCACGTTGCTGCGGCTCAGAACGAAGGCATAGTCCTTCTCCAGGGCCACGCCCTTGGCGTCAAACAGCACGGTGGAGGCCAGGGTGGACTTGCTGTCCAGGAAGCGGGCGGAAACCACCTTGTTGTTATCCACATGAGCCATCTCATTGTAGCCGACAGCCACGCCGTAGGTGATATCGCTGGGATTGCTGTTGTCATAATAGAAGGCCACAGTGTTCTTGTCTACGGTGATCTGGCTGTTGTTGCTGTTGTAGCGGATACGGGCGGCGCCGGTCTCATAGGCGCTGCTCATGGCCTGCTGCTTCACGTCGGCGGGGTTGAAGACGTTGGTCACCACGGCAACCTCGTCGTTGCTGCCTACGATGGACTTAATGGTCAGCACATTGTCATCGTTCAGGGAGTAGGCGATGACATAGCCGGCGGCGCGGCCGTCCTTGTAGTCGGCGTCGTTGATACCAGCAATACCAGTCGTATCAATGTTCTTGTTGACAAAGGCGCCGGTATTACCAGCCTCAACAGGAGTCTTCCAGGGGGCGGTAGCGGAGTTGTCGGAGTCGGAGGTGCCCAGGAAGCCCTTCAGCTCCTGAATGCCCTGATTTTTGCTGTATTTCTCAGTATGGCTGTTAGCGGTGAGAACGTCAGCAACCTGCTCGCCCACGTTCTTGGCGGAGGCGGAGAAGTTCAGGGTGTAGACGCCCTCGGTGCCGTCGGCCAGCAGGACCTTGATCTTGCCGGAGGCGTCGGAGGCAAAGGCACCGGGCTCATAGCCGGAGTCCAGAACCAGGGCGTAGTCGTACAGGCCCTGCTCGGAGGGACGGTAGGCAATGACGTTGTCGTTGCTGTCCAGGATAAAGTCGTAGTCGGAGTCGAACTTCACGCCGCCGTTGTCGCACTTGAGCACGTCGAACTCATAGGTGTTGTCGGCGGTGTCAGCCTTGTACTGGATGTAGGAGGGGTGGTACTCGGTGCCGCCCACGGTGATGGTCTGCTCCTTCTCCTTGTTGGCGGTGTAGGACTCCATCTGGCCGGTGATCACCTGGGGCTCGGAGACATAGTAGCGGCCGCCGTAGGAGACGGTCAGAACCAGGTCGCCCTCATCCAGGCTGGCCTCGGTCACGATGTCCTCGTTGTCAATGGCCTTGTTGGAGTTGAAGCTGTTCAGAGTGGTGGTCTCCTTGGAGGCGCTCTTGGCGATGACCTGGGACAGGGTCTCCTGGAGGTACAGCACGTACTCAACCTCGCCGTCGTTATCGTTGTCGATGGCGGTCAGCTCCACGCCGTAGCCGTTGGTCTTGCCCTTCACGCTGTTGAAGCGGTCGCCGGACTCGAAGCCCATGGCCTTGGTGGCGGCAGTCTCGTCCTTCATTACGCCGTAGTTGACGTAGTAGGCGGTATCGCCGTCCACGCTCAGGCCGGTACCCTTCAGGAAGTCCTTCATGGTGTCCTGGGTGTCGGCGGTGGTCTTGACCACGTTGTTGTTGCCGTTCACGTACACGCCCAGAACCTCGGAGTTGGCCAGAACGGTAGTCTTGCGCACATACATGGTTACAGTCTGACCCAGCATGTCGACGGGAGTGGACACGTTGAAGATAACGGGGTTCTTCTCCTCCTCATACTCGCCCACAACGGTGTTGCTGGTGGTGGACTTGTAGACCTTTACGTGATCCATCTTGGTCTTGCCGGTGGCCAGGGCGTCCTCGCTGTCGGTATCCTCTAGCTGGGCCCACTCGTTGCCGGTGACCACGCCCTCCACCTTATAAACGCCATACTTGGTGGACAGCAGGGTACGGTGATCCTCAAAGGCAATGGCGTAGCCGTTCTCGTACTTCTGGATCATTTCGATGTCCAGAGCGTTGTAGATCAGCAGCGCCGCGTTGTCGCGGGTCAGAGGATCAGAGGTAGCTACACTCAGGTTGTCAAAGATGCCCAGGGTAGAGGCCAGAGAGGCGGTCTTGATGGCCCAGTCGGCACCGGTCAGGCCCTCGAGCTGCGCGTCGTAGCCGGCGGCCACCAGCAGCATCTTGGCGGCCTCGTTGCCGGTAACGGTAGCGGCGGGGTCAAACTTGCCATTGCCGCGGCCGGCGATGATGCCCAGGCTGTAGCAGTAGTTGATGTAGCTCTCAGCCCAGTGGCCCTTCACGTCGGTCAGACCGGTGTTCATCCCGACATACAGGCCGTCCACATCGGCGCCCTGATTCAGGACGGTGGCGATCATCTTCGCCATCTCGGCACGGGTCACATTGCCCGCGGGGTCAAAGAAAGACCCATCTTCCTTGCCGTTGATCACACCCAGAATGGTGAGCATGGAAACGGCATCCTTGTTGACGATCTCATCCTTGTCGGAGAAGTCGTCAAAGCCCGCAGCGCTGGCGGAGACAACCATCATGCCGATGAGCATGATCGCCGCCAGAGCCAGGCTGAGAGCCCGCTTGAGGTTTCTCATTTGGATTTCCTCCTTCTGAATTTTGAGCCAGAGGGGCGTATGACGCCCCTTACAGGGGAGGAAACAATGCAGTTTTCGGGGGATAGGGATATAAAAGGCGGGAAAACAGAATCAAAAGGTTCCTATGGTAGACGTCTGGTAGACAATGCGGGAGCGGGAAAAGTGAAAACGCCTTGGAACCCAAAGGATTCCAAGGCATTTCTGGTAGACTTTTGGTAGAACGGTTTTTAAAACACGGCTGAGATATTGTCAATCGTCTTGATCTGCAAAAAATGGTGCGGTTTACTTGTGATATATATTTGAATGCGATATACTTTAGAAAAGTAGTAAAAAAAGGAGGTATCACTATGCCCAAAACCCCGTGGGCCGACCGCTATCGGGCAGCTCCCACCAATAAGAGCAACGTTATGCGGACGATCATTCTGGAGGGCCCCATCAGCCGTGCTGCGCTTGCAAAACGGGTTGGGCTGAGCCTTCCCTCCGTCATGACCATCACGGAAAATCTGATTAACCGCGGTCTGGTGAGAGCTGTGGGAAAGGGAAAGAGCAGCGGCGGAAAACCGCCGGAATTGTTAAGCGTGGTGCCCGAAAGCGAATATTATATGGGGGTGGATATTGGCCGTGGGACCATACGACTGGTGCTGATGAATTTGGCGCAGAAGGTAGTATACGGAACCATGGTGGAAACGGGGGAGGTCCAGCCTGTTGAAGCATTTGTGGACCGGTTGTGCGAGCGGATTCAGAGCAGTCTGCTGGAATCCGGAGTTGCACTGGATCGGTTGGCCGGAGTGGGGGTGGCGATGCCCGGCCTCATCGAGCGGGATACCGGGCATATTCTCTTCTCCCCGGACTTTGGCTGGAGCGATATTCCGCTTCAGAGCTGGCTTCAGAGCCGGCTGTCCTACCCCGTGTTGGTCGAAAACGCCAATCGGGCACTGGCACTAGCGGAGAGTGGCTGGCGCGGGGATGGCGGAGAGAGCGGCACCCATACCGTTTTATGTGTCAACATTGGACACGGTATCGGTGCAGCTCTGATGCAGAACAATCAGCTCTACTACGGCAGCAGCGGCACCAGCGGTGAGCTGGGACACATCACTGTCTGCAAAGACGGTCCGCTCTGCGCCTGTGGAAACTCCGGCTGCCTGGAGGCGGTAGCTTCCGGTGAGGCCATTGCCCTGCAGGCCAGAGACGCCGTTTGCAGTGGTCTCCCTACCAGCCTGCGGGAGCGGTGCGGCGGCGCATCGGAGCGGATTGACGCCAAGCTGGTCTTTGAGGCGGCGGCCAAGGGAGATGCGGTAGCCCTCTCGATTGTGGACAAGGCTACTGACTATATCGGAATCGGACTGGCCATGGCGATCAATATCCTGGATCCGGACTGTATCGTTTTGTGCGGAGGCCTGACAAAAAACGGTCCGCTGTTTTTCGACCGGGTAGCCCATAGTATGCAAATGCGGCAGATGCGGCAGGCGGGACGCCATGTGACGCTCCGTTTGGGAACCCGCGGCGACTATGGAACGGCCATTGGGGCGGCCCATATTATCTCTTACAACGGCTGGCGGGTGCCAAGACTTGAGCATTACTATTGATTCCGGCGGATCAGACCAGGGGCGGCATTTTTGCTAAAATGCCGCCCCTGATTTTATGCTATATTCAAAAACCTTTCGGTATAATATACAAAAGGTTTTCAGATGCATCATTCGAAACGCCAAAAATAGAAAAGAGGGATTGACATTTCTTATGCATGGCGCTACAATTGCTTCGTTAAGTTAGTTAACTTAACTTAGTATAATAGGATAAGAGCGTTGGCGTATTTTAAAGGGGAATGGGCAGAGGAAAAGGAGTTTTCACGTGGGTGTTGATAAATTCACTTTAGCTTTGATGAACCGGAGGCTGGTGCTGAAAACAATCTGGGAGAGAGGCGCTATCAACAAGGCTGAGATCGCACGCCGGACGGGGCTGAGCCTGCCGACCGCAATCAAGATCACAGATGAGTTGTTGGACAACCGTATTGTACGCTCCTGTGGGAGGCAGGAGGGCGCGTCCGGAAAGCGCCCCGAAATGTATGAGTTTGCTGGGGACTGCTATTACAGCGTCGGGATCGACTTTGCTCCAACCGTGCTGAGGGCGCTTGTGATGGATCTCAATGGAATGCCTGTTGCAAAGGCAAAGCGTCCCATTCCGGTACCGGAAGATGCCGACGCGGTCATTCAGACCGCCGCAGAGCTGATTGACCAGCTATTGCGCGAAAGCGGTATCCCGCTCCACCGGGTCCTGGGCGTTGGGGTGGGTGTGCCGGGGATTCTGGACCTGGACCAGGGAAGGGTACTCTTTTCCCCTAATTTTCATTGGGAGGATGTAGCGCTTTTGGAGCCGCTGGGGCGGCTGCTTGTACAACGGACCAGTATCCGCTGGCCTATGCGGCTGGAGAACTCCAACCGGGCTATGGCGTTAGGGGAGCAATTCTTTGGTTCAGGTGTGGGGTATCACTATTTTATCTGCATCAACCTTGGCTATGGCATCGGCGCAGCGGCCATTGAAAACGGAGAGCTGTGCGTCGGCGCCTCTGGGACATCAGGGGAGCTGGGCCACATCACGGTGGAGAAGGATGGGCCGCTGTGTACCTGCGGCAACAACGGCTGCCTGGAGGCAGTAGCCTCCGGGCGAGCGATTGCCCAGCAGGCCCGTAACCTGATTTCCAGCGGAGTCAAAACCCGTATTCTGGAGTTGGCAGGCGGCAATATTGAGCGGGTGGAGGCCAAGACCGTGTTCGCTGCCGCCCGGGAGCAGGATGTGGCCGCACTGGACTTGGTTCGGAGGGCGGGAGAATACATCGGCATCGGCATTGCCAGCTACATAAATCTGCTGGATCCCGAGAAGATCGTACTGGCCGGCGGAATGTCAAATGAGTCGCTTTTAATCGAACAGATCCAAAAAGTGGTCAAGATCCGCCGGATGCGCTTTGCCGGGCGCAGGGTCAAGCTGCGGGTGTCCAATCTGGGTGAGTATGGGACGGCAATCGGCGCGGCGGCCATTCAGTTGAAGACCCTGCTGAGGCAGGGGGGCTTATCGCTGACAAAAGAACAGGAGGAGGCTGTATGAGCGAGTATCGGTTGGAGGTACGGGGTGTGACAAAGGTCTTTCCCGGAACCCGGGCGCTGGATCAGGTACAGCTCCAGGTGCGGCCTGGCGAGGTTCACGCGCTGTGCGGCGAGAATGGTGCCGGGAAATCTACCCTCATGAACATCATCGGCGGCGTGTTTCCGCCCACGGAGGGCGAGATCTTGTTTGAAGGCGCGCCTATTGCCCCCAGGAGTCCCAAAGAAGCCCAGGATATCGGCATAGGCTTTGTTCATCAGGAATTGAGCCTGTGCCCCCACCTGACGGCGGCGGAGAATATCTTCATCGGGCGTCTGCCCCACAAGGGGGGAATGATTGATTTCAAACGCCTCTGGGCGGATGTCGACATGGTTCTGAAGCAGTTCAACGCCAATTTTCCCAGCAGCGCGCTGGTCAGTGAGCTGACTGTCTCTGAACAACAGATCATTGAGATTGCGAAGTCGGTTTCACTCAACTGCAAGCTGCTGATTCTGGATGAGCCAACCTCCTCCCTCACGGAAAAGGAGACTGCCCGGCTCTTTGATTTGGTAAAGGAATTGAGCGGTAGGGGAATCAGCATTCTCTACATCTCCCACCGCATGGCGGAAATCTTTGAAATCTGCGACCGGGTCACTGTGTTCAAGGATGGTACCTATGTCACTACCATGGACACCGGAGATATCTGTGCAGACGATATCATCCGCGCTATGGTGGGCCGTGAGCTGGGAAATCTCTACCCAACCAAGAGCAGCTGTATCGCAGCGGACGATCCGGTTCTGGAGGTCAACGGCCTCACCGGCAGTATCTTCCGCGAAGTCAGTTTTGCCCTGCGGCGGGGGGAGATCCTGGGTTTTGCCGGGCTGGTGGGCGCGGGACGGAGCGAGGTTATGCGCGGTCTGTGCGCCATTGATCCCATCCGTTCCGGCCAGGTAGTGCTCAACGGCAGGCCCTGTGCCTTCCACACCTACCGTGACGCTGTGGATGCAGGCATCTGTTACTTGACCGAGGACCGCAAAACCCAGGGCCTGTTTCTGGAGATGAGTATCAAAAACAATATGTCCAGCGCCAACATGAAGGGAGTCTCCCATGGCATTTGGCTGGACGACAAGCTGGAGCGAAGCTTGGCCAACCGATTTGTAGAGCAACTGGCCATCAAAATTCCGGGCATTGAATACCCCATCAGCAGCCTGTCCGGCGGCAATCAGCAGAAGTGCCTGATCGGGAAGTGGCTTTCTCTGGCCCCAAAGGTCATCATCATGGATGAGCCCACCCGCGGCATTGACGTGGGTGCAAAGCGGGAGATCCACGCGCTTCTGCGTCAACTGGCAGAGAGCGGCGTCGGTGTGATTGTGGTATCCAGTGAGCTGCCTGAGGTCATCGGCGTGTCCGACCGGGTGGCAGTCATGCACGAAGGGTGCTTGGCGGGCTTCCTCGAGGGCGAAGAGGTGAGGGAAGAGAATATCATGAAGCTTGCCTCCGGCGAGCAGCTTGCGGAAAAGGAGTTGCGGCAATGAAACAGAAGAGCGAGATAAAGCGGACGGGACCGGAGCTTTTGAAGCGGTTGCTCCGACAGCGCGAGATGAGCGTATTTCTCATTATTTTGCTTGTGGTGGCCATCGTGGCCATCGTCAATCCAAAGTTCATCCAGCCCTCCAACATGAAGAGCATCGCCCTGAGTGTGGCCACCGACGGCCTGCTCTCCATCGGACTGACCCTGGCTCTGATTCTGGGAGGCATTGAACTGAGCGTGGGCGGCGTGGCCGCCATGACGTGCGTCATTGCCGGCCAGATGGCTTTGATGGGGGTCAACATCTGGGTGGCCTGCCTGGCTGCTCTGGCTGCGGGAGCCATATGCGGACTGTTCAACGGCTTTATGGTCAGCAAGGTGGGACTGCCGCCTTTCATCGTTACCCTGTCCATGATGAACCTCTCCCGCGGTGTGGCCTACATTATCACCACAGGCTCCCCCCTGTCGGTGTCCGGCTATCTGCCGGACAGCTTCCGCTTTCTGGCCACCGGCGATGTATTCGGCATCCCCGTGCTGTTCCTGATCTTCCTGCTGGTCACCGTGGTGGCCCTTATCTTTACCAAGAAGTCCAATGCCTGCCGTAACATCTACTATGTGGGCAGCAATGAAAATGCCGCCAAGCTCTCCGGTATCAATGTAGACCGGGTCAAGATCTTCGTCTATGTGGTCATCGCCTTGCTCTCAGCACTGGCCGGTATCCTTTCTCTCGCACGCTTCAATGTTGCCACCCCTGAGCTGTCCAAGGGCGCGGAAACCACCGCTATCTCTGCCGCGGTCATCGGCGGCACCTCCATGACCGGCGGACTGGGCGGTATCCTGGGCACATTTCTCGGCATTTTCCTGCTGAAGATTGTGGACTCTGCCCTGGTTATGATGAATGTGTCCGTCTACTGGCAGGATTTCGTCCAGGGCGCTATCCTGGTCATCGCCGTTACCATCGACTATATGAGCCACCGAAAAAGCGGCAACAGCTTCCTCCAGCGCATGCTGGGCCTGGGGCGCAGGAAACCTGCCCTGCGGCCGTAATCCGTGATCCGGCGCCCGGCGCGGGCGCAGGCAATACCGCCAAGAAAAATAAAAGGAGGAACCCACAATGAAAAAGGCACTGGCACTTATTCTTGCACTGGCGCTCTCCCTGTCCCTGTTCGGCTGCTCCCCGGCCGAAGCACCCGAAGACTCCCCCAACGCTGGAGGGGATGGCACGCAGGCTTCGGCCGGAGCGTTCGTCGGCAACGAAAGCGACGAGTACTACATGGTCAGTTTCCTGTCCGGCATCGATTACTGGAAGCACTGCTTTGAGGGCATGGAGGATGCTGGAAACGCCTTGGGTGTTACTACCAAGTATACCGGCCAAACCGACTCTGATGTGGCCGGTCAGGTGGCTGTTCTGGAGCAGGTCATTGCCCAGAGTCCCAAGGGCATCGCAGTCACCTGCGTGAACTCCACCGCCCTGGCGGATACCATCAACTCTGCCAAGGAGCAGGGGATCTCTGTGGTGTGCTTTGACTCCGACTCTCCCACCTCCGACCGCTCCTCCTACCTGTCCACCGGCAATTCCGAAGCCGGCCGCATTGCCGCTGAGTACCTGGTACCCCTGTGCGGAGGGGAGGGTAAGATTGCCGTCCTCTATACCGTGGGCGCCGAGAACAGCGAAAGCCGTGTTCAGGGCTTTGAGGCCTGGTGCGCCGAAAACGCCCCTGGCATCGAGATCGTGAAGGTTAACGACGCCGGAGACACCACCGCTGCCACCGACAACATGTCGGCGGCCCTGCAGGCCAACGATGACCTGGTAGGCCTGTTCTGCGTGGACGGTATCGCCGGTACCGCTGGCCCTACCGCCGTGGCTGAGTCCGGCAAAGATCTGCGTGTGCTGGCTTTCGACGTGGACACCACCGTGCTGGACAAAGTGAAAAACGGTGAGATTGACGCCACTGTTGCCCAGGGGATGTATAACATGGGCTTCTGGAGCATGATGTTCCTCTATACCGAGGCCAACGGCCTGTCCGCCAAGGCGCTGCCCCAGAACGTGGACACCGGCGTTACCATCGTGACCAAGGAGAACGTGGACGAGTACTACCCCAAATAAAAGGGCAGCCCTCTGATACCATGCCCGCAGGACAGAGCCACACGCCCTGCTCCTGCGGGCCCTTTTTGTGGAAACGAAGTGTACCCCCTCCGGCATTTACTGCCCAGCACCCAGCCTGCTTGTGCCGGAGCCCAATTCTCTGGAAACAAAATCAAAAGGAGTGAATGAAATGAAGCACTTTGATTATTTTGCCCCCACCGAGATCATCTTCGGCGCCGGCCGCGTCACCGAGGCGGGGGCCCTTGCTGCCCGCTATGGGAAAAAGGCCATGCTGGTGACCGTCCCCGAGTTCCCTGCGGTGGCAGAACTGTACGCCAAGGTCAAAAAAAGCCTGGCTGACGCAGGTGTGGCCTGTGTGCACTATGACGGCGTGATCCCAAACCCAACCACTGAACTGGTCACCAGAGGAGCGGAGCTGGCAAAGGCCGAGGGGGTGGATGTGGTGATCGGTTTGGGCGGCGGCTCCTCCATGGATACCGCCAAGGCCATTGCTGTGGAGGCCACCCATCCCGGTACCGCCTGGGATTACAACTGCCACACCGCAGGCCCAACGGAGCAGACGCTGCCCATTCTGGCCATCAGCACGACCGCCGGCACCGGCAGCCAGACCACCCCATGTGCCGTCATTACCAAGACCAGTGCCAAGGACAAAAGCGCTATCTGGAACAAGAATATTTTCCCCCGCGCAGCCATTGTAGATCCCGAGGTTACCCTTTCCCTGCCCGCCAGCGTAACTGCGCAGACCGGTTTTGATGCCTTCTGCCATAATTTTGAGGCATATCTCTCCGTCAACACCAACCCGCTGGTGGAGTGCATGGCCCTGGATGCCATCCGTATTATCGCCGCATACCTCCCCAGGGCGCTGGCCGACGGCTCCGACCTGGAGGCCCGCAGCCAGATGGCCTGGGCCGACACCTTGGGCGGTCTCACCAACGCATCCGCCGGTGTCACTTTGCCCCACGGCCTGGGCATGCAGATCGGCGGCCACTGTCCCCATGTCACCCACGGCCAGTCTCTGGCAGTCTTCTATCCCGCTTTTACCCGGTATACCTATCCCGCCGCTGAGCACAAGTTCGCCACGGTAGGCCGGATCTTCGAACCCTCCCTGGAGCGGGAGAGCGATGCTGTGGCCGCGGAGAGAAGCTGCGATGCCATTGACTGCTTTCTTAAGAGGATCGGCCTTTGGATCAACTTCCGGGAGCTGAACGTGACCAAAGAGGATATACGGGAGATTGCAGACTGCGGCCAGGTACTGGGCGACTATGCCAACAATCCCCGTGTCGCCACCATTCCAGAGATGTATGAGCTGCTCATGAGCTGCTACGACCGCAAATAGGGGGAGGGTGGTATTATGACGGAGACTGGCATCCTGAACCGGGATATTGCGGCCGAACTGGCCCGGATGGGACACACCGACCGGCTGCTGATCGCTGACGCCGGTCTGGCTATCCCGGACAGCACCAGGGTAATCGACCTCTCGCTGGCGGAAAACGTCCCCACAGCGGTAGATGTGCTCAAGGAGCTGCTCAAGCACTTCAGTGTGGAGGGTATCATTCTGAGCCAGGCCACCCTGGATGTGAGTCCCAGCCGCGAGCGGGAGTTCAAGGCATGTTTTCCACCTGAGCTGCCCTGCCAGGTGGTCGGCCATCCCTACTTTCGGGACGAACTGACACGCCAAGTAAAATTTGCCATCCGTACCGGGGACTTTACCGCCAACAGCAACATCATACTCATCAGTGCTGGCGGCCCCCGGTGGTACTGTGAAAAGAGTTGAGGAGGAAAAGGCATGCTGCAGCAGGTTATGACAGCCCCGGGGGTCATTGAATTCCGGGAGGTTCCAATCCCTGAGCCAAAGGCCGGTGAGGTACTGGTCAAAATCATGCGCATCGGCGTGTGCGGCTCGGATATCCATGTCTATCACGGTGAACACCCGTTTACGAAATATCCCGTCACCCAAGGCCACGAGGTGTCGGGGGAGATTGCCGCGCTTGGAAAGGGAGTCACCAGCCTCCGGGTGGGACAGCGTGTCACCATCGAGCCACAGGTGGTATGCGGCAGGTGCTACCCCTGCCGCCATGGAAAATACAATCTCTGCGAGGAACTCAAGGTGATGGGGTTCCAGACCACTGGTACCGCCAGCGAATTTTTTGCGGTGGATGCGGCTAAGATTACTCCGCTTCCCGACACAATGAGTTTTAATGAAGGGGCTATGATTGAGCCGCTGGCTGTGGCCGTTCATGCAGCTAAACGCTTTCCGGAGCTGGCGGGCGCCAAAGTGGCCATTTTGGGTTCCGGCCCCATCGGTATTCTGCTGGCCCAGAGCTGCAAGGCTCTGGGGGCGGCCCAGGTGCTCATTACCGATATCTCCGACGCCCGGCTGGAGCTGGCCCGGAGCTGTGGGGCGGACTTCGCAGTGAACACTCGGATACGTAATTTTGGTGAAGTCATGGTAGAGTGCTTCGGCCCGGACAAGGCGGATGTTATTTACGACTGCGCAGGCAACGATACCACCATGGGACAGGCTATCCAGTATGCCCGCAAGGGCAGCAAGCTGGTTCTGGTCGCAGTATATGCAGGAATGGCCCATGTGGATCTGGCCCTGCTTAATGACCACGAGCTGGATCTGGACAGCACCATGATGTACCGGCATGAGGACTATGTGGATGCCATCCGTCTGGTCAGTGAGGGGAAAATCCAGCTCAAGCCCCTGATGAGCCGGCACTTTGCCTTCGGGGACTATCAGAAAGCCTATGAATACATCGATGCCAACCGGGAAGCCACCATGAAGGTCCTGATCGATGTAGCTCCTTGTGAAGAATGACCAAGGGGCACGCTGCCGCAGGCGCTGGCCGATCATGCGAAAAAAGGCACGCTAC
>OGZT01001653.1_pt1 | contig 14577 bp, 13 predicted proteins | sample 1576891 | NCBI WGS metagenome assembly OGZT01 (sample SAMEA3541521, study PRJEB24748) | human gut metagenome | biome: human gut; feature: human-associated habitat; material: faeces | place: China | collected 2012 | reverse complement strand
GTAAGAATTTTAAGACAACATATTAATGTAATTAATTATCCTAGTAACTTTACTATTATGGATGAAGAAGATCAAAAAGCATTAATTAAAAAAATTTATAATAATTTAGATATTGATGCAAAAACAATCAGTATTAAAAGTATGATTGCATCCATTTCAAATTATAAAATGGCTAATATTGATCCTGAACGAGCAATGGAATTAGCAGGTCAGTTTCAAGGTGAAATAAAGAAAGCTAAAGTATATAAAGAATATCTTGAATATCAAGAAAATCATTTTATGCTTGATTTTGATGATCTTTTATTAAAAGCAGTATATATTTTTGAAAATTATCCAGATGTATTAGAAAAATGGCAGCATAAATTTCAATACATCCATGTTGATGAATTTCAAGATGTTGGCAATATTGAATATCGTTTAGTTAAATTGATGTCACAAGATGCAATTACTTGTGTTGTAGGCGATCCTGATCAAACCATCTATTCATTTAGAGGGGCTAATGTTAATTATATTCTTGATTTTGATAAAGATTTCAAACCTTGTAAAACAGTGATTTTAGACCAAAATTATCGCTCTACGGGAAACATTTTAAATATTTCCAATAGCTTAATTCGTAAAAATCGAAATCGATTAGAAAAAGACCTTTATACTGAGGCTACTGGTGGTAGTGAAGTTATTCATTATATGGGAAAGAGTGAACAGGAAGAAGCAGATTATATTTGTAGCCAGATTGAAAAAATAATTAGTGAAGTTGACGGAGTCAATTATCGCGATTTTGCAATTTTATATCGTGCTAATTATTTATCTCGAACAATTGAACAAAGTATGATTAGTCATGGAATAGATTACCGGATTTTTGGTGGTTTGAAATTCTTTAGTCGAAAAGAGGTTAAAGATGCATTGAGCTATCTGCAGTTAGTATGTAATGATGAAGATCTTGCATTCGAACGAATTATCAATGTTCCTGCTCGGGGAATTGGAAAAAAAACATTAGAAAATATTCAATTAGTAGCTTTGAATAATCAGGTTAGTTTGTATGAGGCGTTGACACTATTTAGTGATCAAATTAAGCTGTCATCAAAAGCCAAAAAAGAAATAATCACATTGGTTAAAGCTGTTGAAACAGCAAAACAGTCAAGTCTGCCGCTTCATGAAATGTTTGAAAATTTGATGAACGATGTTGGATATATTGATATGTTGAAAAAGGATTTAGAAGATAATCGAATTGATAATATTCATGAGTTACAACGGTCAATTTATGAATTTCAAAATCAAAATCCTGATATTGCAACAATTGAAAATTATTTACAAGAAATTTCATTATATACAGATAATGATAATTTGGATGATGGACAATATGTCAGTCTGATGTCAATTCATATGGCTAAAGGTCTAGAGTTTGATTACGTTTTTGTTTTAGGTTTATCGGAAGGGATTTTCCCAAGTTTCAGAGCATTAAGCGAATCAGATGAAGGATTAGAGGAAGAGCGGCGTTTGGCTTATGTTGCTTTTACTCGAGCAAGAAAACAATTGTTTTTGACAGATAGTGAAGGTTTTAGTTTTGTAACAGATTCTCCTAAAATTTCAAGTCGCTTTATTGATGAAATCGGGAGTGAAGGGATTAAGCATGTAGGAACAAAGCCACGATTTAAAACAGCAAACTTTATTAATACAGCTCCAACTAAAGAAGAATTAGTAGGGAATAATGAAGTGACTGACTGGTCAAATGGGGACTTTGTTTTACATGATACTTTTGGTAAAGGTGTTGTTGTTAAAGTCAATGGTAATACTTTAGATATAGCTTTTGAATTGCCTGCTGGTTTAAAGACTTTGATGGCAAATCACAAAGCATTAAAGAAACTAACAAATTAATGTGCTAAACGCACATTTTTTGTTTTATAGTTATACGTATTTTGGTATAATAGTTAAGATTAAATTAGGAGTGAGATAATGGATGATTTAAGTAGATATAAGGAACTAAAAGCAACAATTTTATATCATAATGATCGTTATTACAATCAAGATAATCCAGAGATTACTGATTATGAATACGATATGATGATGCAGGAATTAAAAGGATTAGAACAAAAACACCCTGAATATATTACTAGTGATTCACCGACTCAAAAAGTAGGTGGTAGTGCAAAGCGTGAAGCTGGTGTACTCGTACGTCATAATGTGCCGATGTTATCATTGCAGGATGTATTTTCTAAGGAAGATGTAGATGCATTTGTTGCGGATATGCAAGAACAACTGGTAGATCCGACTTTTGTGGTTGAATACAAGATTGATGGGTTGTCAATGGCATTGCGCTATGTCAATGGTAAGCTTGATGTTGCTGTTACTCGTGGTGATGGTGTCTTACAAGGTGAAGATGTTACTGTTAATGCTAAAGTAATCAAGGATGTAAAAAATATTTTAAAAGAACCGATTGAATATCTTGAAGTCCGTGGTGAAGTCTATATGACCAATGAAGCATTTGATAAAGTTAATGAAATTCAGGAAATTAAAGGGAAGAAACTTTTTGCGAATCCTCGCAACTGCGCTGCTGGAACGTTAAGACAGCTTGATAGTTCAATTACTAAAGAGAGAAATTTATCAATGTTTGTTTTTAATATTCAAGATGCTAAAGGCAGAGAATTTATAAGCCACAGTGAAGGATATGAATATTTAAAACGGCAAGGAATTAAAATCATTGAAGATTATAAAATTTGTAAAACAGCTAAAGAGGTTTGGGAGGCAATTGAGGCGATTGGTGAAAATCGTGATAAACTTGGATATGATATTGATGGTGCTGTTGTTAAAATCGATAGTTTTGCTGATCGACAAAAACTCGGAGCAACAGCTAAAGTACCTCGTTGGGCAGTAGCTTATAAATATCCGCCTGAAGAAAAAGAAACAAAATTATTAGCAATCGAATTGTCAGTAGGTAGAACTGGAAGAATAACTCCAACAGCCATTTTTGAACCAATTCGTTTATGTGGAACGACTGTATCTCGAGCAACTTTACATAATCAGGATTTTATCGATGATCTAGATGTGCGGATTGGTGATACGATCGTTGTTTATAAATCTGGTGAGATAATTCCCAAGGTTAAAGGAGTCGTTAAAGAAAAACGCCCCGCTGATAGTGCTCCATATGTAATTGGCAATACTTGTCCAGTCTGTGGAGCTCCAGCTGTACGTGAAGGTGATAATGCGGATATAAAATGCACGAATCATAGTTGTCCAAGTAAGTTAGTTAGAAATATTGTTAACTTTGTTGGACGTGATGCTATGGATATTAAAGGTTTTGGCTTTGCTTATGTAGAAACATTAGTGGATCATGGTTATTTAAAAGATTTAAGTGATATTTATGGTTTAATTGATAAACGTCAGGAATTACTTGATAAAAAAATTATTGGTTTAGTTAAAAGTACAGATAATTTATTAAATGCAATTGAAGGTAGTAAAAATAATGATGCAATTAAATTGCTAACGAGTTTGGGGATTAGTAATGTGGGAAAATCTGCCGCTAAAAGTTTAATGAAAAAATTTAAAAGTATTGATAATTTGATGAAAGCTAGTTATGCTCAGTTGATTGAAGTCAATGATATTGGTGATATTAGTGCTATGGCAATTATAAATTACTTTAAGAATCCTGATAATCAGGCAGTTGTTCAACGTTTAAAAGAGTATGGAGTTAATATGAATATTATCGAAGCTCAAGATGGCGATGAACGTTTTGATGGCAAAACATTTGTCGTAACAGGGACATTACCAACTCTTTCAAGGAAAGCCGCAAGTGAATTGATTGAGAAGCATGGCGGTAAAGTCTCAGGTTCGGTGTCTAAAAAAACGGATTACTTATTAGCTGGTGAAAATGCGGGAAGTAAACTTACCAAGGCCCAAAATTTGGGAATTAATGTAATTAGTGAAGAAACTTTACTAGAGATGGTGAAGTAGCTAAAATAGTGTTATAATGCACTGTATAAAGGAGGAACACTAGAATGAAAAAAATAGTGGCTTTATTAGCGATAGCATTGGTGCTGAGCGGTTGTAGTGATGCTAAAGAGACCGTTGAAAATCAAACAGCAAATGATGTATCCACTACCGATAGTTTAGATGATTCATTTTATCGAGTAGTTAATTTTAATACGAATTTAAGTCGAGAAGATTATTATACTGCTTTTGGAAATACTATGGATTTTCAAACAATTGGACGAGAATTACAGATTTTATCTACTGATCATTTCTCAACTAATGATTATTATATGTCTGAAGGGCAATATCTTAAAACGGATGATATGAATCAATTATTAAAACGCTCAGAGGATACTAGTAAATATCCTTATACCTTACAAGCACAGCGGGGAACTACTATTGGCGGAGTTGCAAATCCAATCATGGTAAGTACAGTGCATGAACAAGATTATTATGAAAAAAACGGATCTGAATATGTCTTAAAGGGTCTATCATTAGCAATCGTACTAGATCCTCGTGATGAAAAAAATGAACGTTTAGACACCTCATTAGATGAATCGTTAGTTGTTGATTTTGGGCGTGAAGCAATTAGTAAATTATACAAATATTTACAGAGTAAAAAAGACTTAAAAGATATTCCTGCTAATATTTGTGTTTATTATGCGACTAATACTAACGAAAGTGATATTAATGGTCGTTATATTTTAAAAAGTTATTGTGATGGCAGTGTGGGAAATATTGAAACATTAGATTACAAAAATTATATGTTTACAAGTACAGAAGCAACTGCTGCTGATGAAGATACAGCATCACAATTTGAAATTTTTAAAAGTAATATGAAAAAAGCTGCAACTGAGGCAGTTGGTGTAATTGGCTATGGTCGTTATAAAAATGGTCAGATTCAGTCAATGAAAATAAATTTAAAAGTAAATATTAAAACATATACTGAATTGCTTTATTTGATTTCTACTGCAGCTGATGAATTAAATACTCAATTTAGTGGTTTTGATATTAAAGTATTAGTTAGTTCACAAGATCAACTAGAGGCATTGATTGTTAAAGATAAAGGTGAAGATGCGAAGAGTATCTTGTTGTATTAGGAGGTAATTTATGGAAAATAAAGAAGAAATGTTAAAAAAGCTTGGATTGAAAACAATGTTTAATATTACTGATGCAGAAATGCCAGAGTTAGTAGAAGAATATGAGATTTTTATGAATCACGTTGCCGTATTAGAGAAAATAGACACTGATGGTAAGGCACCATTAGCATATCCTTATGAAATTGAGACATGCTTTTTACGTGATGATGAACCGATTGATGTAATAAGCCGAGAAGATGTTTTAAAAAATGCTAAGAGTGTTCAAGATAATCAAATTAAAGTACCAAAGGTGGTGGGATAATGAAAGTTTATTCAATTGAAGAATTGCATAATTTAATCGTTAATCAAGAAATAGATTTAAATGAATATTATTATGATTTATTTAAAGAAGTGGAATTTCAACAAAATCGCTTAAATGCATTTGTTACAATCACTAAAACTCAAGCAATGGATAATATTAAAGAACTTAAAATATCTGATGAAGAAATATTGAAAGGGATTCCTGGAGTATTTAAAGATAATTACAATACTAAAGGAATTAAAACGACAGCTTCAAGTAAAATGCTAGAGGATTATGTACCAGTTTACGATGCTGCGGTTGTTGAAAAATTATATAATGAAGGTGTTAGTTTAATTGGTAAATCAAGTATGGATGAGTTAGCAATGGGTGGTACTAACAAATCCGCTCTAACTGGGCCTGTATATAATCCGTGGGATTCATCAAGGATAGCGGGAGGATCATCAGGTGGCAGTGCAGCACTTGTTGGTAGTGGGGTTGTTCCATTTGCCTTAGGTAGTGATACCGGAGATTCAATTCGTAAACCGGCTGGATTCTGTGGTGTAGTTGGTTTCAAGCCAACTTGGGGAAGAATTTCAAGATTTGGTGTTATTCCTTATGCCTCAAGTTTAGATCACGTAGGTGCTTTTACTCGAAATGTTCGTGATATGGCAATTGTAACTGAAGCATTAGCTGGTCGTGATGAAAGAGATATGACTTCAAGCACACGGCCAGTACCACATTATTTAAAAGAATTGAATAGTGATATTAGGAATATGAAAATTGCTGTTTTAAAAACAGTTAGTAATGAAATTAGAAATGATGATATTAAAAATAATTTCAACCATGTAGTTGCAACCTTAAAACAATTAGGGGCATGTGTCGAAGAGGTAGAAATTCCAGTTCATCTAGCTAAAGCAATTTTACCAACTTACACGATTATCGCTAATAGTGAAGCAACAAGTAATCATTCGTGCTTAGATGGAATTAAGTATGGTGATCGGCAACCTGGTTCATCAACTGACGAAGTAATGATTAATTCTCGAACTGATGGATTTGGTGCTCATATTAAACGTCGTTTTATTTTAGGAAATTTAGCCTTAGCTACAGAAAATCAGGAACGGATGTTTAGAAAAGCTCAACGAGTACGTCGTTTGATTGTAGAAGAATTAAATAAAATTTATGATAATTATGATATTATTTTGACTCCTAATGGTGGTAGTGTAGCCCCAAAACTTGATGAAGCAAATGATGATCGCCTATCAGATGAATACTTGATTTTAGAAAATCATTTAGCTTTAGGAAATTTTGCTGGGACGCCAAGTATTTCAATTCCGTCTGGTTTTAGTGAAGGAATGCCGATTGCTATAAATCTGATGGGACGTTTATTTGAAGAACAAACAGTATTAAATGTCGCTTATGCTTTAGAACAAGCATTAGGATTTGAAAATCAATATTCAAGAGAGGGGTAGAGAGAATGAATTTTGAAACTGTTATTGGATTAGAAGTTCATTGTGAACTTAAAACAAAATCGAAAATGTTTTCTGGGGCCCCAGTAACATTTGGTGAGGCACCAAATACAAATGCCAATATCGTCGATATGGGGATGACAGGGGCAATGCCGGTACTAAATAAATCTGGTGTTGAATTTGCGATACGGGTATGTAGTGCTTTAAATATGGAAATAGATGAACTGGTACAATTTGATCGTAAAAATTATTACTATTCAGATTTACCAAAAGGATTCCAAATTACGCAAGATCGTTTCCCAATTGGGCGAAATGGAACAATGAAGATTGAGGTAAATGGTCAAACACAAGTAATTGAAATTGAAAGATTACATATGGAAGAAGATACTGCAAAACAATTACACTTTGACGATTATTCATTGATTGATTATAACCGAGCTGGTATTCCGTTAATTGAAATTGTTACTAAACCGACGATCCGCAGTGGTGCGGCAGCAGCTGCCTATTTAGAAAGATTAAGACAAATTTTCTTATTTACAGAAGTTAGTGATGCTAAAATGGAAGAAGGCTCAATGAGATGCGATGTCAATGTATCAATTCGACCATATGGTAGTGAAAAATTTGGTACAAGAACAGAAATTAAAAATTTGAATTCAATTTCAAATGTACAAAAAGCAATTGAATTTGAAGTTGCTCGACAAGAGAAAGTCTTAATTAGTGGTGGTGAGGTACTCCAAGAAACACGCCGTTATGATGAAGATAGTAAAGAAACTGTAGTAATGAGAGCTAAAGGTGATGCAGTAGATTACAAATATTACCCAGAACCAAATATTTTACCTATTCGATTGAATCATCAATGGGTTGAAGGGATTATTGAAAGAATTCCAGAGATGCCAGAATCACGAGTAGCTCGATACATAAATGAATACAAAATTCCTAAAACTGATGCATTGATACTTGTTCAAACTAAAGAAGTTTCGGATTTCTTTGATGCGACAGTTGCTTATACTAAGCATTATAAAATTGCATCTAACTGGTTATTAGGCGAGGTACAAGCATATTTAAATAAAAATAATTTGATTATTACAGATACTAATATAACTCCTGAGTATTTAGCAAAAATGATCAATTATATTCAAGATGGAACAATCTCAAGTAAACAAGGAAAGAAAGTGTTTGAAATCTTGATGAATGAAGGTAAAGATCCAGAAATTATTATTGAAGAAAATAATATGAAACAAATTTCTTCACCGGAAGAATTAACTAAAATTATTAATGAAGTTCTTGATAATAATCCTCAATCAATTGAAGATTATAGCAATGGTAAAGATCGAGCTGTGGGATTCTTAGTTGGACAAATTATGAAAAAAACCGGTGGTCAAGCTAATCCTGGTCTTACAAGTAAATTACTAATTGAACTATTGAAACAAAGAATTTCATAATGTACAAATAATTCTATATTTGGTACAATGGTTGAAGGAGGATATAAATATGTCTCAAAGAAAAAGATTTAGTTTTGATGATGAAGTAGATGATACAATTGATCTATCAAAAGATGATCTTAAAAATTCATCAATAACTAATAATGATAAACCTTCAAACGACAATGTCTTTGCTGATGAAGATGGTTTAGATGCCAAAGCTTATCCTACTGATAACGGGGGAGATAAATCAATGAAAAACAAGAAGAAACGCAAGTTTAAAATTAAGAAATGGCAAATTGCATTAATTGCTTTTCTATCAATAATTATTGTGTTCGTCATCTATGTATTTGTTGCTGGAGGAAATGATGGACCAGTTTATGGTGATCGTTGTGCTTCTTTAATTGCAATTGACAAAAGTAAATTTACAGGAGTTGAAGATGCAATCAAAGCAGACCCAAGCGTTAATAGTATCAATATTGAAGTAGATTGTCGAATTGTTAAAATTAGTATGAATTTTGTTGATAATACTTCTTCAGATACTGCTAAACAACTGGCAACAAACGCCTTACACACATTAGATGATACTTTAGGTGAAAATAAGGAAGAAGGTAGAGCATATAGTAATTTATTTACTACTGCTAATGGCCGTGGACAATACAACGTAGAGTTTGTTCTAACGAGCAATGGTGATACTAATTTCCCTATATTTGGTACTAAACATCCAAATAGTGATGATATTACTTTTACTGGAGCTAATGTAGTTGATCAAGCTGCAACTGATCGTGCGGCTAATACGAACGCTAATCAATAGACGAGCATGGCTCGTCTTTATTTATGAGGAGGACTAAATGAAAAAAAATGATTATTTTTATGGTGAATGCACAGATTTAACTCACGATGGTCAAGGAGTTGTTAAGATTGATAACTTTACATACTTTGTAAAAGGTATGCTTACGGGTGAAAGAGGACGGCTAAAAGTAATAAAGGTATTAAAGAATTACGGAATTGCACGTTTAATTGAATTAGAAGTTACTTCAAAATATCGTATTGATCCCAAATGCTCTGTCTTTAGACCATGCGGAGGCTGTCAGTTACAACATCTTAATCCTCAAGGACAGATGATTTATAAAACAAAACGGGTCAAAGATTGTTTAGAAAGAATCGGGAATTGTAAAGTGGCGGTAAATGATTGTATTATGATGGAAAAACCGTGGCATTATCGCAATAAAGTTCAAATGCCAGTTGGAGTTAAAGGAAATCATTTAGTAACTGGTTTCTATAAACAAAAGTCTAATGAAATCATCCCATGTGAAAACTGTTATATTCAAAATGAATTATCAAATCAGATAACTAATCGAGTTAAAGAATTAATGGAAGAGTTTAAAATTTACCCATATGATAAGTTAGCTCATCAAGGTAATATTAAGCATATTTTGACTAAACACGGTTATCATACAGACGAAGTAATGTTAGTACTAATTAGTTATCGTAATAAAATTAAAGATATAGATAAATTAGTGGAAATAATTACAAAAGAATTTCCAATGATTAAAACAGTTATTCAAAATATTAATCATCGCACTGATAATGTAATTTTAGGTGAACAAGAAGTCATTTTGTTTGGTAATGGATATATTTATGATACTTTATTAGGTAATAAATATAAAATTTCTTTAAAATCTTTTTATCAAGTTAATCCAATCCAAGTAGAGAAATTGTATTCAAAAGCAATTGAATTTGCTGGTTTATCTAAAGAAGACATAGTTTTAGACGCATATTGTGGAATTGGAACAATTACATTATCAGTAGCCAAATACGTAAAAAAAGTGTATGGTGTTGAAATCGTTGAAACGGCAATTGATGATGCAAAAAATAATGCAGTTTTAAATAATATTAGTAATGCTGAATTTAAATGTAGTGATGCTGGTAAATATATGCTAGAACTAGTTAATCAAGATCAGCATTTAGATGTTGTCTTTGTTGATCCACCACGTAAGGGGTGTTCAACAGAATTTTTGGATAATTTGATTCAAGCAGAACCCAAGAAAATAATTTATATTTCTTGTGATGTAGCTACTCAAGCACGTGATATCAAGTATCTTCAAGAATTTGGGTATCATGCTGATGTCTGTCAGCCTGTTGATATGTTTCCTCACACAACACATATAGAAAATATAGTTCGTTTGTCAAAATAGCCATGATAAAAATAATTACTAAACAGATTTCCTAAAAGAAGTCTGTTTTTTTATAATTTATGACGAGTAAATTGATTTCAATTGTTCTAAATCTATAATTATAGTAAAATTAGATAACCTAATAAAAGCGGGCGACTGATTGTGAAAAAATGGTATAATGAAGAATATGAATTTACAATTGAAGTAACAGTTTTTACGTGGGAATAAAGCAGAACATTATTGCTGTAATGGTGAAGAAATTGGTGATAAATACACTTGTACATATGGTTGCTCTAAGAGGTAATGATGATCATGTTTCCAATTATAGGGGTAGTTAGATTAGAAATAGGGGAAACAAAATGAATGCATTTATTTTACTTATTCCTTTTTTATTAATAGCATTTATTAACGAAGGTGCAATCAAACGGGCTGGATATTTTGCTCCACTGCAAGGCAATGAGAAAATAGCTTATGTAATTTATCAGATGGCCAATATCGGAATATTTATATATTTTTTCTTATCAGTAATAATTGATTTATCTTGGCAGTTTTGTTTAGGTCTACTGGTTTATTTGTTAGGATTGGGAATGTGCATTGTTTTGGTTAAAGATTTTTTATCCAAGAAATGATGGCTTAAATACTAACGAGATTTACCGTTTCTCTCGAAATCCAATGTATATGTCATATTTTATTTTCTTTTTAAGAACCGTATTATTAACACAATCAATAATCTTATTTATAATTTTATTACTATTTCAAATCTCTATACATTGGGTTATTCTTTCAGAGGAGCAATGGTGTATCAGCAAGTTTGGAATTGCTTATGAACAATATATGAATCAAGTAAGAAGATATATATAGTTAAATAAAGAATTATAAAAAGAACAATAATAAATATTAGTAGCATACTTATGATGTCTTATTGTTGTTTTGAAGTAATATTAATGGTATACTGAGTTCCAGTATAGAGGTGCGAAAATGAAAATAGAGTTTAAAATGTCTTATAAATTAGGATTATTAGAATTTAAAGTTGGCGATCAACTAGAAATTAGTAAGAACACTATATTTGAAAGTATAAATGATAAGTATTATATGTTAATTTTAAAAGGATTGCGTTATGATCTTCTTAAAGAAGATATTAAAATTATTCAATAAAATATTTAATTTGGCTATATCTTAGTGATTAGCCATTTTTTGTTATGGAAAATAAACTTAAAATAATTTTATTATCTGTGCTATAATAAATATTACTAATAAACATTTAATATTTAACAATTATTATTTATAAGGAGGAAATATGCAATACATATCTAAATATACTTCACCGTTAGGAGCAATAACATTAGCTAGTAATGGTGAAGCATTAACAGGTCTATGGTTTGATGGTCAAAAATATTTTGGCGCTAATTTATCAAAAGAATATAAGAACGTAGAGTTACCAGTATTTAAACAAACAAAGGAATGGCTTAACTTATATTTTAATGGTCAAAAGCCAGATTTTATTCCTCTTTTGGCTCTTCAAGCAAGTGAATTTCGTCTTGCTGTATGGCAAATATTGCTAGAAATACCATATGGACAAACCCTCAGCTATGGCGACATTTCAGCCGTTTTAGCAAAGCAAAAAGGTTTAAAAACAATGTCAGCACAGGCTGTTGGCGGTGCAGTTGGACACAATCCGATCTCAATCATTATTCCTTGTCATCGAGTCGTTGGAAGTAACGGAAACTTAACTGGTTATGCTGGTGGTCTTGAAAAAAAGATTGCACTGCTTCAATTAGAAGGAGCGGATATGGGAGCGCTGTTTACTCCTAAAAAAGGGACAGCATTATAAGTTAATTAAACTTAAAAATGGAGGCATTTATTATGAATGATTTTGTGAATCTTATTAAAGATGAAGTTATAAAATCTCCATTTTATTATAGTCAAGGGTACCAATATAGGGATTGGAGATTACTGTTTTATTAATTTTGATTGTATTTTTTAGATTTGAATATAATAACCTTGAGTTACCATGTAAGAAATATATAATTTATGCAATAAATTGTAACAAATAAATGAATATAGTATAATATATTTAAATATTATAGGAAAGAAGGAATGTAGTTTATGAACAAAGAAGTATTAAATTATATTGCTGAAAAGACACGTGAATTGATTGTTGCTCCAACTTGCAGTAATGAAACAAAGGAAGCTGCCCAAGCATGGTTAAATGCGATTGGAACAGAAAGCGAAATGGCTGAGACTAAGAAATATATCGCTGAATTAGAAGAAGATATTATGCCAATTGATAATTTAATTAGGTTTGCTGGTTCTGACAATGGTAAAGCTTATTTTGGTGAAGAAAATGCTAAAAATATTGAAAGCCATGCTAAAGAAATTAAAGCTAACGGGGCTAAATATTGCGATTGTCCGGCTTGTTTAGTTGTTGCTCAAATTCTTGAAAAGAAGTCTGAATTATTTAATGAAAAATAATAGGTTTATGAAAATATTGTTCCTTTAGGAACAATATTTTTATTTAAAATGTAAATCCTTTTTACAAAAATATTCTTTTTTAAGGATTGATTTGTAAAACCTCTTCTAAATAGACTTTAATGTATTTAAGTAAATAAAATATGATGTTAAATTAAATGCAAGAAAATATTAGAGGAGGAGTTTAAATGAGAGCAGTAACAACAATATTTCCTGTTATATTTATGATTGGAATAGGAACTTTTTCAAGAATAAGAGGTTTTATTACACCAAGTCAAAAAGATGGAGCAAATAAAATAGTATTTAATATTTTATTTCCAATAATGATTTTTAATATCCTTTTTACTTCTAAGCTAGAGACTTCAGCTATTTTTACTGTTTTATATGTGTTTATTGCATATTGTGTTATTTTGTTTATTGGAAGATTTATAATAAATTTTACTGGGGAAAAATTTGCTCATATTTCACCTTACTTGTTAACGACATGTGAAGGTGGTAATGTAGCTTTGCCCTTGTATCTATCAATTGTAGGGGCTTCAAGTAATACTGTAATATTTGATTTAGCAGGTGTTTTTATGGCTTTTGTAATTATTCCAATTATGGTTGCAAGAGCGGGTGCTGGTGAAACAAGGATTAGGGAACTTATTAAAACAATTCTAACTAATTCATTTGTAATTGCAGTTATTTTGGGGTTAGGGCTTAATTTATTAGGTACATATAATTTTTTATCAAACAGTTCATATTTAGGAATATACAGTAATACAATCACCCAAGTAACAGCACCGATTGTAGGCGTAATTTTATTTATCATTGGGTATGATTTGAATATCAATATGGAAATATTGGGAGCAGTGTTAAAATTGTTAGTTGCTAGAATTATTTTTTATATTCTAGTGATTATTGGTTTCCTTAATATTATCTGCATTTGGAATCTCAAACTTCTCTGCTACAAGTTTAACTTCTCCCATCTTTTTTTCTCTGGCTTCTTTTTCTTCTTTCGTGACTTTTTTCACTTCTTCATCTGTCATCGCATAATCATATACTTTTATGTTATCAAAATATCCACGGAAATATTTATCCTCTGAATAAAATGATTTCCCGATATATGCTTTAAGGTTTCTCCCCAAATCATCTAAGGAGATATTTGTATTCAGATTTTCTGCAATTAATTTTCCATCTTGATAAAGGCTGATTGATTTTGGTGTCACAACCATTTTTATATTAATCCATGTTCTGCTGTTATTTGGATATACCGAGTTCCTATTTGCTAACTTTTCATTCTGATATCCAGACGTAGTGACCGCAAGTTTTGTGCTTGTCGGTGCGGTCTTTAAAAAAAGATATTTTTGATTATTCTGTCCTACACCGAATGTAAAGTAGTTTCCACTTCTTGTCACTTCATTGACATCCATTGAAATTGTCACTTTATCTTTTCCATCAAAATATCCCTCTGGAAATTCCAAATAACTGTCATGTCCTCCATCTGTTTTATCTCCATCCAAATATAATACCTGACCATATTCTTTATCCCATACATAAGATGCACCTTCTGTCACTGTTCCATCCTGATTTCCTGCGCTGTCTTTCACAATTCCTGTATAATCCTCATCGAAGTTATACTCCAAAGATGGTTTACTTTCTTCTGACTCTCCTTTTACTTTTACTTTGACTGTAATTTCCGAACCACCTTTTACAAACTCT
>OGZT01001630.1_pt1 | contig 14818 bp, 10 predicted proteins | sample 1576891 | NCBI WGS metagenome assembly OGZT01 (sample SAMEA3541521, study PRJEB24748) | human gut metagenome | biome: human gut; feature: human-associated habitat; material: faeces | place: China | collected 2012 | reverse complement strand
GGGTGAATCGGGGATTCTCTTTGCCTCTGAGGGTACGGAATGCATTCCGGCGTATTCCTTATAAATTCCTGAAACACCGTTGGCAGCATGAATGCAAGGAGGCTTCCGACACTGGCCACATAAAAACTCTTCTCATTGCTCAGCAATGCTTCCTCCTGAGTCTCATTCCAAAGTGCCTGCCAGCGGTGTGCAATTCCAACAAAGGCTCTCCCCTGTCTTGTCAGCTCCACATGACGGACTCCTTTATTCCGGATAAACAGGGAATAGCCCAGTTCTTCCTCCAGTGCGCGGATCCGACGGCCGAGAGCCGGCTGTGTGATATATAATTTTTCTGCCGCCGCAGAAAAGCTTCCGCACTGGGCGATCTTCAAAAACGCTTCAATTTCAAGAAACGTCATGTTCTATTCTCCTTTCTGTGCCGCAACACCAACATGTTCGATATCTTTTTTGCGTGAGCATCTTCATTTCATGCTGTTTCGTTCCAAAATGTTAATATTTATATTTATTATATCAAAACAGGGACGCTTTTACAATTCTATCAAACCATCTTACGATTTTGGGCACAAACGGTATTTTGCGCCCTATATGCCTGGACGTTCCAAAATATTAAGTTTTATTAATATTTAATATTATAATTTGTCACTTTTTATTTACTCATAACCATTTTACTTTCCTGACAAACCATGTTATAATATTTTAATGGAAGGAAGAGCCGCACCAACTCTTCCCGAAACTTTCTTCTCATTATATTATAACGCGATATTTAAAACGCACAGCCGCTTTGGAACGATATTTGGGGTATCGTCCTTGGCGGCTGTGTTCGTTATTCTGATTTGTTGACATTGTTCTCTTCTTGCCGGATGCTGCGCATCCGACAAGAAGCGTCGGGCGTCGCCCTTATAGAAAAAGGCTCTCAAACCACTGAGAAAATGTAAACATTTTTCAGTGGTCCGAAAGCCTTTTTCTGCAATGTCAGCTTTAAGCGTTCAGTTCTTTCTTATAAACCTCAATGACTTTCTTCATCGCCTCCGCACCCGGAGCGCCGATGGTCACGCGTTTCTCCACGCATGTCTTCATGGAGATCGCATCGTAAATATCTTCCTCGAATACCGGGCTGATGGACTTGAACTGCTCCAGAGTCAGGTCATCCAATGCCTTGTTCTCGTTGATGCAGAGAAGCACCAGCTGTCCGATGATCCCGTGGGCATCACGGAACGGAACGCCGTGGTTTACAAGGTAGTCCGCAGCATCTGTGGCATTCGTAAAGCCGTTCTTTGCGCTGGCTTCCATCACATCTTTGCGGAATGTCATCGTAGATACCATACCTGTGAAGAGCAAGAGGCAGCCTTTCACGGTGTCGATGGCATCAAAAGTCAGCTCTTTGTCTTCCTGAAGGTCCTTATCGTATGCCAGCGGGATTCCCTTCATGACGGTCAGCATGGACATCAGGGCACCATAGACACGGCCGGCCTTTCCACGAATCAGCTCCGCGATATCCGGATTCTTTTTCTGCGGCATAATGCTGCTTCCGGTGCTGTAAGAATCATCCATCTCAACAAAACGGTACTCGTTGCTGTTCCAGATGATGATCTCCTCGGAGAAACGGCTTAAATGCATGGCGATCGTGGAGAGTGCTGCCAGAAGCTCAATGAGGTAATCCCGGTCGGATACGGAATCCATGCTGTTTAAGGTTGGTCCGTCAAAGCCTAAAAGCTCTGCTGTGTACTCGCGGTCTAACGGGTATGTGGTTCCGGCAAGGGCACCGGATCCTAATGGGCAGTAATTCATGCGCTTTCTGATATCTGCAAGACGTCCCCTGTCACGGCGGAACATCTCGTAGTAAGCACCTACATGGTGAGCCAGAGTTACCGGCTGTGCTTTCTGAAGATGGGTAAATCCCGGCATGTAGGTGTGGAGATTTTCCTCCATAAGCTTTAAGAGAACCTTAAGAAGTCCCTTTAACAGGACATCTGTCTCATCGATCTCATCTCTTGTGTAGAGCTTCATATCGAGAGCGACCTGATCATTTCTGCTTCGCCCGGTGTGGAGTCTCTTTCCGGCATCTCCGATCCGTTCGATCAGGTTCGCCTCAACGAAGGAATGGATATCCTCGGATTCCGTTGTGATTTTTAAGGTTCCGTTGTCGATATCTTCACGAATACTCTTTAAGCCGGCAATGATCGTGTCACGGTCTTCCTCTGTGAGGATCCCCTGTTTCGCGAGCATCGTCACATGGGCGATGCTGCCTGCGATATCCTGTCTGTAAAATTTCTGATCGAAGGAGATGGATTCATTAAAATTGTGTACTAACTGGTTCTCTTCCTTCGTAAATCTTCCGCCCCAAAGTTTCATGTCTGTTCCTCCGTTGTCTGTTTTTTATGATTTATATGTTTCTCCGATTCCGGCATGTCGGGAATTTCGGAATCCGGTTTCTCCATTTCATTTAAGTTCTCTTCCGGTTCTTCATCAATCTCCGGAATCTCTTCAAATCCTTCTTCATCCACACGTTCTTCTGATTCCCGCTGCATTCTCCGGATCCTGAGCATCCGTGCTCGATCTCTCCGCCTCTCCATCTCTCTGCGCAAAAACCATAAAAAGATCAGGATCACGATCGATCCGCCTGTGATCAGGACGCCGGGCTTTAATCCCTCCGGGAAATAAGAAAAATCGATCACATGGTCCCCTGCGCCCACATCGATGGCGAGGAATGCGCCGAACGCTTTCCTCGTCTCCACCTTCTGCCCGTCTACCTTCACAGTCCAGCCCTTATCGAAGGGGATCGATGTGAAGAGCATTCCAGCCCGGTCAGCAGTTACAGTTCCGGAAAGCTTCGTATCCTTCCAGCTCGTCAGATGCATCGGCATCCGGTTCAGACGGTCATAGACCTGAATCATGGCATCCTCGGAGAACCGATAGGCAATGGCATTCAACTGCTCCCCCGCCTCATCTGCCGTGAGCTTCACTTCATATCCCGGAGACAGGGTTCCGAGTTCCAGAAGATATCCGCGGTCTACATTGCCAAATGACTTTGAACCCGACGGCAGATCCGCTTTCACGTTCTTCACCTTCTTATTCAGAACGAACACATAGTATTCCCCGGTCATATCCGGTGTGAAGGTGAACGTATTTTTATTCACTGTTCCGCCTGTATCTACAAGAACTTCGTCTGCCCCTGTGACCAGACACAGATCATTCTGTACTTCCGCGGGATTATCCATCTCATACTGCCAGTTCTCCTCAATATCCGAAGGAAGAACAAAGCCTAGCGGCAGTGTATACAGGTTCTCATAGAGATATGTCCCGCCGCTCTCCCTCAAATACATCATAAGCTCCGTGTTGGACACTGCATCGGAATAGAGCGCATATTTTACGGAAAAGATGCTGTCCACAAGCGGTGTGCTGCCCGTGATGCTGTAGGCGTTCGTGGAGGACTCGCATCCAAGCTTCTTAAAGATCTTCGAAAGATCCGCGTTTGCCGTTGAGGAGAACAGGGATACCGACGGGAAATTCATCCATGCGCCGTCGTTTTTCGTCTTCCTCGTCTTTTTCTCCACCCGGTAGAAATCCGATGCCGGTTCCAGAGAATCCTTCAAGATCCGGGCCTCTTCGTTATCCGCAGTGTAGGATTCACGGCTCGTGGTCGTGACACTCGTCACGGTTGTATTGATGGCTGCCTCCATGGAGACCAGCGCCAGTGCCAGAAAGCCGGCTAAGGCCCGCCTTCCTCCTTTATAAATGTAGATCAGTCCCGCGTAAGCCGCAAGGAAGATGATCGCCACATAGTAGACAATAAAGTGGAAATGTTCCTGTGTCACCAGCTTTTCTGCCAGAAGTACAAAGCAGATGCTTCCCCAGAACGCGATAGCAACATACTTTTTCGGTGTCTCATCCAGATGCGCATAAGCCCGGAAGCAGATAAACAGCATCAGGAAGATATAGATGAAGGACTGTCGGCACGGAAGGCTGTTCGGATAGTGGAATCCATGCCAGATAAAATTCAGCACATTCATGGAAAAGCTTGCAAAAAAGAGCAGCAGCAGTCCGCAGTACACAGCCTTTTCTTTCACAGAGATCTTCTTACATGCCAGATATAGCAAAAAGAAGAGAAATACCGCGACGCCGCAGTAAATATTCGGCCAGTGGTCCAGACCGATCTCCGTCTCCACATTTCCGATATGGCGGGCGATCATGTCGAAGATTGGGAAATAGGAAGTCCACGCCTTTGGGAAATCAAAGTTGCCGGATGCTGTGCTCTGGAGCGCACAGATCTCCGGCAGCAGAACTCCCGCCGCGAGTCCACCGGAAAGCAGGGAGTAGATTCCAAACCTCACGCAGCTCTCCACATATTTTCTCACCGGACCCGGCTCTTCTAAAATAAGAAGCGCGATGAAATAAAGCACCAGAAACAGGCAGGTCATGATGGATATATAGTAGTTGGACAAAATAGAAAGCCCAAGGGTCACGCAGTAGAGCATTCCCTTCTGTTCCCTCACAAGACGCTCCAGTCCGTAAACGATCAGCGGGAAGAGGAGAATGCAGTCCAGCCACATGATATTCCAGCTGTACGCCGCCATATATCCGGACAACGCATAAAAAATCCCGAAAAATCCGACACCCAGAATACAGTTTTTACTGTGCTGTTTTAAATACCAGGCAAAGCTGAGTCCCGAAAGTCCGATCTTTATGACGATCATGATCGTCATGAATTCGATGATCAATTTTTTCGGGCAGAGCAGGATCAGCCAGTTTAAAGGGCTTGCGAGATAATATGCGTAAAGCGCCGCAAAATTAACACCCATTCCCACATCCCAGCTGTACAGAAGACTTCCGCCTGTCCGCAGCTTATGCTGGAATTCTGAGAAGAACGGGGCGTACTGATGATACATGTCCGTCCTCAGAAAGCACCTCTCGCCGAACGGGAAGATCCCTCTCTGGGCAAATATGCAGATCATAACGAGTACCGGGACAAAAAACGCGATCATAAGACCGTCTCTCGACTTTAACACCGGCACCGTTCGTCGTTTCTTCTTACGCGCTTCCGGGATTCTTTCTGGTATTTCTTCCCGGACTGCATCATCAATTTCTTTTATTTCTGTCATACCGTAAAACTCCTCCGTCTACGCAAAAGGTATTTCGCACTCCAAGATCTGATCCGGTCATTTCTTTTTGTCATTCGTAAAAATCAGGATCTTGCTAAACACATAATTCAGTATCACGACCACGACTGAGATCAGAAGCTTGCAGAGAAAGAACTCCATCTTCATGAGATCCACCATAACAAACAGTGCCGCGAGATTAAACAGGAAGGTCGCTACCCGGCAGAGAACAAATGAAACAAATTCTCTCCATACCTTCCCCGGATTCAGCGTATGGCTCTCAAACACCCACCACTTATTCGTCACAAAAGCGAACAGCACCGCAGCCACCCACGCAATGGTCTGAGCAGGAACCGGATCCATCTTCCATATATAATATAGAAGATTTGAGATCGCATAGTCGATCACTGTTGTCAGGACACCGAAGATCAGGTAAGCGATCCCCTCGCGGGCCAGACCGGACTTTCTCTTTCCTGTCTCCTGCTCCGCCGGATTATCCGGTTTCTTTTTCTGATTTATATCTTTTTCTTCCATAAATAATTCCATCCCTCTATCTTTCTCGATAGTCTTTTTCATTTTAGTATACCAACGCAAAAAAGTAAAGGACTGACAGCCGGTAATTCGGCTGTCAGTCCCTCTTTTTTTACGATCATTTCAGTTTTTATTTCTCCGGCAGCCTGTCTGCCGTTTTTCCCGCTTTATTCAGCAAGGAGCTTGTCGATACTTACAAGTTTTACGCATACACAGAAAATCTCAGCTGCAAGCTTCAGATCTTCCAGTGTCGGGAAGGACGGAGCAATACGGATATTGGAGTCCTGCGGATCCTTGCCGTATGGGTAGGTTGCACCTGCGCCTGTCATAACAACACCGGCATCCTTACACTTTGCAACGATCGCCTTCGCGCATCCATCAAGAGAATCGAAAGAAACGAAATATCCTCCGTTCGGTTTTGTCCACTTACCGATCTCAAGTCCGGCGAGCTCCTTATTTAAGATCTCGTCAACCGCCTCGAATTTCGGGCAGAGGATCGCGGCATGTTTTGCCATCTGAGCCTTGATTCCATCAAGGTTCTTGAAGAAGCGCACATGACGGAGCTGGTTGATCTTATCATGGCTGATAAACTGTACGTTCATCTGTTTCTTCATATCTTCGATATTCGCCTTGGATGTAGCGATTGCGGAGATAGCGGAGCCCGGGAATGTGATCTTCGCTGTGGAACCGATCTTATATACCATATCCGGATTTCCGGCTTTTGCACACTCGGAGAGGATATCAAGGATATGATCCGGATGATCCGGGTGTAAATGATGTACGCAGTAAGCGTTATCCCAGATGATTCTGAAGTCTTTTGCTGCCGGCTTTAAGTTTGCGAATCTCTTTACTGTTTCGTCGGAATAAGACTGTCCGGACGGGTTCGAATAAAGCGGAACGCACCAGATGCCTTTTACGGTCTCGTCGTTATTTACATATTTTTCAACAAGATCCATATCCGGACCATCAGCTGTCATCGGAATATTGATCATTTCGATACCGAAGTACTGGGTGATCGCAAAGTGTCTGTCATATCCCGGAACCGGGCAGAGGAATTTTACTTTGTCGAGTTTGCACCACGGAGTGCTTCCGCAAACACCATGTGTCCAGGCACGGCTTACCGTATCAAACATCAATGTCAGGCTGGCATTTCCGTACATAACGATATTTTCAGCCGGAGCATCCATCATAGCTCCCATCAGCTCTTTTGCTTCCTGAATACCGGTCAGGATTCCATAGTTTCTTACATCGCCGTCAGCGGAGATATAGTCGCTGGAGCTGTTTAAGACATCCATCATCGGAAGGGAAAGGTCGAGCTGCTCCTTACATGGCTTGCCACGTGCCATATTCAGGCTTAAATTTTTTCCCTGATACTCTTTGTACACAGCCTCAAGCTGCTCCTTTAAAGATGCAAGTTCTTCCTTTGACATTTCGCGGTATGGTTTCATGTCAGTATCCTCCTCATTTTTTCGTTTTTTACAGCACCGAAAACCCCTTACGGTGTCTGTCCCCTATGACTATATTATAATCGAAGACCGAAAATCTTACAACACAAAAAATAAAGTTTCGCCCTATTTTTCTCACAATTTTGAGCCTTCTTACAAAAATATCTTAACCCTCGCTCCGTTGACTTTTTTTTAACAATAACGTATCATTATATTATTGATTTTTATCGAACAGCCACAGAGGGGGATACCGAATGATAAATGAAAATAAGAGCGTCAGGGATCTGAAACGCATGGTTCTGATCGGAGCGATCGTCGCCCTCGTATCCCAGCTCTACTGGAATCTTTTTGTATATAATTTCCGTATCTCTTCTTCCGTTATCGTGCTCCCGGTCCTCTTAATGACGCTGGGAAAAAATCTTTCCACGACGATGACCTGTTCGGTAACTGCAGTGATCGTTTTTCTGTTCCGACTGATTGCAGCGGTAAACGGTGGTGCTGATCTCATAACATCCGCGGAAAATTTATTTCCAAACGCGGTCTTCTATTTCTGCTACGGGATCATCTTTAACGCCATGATCCCCGGAAAACATACCGTGTCCTTCAGCCGGTTATTTCCGGCGGTCTTTTTTGCAGATTTTGGATCGAATCTGGTGGAACTCTGTATCTCAGAGAGCTCACTCCACACTATGACACCGGAAAAGGCCGGATACCTTCTCCTGATCGCCCTGTTCCGGACTTTCCTCACAAGCCTGATCTTAATGGCGGAAAGTCACTACCGGACTCTTTTAAAAAACGAAGAGCACGAGAACCGTTACCGCCGCCTGTTCTTAATGACTACAGGCTTAAAGAATGAGATCTACTTCATGCGGAAGAATTCCGAGGAGATCGAATCCGTCATGGCGAACGCCTATAAGCTCTACGAGAAGTTAAACGAGATGGACGTGCCGGATGATATGAAGCACATGTCACTCTCCATCGCGCGGGATGTCCACGAGATCAAGAAAGACTATATCCGGATCATTCAGGGAATTGAGGAGGAGATCTCCGAGGAATACGATGAGAAACGGATGAGCTTTCAGGATATCTTAAAGATCCTTGAAGACACCACCTACCATATGCTGGAGGCGAAAAATGTCCATATCCAGCTGGAGTTCCGATGCTCGGACAACTTTATGACCGAGGAGCACTACGAACTCATGGCCGTGTTAAAAAATCTTGTCAACAATGCCATTGAGGCCATCGAATCCGACCGGAAGATCGGCACGATCTGCATCGAAGAGCACCTTCGTAACGGGAACTACATCTTCTGTGTCACAGATGACGGACCGGGAATCTCACCGCGCCATCTGCCGAACATTTTTAAAATGGGATATTCAACGAAATTTGACCATAAGACCGGAAATATCTTCCGCGGTGTCGGCCTTTATGGGGTAAAAATGACCGTGGAGGAACAGTTTAAGGGAACCATCGAAGTGAGATCGGAGCAGGGCAGCGGAACTGCCTTTACCGTTGTGATTCCGGCGGCTTCCCTTGTGGAGGAAGAATTATGAGAATCTATATCGTAGAAGACGACCTGTCCGTCATCAACATTTTAGAAGACATCATCGAGACACAGGGACTCGGAGAAATCTGCGGCGATTGCGGCGGAGAGCCGGCAAACCTGTCCGACGTGCTGCGGGCAAAGCCTGATGTTGTCCTCGTCGACTTTTTCATGCCGGTAAAGGACGGCGTTGAATTTGTAAAGGAGCTGCGGGCTGTGAACACCACGGTCAAATGTATTATGATCTCCCAGGTGTCCGCCAAGGAGCTGATCAGCAAGGCCTACAGCGCCGGGATCGACTTCTTTATCAGCAAGCCGATCAACCTGATCGAGGTCCGTTCCGTATTAAAAAATGTGGAACAGCAGATCACAAATGAACACACTCTGGCGAATATCCGCCGGATGTTCATGAACGAGATCGACCATATGCCAAAGGGAACGAAGCCGGAATCAGATGACTACGGCAGGAAATTAAAATACATCTTAAACCGCGTCGGCATGTCCGGAGAAAAAGGATGTCCGGATATCATAAAGATCTGCGAATATCTTCACGAGAATCATATTCCTGTATCCAATTTAAGTGTGTCGCAGATGTGCGAGGCGGTCAGTGATTCCCCGAAAAATATGGAGCAGCGGATCCGCCGTACCATCGCAGCCGGAATGTCCAATATCGCCCATATGGGAATCGAGGATTTCATGAACGAGACCTACACCCTGTACTCCGGAACCCTGTTCTCCTTTGAGGATGTGAAGGCGGAGATGGACTATCTCAGAGGAAAGCGCTCCTCAGGAGGGAAGGTCAGCATCAAAAAGTTTATTGACGGACTGATGCTGGAAGCAGAGCGCTAAAACATATTAATTTCTATACGCCGGAATATCTTTTTTCGGCGTATTTTTTGTGGGTTCAGAACTTTTCACATGTTTTCAACTATTACATGTAGAAATCTTGTTAAGAATTTACAATTTTTTGTTAAGTAATTTTTGTAACTTTTTGTAACTTTATGATTTTTTTTGAAGGAACATTCTTATACTCTGACCATAAAAGGTATGGAGGTATAAAAAACTATGTTACAAATTGAACTTAACATGTATCAGGCAGTCGCAGTTGCTGCTCTCGTTCTGCTTCTTGGACGTTTCCTTGTAAGCAAGATCCCATTCTTAACAAAATACTGTATTCCTGAGCCGGTTGTCGGCGGCGTTGTTTACGCAGTTGTTCACCTGATTTTAAGATCCGCAGGAATCCTCGAAATCTCTTTCGACAACACTTTACAGTCCTTCTTCATGACTGTATTCTTCTGTAGTGTTGGTTACACCGCATGTTTCCGTCTCTTAAAGAAGGGCGGCGTTCAGGTACTCTTATTCCTGTTAGTTTCCATTATCATGGTTGCTCTTCAGAATGGCCTTGGCGCTGTACTTGCCGGTGCTTTCCATCTCGACCCGAGACTTGGTCTTGCGGTTGGTTCCATCCCGATGGTCGGCGGACATGGTACCGCAGGTGCATTCGGACCGGTTCTTGAGGAAGCTGGTGTTGCAGGCGCTAACGCGGTTGCGATCGCATCCGCAACCTTCGGTCTTGTTGCCGGCTGTATGATCGGCGGACCGCTCGCTTACCGTCGTATCCATTCCCTGAACTTAAAGTCCACAGAGACTGCTACCGGCAGTGATGAGGTTACAGTTGATAAGAACGAAGTTACCGGCGCGATCGATTCCAGAAGATTCCTGGACAGCGCATTATACCTTGCAATCGCAATCGGTGCCGGCACGATCGTTTCTTTATTCCTTAACAAGTTAATGACATTCCCGAGCTACATCGGAGCAATGGTTGTTGCTGCTATCATCCGTAACATTGTTGACGCAACCCACAAAGATATGCCGATGGAAGAGATCAGCACGATCGGAAGCTTCTCTCTTTCCTTATTCCTTGGTCTCGCAATGATGGGATTAAAGTTATGGCAGCTTGCAGAGCTTGCACTTCCGATGATCGTAATGCTTGCGGCACAGACAGTTCTCATGGCAATCTTCGCTTACTTCGTAGTATTCAACCTTCTCGGAAAGAACTACGACGCAGCCGTTATGACATCCGGCTTCTGTGGATTTGGTATGGGCGCTACACCGAACGCTATGGCAAACATGCAGGCGATCACCGCAAAGTATGGTCCGGCTCCGACCGCATACTTCGTAGTGCCGTTAGTAGGAAGTCTGTTCATCGATTTCTTCAATGCACTTATTATTACGACATTTATGAACTTCCTGTAAGATCCAATTTGGGATCATAGATTGTAACTCTTGAAAAAGGGCCCGCACCGGAATCCTGGGGTATGTTCCGGTGTCCGGGCTCTTTTTCCTGTCTGAAATTTAATTGTAAATTTTTCTGAACGACCAGAATCTCTCTTTATCTTCCTGAAAACAGTTCTATCCCATCGATCATCTGCAGTTCTTCTCTCACACACTGAAAAAATCTTCGGATCTGATCATCCATCCGATTCTCTTTTGTGAGTCCATAGATCGTCATGTCCTCCGGTCCGCCTTCCATCGGACAGATCCACACGTCTTGTCTCTTGAATCGCCTTGCAACAAGAAGCGGGATCACCGCCCATTTTTTTCCATTCAGAAAGTATTCCAGAAATTCCATCTTATCCGCTGTGAGACTCGGATTTGCATCCAGCGGAAACCATCGGCTGTGCCAGATATCATATTCCGGATTCCACGGCAGCCGGATCTGTTCTTCCGGATCCAGCATATCCGGAGTCACTCGCCCCGTTTCTCTCCAGCTCTCACCACCGACAAACACGAACGGCTCCCTGAACACCGGGAACGGAACTATTCTTCTGGAATTTAAAAGATCCGAGACCAGAGCCACATCAACACTTCCATTTTCCACATACCCATAAATATCAGAAGAACGCCCCGTCTTAAATTCAATGCTGCAGGTGTCCCGAGCGGACATCATTTCTTTCAATACAGCCGGCATCAGATAAAAAGCAATGCTGTTCACTGTGCTGACCCGCAGAAGCGGACTTTTCTTTCTTCTCGGTATCTCCTCCGCCTCCCTGTAAAGTGTCAACAGGCGTTCCGCGACCGGAACGAATTCTTTTCCATTCTCTGTAAGTTCCACGCTTCTCTGACCGCGTCCACGCTCAAAAAGGCTGTATCCCAGTTCCTCTTCCATCGATTTCATTCTGCGGCTCATAGCCGGCTGTGTGATAAAAAGCCGTTCTGCCGCTGCTGAGATACTGCCATACTGGAGAACTGCCAGGAATGCCTCCAACTCTGTTTTTGTCATAATGATCTCCGTTTTCTCCGATTTTCTTTACTGCAAATATTTTATCCTGTTCAAAATATATCATTTTGATTATATTTTACTTTTTAATTATTCATTTTTCAATTAATATTTTCTGTGATACACTGATTTCTGTGAAGGTACTGAACCATCAGATTTCGCACCAGCCGGAGCAGCGCATAGAATTTGGAGTACGCAGTGCGGAACATCCGGTATCAGAAGATTATATTTCAGGAGTACATAACCATGAACCAGACCTCTTTACTTTCCGGCAATATCCGACAGCAGATCTTAACCCTCGCCGTTCCACTGCTGCTTGGAAACATTTTACAACAGCTTTACAACACTGCCGACTCACTGATCGTGGGCAGATTTCTCGGCACCAACGCCTTTGCCTCTGTGGGAATCTCCGGCAGTCTTATGAACCTTTTTATCTTCATCCTCGACGGCTTCTGCGCCGGGATCACGGTAATCCTCGGTCAGTTCTACGGAAGCGGTGACAGAAAAAAATACCGCGAGGAAGTCTTCACCGCTCTTCTTCTCGGCATGATCATCGCCCTTATCATCAGCGGTGTGTGTACCGTCTTTCTGGATCCGATCTTAAACCTGATCCACACCCCGGACGAACTCATTCCTTACGCTGAATCCTACCTTTTCATTATCCTCGCAGGGCTTCCTTTTACCTGTCTTTATAACCTTTTATCCGGAATCCTGCGGTCTATCGGCAACACCAGAGTTGCCCTGTCTTTTCTCGCCGCCGCCATCACAGTGAACATCGCTCTGGACTTTCTCTTTATCGGCATTCTGAGACTTGGAACCGGCGGTGCTGCCGCGGCCACGATCCTGTCACAGTTTTTCTCCGCAATCTGCTGTTTTCTGTATCTGCGGGATACTTATCCGGGACTGCTCTGCCGCAGAGAAGATATTGGTGCTCATAAGGATCTTATGATCCACACTCTGCGCTACGGTCTCATCTCGGCGCTTCAGGCCTCCAGCCTGTATATCGGAAAGATTCTTGTTCAGGGCAGTGTCAATACACTCGGAACACCGGGAATCGCTGCCTATACGGCAGCGACCCGCATTGAGGGATTCGCGAATTCCTTCGGTGACAGCGGAGGAAATGCGGTCTCCGTCATGGTCTCCCAGAATCTTGGGGCTGGAAATCATGACCGGGTGAAAAAAAGTCTATTTTGGGGGCTGATGTTAAACTGGACGGTCTGTGTGGTGATCTCCCTTTTCATGTTCTTTGGTTCCAATCCTGCACTCCGGCTGTTTTTGAGTTCTTCAGACGAGCTGGCTCTCTATTACGGAAACAGTTATATAAGACTGATCTCTGTTTTCTATATATTCTGCTTTACAGGAAGTGCTTACATGGGATACTTTAAAGGACAGGGTTACATGGTCATCGCCTTCTGCGGAACAACCCTACACATTATTTTCCGTGCGATCTGTTCCGCCATCATGATCGGAAAGATGGGGCTCACCGCGGTTGCTCTCTTTTCCGGTCTCGGCTGGATACTCTGTGTGACATTCCTGACGATCAATTTTATCCGAATCGCAGGGAAAAACGCAAACATTCCATTCTCCCATGATCCGAACTGACGCCGGGTCCTTGTTCCCGTGCAGGGAGGCGGGCAAATTCTGAACTGAAAGGGTTGTATAATACAGTGGCCGTGGCAGAATCGTATCATTTCCCCTTGCATTCTCCCTCCTACAGTGCTATAATGTTCAATATCTTGATAAATATTTAATTTTTGAACATCGTAGGAGGTTTCAAATTATGAGTTCCAAAAATTCCGAAACACCATTAAAAGACCGGATCGACTGGGTCACTGTGATCGTACCGTTTCTTGCAATCCTGGCGCTCTGTGTCTGCTTCATCCTGATGCCGGATGCATCAAAGAGCGTTCTCGACACGATCCGTTTTATCCTTGGCGATACCTTCGGCCTGTTCTATCTTGCCGTCGGTCTCTTTGTCTTCCTGCTATCCCTGTATCTGGCATTTTCCAGATTCGGTACGATCCGCCTCGGGAAACCGGATGAAAAGCCAAAATATCCCCTCTTCGTCTGGGCGAGCATGATGTTCACCTCCGGACTCGCAGCCGATATCCTGTTTTACTCCTTCTGTGAATGGATCCTTTACGCGAACGATCCGCATATCGCAGAGCTCGGTTCCATGCAGACCTGGTCCAGCACCTACCCGTTGTTCCACTGGGGTCCGATCCCGTGGGCATTCTATCTGGTACTCGCCGTCTCCTTCGGCTTTATGCTTCATGTGAGAGGCTGTCATAAGCAGAAATATTCAGAAGCCTGCCGCGCGCTGCTCGGAAACAAGGTAGATGGGATTTCCGGAAAGCTCATCGACCTTCTGGCGCTCTTTGCGCTCCTCGCAGGAACCACAACGACATTTGCACTGGCGACTCCGTTGATGTCCCAGGTACTGACGACCCTGTTCCACCTTCCATCCTCCAAATGGATAACGATCGCGATCTTAGGCGTCACCTGCGTCTTCTACACATATGCCCTGCTCCACGGCATGAAGGGGATCTCCCTTCTTGCAAAGTCCTGCATGTATCTGTTCTTTGCCCTGCTCGCATATGTGCTGTTCCTCGGCGGTGAGACACGGTATATTCTGGAGACAGGCTTTGCGGCTGTCGGAAATCTTGCTCAGAATTTCCTCGGCCTCGCAACCTTCACAGACCCGCAGCGGACCACTTCCTTCCCGCAGACATGGACGATCTTCTACTGGGCCTACTGGATGGTGTGGTGCGTGGCATCTCCGTTCTTTATCGGATCCATCTCCCGCGGAAGAACGGTGCGGCAGACGATCCTCGGCGGATATGCCTGCTGCGTCAGCGCCACCTGCCTGACAACATGTTGAAACCGGCATTGGCGCGTGGAGAGATTCAGTGTATCGGTGCCA